>Ga0073932_1007557_pt1 | contig 10480 bp, 5 predicted proteins | sample DewCreD2012metaG_FD_76967 | JGI IMG/M metagenome (GOLD analysis project Ga0073932, IMG submission 76967) | Hot spring sediment bacterial and archeal communities from British Columbia, Canada, to study Microbial Dark Matter (Phase II) - Dewar... ...
CAATTTTAGAACATATGGCTGCAAAACCGGTAGTCTTAATTGTCTTAGACGGCTGGGGTATTGGCCCCAAAACCGAGGTTAACCCTATCCACGTCGCCCATCCCCAATTTCTAGAAGAGTTAGAGTTATCCTACCCTTATGCATCCCTTGAAGCATCCGGTATTAATGTCGGACTACCCTGGGGAGAGGTAGGCAACTCCGAGGTCGGGCATCTTACCATGGGTTGCGGCACGATTATCTTCCAACACTACCCGCGTATCTCCATAGATATTCGTGATGGTTCCTTCTTCAAGAATAAAGCGCTTCAAGAAAATTTGAAGCAAGCCAGAGAACACAGCAAGCGCGTACATATGGTAGGCTTGTTATCACAACAAAACACCTACAGCTCTCTGGAACATCTTCAGGCCTTAATTGAATTTGCAAAACAAGAAAAGGTATACGACTCGCTCTTCCTGCGCCTCATAACCGATGGCAAGGATAGTCACCCTAAATCTTTGCCACAACTACTGCAGGAAGTACCGACAGAAAAAGTAGCCACCTTATTTGGCCGGGCATTCGCAATTGACCGAGAAACCAACACTCAGCGGACCAAAATCGCCTATGATACGCTAGTAACCGAAGGCCCGGTTGAACCAAATTTAAATGACAAAATTGAACGTTTCTTCAAATTCGCCCCCAGCGAGGAAGCACTGCCGCCTATGCGAATATTGTCCAACTCGCGAATACAAGAGGGTGATTCTGTTATTATTTTCAATTTTCGCGAGGATTCCTTGCGCGGGCTTACCGAGGCCTTAGGATTTGAAAATTTCGCCGCATTCCCTAGAGCAATCTTCCCCAAAACCAATCTACTAACACTTACTCGCTACAGTGATGCCTTCCCCTTCCCTGCCGCCTACCAACCACAGGTTATTGAAGTTACCCTAGGTAGCACCCTGGCAGCAGCCGGCAAAACCCAGTTGCGGCTCGCGGAAAGCGAAAAGTACGCGCACGTCACTTATTTTTTCAATGGCTATCGCGAGCAACCCTATGAGAATGAATTCCGCGTGGTAATACCTCGAGCAGAAAATATCCGCCTAGAGGAACATCCGGAGTTAATGTCTCCCGCCATCACCGACCGCCTCATTGCGGCAATCAGTGAAAAATCTTTCGATTTTATACTCGTAAATTTTGCCGCGCCCGATATCGTGGCACACACCGGCAACTTTGATTCCGGCGTAAAAGTGGTGGGCTTGATAGACGAAGAATTAAAGCGTATTTGGCAAGCGGTTGCCGCGGTAGATGGAACGCTACTTTTGACTGCCGACCATGGCAACCTAGAACAGATGTTTGACCCTGTCACTTGGCGACCTGAAACCGGCCACAATTCCTCCCCTGTTCCGATTCACATAGTGGCCAACACCCTTAAAGGCAAAAAGTTTGCGCAGTATGGAGAAAGCTGGCGCGAGAGTCCTCTCGGTTCTTTGGCAGATATTGCTCCTACAGTTTTGGAACTTCTGGGTATCCCGACACCAAAAGAAATGAGCGGCCATTCGCTGTTAAGAAATATCAGATAATCAGATTACATCACGCGGAGCGCAGAGTACGGAAAGAAAAAAGAAAAGATAGATTGGTCAGTGCTGCAGGGCAAAACAACCTCCACTCCAATAGAAGGATCTCCGGATTCACTAGCCACCAATCGCTAATCCTTCCAAAGCCCAAAACTCAATGCCCAGCAAACAGGCCTAAACCCCACCCCGAAGTTGCTATACTCTTACAGAATGGGACTGTTGCTTCGACTTGGTTTTCGCATTTTGGCTAATGCCGGTGGGCTATGGATTGCCGCGCAGTATATTCCGGGCTTCCACCTATCCGGCACGATTTACGATATTCTGCTTTTAGGAGCTATTTTGTGGCTTTTCAATACCTTTCTAAAACCAATTCTGACCTTTTTCTTAGGGCCCCTCATCATCCTTACCCTGGGCCTTATGACGGTGGCAATAAATGCGGGCATGCTCTATTTACTTGACATTTATTCCCCTCACCTTAGTATTGACGGGGTACTAGCGCTTCTTTTGGCAACCCTAGTGATGACAGTAGCTAACCTTATTAGCGACCTCCTCACCTGATTGCCGAAATAAATTAATCGCGAAGCGACGTATCATTACTAATATGGCCTTTATTCAAATCATCATTTCCTTGGTGCTTATCGGTTTAATCCTCCTACAGCAGCGTGACGCTGGGATGTCTGGGCTTCTGGGTGGGGGCGACTCCTTTGGTGGCATTTACCAGGCACGGCGTGGCATGGAAAAAACTGTATTTTATGCGACTATCGTACTGGGTATCATTTTCATTGCCCTGTCGGTATACCAACTATTCGCCTAGCAAAAAGCGACTGGCGCAATATTCACCTGCGCTACCTACATCTACATGCTGAGCTTCGCGCCGTTTTGGCAACGCCTAGGGGGAAAAGAAAGGAGAGTTGGATTGCTAGCCGGAATCCTTTTAGGGATTTCCGCTTTGAGCCTCGCCGTTGTTTGGTTTTATAAAAATAGCGAATCGGTTCCGGCTCGCGGCGGACGCATGACCGTTGGTCTAATCGGTCAGCCAGCTACCATTAATCCGGTCTTGGCCAGCTCTGAGGCCGACCGAACGTTAGTAGCGGCTCTTTTTTCTCCCGTATCTAAAATGGCTGAGAAAGTAGAGAGTGAGCCGGAACAGCAGGGGCGAGCCTGGCGCCTGCGACTGCAGGACGGCTGGACCTGGAACGACAAGAAGCGAGTAATATCGGACGATATCATCTTCACAATCAATAAAATACGCGAGGCGGGCGCACAATCTCCTAGCTTTGCGATTTGGAAAACGGTCCGCGCGGAAAGAGTCTCGGAACGCGAACTTGTATTTTTGTTGCCCGCTCCATACGCCCACTTCCCAAAACTACTGGAAGGGCTATACCCCACTCCTCAACACGTATTCAAAGACCTGCCGGTTGCAAACTGGCATCTTTCACAACATATGCTACAACCGGTAGGCAATGGACCATTTGTCATATCCTCTGCAATCCAAAAGAAGGACGGCTATGTAGTAGAGATAGAAACTGATGCTGTTCCTAATCATCCCGAGCACCCCTATTTGGCCAACTTAAGATTTTCCTTTTTTGTGGACAACAAAGAAGCTCTAGCGGCACTGAACAACGGAACTATCGGCGGATTCTTTAGTTTAGAACCGATAGCTAAAGAATCAGTATTGCGGCCTTTTGAAACCAATACGGTAAAAACCCGAGGGTTATACGGTATTTATTTAAATTCTTCCAAAAATGCACTGCTCTCGGATGTGCGCGTACGACAAGCCCTATCAGCGCTCTTGAATCGGGAGATAATTGCCCGCCTTGCGTTAGGCGACAACGCACAACCTGCATATTCAATATCTCCCAACCCATCAACAGAGAACCAATCGTCCTCAAACGAAAATCGGGCGGACGAACTCCTTCGAGCAGCGGGCTGGCAAAAAGAAGAGGATATCTGGGTGAAAAAGACAACCACTCCAGCAAAAAACAAGTCTGCCAAACCCACCATCCAGTCGCAAAATCTTACATTTAGCCTCACCACACCCAACGTCCCATTCCTACAACGCGCCGCGGAAGAAATTATACGCGAATGGCAAGAGGCAGGAATACAGGTAACCCTCAACGAGGGAGCTGTTGACTCCTTAACCCAAGAAGAAGTGCGCAATCGAACTTTTGAAAGTCTGCTATGGGGCCAAATATTTGATGCCTCCGGAGATCTGTTCCCCTTCTGGCACTCCTCCCAACGATTTGCGCCCGGTATGAATCTTACCCTCCTCTCCGACCCGCAACTTGACTCTGCGCTAGAACAATACCGCGAAAATCTAGATCCGGATAAAGCCGCGGCGGCGTACCAGAAGGCAGAGAACATCTCCCAAAAAAGCTATTTATTTCTTCCGCTCTTTATTCCCCGTTTCAGTTTCCTGCACACCGGCGATTTACGCGGCATTACGATTGAAACTGCTAACGAACCTGCCGATTTCCTTGCCTCCGCGGCAAACTGGTATGTGCATACCACCAGAAAGCTAAAGTAAATGAGTACTAAATATTGTCCATTACTACAAATAAAAAATCTAAACGGGCTTTACACTGGACACCAACCCTCCTACGCGATATACTGCACTTTCCGTTAGCACTGGGAGCATTCCAAGCAACTGCTGCAACGGCAGAATCTTTACACCACAAGGAGCCGAGATGGCGGAATTGGTAGACGCGCTAGCTTCAGGTGCTAGTGACCGCAAGGTCATGGAGGTTCGAGTCCTCTTCTCGGCACCACCTAGAAAAAGTAAGTGATACGCAGCGAGTAGTTAATTCAATATTTATACATTTATTCACCTTTCCATCGTGCTTATTTTTATACGTTGTTAACAAAAAGGTCCGACCAGTGTACGAAATAAACCAATCGGTCCGGAACAATTTTTTCATTCATGTCATATATCAGAACTTATCGACCAGAAGGCCCTTCCAATAAATCTTCTGGAGCACAACATCAAATACACTCCAACCAGAGCCGCTCCTCTTCAGCCCAGACAGGCAAGAGATCTACCGCCCCAGGGCGCCAATCCGCTAATCGCGCCCGCGCCAACAACCCACGGCGGTCACCAGTACATCCGCTGCGTCACAACCAAGACGGTCTTTCGGCAGCGGAAATAAAACCGGTGCTACGCTCTTTTGGCGTTCGCGAGGAAAATAAAAAACCGATGCCCAAAACTGCAGTACGGCGTAAATCTAATGAGCCCACCGTGCGTTTTGTGCCTCTGGGAGGCCTAGAAGAAATCGGCGCCAATATGATGTTCTTTGAGTATGAAGATGAAATCGTGGTGATAGATGCCGGTCTTCTCTTTCCTGGCGACAGTACCCCAGGCGTAGACTACATCATCCCCAACACCCAATATTTGCAAGAAAACAAGGACAAGGTGAAGGCCCTAATTATTACCCACGCCCACTACGACCACATCGGAGCCATCCCCCACATCATTGATAAAATTGGTAATCCCACTATCTACTGCACCTCCCTCTCCAAGGCGCTTATTGAAAAACGTCAAGAAGATTATCCTGCTTTAGGCAAGCTGAAATTCGTAGTAATTAAAAATCGCGACGAAGTTCAGCTCTCTCCTAATATAAAAGCCTTGTTCTTCGGAGTATCCCATACCATTCCCGAATCCGCCGGCGTTGTATTACAGACTCCGATCGGAAACCTTCTGAATATGGGCGACTACAAGGTGGAATATGACGAACAGGGAAACCCCCAAGGCTTGGAAGAACTAGAGGAAATAAGCCGCATGGGCATTCACTCCTTCTTCACCGACTCCACCAACGCAGACCGCGATGGACGGCAGGTTACCGAAAAGATGGTGGAGGCCAACCTAGAAAAAATTTTTAGAGAGGCCAAGGGGCGCATCATTGTGGGATCCTTTGCGAGCGTTATCACCCGTATTGCGGAAATAATTAAGATTGCTGAGAAAATCGGACGTTATGTATTTTTGTCCGGCTATTCAATGAAAAGCAACGTACAAATTGCCCAAAACCTGGGGTTTATTAAGGCCAAGAGCGGGACTATCGTCCCGATTGAGGAGCTGCATAAGTACAAAGACGACAAGGTGCTCATTCTTTCCACCGGCGCGCAGGGCGAGAGTAATGCTTCTTTTATGAAAATAATAAACGGAGAGCACAGGAACATTCAGGTTAAACCGGGCGACACCGTGCTTTTTTCCGCCTCGGTTATCCCGGGCAATGAGCGCGCGGTGCAAACCCTTAAAGATAACTTCGCGCGGCAAGGAGCAATTATTTATTCTTCCGACATCGTGGACATTCACTCCTCCGGGCACGCCATGCGAGAAGATATCAAACTGGTAATCTCCACAATCAAACCAAAATTCTTGGTGCCGGTCCACGGCTACTACTACAAGCGCTTCATTAATGCCCAAAACGCCCGCGAGGTAGGGGTAAAAAATACGCCCCTCATGGATAACGGCCAGGTAGCAGAGTTGACCAAAGACAATTTCGTAATTACTCAGGAAACCGTTCCGGCAACGTATGTGTTTGTGGACGGACTTGGCGTAGGCGATGTGGAAGAAGTAGTATTACGCGATCGTATTTCCCTCTCTCAGGAAGGAATGGTCTTGGTGGTCGCTGCGGTAGATAGGCAAAACGGCAAACTTTTAAAGAATCCAGAGATTATTACTCGAGGATTTATCTACGTCCGCGACAACCAAGAGATGTTGGAGGAAATGAAAAAGCGCGTTAAAAGCGTATTCTCTCGCTTTTCTAATTATCGCGAGCTGGAAAGCGATTATGTGAAGGGCATTATCCGCGATACTATAGGGCAATATCTCTTCAACAAAACTCGTCGCAGGCCCATGATTCTGACGGTATTGATTGAATTATAGGCAGCCGACAGAGCGCAACGGACAGATAATGTTACTACATTTACCATTGTCATCGTTGTTACATGGTACGGTAAATGTTATTCCAATAGCAATTTTTCTACCTCAGCCCAGGAATGCACCGTGGTGGTTGATTTCTCCACATCAGGATAAGCGGCACGCTCGCGAGAATTAGGATGAAAAGCATAGCGAGCCAGCATAAAGTTCATATCTTTAAGAACCTCCAGGCGGTCATCAATAAAACGGGTCACACCCAGTTCGCGAGCAATTTCTGCCTTCTGCGCATAGCCTACGCAAAAATGAAGATTGGTTTTGGGAATACCGGTCTTTTTAAAAAATCCCTTTAGGTAAAAATTTAAGCGAGTGATGGGTTGTAGTAGATGAGGAACTTTGGAGATAACATGAATTTCCTTGTACTTACCGGATCGCACGATTCTTTGAAGTGATTCTCGCGCACCGGGAATCCACTCTCCTGTTAAGGGGTGAAATAACACCCGCCAGCAATCAATACCTAATATTTCCATGAGAACAGTGTGCGGTAAGTATAGCTTTTAGTCACAAAAGCGTGAAATGGAAAAATCATTCTTTTTTCATTACTATAAACAATATGGAAAAAGCCCCTTCCGGCAAAACCCTTAAACTGCCTCGGCTGGTTTCGGGAATTCAGCCCACCGGACGACTTCATATTGGAAACTATTTGGGAGCTCTCAAAAATTTCGTGAATTTACAGGAACAGGGTGATAGGGAAACCTACTTCTTTATTGCCGACCTCCACTCCCTCACCGAAGACTATGATCCCCAAACCAAGCGAGAGCAAATATTAAATTTAGCGGCAGATTTTTTGGCGGCCGGATTAGACCCTAAAAAATCTACCATCTTCTTGCAATCCTTAATTCCCGCCCATTGTGAACTGATGTGGATATTAAACACCATTACTCCAATGGGCGAGTTATCACGGATGACCCAATTTAAAGACAAAGGAGAGGGCAAGGAATCTGCCAACATCGGACTATTCGATTACCCGGTGTTAATGGCGGCCGATATCATTCTCTACTCTGCGGCAGTGGTGCCAGTTGGCAATGACCAGGACCAGCATTTAGAGCTGACCCGCACCTTGGCGCGCAAATTTAACAAGAAGTTTGGACCTGTGTTTGTGGAACCCAAGCCACTACACACCGAAATCCCGCGCGTAATGTCTTTGGATGACCCCACTAAAAAAATGAGTAAGTCGCGCCCTGCCGGTTGCTTGTTCGTGGACGATGAACCGTCCGAAATAGGAAAAAAGATAAAACGCGCCGTCACCGACTCGGGCACGGAGGTAAAGGGTGGCAAAGATCGCCCAGCACTACACAATCTTTTGTCTATTTATTGTGCTCTGACTGAAAAGAGCATGCCGGAAGCTGAAGCACATTTTTCGGGCAAGAACTATGCCCAGTTTAAGGGGGAACTAACCGAAACGGTGGTAAATTATTTTGAAGAATTCCGCGCCAAGAAAAAGGCACTACTTAAGAAACCAAATATGCTCATTGAAGTACTGCACAATGGCTCCCAAAAAGCCGGGGCTATTGCCAACAAAAAACTTGCCGAAGTGCGGGAACGGATGGGTTTAAAGCTCTAACGCCTCGGGGTTTTCTTTACAAAAATTATTCAGCTTGATATGGTAATCGCCCTGTTTAATCTTAGATTGAACGGGAAGTGCCTTGACAAAATAATGGAGGTTTACAATGGACTGGATTCGTCAACACATCACCTACACCGACCCGCCGGTTGCGCCGGCCGACCGCGCCTATCAGGTTGTCTCGCTGGACGAATTGGAACATCGGCACAAGCGACAGATATATGCCATTACCACCGAACGCGATACTGTCCAGGGCAACCATAAAGCCGAAGGTGAGAAAACCATCATCGTCATCAGGGGAGCAGTTAAACGCTTCGCGATGGTAAATCCCGAAAATGGACGGGTAGAATGTGAAGATGATCTGGGCATCGGAGCGGTGTTGCACATTCCCAGAGAAACGCCCTTCGCGCTTCACATCGCGGGCGGGTCGGCTCTGGTAATTGCTACCGCCTTCTGGATCAAACACTGCGCCTACGAGGATGCGCAAATCATGGACGAGCAAGGTGAAATTCTTCACCAACTAGCCCTTCCGCAGACTGCCTCCGTTTAGGAATACGCAGCAGCTGAAACAAAAACAACTTCTGCTGCGTAAATAGTAGGCAGAACCAATAAAATACTTCAGCCACATCGCCGCCCGCGCCAGACTTCTACCGCTGCCGCGGGCTTTTTTATTTTATTTTTGTAATAGCTATCTTCCCATCGGCACCCCCTTCTGGATAATCGGCAATTGCCTGAGGTGCTTTAGGCAAGACGGAAGAAATTACTTTAGCTCCCGTCTCCGCTTTAATTGTCTTCTCCCATTTCATGTAAATGGTAAGTAGCTCTTGTGAAACGGCAAGGTGCAAGTTAACGCGGTCAGATGGTTTAAGTTTAGCGTCTCCGCGCAACTCTTGTGTAGCGCGAATCAGGTCACGCACCAAACCTTCTTCTTTTAATTCCGGAGTGATGGTTGTGTCCAGCACTGGCTTTTTTATCTTTTTACTAAAAACGATTTCTTTTACATTAACCTCATCCGCAAGAATTGAAAGTAATGCCTTGTCTTTCAATGTATCGCGAGTATCCGGCAACACCAGCTTAGAAAGAGGCTGGCGTACTTTTACACCAGCCTCCTGGCGCGCCGCTAGCCCCAATGAAGCCAAATCTCGCACCTTTTGCATCTCTGACAGAATGCGTTTTTGCCCCGCATCAAGCTTCTTCACTGCCGGCCAGAAATCTAAATGTACCGACTGCGCGGAAGGCGTAAGGCGAGTGTACATACCTTCTGCAAAAAACGGAGTGAAAGGAGCGGTTAGTTTAGAAAATTCAACCAACACCATTTTGAGAGTTGCGGAAGCTGCGGCAAGGTCCTTTGCGCTCTCCGGTTTTTGCAACCGGCGGCGAGAACGACGGATGTACCAGCGGGACAAATCATCCACCAGGCGCTCCAATTCCAGGGCTGCGGCGCGGACCTCGTAACTTTCCAAGCGCTTCGTGGCGGCTTCTGATGTTTCGGCTAAGCGGGCAAGAATCCACCTATCTAAAACTGAAAGCTGAGCAGGAACAATTTTTGCGGCACGGTCGGCGTAGGTCTCCCAGAACAACAGGGAGTTCCAGAGCATCAAATGATACCTACGAAAGGCTTTGGCTAATTCGGCCTCGTCAAAGTTCTTAGGGTCCCCGGCATCGGTCGCGGTATACATATACCATCTCAACGCATCGGTACCGTATTTTTCAATAATATCCCGCGGCCAAACGATATTGCCTTTAGACTTACTCATTTTCTTGCCAGTTTTATCATTGATATGTCCGAGGCAGATGACATTCTTGTAGGGAGCGGGCAAACCCAGCGCGGTTGCGACCGCCAATAGCGTGTAGAACCAACCGCGTGTTTGGTCAATGGCCTCACAAATATAGTCGGCCGGGAATGGTACCGCGACGGTGGGTTTTACCTTAGTCCCCCCAACAGTTTGGTGCGGGTAACCGAATTGAGCGAGTGGCATTGAACCGGAATCAAACCACACGTCCGCAACCTCCGGAATGCGGCGCATGGTGCCTTGTTTACATTTTGGACAGGAGTAGGTGCACGCATCCACGTAGGGGCGATGCAGGTCATAGTTGCCGCGAGCATCGCGTGGTCCGACCAATAGTTCCAAACTGCGAACCTCGGCCGGCTGAATATAGGTTTTGGGGTCGCGCTTTTTCTTTTCTGCAATCATGCGCGTATCGTCCCACCCCGCGGCCGCGGCCGAATAGGCCCAAATGGTGTACTCGTGGGACACCAGCAAAAACTTTTCGCCGGCGTAGCGCGATTCTAGTTCCGACAGCAGACTCCAGGCGCGCGACTTCACGTCCTTCAATGACTCCCCTCCCTCTGGAGCTTTATCCAAACGATCCTGATAGGTTGGGAATAACGCGTCGTATTCCTTATTGCGATGCCCCTCTAGAACTCCTAAGTTA
>Ga0073932_1007559_pt1 | contig 10479 bp, 7 predicted proteins | sample DewCreD2012metaG_FD_76967 | JGI IMG/M metagenome (GOLD analysis project Ga0073932, IMG submission 76967) | Hot spring sediment bacterial and archeal communities from British Columbia, Canada, to study Microbial Dark Matter (Phase II) - Dewar... ...
CACAGGCGCGACCGGCGGCGCTGCCACCTCCAAACCCGGCGAGCGCGGCGTGTCACTCATGGCGCGCCTCCGCCTGATGCCGAGGCGTCCGCGGCGCTGAACGCCGCGTCCCACAAGGACCGGTCCGCATGCAGCGTCACGACCTCGTCGCGCCGCAGCCCGAAGTGCGCGGCAATGCGCTCGCCCGGTAACCGCTCGGCCGTCTCGGCGGCGCTCAGCCCGAGGAGCACCAGCGGCGCCTCCGGCGTTGCGGGCGCTGCGGCCGGTTCCCAGTATCCGACGCGCTCGACCCGGCGCAGATACCACGGCAGCGGCCAGACGTTGTCGGCGATGACGTCGATACGGACGCGGCGGCCGTCCGGGTGCGCGGCGGCGAGCCGGTCCAGCGTGGCGAGGAGGTCTTCCACGCCGCGGCGCGTTCCGGCGTAGACGTACGGGTTGCGGTCGTCGGCCGACAGCGGCACCGCTGCCCGCCACGCCTGGAACGCCAGGTGTGCGGCGCCGCCCATGACCAGCAGGGCGAGCGCGAGCCGCCCCCAGGTCGGACGCACGACGCGAATCAGGGCCGCCAGGCCGCAGCCCGCCAGCAGCGTCAGCGCGTGCAGCGGACCCAGCACGCACCACGGCGTCTTGTACGGAATCGCGGAGTAGAGCGCGAGCAGCGCCACGGCGTACACGGCGAGAAACCGTACGAACCGCACGTCACCGGCGACCCGCTCTGCGCCGCCAAACCAGCGCGGGCGAAAGGCTGCCACCGCGCCGAGCGTCGCGCCGCCGAGGATCACCGCCTCCGTCCACACGGGGCCGCGCCGCGGATGCTGATAGACCAGCAGCGCGAGGTACTGATACCACGGTCCGCTGTGGGTCGTGCCGCGGGCGCGGTCCGTGTAGGTGGCCAGGGCCGCGAGCGACCGCCACGGCCCGCCCGCGTCCGTCAGCAGCGCGCTGAAGAGCGTCACCGAAGTCACGACGGCCGCAGCTCCGGCAACCACCAGCCCCGGCCCGAGCGGCAAGGCCCGTCGAGCGCTGGGCGCGGTCCGAGCGGCGGAGCGCTGCCACGGTCTGTAAACGGGGAGCGCGGCTGCGGCCAGCGCCGCCAGCACCAGCACGCCCGTTTCCTTGGTCGCGTGCATCAGCCCCAGCCCGACGCCGCCCAGCAGCGCCCACCCGATGCGACGCGAGCGGAAAAACCGCCACCCCGCGCCGAGCGCCAGCAGCGTGAAGCAGACCAGCAGCGTTTCCTGGATGTAATGGCGGCTGTAGAAGACCAGCGCCGGCGAGACGGCCGCACACAGCCCCGCGAGCACCGCCGCGCCGCGGCCGAGGGCCGGGGCCAGGAGTGCCAGCAGCGGCACGAGCGCCGCGCCGACCAGCACCGGCACGAGCCGATAGTGCCAGACCTGCGTGTCGGCGAAGGACGGAGCGCCCGCCGCGGCGATGACTGGCAGCGTGAGGTAGTTGAGCGTCGGGCCGTGATACTCGTGGGGATCGTAGCGGTAACCGGACCCCCAGCGCAGTTCCGCGAACTTCCACATATGCACGGCCTCGTCCGCGTGGACGGGCCGGTGGTCGAGCTGCGGCAGCCGGAGCGCCAGTGCGGCCGTGGTGGCCGCGGCGAGCCCGGCCGCAAGCAGGCCGGCGCGGTTCATTTGGCCGGGAGGCCGTACACCTCGACCTCGGTGTAGTGGTTCTGGTCGTCGGCGGTGCTGCCCTTGCTGTACAAGCGGACGAAGCGGGCGGGGACGCCGCCGGCGTCGATGAGCTTGCCCTCGTACGTCTCCCAGAATTCCTTGTCCTTGCCGACGCCGAGGCCCGAGGTGTTGTCGTGGTCGTTGTTGAAGACCGTGCTCACGTTTTCGAGGAAGTCCTTGTCATCGGCGAGCTGCACGACGACGTCGTGGTAGACGCGGGCGTTGCCGTGGTTATGCCACAGGACGATGGCGTGGACCCGGTATCGGCCCTTGAGATCGATCTGCACCCACTGCTTGCCCGGTCCGAGTTCGACGTAGCTGCCTTCCTTCGCTTCCTTGTCGCCGTCCGTCACCAGCTTCAGGCTGCCGATGATCGGCTCGGGGTCGCTGCTGGTGACCGGTTTGCCGGCCGCGACGTTCACGACGCCCGGCGGGACCATGAGCGGCGGGCGCGGGCCCTTGCGGTTCTCCTCGAGGTTCGTGTTCGCCGGGGCGTTCGTCGGCGTGCCCTTGAAAGCGGGCTTGGGCAGCTTGAGCTCCAGCGGCATCAGGTCGCCCTTGGCCGGCTGCGTCGTCGGCGCGGTGGCAGGGGCCGTGGTTGGCGCGGCCGGTGGTTTCTGGTCGGCCGCATTCTGGGCCAGGGCCACCGTGGTCAGCGCCGCTGCGACGGCGAGGGTCAGGTACATCCCCACTTGGTTCCGACCGGCGACTACGTCTCGCATCACGGGTGTTGCTCCCAGAGGCCGCGGGCCGCTCGGCAGGCCGGGGGGGCCGACGGAGGACGCCGCGCAGCCGCTCGCAGCGGGCATGGTACCGGCCGGCCGGCCCACGTGCACGGGCTTCTGCGCCGCGTCCGCTGATCGTGTTACGATTTGCCGACCGTACCGGAGCTCGCGATGTCGGTTCAGATTTTGCTTGTTTCGGCCGCCGCCCTGGAGTGTGCGACCCGCTCGCGCGGGTGGCGGCGGTACGTGCTGCTTCTGGCGGTCGCGGGGGTGCTGTACGGCCCGTTCGTCGGCATCCCGCACTTCGGCGACGACTACCTGTACCTGTTCGAGGCGCCGTGGTCGGCCGTCGGGCGTTACTTCGTGTCGTACCACGACCTGGGCGGCATCTTCCGGCCGCTCCAGATGGCGTGGTGCGCGATCAACCAGGCGCTGTTCGGCGAGAGCACGGTTGTGCTTCAGGGGACGCAGGTTGCGCTGCACGCGGGGCTGTCGCTGCTGGTGTGGCGGTTCCTGGAGCGGCGCGGTGTGCGGCGCGCCGCAGCGGCGACCGCGGCGGTGTTGTTCGTCGTGCACCCGATCCACGTTTCGGCGGTGCTGGGGACGGACACGGGGAGCCAGCTTGCGGCGGCGCTGCTGGGGTTCGCGGCGTTCACGCAGGCGTGGGAGCATGCGGTGGACGCGGCTCGGCCGGCGGGGGCGTCGGCCGCTACGGGCGCGGTGCGAGGCTGGCCGGTCGTCGTGCTGCTGGCACTGGCGCTGCTGTCGAAGGAGACGGCGCTTTCGTACGCCGTGCTCGTCGCAGTTGTGCTGCTCTACGGTGCATGGCGGCGTCGCGGTCCCGCATCTGGTGCCGCGGCCCGCGGCGCCGTGGTGCTCGCGCTCGCGTGCATCCTGGCGACCGCGGTCTATTTCGCGTACCGCGGACGCATGGCGCCGACGCGGATTGCGTGGAGTCCGACGGACCCGTACGGCTTCCACATCGGCGTCAACGTGCTCAAGAACCAGGCGTTCCTGTTCGGTGGGGCGCTGGTGCCGGCATCGACGTCCGACCTGTTCGCGGCGGTGGCCCGTCGGAGCGGGACGGTGCTCGGCGTGGTGGGGGGGCTGACCGCGCTATGGTGCGGCTTGCTTGCCGTCGGGCTATGGCGGGCCCGTCGGCCGGTCGCGACCGTCGGCCTGCTCTTGGCGGCCTCGCTGACGACGTTTCCCGTGACCCTCATGAACCACGTCAGCGAGTTGTACATCTACAACCTGATGCCGCTGCTGGCGGTGCTGATCGGGTTGGCACTGGCGCCGCTGCTGGAGCCGGGCGAATCCGGGGCCGCCGCCGAGTCGGCAACGGCGGCCGGTGGGACACGCGGCGGGCCGCCGGCGCCCCCGGACCGAGGCCCCGCCGCGCGTGGGACGCCCGCGGCGGTGCTGGCGATCCTGTTCCTCGTCACGGCGAGCAGCGGGCTGGCCGTGCAGCGGAAGGCGGCCGAGATGCGGGCCAACGGGCGCGCCGCGGAGCAGCTGGCCGCCGCGGTGGTCGACGTCACCCGGACCGCGCCGCCCGACGCGACAATCACGCTGTGGGAGCGGCCGCACCCGGGCCGCGCGTACTACTCCGTGTTCCGCACCAGCGATTTTCAGGGGCTGCTGGTGGCCGAGCGCTGGCTGAAGTTCCGCGCGGGGCGCGACGACGTGACGATCCGCGTGGTGGACGAAGAGCGGGAGCCGCCCGCCGGCGGCCTGGTATTCGTGCGGGTCGAGGTGGACGGCCGTGCGGCGCTGCGGCCGTTGTCGTCGGCCCCGTGAGGGCGGCCGGAGCGGCCCTTGGGCGGAAGTCCGGCGGTCGGCCACGACTGTGACGCTTGAGGTTGCCGGCGCGCGCCGCCAAACTAGGCGAACCGTTCGGAACGAGGACGCGATGGAACTGCCGCAACAGCAATACGACGTGCTTCAGCAGCTCGCCAAGGCTCCCGCGCCGCGCTCGATCGCGGAGTTGGTGGCCGCGCTGGGCATCGACCAGGCGAACGTGACGGCGGCATGCGTCATGCTTCAGCAGGCCGGTTACGTGGAAGTCGCCGAGTCGACATTTGAGGAGCTGCGGCTGGGGCCGGAGGGGGAGCCGTACGCAACGCGTCCGCTGCCGGAGCGCGTCATCGTCGGCGTGCTGCGGGCGCAGGGCGGCCGGTGCCGCTTGACCGAAGTGCCGAATCATTGCGACCTGGACACGGCCCAGGTCGGCGGCGCGCTGCGCTGGCTGGCGCAGCGGGGTTGGGCGAAGAAGGAGGGCGACACGCTCATGCTCGGGGCGGGCGCGCCGGCCGACGATGCGGCGCTCGAGCCGGACGAGCGGCTCATCCGCGCGCTGGCGGGCGGGCGCGTGGCGACGCGCGCCGAGCTGGAGGTCGAAGGGCTGCCGGTTTCGGCGGCCCTTGATATCCTGAGCAAGCGGAAGGGGTTCGTCGTCGTCAAGGAGCGCACGCAGCGGCTCGTCGGCCTGACGGAGTCCGGACGAACGCTGCTGGCCGCGGGCGTGAAAGGCCGCCGCACGGTCACGCAACTGACCCCGGAGCTGCTGGCGGAGGGCGGCTGGCGGGACGTGGACCTCCAGCCGTACGACGTGACGCTGGCGGCGAAGCAGCTTTACCCCGGCAAGGAGCATCCGTTCCAGCGGACGCTCGAGCGCGTGCGGCGCGTGTTCCTCGAGATGGGCTTCGAGGAAGTCGCCAGCCCGTGGGTCGAGTCGAGCTTCTGGGACTTCGACGCGCTGTTCCAGCCGCAGGATCACCCCGCCCGCGACATGCAGGACACGTTCTACGTGGCCCGGCCGGAGCGGTGCCGGCTGCCGGACGAGGCGTACGTTGAGCGGGTCCGCGCCGTGCACGAGAACGGCGGCGACACGGGCTCGGTGGGCTGGCAGTATCGCTGGAGCCGCGCGCTGGCGGAGAAGCCCGTGCTGCGCACGCACACGACGGCGACGACCATCCGCGCGCTGGCCCGGCACACGGCGGGCCGTCCGGGCAAATACTTCGTGATCGGCCCGGTGTTCCGCCGCGAGACGGTGGACTACAAGCACCTGCCGATCTTCCACCAGGTGGACGGGATCATCGTCGATCCGCACGCGAGCCTGGCGACGCTGATCGGCACGCTGACGGCGTTCTACACGAAGATGGGCTTCCCGAAGGTCAAGGTGAACCCGAGCTTCTTCCCGTACACGGAGCCGTCGGCCGAGGTGCTGCTGTACCTCGAGAACCGCGGCGACTGGGTGGAGATGGGCGGCTCGGGGTTGTTCCGCCCCGAGGTCACGTTGCCGCTGCGAATTCGGGACCGGGTGCTCGCGTGGGGCCTGGGGCTGGAGCGGCTGGCGATGTTCATCCACGACGTGAAGGCCATCGGCGAGCTGTTCTACGCGGCGATGCCGTGGCTGCGCGAGGCGCCGCTGAGCCGGGCGTAGGGCTGGCGGTGCGCCGCGAAATGTGCAGCGCGCGGGCCGGGTGGTGGGGGCCGCCGGACTTCACCTTGCCCCGCGGCGCGTTATACTGCCCGTATCTGCGGCGGTGAGCCGCCGCACACCACGGGAGGCTGTGCATGAACGGGGACCAGATCGCCTTGGCGTGTCCGGCCTGCGCTGCGCGCCTGCGCGTGCCGGCCGCGGCGGCCGGGAAGCGCGTCCGCTGTCCGAAGTGTCAGACTGCCGTGCCGGTTGCGGCTGCGCCGGCGGCCTCGACCGCCGAGCCGCTGGACGACGCGCTGGTCGCGCTCGCTTCGGGCACGGCGCTCGAGTCGGCGGACGAACTTCGGAGCCGTCTGGAAGCCCAGCAGGCCCGGGCGGCGGCGGCCGCGAAGGCGGCGGCTGCCCCGGCGGCCGCTCCGGCCGGTCGCGCTCCGCGCGGTTCCGGCCGCGGAGCGGGCACGCCGTGGCTGGTGTGCTTCTTCGGCGCGCTGTGGCCGCGCGGGTTCGCGGGGCGGCTGAGCTTCGGGGGACTGCTGCTGGGCGGGGCGTTCATAGTCTACGGCGTGCACGAGCACTCGATCCGGGGACAGGCGAAGCATGAGCCGCAACGAATCGACTGCGAGACGCTGCTGAAACAGGGCCCCGGCGACAACGCCCACATCATTCTGACCGACCACGTGCTCCTGCCGCGTTACATTTATCAGGAGTCGCTGGGCCGCTGGGAAGGGGCCTGGGTGCCGGTCATTTCCAGGCAGACTCTGCGGGACTGGACCGCGATCAAGCTCGGCAAGCAGCCGGCGGAGTTCGATACCATCCCGCTGCACGAACGCGAGCGGGTGCTTGGGAAGCTCGACACGCGCGATTTCGTGATTCAGATGATCGTCTCGTTCCCGAACGCCGACCGCGAGGCGTACATGGACCAGATCTACGATTCAGACGAGTTGCACGGCACCGTTTTCGTCGACGACTGGTTAATGGGGCTGGATGGCAAGCAGCAGCGGCTGTTGAGAAGCACCTACCCCAGGACGGATTTCAGCAAGGTCTGGCTGCTGGTCGAGGGTCGCACGCCGCAGTCAGCTGGCCATGCCAACCTCAGCATTCTCGGGGGGGCCGCGCTGGTGCTGGGCGTGCTCGGCGTGGCCGGCTGGCGCGCGATGCAACAGGCCGCCGGATGAACGGGGCCGGGCTACCGGCGTCCCACAGGTCGGCGCAGGGCGGTTCTCGGGCCGGCGCACCGCAAGCGCTCCTCAGGGTGCGGAAACGAGACAGGCCCGCGACGAGGGTCGCGGGCCTGCAAGGTTCTCGCGGCGGGCCGGTGGCCGTCGGGGATCAGAACTCGACCTTGTAGCGCTCGGTCATGGCCGCCCGGACTTTCGACGTGGCGAACTTTATGCCGTCGAAGATCTTCGCGGCGGCCTGGAGAGCGTTGGCTTTCTCCTCGAGGGCCGCAGCCTGGCGCTGCTTGTCGCGGTTCGCCAGTCCGGTAGAGGCGCGGTTCTCGTAGTCGCCGCTGTCGTCGTAGCCGCCGTAGTCCTCGTATTCGTTCTCGACGCTGGTGGTGCGCTGGCGCGTGGTAATGCCGCCGACCGCGAAGACGTTCGCGGCATCGCTCAGACGGGCACTCATCTCGGCGCCCCATTCGAGCAGGTCGGGGTCGACGTTCAGGATCGGGAGCTTGTCGATCCGCTTGGCGTCGCGCCGCATCCAGGCGGCGGCCTGCGCGAGCGAGGTTGACTTCGCGCCGGAGCCGATGTCCTTCTGGAGCGTCTCGATCATCTTCGTGACCGCGCGGAAGTAGCCCTGCGAGGCCTTGGTCCGCAACTCGCCCTCGCTGGCCGGAGCCGGCTTCTCGACCGGCGGCTGGCCGGGCGCGGACTTCGGGCCGGGGGTCACGGCGGCGGGCGCCACGGTCTGCGGCGCCGGCGGCTGAATCACGCTGAGGATGCGCCGCAAGCCCTCGCCCGACAGCTCGCCGGCCAGCGCGATGGACTTGCCGCGGGCGGTGAACTCCCACTGCTCGAAGTCCGGTAGGTACGCGCCGGCTTCGCTGAGAATCTCGAGCAGCAGGTCGCGGCCGACGTCCTTGAGTGGAGCGGTGTCGCTGCCGAAGTCGACGGTGCCCTTCGCGATGATCTTCTCGCCGATGTCGATCTTCAGCGTGACGCCCTTGATGCCGGCGACCAGCGGTGCGAGCACGTTGGGATCGACGTTCTTGCCCTCCAGCGCCTTGAACGTGCGGGTGTGCAGCGTGTGCTGCACTTTCGGAAGGCTCGTGACATCCTCGAGGTCCACTGCGAACACGATGTCGGTGTCGGCGTCGACGGCCGCGACGGCCGATCGCAGGTACATCGACACGAACGCGCCGCCGACCGTGTGCTTCTGGCGGGCCCAGCGCGCGGCGAACTGCCGGTTGGCCGGCGTAACCGCGCCTAGGAGTCGCTCGTCAAGCTGCACGAAATAGGCGTTGATCGGTGACCAGGCCGCGAGCTTGTCACCGAGCTTGTCGACGTAGCCGCGCTCGGCTTTCGCGATGCTATCGACCTTGCGCGGCTGCGCCAGGTCGAGGACCGACACTTCCCACGTCGACTCGAACGTGCGCGGGTCCAGCAGTGCCGCCATCACAACCTTCGAGGTCTCCGGCGGCACGATCAGCGGCCGGTCGGCGTACGCGTCGGCCATCCGCTCGGCCCACTTCTCGCGGGCCGCGACAGGGCTCTTGAGGATGCGCTCGATGTCGACCACGACGATCGCGTTGGCATCGCCGGGCACGCGCCCCAGCAGGTCCTTGAAGTCGGCGGCACTGGCCGCCGCGCCGCACGCCGCCGCCAGAGCGGCGATCCACACTCGTCGGTTTCCGTTCCGTGACATGCCGGAGTCCTCACTCGGTTGATTCGATCGGTGAACGATGCGGGCACGCCGCCGCGCACCACGTACCTGCGTACGACCGGAATCGTATCACGGCGCGACTCGCGCGCGTAGGATGCGGCCCGACCTCCCGGCGCTGTCTACGCCGGCACGATTTCGAACTCGTGATCGGTCAGCGGGATTTCCGTGTGCCCCATCCGGCTCGGCTCGGGCACGTAGAAGATCGGCCCGCGGCCGGGGCCGGGGTATGTCAGCTCATCGTGCAGCACGCCGCCGGGGACGGTGAAGTAGCTGGTGGCGGGGTCGTTCGGCCGCAGCTCAAGCACGACGATGTCGTCCGCCGTGAGCCGGCCCTGCTGGACCTTGGCGCGGAACTCGTCCACGCCGCAGGTCGCGACCACGTAGAGCAGCGGCTTGCTTTCGGGATCGGCGAAGAACAGCCAGCTCTCGGCGTCGCCGTGCGCGGCGAGATGATCCAGTTTCGTGCGATTGCACGCGACGACCAGCAGCTGCCACGGTCCGGTACCCTCGGCGGCGAGCTCGACGCGCTCGACGACCTGCTGGCCTTCCGGCACGCTACAGCACCGGGGCGAGGGGATGAGCCGCCGCAACAGTCCACGACGCTCGAGGTCGGCCATGAGTTCCGGGGTGGCCCGGCGGGCCTGCAAACGAATCCGCGGCACGGTCTTTCTCCTGGGACGGGCGGGGGGCCCGTCCGCGAACCGAAACGGTGCAGAGTCGGGCCCGCGGCGCCGGGCGTCAAGGGCGGTGGTCGGCGTCGCGGGGCGGCGGCGGTCCTTCCCGGAACCGGTTCAGCCACGCGGCCATGAGCGCGTCGGGCAACGTGCCGCTTGCGCGGCACTCCTCCGGCGTGCGGCCCCAGTAGAACCCGAGCCAGCCGGCGGCGTACTCCGCGGAGCCGCGCAGGAAAGCATCGAACTCGTCCAGCGAGCAGAGCAAGGGGAACGTCTCCTCGATCAGGACCGGCCGACCGACCGCGAAACCGCGGAGCGTTTCGAGCGCCTCCGCGACCCGGCCCGCCTGCGGGTACAGGTGCACCGCCACGAAGTCGAGCTCCGGCGCGACGACGGCCGGCACGAAGCCCGAAGTCAACCCCGGCCGGTCGAGACTCCAGTCGACCAGCCCGACGGTGACCAGATGTCGCCGGTCGTGACGGCGAATCGCGGCCACGAGCTGCCGCACCCAGGCCCGTGCGATCTCCGGCCGCGGTCGGCCGGCCGGGTCGAGCGTGATGAACTGCACGTAGTGATAGAGGTCGGCAAACGGCGGTCCGAGCCACGCGCCGGGTTCGCGGCGGACACCCGGCACGACCGGCTCGTTCATCAGGTTGTAGCAGAAGACCGCCGGGCTGCCGGCGCCCCGGGCCGCGATTGCCTCCCAGAAGTACGCCTGCGCCGCCCAGCGGCCGGCTTCGTCCAATGCGTCGTACCAGGCGGGCACGTCCGCCGCGCGGTAGCACCCGAGGCCGGTGATGTCGAGGTACAGGCCGAGGCGCTCGGCCAGAGCAAGGAGCTCACCCAGGCGGGCCAGGGCCGCGTCGTTGGTCTCGGTCGGGGTCCGCAGGAACCGGGCGACCTGGAGGTGGATGCGGACCACGTTCGCGCCGAGGCCCCGCATCTCGTGGAAGTCCTCGACGACCTTGGTCCACTCCGAATCCCAGTAGTCCTCGAGCAGACGCTGATGTTCATCGTGATCGTAGTTGAACCCCCAGGGCACGAACGGCTGCTCCGAC
>Ga0073932_1007563_pt1 | contig 10473 bp, 8 predicted proteins | sample DewCreD2012metaG_FD_76967 | JGI IMG/M metagenome (GOLD analysis project Ga0073932, IMG submission 76967) | Hot spring sediment bacterial and archeal communities from British Columbia, Canada, to study Microbial Dark Matter (Phase II) - Dewar... ...
CGTTTTACGTTCACCGCAAAGCGACACAAAGGCTTCGCGTTCCAGGTCAAGCAGGTACTGCTCGCTTACTTCCTGCGGTGCAGTCAGGTCGCCTCCGCACATGATGTGCGCGATCTTCATGGCAATTTTCGCATCGTGGTCTGAAATGTACCCGCCCATCTTCATGCCGTTGACCCCTGCTGCCACCAGTGCCATTCCCGACCGGCCCAGCACACGTATGTGCTGGTCAGGAATGGGCTGTGTATATCCGGCCTGTGCCAGTTGCAACACCGTGCGTTTGGCTTCCAGTATCTGCCGGTCGCGGTTTACCACAATTCTGTCTTGCGGGCGCAGGATACCCATTTCGCGGGCTTCCTCGGCCGACAGTGCCACCCTGGCTGTGGCAATATTCATAAACGCATTTTGCAGGGCATTCATTTCGGCATCGCCCTCCAGGTAGCGGTCGCTTACGCGCCTGGTGAGTTCCTTGGTTCCACCACCGCCTGGTATAAGACCCACGCCTACTTCTACAAGGCCAATGTAAGTTTCTGCAGCCGCCACGGCCACATCGGCATGCAGCGTCATTTCGCACCCGCCTCCCAGGGTACGGCCGGCTGGCGCCACCACCACGGGTACAGCAGAATACCGCAGTCGCATAACCGACTTCTGGAACATGCGCACCATGAAATCGATTTCGTCATAATCCTGTTCAATGGCATACATAAACACCAGTCCCAGGTTGGCGCCCAACGAAAAATCTGCCCCCTGATGGCCCACCACCAGTCCCTGAAAATCTTTTTCGGCCAGGTCGATGGCTTTATTCAGCCCTTCGATAACCGCACTGCCCAGCGTATAGGATTTGCTGTGCCAGCTGAAGTTGAGCACGCCATCGCCAAGGTCAATAACCTTGCTTTCAGCATTTTTCCACACCACATTGTTGCTCAGGTTTTCGAGAATAATAAATCCTTCGCGGCCCGGTATGGACTTATAGGATTTTGAGGGGATGTCGTAGTACTTCCGTTTTCCGTCCTCCACTTTGTAAAACGACGTATGCCCGGCTGCAAGCATATCGTACACCCATTGGGCGGGTTTATAGCCCATGCCCTCCATGGCTTTCACGGTTTTTTCCACGCCCAGTGCGTCCCAGGTTTCGAAGGGACCCAGCTCCCACCCGAAGCCGGCACACACAGCATCATCTATGCGGTAAAGTTCATCGCTGATTTCCGGTATACGGTTGGACGCATACTGGAACAGTCCATAAAAGCTGTCGCGGTAAAAATCACCGGCTTTATCTTTACCTGCCAACAACACCTTGAAGCGTTCGCGCAGGTTGTCGATGGTTTTGGTTGTTTCGAGTGTGGCAAATTTTACCTTTTGCTTCGGTTTGTATTCGAGTGTTTTTAAGTCAAGTGTATAGATTTCGCTTTTACCGTTTTTATCTTTTACCTTTTTGTAAAAGCCCTGACCGGTTTTGTCGCCGAGCCATTTATTCTCATCCAGTTTGTTAACCACGTCAGGCAGTTTAAATATCTCACGCCCTTCGTCCTGCGGCAATGCCGCATACAGGTTGTTTGCAACTTTAACCAGGGTATCCAGCCCCACTACATCCGATGTTCGGAAAGTGGCCGACTTGGGGCGGCCTATAACCGGGCCGGTGAGTTTATCAACTTCGTCTACATTCAGGTCGAGTTTGCGCATGGTGTCAATTACCTTCAGCAGGGCCCATACGCCAATGCGGTTGCCAATGAAGGCGGGGGTGTCTTTGCAGAGCACAGAAACTTTACCCAGGTACAGATCGCCATAATGGAGAAGAAATTTCGTGATTTCAGGGTCCGTATCGGGGGTAGGTATTACTTCAAACAGGCGCAGGTAGCGGGGCGGATTGAAGAAGTGCGTGCCGGCAAAATGCTTTTTAAAATCGGCCGAGCGGCCCTCGGCCAGCAGGTGAATAGGTATGCCGGATGTGTTGGAGGTGGTGAGTGTGCCCGGTTTGCGGTATTGTTCTACCTGTTCATACACTTTTCGCTTAATCTCCAGATTTTCCACCACCACTTCGATGATCCAGTCATAGTCTTTAATGCGGGGCAGGTCGTCTTCAAAATTCCCGAGTGCAATTCGCGATACGAATTTTTTGCTGTAAATGGGCCCCGGTGATGATTTGAGGCACTTATCAAACGAAGCCTGCACAATACGATTGCGCACGGCCTTATCGCTCAAAGAAAGGCCTTTTGCCTTTTCCTCCTCGGTTAATTCTTTCGGCACAATATCCAGCAACAAAACTTCACAGCCAATGTTGGCGAAGTGGCAGGCAATGGAAGAGCCCATAACACCTGATCCCAGTACGGCAACTTTGCGGATAATTCTTTTCATGTTGTGCTGTTTAATCTTTCAAATACCTGGTTAATTTTTTAACGACAGATCCTCTGAGTAAATATTACTTTTTTCAACCAGCCGGGCAATGCGCTGAATCACGTCAAAGAAAACATTTAATTTTTCTTCGGCTATCTCCTGGCGCACGGCTTCATTAAATCGGATTACAATTTTTTTGGCTTCTTCCCGCCATTGGCAGCCGGCCTTGGTAAGGCATATACGCACCGAGCGTTTATCGGCCGGGTCAATTTCGCGGTATATCAGGCCTTTTTCTTCCAGGGTGCGCAGCAGGCGGGTAAGGCTGCGCGGCTCCAGGCCCATCCGGGGGGCAATTTTGGTGGCGGGGGTGCCATTTTCCATGTCAATGTTCAGCAAGGCAAAGCCCATGGACATGGTGGCATTGAACTGCATGGCCTGCTGGTTGTACATGCGCGAAATAGCAAGCCAGGCCAGCCGGATGTGGTAATCAACGGTTTCTTCCTTCCTCATAGCAAATACTGGCAGGGCATGAATGTACAAAAATATATTATGCGCGCATACTAAATTGATAAAAATCAGTTTTTCTGCCGGGTTTTAGATCTAAATCACGCCCCCATAGTATTTAATAATGACTGTTAGGCCTATGCCCGATGTGTAAAGGTTGATATATATTTAATGGGGTAAGCCCATAGGTTGGGCGCAACATTTTTTATGAGGACAACTCTAATGATAGGCTCAGGTGTAAATTACTATTCTGGAATTCCTGGCTTAGGAGAGATTACAGAGCAAATAATACATGCAAAAAATGTAGGCAGGCATCCGGACAGTAATTATTACCTAAACGGATATTTAGGTTACAGGAATCTAGCCTATTTAAATGGACACATAAAAACGAATCAGAAATTGATTGAAAGAATTTGTTTCTATGTTCAAGAGTTTTATAAGACAATCAACCATGAACACGTAACTAATTACGAAGATTTTTACTACGTACTTAAGCAAATCGAGGATAGTTATCGTTTGGAATACGAAAATCCAGTCACATACAACTTAATAAAGGATATTCAGCGCGATTGTGGATTTGACGAAGTTAAATTAAGAAGTGCTGTAACAGAATCGCTGAAATTTATTGAATGTATCGTCTGGCAAATGCTAGATAAACCAATTAAAGTCGATGCCCAATTTAATATTGTTAAAGGCTTAGTAACTCAATTGGACTTACAGAACATACTTAGTCTAAATCACGATCTAGTCCTTGAATCTAACTTACAACGTACCGGGGTAGACTATTTTGACGGTTTTGGCAAGAAAAATTTGAATGTTGCTGAATGGCTTGGGTTTTCAGATTTTAAAGGCGATAAAATCAAGATATGCAAATTACATGGAGCAATTGATTGGTTCAGCGTTAGGATAAAAAAGCATAAGGAGTATAACAAAATTGTAAAACTGCCTAGGAACTTCTATCCTGAATCGGTATGTGACTTGGACGATAAGATTGAAATGACTAATCAGACTACACCAATCCTATTAATTGGAACCTTCAATAAAATGCTAGAATACTTGAATAATATCTTTGAACTGCTTTATGAAGAGTTCAAAAGAACCTTGAAAGTAACAGATTTACTAATTGTTTCTGGATATGGTTTTGGCGACAAGGGAATTAATTCAAGACTTTCATTTTGGTTGAATAAACGCAAAGCACACAAGATGATCATAATTCATCCTGATAAAAAAGCCTTGTTGAAACAGGCTCGGGGACATTTTCATAAATACATAATGAGCTATAACTGTATTCATCCGCAAGTATGTTTCATTGAAAAGAAATTTGAAAACGTTACGGTAGAGGAGATAAAAGACACTGCCTAATTAAGTGTGTAAATGCCGGGTAACGACTAAACAACTGCATAAAGGTTTTATATTTTGCAACTCCCTTCGAAGATAGTTAAAAATTGGTTTAGGATTATAGGCCAGTTTCCCACCGGCAAGCTCCATTTTTTGGTAATCTCCCGAAAGCTAGGTACACAGCTTTCACCACTAACAAAGTACTACTCACCGACAAGCGACCGACCCGATAAGGTAACATGTTCATATGCTAACTTTTCTTAACAGAAATCTCTAAAAATTAAATTGTCGGGTTTTTCCGCTCAAGTGACGGGCAAATGACGGGCAAATGCCACATCTTTTAATTCGAAACTGCCTGTTAAACACGTAACATTGTGCTTCCAAAAAGACACTATGGAACAACCAGAACTAGGCAGACAACTGACTTCTTTACGCAAAGAAAAAAACCTGACTCAAGAAGAGCTGGCAACAAAAAGCAACGTGAGTGTACGCACCATTCAGCGCATCGAAGCGGGTGAGGTTTTACCTCGTATGATTACTGTTAAAATATTATTGGAAGCACTTGGTGAGAGCTATGAGTCATTTTCAACTAAACAAAGCCAAATCATGGAGACACAAAAAAGTACCTTGCCAACCACAAACCGAAACAAGCTTTTAATAGCCACTCTTGCCGGAGCAGTGTATCTGATTTCTGAAATTATTCTCGGGATAATGGACATTGCATGGTTCAAAGACGGCCGTGACTGGGGATTTCAAATGAATGCTACTTATATCAGCCTTACAGTTATCATGGTGATATCGTATGCACTATTTGCCCGTGGGTTTATTTCACTTAGTATATTATTCGAAAACGAGTTACTGAAGTGGGCATCTTATTTACTGGTAATGGCAACAGTGGGACTTGGTATTTTAGATGTAAGTACTCTTTCGGTGGAAGATATTGAAAGCATTTGGATGCCTTATACTGCTTTTGCTATGGTGTTCGGAGTCCTGAGTATTCTTTTCGGTGTATCCCTCCTTCGGCTACAAGACGGGATGGGTGAGCTCTCGCGTATAGCGGGAATATTGAACATTGCAATAGGCTGCGTACTCCTGCCCGTTGTACTATTTTTCATCTATCCTGTCATTATGATTCCTGCCACGTTGGTGGAGATTCTTTTGCTCTATCGAGGATATGAGTACCTCTCAAAGTCTGTGTGAAAGCTGTTGCAGGGCGCTTTGAGATATGTGTAAGAAAAACGGAGTTAACAATGTGCCGTTTAATTATTTGAGCAGAAAAATTGGTAACGGCATTTAAAAATTTTAACTTCGTCTTAGTAATTACAAGATGTTTTACAGAAGAAAAATAATACTGGCTTTACTGCAACTGTTTGATGGGCAATTGGATAAGATTCGCTTGCAAAAACTGTTGTTTCTGTTTGCCAAGGGGCAAGTTCAACAAGGTGGTAAAGCCGAGTATGATTTTGTTCCTTACAAATTGGGTTGCTACTCCTATACTGCCAATGCCGACATGACGGCATTGGTTAACAGAGGATTTTTAACCGAAGACGAAAAAACTTTTATCAAAAAAGACCCAACCGACTACCTGAAACAACTGAAACCTGCCGACCTTAAACTGTTGCAGGAAGTAAAAGCCAAATATGGCAAAATGAGAACAACGGCTTTGATGAAACACACTTACATCAACTTTCCGTTTTACGCCATGAACAGCGAAATAGCCGAAAATATTTTGAGCAAAGAGGAACTAGAAAAAGTTACCAAAGCCATACCGAAAGGAAACAAAACCGTGCTTTTTACTATCGGATACGAAGGCATTTCGTTGGAAGAATATTTGGTTCGCTTGCTGCAAAACGATGTGAAGGTTGTGGTGGACGTTCGCAACAATCCAATAAGCATGAAATACGGCTTTAGTAAAAGCCGGTTGAAAAAATATTGTGCAAGCGCAGGTATTGACTATCTGCATATTCCAGAAGTGGGCATACAAAGCGAGCAACGCCAAAAACTGATCACACAGGGTGATTACGATAAATTGTTTGCCAATTACTGCAAAAACACTTTAACCCATACCATAACTCATCAAACCAAAATACTGGAACTATTGAAGCAACACAAACGCATTGCGTTAACTTGTTTTGAAGCCAATATTGATCAATGCCACCGCAAGCATCTAGCCAAAGCAATTGAAAACCTTCCCGGCTTTGAATATGAAGTAAAGCATATTTAAAATGGCTTTAAAAAAAGTATTAATCGCAGTAAAAACTTATCCAACGCTTTCTGCTAAATATGATGAGCTGGTTTGCACAGCGGGCTTTCTCGAAGACGGTTCATGGATTAGAATTTATCCAATACCATTCCGAAAAAAACCTTACAATCAGCAGTATAAGAAATATGATTGGATAGAAGTTGACCTGGAAAAAAATATAAGTGACTTCAGGCCCGAAAGTTTCCGCCCGATTAGCTTAGACACCAAGATAAATGTTGTCGGACACATCGGTACTGAAAATAACTGGGAGGAACGCAAAAAAATTTGTCTGAGAAAAATTTACTACAACCTGACTGAGCTGATTGCAGAAGCCAAAAACAAAAACATCTGTACATCATTAGCTGTTTTCAAACCAACAGAGATTTTAGATTTTTATGCTGAGCCCGATGAAAGTGATTGGGATAATCACAAGTTAGACAAACTCAACCAACTCAATCTTTTCGAAAGCGAAAAAGAAGGAAAATTTGAAGTAGTGAAGAAATTGCCTTACAAATTCAAATTCCGTTTCAAAGACCGGCAAGGCACCGAAAGCCGCATGATGATAGAAGATTGGGAAACAGGGCAACTCTACTGGAACTGCCTTAATCGCCGCAAAGGGGACGAAAAGAAAGCTATTGCAGATGTTCGCAAAAAATATTTTGACGACTTTGCCAAAACTAAAGACCTGTATTTTTTCTTAGGAACAACTCAAGCATTTCATTTTCAATCACGCAATCCATTTATCATTATCGGTACATTTCACCCGAAAATAGAAATCCACGGTAAACTGTTTTAGCCTAGTATTTTGCAAGCATTTCGAAAACTACCGGAATCCATGCCTTGCACCTATCGAGCCGGCCACTAAAACAGGCAAAGTTCACACCAGCCTGATGAACCGGGGTGAAGCGCAGGCCGAATCCACCAGCCAGGCACGAAGCCGGCCTCAGGTCTATCGGCATGGAAAAGACGGGAAAATGAACGCAGCGCTGTTCCGCCACATCAAATAATCAGGCTTTCCTTTCGGGTAAATCAAAGGCCACGGCTTCGTGGTGGAAATTTCCTTTATGCGAGCCATCGCAGAACGGTTTGTTATTCGACTGCCCGCAGCGACAAAGCGACACCACCGTTCTGCCGTGCAAACCATAGGCTTTTCCTGATGCATCCATTATTTCGAAATCGCCTTCCACGCGCAACGAACCATTGCTGTTTACTGTAATTTTTGTAACTGCCATAGCTCCCTGTTTTCAGTAAATTTACGAAAAGCTTTTTTTCAGGATGCATTGATTACCAGTACCGGCAGCGACTCATGGTTTACCAGGTCTTCGGCCAGCTTGTGCGAAAAAAATAATCTTCCGGTCTTCAGGGTTGTGGTAAGTACAATTACATCGGTTTGTAATTCGCGCGCCATTTTACCAATGCCCCATTCGGGATCGTTGGTGGCTATGCTGTTATAGGTAAAGCTGATTCCCGAAAGTCGTTTTCCGGCATTACGCATCTGTTCTTCGGCTTCGGCACCGCTCGGCTCACTTTCCGGATACTGAACATACAGCATGTGTATGCGCGCCTCGAAGGCCTTTGCAAATTTTTCTATTTGATTCAGCGCATTTGGTATATCCTCATTCAGGGTGGTGGCATAAAGCATGTTGCTAAATGTAGCACGGGCAGGTTTTTGTTTGATAACCAGCACCGGAACGGATGAATGCCGCACCACACGCTGTGTATGTGAGCCAATAATAAGCTCGCGAATACCGGTGGCTCCGTGCGAACCCATAATGATCATATCAACCTGCAGCGGCCCGATGTAATTTTCAATTTTATCACCGCCCTGATGGGTTACCAGCATTTGCTTTGCTGTCAGGCTATTTCGCGTGGCCAGGTTAACCAGCTCTTCCAGCAAGGCTTTTGTTTGTCCGATTTTAGGGTCGGCTGCTTTTTCAATAGCCGGGATGTGTGCCTTTCCGGGCGTCTCGTGCAAATGCAGAAAAATGATTTCGGCCTGAAGCCGGCGGGCTATTGCAAGCGCCACTTCCGAGGCGGTCTGGGCACAGGCCGAAAAATCGGTGGGAACCAGAATTTTCATGACGGAGTGATTGACCGAAAAAGACTGCTTATCCGGAAAATTTGCGATGACGGTTATCAAGGCAGGCGTTGACATTCATCAACTCCTCCATACCAGTACTGCATTAATTTCTGATGCGTGGACTATGGATACCCTGTCGCACATTGCCCGCAGGAATTGCTCTGCTTGCCTGAATCTGACCTTTTGTTGCGGTGTTTCTATGATAAAATTAATCAGGCCCGTTCCGTTTTGTGCAGTTATGCGTACCAGGTTGCTTACATATTGTTTATCGGATGCTTCTTCGGGAACGTTGGTGTGAACAAACACATCGCTGATAACCAAATCAAATTTTTCATCACACCGCGAAACAAATTCTTCGGCTTTGGCATGTAGTATGCTGAGCTTGTCAAATCGTTGGATGTTAAAATATTTTTTGGCAAGGCGGATGACGGCATCATCGGCTTCTATGCCTGTTATTTCCGGCCGAAGGTGAAGTTCCTCGTACAGTATAGACGGAATGCTTCCTGCGCCCAGCCCAAGAACAAGTACCCGCTCCGGATTTTTTTCTTTGACTTGGATATTCCTGAAGGTTTGCTGAAAAACCCTGTGCAGGGTATCGAACGAATAGTTGGCCCCGGTGCTGTGCAGCACATAGCGGCCTTGCTGAATCCACACTTCCAGCTCGCCGCTGATGTTGCTGGGATGCCTCTCAACCAAAACACCCGTCAGGTAGCTTCTTAAGCGGGTTATCCGGTCCACGCTTTCATCCTGCTATTTTTTTTCCAGCATCCGCTTAAAGAAATCGGCCGATGCCTTGTAGGCGCTGAGCCAGTTTTTGTGTAGCAGAAAGCCATGCACTTCATCGGGAAAAACGAGCTGCTCAAAGTATACACCCTGTTCGCGCAGGGCTTCTGCAAGATTTACCGTTTCGCTGAAGGGTACGTTGCGGTCGTCATCGCCATGGATAAGCAACACAGGCGAGCGCCAGGACTTGATAAAGTGCATGGGCGAAGATTCGTAAGCCATGCGTGCAAAGGCCTGGTGTTTTTCGGGCAGGTACGACGGCACAAAGTTGCGTATCACCTGGTTCCAGTCGTGCACACCGTGTAGGTCCACACCGCAGGCAAACAAATCCGAAGCCCGTGCCAGCCCCATGGCTGTTAAGTAGCCGCCATACGAGCCGCCCCACAATCCGATTTTTTTCGGATCTACTTCCGGGCGTTGTGCCAGATACAGACCCGCTCCCTCCACATCGCGGTATTCACTGGCACCGGCTGCCCCGTAATCGAGTGCCTCGCGAAACTCCAGTCCGTAACCAATGCCGCTGCGGTAGTTGAGGGAGAGCACCACATATCCTTGTGCCGCCAGATACTGGTTTAGTGAGTAGGCATTGTGATAATACTGGCTGTAGTGAAAGCCAAGTACCATTTGCCTGCGCGAGCCCCCGTGGAAAAATATGACGGCCGGGCGCCTGTCTCCGGCTTTAGCGCCTTTGGGCAAAAACAACTGAGCAGGTATCTGCATGCCATCGGTTGCCGTAATGAACACTGGCTGCGGCAGGACCAGATCTTTTTTGGGAAAAGTTTTCGGAAACATATCAGGGGCGAGCATGCGGGCCTGACCGTTGGCCTGAATAAGATGCGGCCACGCTGTCGTAGTGGCATCGGTACGCAGACACACTATACCGGCTGTTGTTTCCACCGGCTCATATTCAATGCCATCGCCCACGGACAGTTGTTGCGGCCTGCCTGATGCCGGCGAAACCCGGAAAATGTGTCTTCGGTCAATATCGCCAATGTTACTTACAATGATGAGGCTCTTTTTATCGCGTGCCACCTGCACCGACTCAACTTCGCCATTGCCGGGTGTGAGCAACCGGGCTTCGCCACCATGTATCGAAACAGCATAGAGATGCTGCCAGCCATCTGCTTCCCAGGGAAAAACGAGCTGGTCGTCCATCCACCACAACAGGTTATCAGCCACAGGAATACCCTGATGCAAA
>Ga0073932_1007575_pt1 | contig 10464 bp, 5 predicted proteins | sample DewCreD2012metaG_FD_76967 | JGI IMG/M metagenome (GOLD analysis project Ga0073932, IMG submission 76967) | Hot spring sediment bacterial and archeal communities from British Columbia, Canada, to study Microbial Dark Matter (Phase II) - Dewar... ...
CCCCCTTTATGATAACCCCGCCTGGGGCTTCATCGACCAGCCGCGCTTCCTCAACGCCGTCGCGCTGATCGCTACCACCCTCGGCCCGCTGCAACTGCTTTGCCTGCTGAAGACGATCGAGCTTCAGGCCGGCCGCCAACTGACGTTCCGCTGGGGTCCCCGCGAGCTCGACCTCGACCTGCTGACCTACGGCGACCGAACTGTGAGCCGGCGAGGGCTCGTCGTCCCGCACCCGGGCCTGGCCGAGCGGGCGTCGGTGCTAGTCCCGCTCCGCGACGTCGATCCGGACTTCAGGCTGCCCGACGGCCGGTCGGTCGCCGAACAGCTCGCCCTCATGGATACCAGCGCGATGCGCAGGGTGTAGCGCTCCGGAGCGCCCTGCCGACCTGAACGATTCGGCGATCCGCGCGCGTTCTGGCAAGTCGCTTGTGCTGCCTCTCCCCGCCGGTGTATAACTCCGGCGCCCGCGCGAGCACCGGCGTCGTGCCGGTGGCCCGCCACGACTGCCTCCCGAGGTGCCACCCTTGACCAAGCTCTCCGGCGGCGACGTGCTCGTCCGCTCTCTGCTCAGCCAGGGCGCCTCCTGCGCCTTCACCCTCTGCGGCAATCACCTGCTCTCCACCTACGAAGCCGCCATCGGCACGCCGCTGCGCCTCATCGACGTGCGCCACGAGGCCGCCGCCGCCCACATGGCCGACGCCTGGGCCCGCGTCACCGGAACCCCCGGCGTCTGCCTCGTCACTGGCGGGCCCGGCCACACCAACGCCATCACCGGCATCGCCACGGCCTGGGGCGCCGACAGCCCCGTCATCTGGATCTCCGGCGGCTCGGAGGCCGAGTTCGCCGGCCAGGGCGCGATGCAGGAGATAGACCAGGTCGCGCTCGCCCGCCCCATCACCAAGTGGTCCGCTGCGGCCAGCCACATCCGGGAGATACCTCGGCTCGTCGCCAGCGCCTACCGTGTCGCCCAGACCGGCCGACCCGGTCCCGTTCACCTGACCCTGCCGGTCGACATCATGGACTCGACGATCGACGAGAGCGAGGTCTCCTTCCCGCCGGCGATCGACTGGAAGGCGGCGACGCGCGTCGCGCCTAACCCGGATCTCGTCGACCTGGCGCTTGGCCTGCTGGCATCGGCTCGGCGACCGGTCGTTGTCGCGGCCGCCGGCGCGTGGTGGAGCGGCGCCGGCCCGGCACTCCACGCACTGGCCGACACGACAGGCCTGCCGATCTTCACGATCGACACCGCCCGCGGCCTCATCTCCGATGACCACCCCTGCTGCTTCGGCTACGCCGATCCTCTGCTGAACCCAGCGGCGACGCTCTTCGCTCAGGCCGACGTCGCGCTCGTCCTCGGGCGCCGGCTCGACTACCGACTCCGCTTCGGCAACGTCTTCCCTCGCGAGTGCAAGCTGATCCAGGCCGACTCCGAGCCGGCCGACATCGGCTCATCCCGCCCGGCCGACCTCGCGCTCGCCGGCTCTCCGGCCGCGGCGCTCGAGCTGATGGTCGCCCGCGCCGCCAACTACCGCTGGGAGACCGCCCAGTGGCGCTCCGCGCTCGCCCAGGCCCGCGCCGAGGGCGCCGAGCAGCGCCGGCCGCTCGAGACAACGGATTCCGAGCCGCTCCACCCGCTCCGGATCGTTCGCGCCGTTCGCGACGTAATGCCCGACGACTGCTGCCTGACGTTCGACGCCGGCGACTTCATCCAGTGGGCGCGTCAGGGCCTACCCGCCCGCCGGCCCGGCCGCTGGCTCCGCCTCGGCCCTATGGCGACGCTTGGCTGCGCGATCCCGTTCGCCATCGGCGCCAAGCTTGCTCGACCGGAGTCCACGGTCATCGCGCTCACCGGCGACGGAGGCGTCGGCTTCTACGGCTTCGAGCTGGACACGGCGGTGCGCCACGGCGTGCCGTTCGTGCTCGTAGTCGCCAACGACGCCGCCTGGGGAATGGAGAAGAACCTGCAGATCGGCATCTACGGGCGGGATCGGGTCACGGCGGCGGAGCTGCTGCCGACCCGCTACGATGAGGTCGCCCGGGCGCTGGGCGCCTGGGGCGAACACGTCGACCACGCCGCCGACCTCGAGCCGGCGCTCAGACGCGCGATCTCCTCCGGCCGGCCAGCAGTCGTGGATGTCACCGCCGAGTGCGCGCCTAGCTCGACGACTGACGCCTCCGTCCGGCGGAAGCTCGCGCGGAGGTAGTGTGTCGCCGGCCGAGGAGCGTTGCCTTCGGCCAGCGCGCGTAGGCTCGCACTTACGAGAAGCGCTGGCAGGCATAATCCGTCCATGCCGAGTTGACGTCCAGCACCACGACTAGATACAGTGTCCAGCATACATGGGCAGAGTGCCCCATCGCGGGTGGGACAATCCGCCCGGTGGATCACCACGCCGACTGACGGTGCAGTTGGATGGTGGAGAGCCACGGCTACGCGGAATCCCGGCGGAGGTGCGCTATGCTCAGTCGGCTATCTGGCATCCTCGCGATCGTAGGACTGTTGGTCAGCCTGGCAATCCTCTCGTCAAGCGCGGTGGGCGGCGCCGGCTACGCCAGAGACGGTGGCCTCGTCGCTCAACCTTCCAGCTCGGTCGCCAGCCGACCGAGCGTCGCCATCGGGACGATCCCGCCCGCGTCGCCACGTCTCGCCCGCCCGCGCCCGGACGTCGTCGAGGAATGGCTTCGGGCCGACGGCACCATCCCGGCTGGCGCGTCTGCCGAATCTGTGAGCGAGGCTGTCCATAGCTTCTATCGGCGGTTCGCCAAGGAGCGGCCAGCCTGGGTCCGCCCTGAGTTCGAGCAGCTTGCCCTCGAACGCGAGGCCGAGCTCGCGTCCGGCGCGTCAGCGGCCAGCGAGGCATCGGCGAACGCCGCGCAGCCCGTCACCGCCAAGGTCCTCGCGCTCGCTGTCGACTTCGGCGGGACCGACACGTTCAGTGCGTGGGACAACTCGAGCGGCTCGTGCATACAGGTGAGTGTGACCAAGAGCGGACCGCTCAAGGGCGCCATCCCAACTCCAGGCCCAGACGACAACGCGACGATCTGGTACCCGCCCGCTCAGACAGCGAACCCCGCCTTCTACGAGAACCTTATCTTCGGCTACACCGGCATCGGCCGTGTTCGGATGGACCTCAAGGACCCAGACGACGACCAGTGGGGCATCAACCTTGCCGGCTACACAGTCCAGGACTACTACGACCGTATCGCCGGCGCCGGCAACGTGACGCTGGTCGGCTCTGTCCAGGGTTGGGTCACCGTCGACCACAGTGAAGCCTACTACGGGGCCGACAACTGCCAGACCGGTGCCCGATACGGCGGCGGACCAGTGCCCGTCGGCCAGCTCGTGCCCGACGCTATCGCCAAGTTCCAGCAGGCCCACCCATCCTACTACACAGCCACCAGCCCCAGCGCCTTCTGGAAGCAGTACGATGCCGACCACAACGGCATCGTGGATACTCTCTGGATCATCCACGCCGGCGCGGGGCAGGAGGCCGGCGGCGGAGCCGAGGGCACCTGGGCCATCTGGTCGCATTCAAGCGACCTGCGCAACTACAGCGCCTGGCCAAACGGCTTTAAGGTCTACGAGGGCGATACCGGTACGATCGCCGACGATATCTACGTAGGCCCCTACACTATGCAGCCGGAAAACCTTAGCCTCGGCGTCCTGACCGAAGAGTTCGGCCACAACTTCTTCGCGCTGCCCGACCTCTACACAACCGACGCCGAGAATTCGATCGGCTTCTGGAGCAACATGTCGGCCGGCTCGTGGGGTGGCTACCTCGGCGGCTCGACGCCGGTCGGGTTCCCTCTCTGGTTCCGGATGATCGCCCGCTGCGGGGCCACCTACTGCAACTGGCACGAGCCTATGGTCACGCGTGCCTACAGTGCCGCCGGAGGCTCGGTCACAATCGGCCAGCTCGAGTCGACTCCAAACGGCCTGGCCAAGGGCGTCATGGTCACGATGCCCGACATCACGGTCGTGACCGACAACCTCGCAGGCACCGGCCGGGCCGCCTACTCTGGCCGGGATCGCGATTCGACAGACGTAAGCCTCTCACGGCCCATCAGCGTGCCGGTCGGAGGCGCGCACATCCTTACCTTCGACTCGTACTCGGACATCGAAGCCGACTGGGACTACGGGTACGTGATGGTGCAGGACGGCGGAAACCCGTGGGTCTTCCTCCAGGATATGGACGCCAAGTTCACCAACACCAACCCGAACGGCACGAACCTCGGGTGTGGCCTCACCGGGACGGGCGCGACCGCTCTCCGATTCGACCTCTCCGCCTACGCCGGCAAGACGGTGACGTTGCGACTGCGCTATCGCACCGACACCTCGGTCACGAACGCCGGTTGGTGGATCGACAACGTCCAGCTGGACGGCTCCCCGATCGATGCCTTCGAGAACGCGACTCCTCCCGGCTCTTTCGTTGGCTGGACGAACACGTCGCCGGGTTGGTATGTGGCTCCCTACACTTCGTCCTACTCGAACTACTACCTGATCGAGTGGCGGTCGCCGACCAAGTACGACCGGATGGTTCGGACCGCTTACCTCACGCAAACCAACACGATGGACACCTGGCGGGTCAACCGAATCCCCTACAACATCCCCGGCGCTCTGATCTACTACCGCGACACCAGGTACGGTAGCTCCTACAACCTGCGGAGCGCGCACGGCGATCCGCCGAGCTACGGCCCAAAGTACCAGTTGCTCGTCGTGGACGTGAACCCGATCCCGCTGCGCTTCACGAGCGCTGATCCGACGCCGGTTGCGGGGTACACGAACTCGCGCACCGGAAGCTACGACGCCGCGCTTACGCTCCAGGACGCACCGGCGATGTCAGTTCCGGGGATCAGTGGCGTCAGCGGCGGGCCCTTCAACTTCCCGGCGAAGCCCGCGGTGACGAGTTTCGACGACGGCACGGGCTATTACGCGGGCTTCTACGCAGACGCACCCTGCCGTGCCGGGTATATCTGCTATGCCAACCGAGACGGCAGCGCGGTCGTTCCCGCGCGCTCCGACTACACGATCCGGATCACGACCTATGACGGCACACCCTACACCGCCCTCTACGGCTACGTGGTCAACGGCTACCAGCTCGGCACCGGCAACCCGAGGGACAGCGACGCCGCCTGGGGTGTCAAGATGGAGCTCGTCAGCAAGTCGGCTGACAACACGACGGCTGTGATCGCGTTTGCGTTCGATCCCAAGAGGTGGCTTGTCGAGCTCCCGTTTGTAAGCCGACCGTAGCACTCGCCGGCCGGGACGCGCTCGGGCGCGCCCCGGCCTCGAGGTCGCTCAGGTGGCGTCGGCCGGCGCGGTTGCCACGCCCTCGAAGCGCGTCGGCTCGGCCGGCCCGAAAGAGACGTTCACATTCGAGGTGACGGCGAGCCGGTTGCCCTCGAACTCGCACGTCAGCGCCACGCGGAAGGGCGTCCGGGGCCAGCAGAGCTCGACGACGCAGGTGCGCTCATCGGTCCAGGCCGCGCTCGCCGCGACGTGCGGCGGAAACGACGGGCCGGCGTACTCCTGTCGCCAGCCCAGCGGCCGGCTGTCCGTCTTCACCCACTCGCCGTAGCCGCACCGGATACGCTGCGTCCCCTCGCGGTCGCCGACCGTCAGCGCCGTGCCGTCCTCGCCGAAGTCAAACCGGAGCGAGGTCAGCCCGTCGGCGTTCTCGGCAAGCGCGTACTCTCGGCCGGAGTAACGCGCGGCGAGCGGCGAGACCGCCTCGCCGGCCGCGGGCGCGATCCGGAGCGATGACAGCCGGTCGGCCAGGGCGGCCTGGTCCGCCGGCGCTTCGGGCAACGGCCTGGCGGCCATCGCCGGGAGCAGGCGCTCCCACACCAGATCGAGCACCGCTTGCATGTTGCTCAGGCCCGCCGTCACCGCGAGGACCGCGTCCTGGTCGGGCATCACCACGCAGAACTGCCCGAACGCGCCGTCGCCGCGGTAGGCATTGTGCCGGCAACGCCAGAACTGGTAGCCATAGCCCTGCTCCCAGTCCGGATTGGCATTCGGCGCGTTGGAGACTTGCCTGGACGTCGCCTCGGCGACCCACGCCTCGGGCAAGAGGCGCCTCCCTTCCCACACGCCGCGCCGCAGGTAAAGCTGGCCGAAGCGAGCGATGTCGCGCGTGGTCAGGCTCAGGCCCCAGCCGCCGGTGTTGATCCCCTCGGGCGAGGTCTCCCAATCCGGCGGCGCGATTCCGAGCGGGTCGAAGAGGCGCGGCTGCAAATAGTCGACGATCCGCTGGCCCGTCAGCCGCTGTGCGATTGCCGAGAGCACATAGGTGGCGAGCGAGTTGTACACGAAGCGAGCGCCGGGATCGTGGACGAGAGGCGCCTCGAGGAACGCCCGGATCCAGCTCGGCGGCTGGTCCGACCGCTCGTCGAGGCGCGGCGCGTTCCGGATCAGCGCCGTCGGGTCAGGATCGTGCCCGGTCGTCATCGTCAGAAGGTGCCGGACACGCATCGCGCGCAGCCGCTCGTCTGGCAGCGATGGCGAAAGGTCTGGGAAGAAGCCGAGGACCGGATCGTCGACCGAGAGTTGGCCCTCGGCGACGAGCAGCCCGATCGCGGTCGAAGTGAAGCTCTTGCTGAGCGAGAAGAGCATATGCGGAGCGTCGGCGCCGAACGGCTCCCAGTAGGCCTCCGCAATAGCCCTTCCGTGGCGCATCAGGATGAAGCTGTGAAGATCGCGGATCTCGCGGTCCACGGATTCGGCGAAATCAAGAATCGCGCGCGACGCGATGCCCTGCGTCTCTGGGGCACTCGCTGGGAGCGGTTCGGATTGCCTCATGACCTGACCCCCGTCTGTGGCTGAGTGGCGACGCGACCGCCGACGCCGGCCCGGATTGTCGCCGCGGTCATGCCGGCGAGGGCATTGTGCCACACCGGCGTCGGGAGGGTCAGTCCGGCTGTCACGCCCTGGGCGGCCGACCCTCTCCCTCTCCGCCGGATGAGACCCCGTCCTCTTCGTCCCGCTCCTCCGATCGCATTCGGCTCACGATGTACGCGATCTCCTGGCTCGAAAGGCCGAATCGGTGCAGAGTGTGCCGGACGATCTCGAAGCCGGCCTCGAGCGCCGGGTCCACCAGCTCGTCGATGCCCCCAGTCTGGAACTGCCGGACGACCGATCGCGGCGGCGCCTTCACGACGATGTCGATTCTGGGATGCGCAGCACGCGCCACGGCAACCGCGCGCTCAAGCGCCGTGCTATCCGGTACCGCGAGCGCGAGCACGCGCGCCCGCCCGAGGCCCGCTGCGTGCAACACCGCCGGGTTCGCCGCGTCTCCATAGGCGCAGGGGACCCCCTGCCGGCGCAGCTCCTGAATCACGTTTGGGTCGTAGTCGATCACGAAGTACCGGAACCGGCGCGCCGCGAGCACCCGTGCCAGCACGCGCCCCGACCGCCCGTACCCCGCGATGATGACGTGGCCCGATAGGCCATTGTGGGCGGCGACCGGCGCCGGCGCGACCTCCCCGCCGAGGACCGGTACCCGTGCGATCAGCGCTGCGGCGCGCGGACCGAGCATCGGCAACGCGGGCGCGAGCAGCAGGCTCAGCGTCGCCACGCTCACGACCAGCGACGAAAACTCGCGCGTCAGCAGCCCCTGGTCCACGCCCATCTGGGCAAGCACGAACGAAAACTCGCCGATCTGCGCCAGCGCGAGCCCGACCAGAATCGCAATCGCCCCGGAATAGCGAAACAGACGGACCGCGCCAAACGTGATCACGGTCTTGCCAAGCGCGATCATCACCACCAGCGCCAACACAGCCCCTGGATTGGCCACCACGAATGCCGGGTCGACGAGCATCCCGACCGAAACGAAGAACACCGCGGCGAAGAGATCGCGCACGGGCGAGATCAGAGCCATCGCCTCGTGGCTGAACTCGGACTCGCTGACAACCACGCCCGCGATGAACGCGCCGAGCGCCAACGAAAGGCCGGCGAACGTCACGCCGGCCGCGGTGCCGATCGCCAGGAAGAGCACGGTCAGCAGGAACAGCTCGCGCGATCGCGTGGCCGCCACCTGGCGCAGCAGCACCGGCACGACGCGCGTCCCCAGCAGGTAGGTCCCGACGAGAACCGCCGCGGCCACGACGAGCGCCCGTCCCAGCGTCATCAGCAACTGATCGGCCGGCGCGGCGAAAGCCGGCAGAATCACCATCAACGGAACTACGCTCAGATCCTGGACAAGCGCGACGCCGGTAGTGATCCGACCGTGGATCGTCTCCAGCTCGCCGCGGTCCCCGAGGATGCGTAGCGCGACAACGGTACTGGAGAGAGCGACAATCGCGCCGAGAAACGCCGCCGAAAGCGTGTCCAGCCGGAGCAGCAAGCCCAGGCCGAAGCCGGCCGCGCCGGTCACCGCGATCTGCAGCGCGCCGCCGCCGAGCGCTACCTTCCCCACGCGCGCGAGCGAGCTGATCGACAGCTCGACCCCAATGGCGAACATCAGGAGCGCCACCCCGATCTCGGCGAGGACGGTGACGGACTCCAGCTCGCCGACCAGGTTCAGCCCCTGCGGTCCGACTACAATGCCGGCGATCAGGTAGCCGACTATCACGGGCTGGCGGAGCAACATGGCGAGGCCGCCGGCGATTAGAGCCGCTCCAAGCATGCGCACCAGATCGACCATCAGCGATGGTGGCAGCCCGGGCTGGGCCTCGGCGAACTGCAACGGCCTCTCCGACCTCACGCCCGCGACGGAGCGGGAGATTCCTACCGTATTCTACCGGACCGACCCGACTGTCTTATTGGCTCGCCGCCGCGCCCGCGCTAGAATGGCGCCGCACGGTTGTTCGCGGGTGGCTGACGTGGCGGCAGTCGTTGGTGTGAGACATGGAGGATGCTGTGTTGAGATACGCGGACCGAGGGATCCGCGGCGACGCGACGAGCGATGGCGGCAGGGAGCGTGAGCGCACGGTTCGCCGCCGGCGCGCGACGACTGGCCTGGCGGCGGCCGTCGCCGAGTTCTGGCCGTTTGCGCTCGGGCTGGGGACGCTGATCTGGGCGGTCCTGGGGTTCGTCAGCCAGTAAAGCAGCGCTCGCTCCTCCTCGCCTTCACCGCCTGAAGCGCGGAGGCAAGCGGGGGCGCTGCCACTGTCTCTCAGTCTGCCTTGGCGCGCGCCTGAACAGCCATCGCCCAGCTCGTGTAGCCCCCGCTCAGGTTCTCGACCTCGTACCCGTGGTGCATCAGAATCCGGCACGCGTGGTAGGATCGCAGCCCCACCCCACAGTACGCCACGACCGGCTTGCCCTTCGGCACTCGGTCCAGCGAGTCGCGCAGCGTGTCCAACGGGATCAGCGTGGCGCCCGGAATGTGGCCGGCCGCGAACTCGCCAGGATCGCGCACGTCAAGCAGCGTCTGCGCCGCGCCATTCTCGATCCGACGCGCGAGCTCGGCCGGCGTGATCGACTTCACCTCGCCCCGGAGCACGTTCGCCGCCACGAAGCCCGCGATGTTCACCGGATCCTTCGCGGATGAGTACGGCGGCGCGTAGGCGAGGTCGAGCCCCTCCAGCTCGTCGACGTCTAGCCCGGCGAAGAGCGCGGTCGCGAAGACGTCGATCCGTTTGTCGACGCCAGTCTGTCCCACCACCTGCGCCCCGAGCAGCCGACCGTCGCGATCGGAGACGACCTTGATCGACATCCGCCGAGCGCCAGGATAGTAGGTCGCGTGGTCTGCCGAGTGGGTGTACGAGACCAGGACTTCGTAGCCGGCCTGCCGAGCCTCACGCTCACCGAGGCCCGTCTTCGCCACCGTGAGGTCGAAGACCCTGACGATGCTCGTCCCAACGACGCCCGGGAACGTCAGGTTGCCGCCAGCCGCGTTCGCGCCGGCGACTCGCCCCTGCTTGTTGGCCGGGCCTGCGAGTGGCACTCGGGTCGGCTTGCCGGTGATCCGACTCTTCGACTCGACGATGTCGCCGCAGGCGTAGACGTCGGGCACGCTCGTGCGCATCCGGTCGTCGACCGCGACGCCGCCCGTCGGTCCGAACTTAAGATTGGCATCCTGGACGAGCTTCAGCTCCGGTCGGACGCCGATCGCGACGATCGCCACGTCGGCCGGGATTACGCGCCCGCTGGCGAGCTCGACGCCGCGCAGAACGCCGTCGTCGAGGACGAAGCGCGTGACCTCGGCGCCCAGGTTCAGCCGCACGCCCTTCGAGGCGAGGTGCGCGGCGACCGGCGAGACCATCTCGGGGTCAAGCAGCGGCAGCACCTGGTCGAGCTTCTCGACCAGCTCGACGCGCAGCCCAATGTTCAGCATCGCCTCGACCGCCTCGAGTCCGATGTAACCTGCGCCGACGACAACCGCGGTGCGTGCGCCGCGCTGGCGGATCCACTCGCGCGTGGCCTGGGCCTCCGGCACGGTCGTCAGCGGAAAGACCCCCGGCGCGTCGATGCCAGGGATCGGCGGCATCACCGGCCGGCCGCCGGTAGCGACGATCAGCCGG
>Ga0073932_1007580_pt1 | contig 10463 bp, 8 predicted proteins | sample DewCreD2012metaG_FD_76967 | JGI IMG/M metagenome (GOLD analysis project Ga0073932, IMG submission 76967) | Hot spring sediment bacterial and archeal communities from British Columbia, Canada, to study Microbial Dark Matter (Phase II) - Dewar... ...
CAGCCATTTTGCCGCCCTTAAAGTAAAAGATGCGATTGTCGACCAGTTCCGAAACGCGACCGGGCAGCGCCCGTCAATTTCTGTCACTCGCCCGGATGTGCATGTCAATCTGTATCTCTCGCATAACGAAGCAACCATAAACATTGATCTTTCCGGGGAAAGCCTGCACCGCCGGGAATACCGAACAACTGCCGGCAGTGCACCGCTCAAGGAGAACCTTGCCGCCGCCGTTCTGCACCGGGCGCGCTGGCCGGAGATCGCCGGCGCAGGCGGAGAGATGATAGATCCTATGTGCGGATCGGGAACATTGCTGATAGAAGGGGCGCTCATGGCAGGGGATGGAGCGCCGGGGATGGGCAAGCAGTATTTTGGATTTCTGCACTGGAAAGGACATGATGCGCGTCTCTGGCATCAATTAAAAAAAGAGGCCCGGGAGCGCTGGCAGCAGGGGATGAAAAAAATTCCCCCCATAGCCGGCTATGATTCAGACCGACGGGCAATTCAGCGCGCACTTTCGCATGTGGAGCGGGCCGGGCTGGGCAGGATAATTCACATAGAAAAGCGAGATGTTGCCTGTGCTTCCCCGCTGCGCAAACATTTCCTTGCCGCCGGGCTGGTTGTGACCAATCCGCCTTATGGCATGCGTCTGGGCGAAGTTGAAAACCTGTATCCATTATATCAGCGACTGGGTGAAGTGCTGCTTGAAAAATTTCCCGGCTGGAGGGCAGCCGTGCTTACCGCCCAGGATGAACTGGCCTGGGCAATCGGCCTGCGCGCGTTTAAAGTTCATACCCTCTACAACGGCGCCATTAAATGTAAGCTGCTGCATTTTATAGCTGATCCGAGTAGAAAATTTCAAAACAAAAGGGCTGCGAGGGAATTTTCTAACAGTCGGCCCACATAATGGGGATGCTTCAGATAAAAAGCTGATGCCACAGAAACCACACGCCGTAAACTTTATGTGTGGCCGGGAATTTACCGGTGCTGGAAAAATGTGTTTAATTGAGGTAAATAATACAGAGACTGCGAAAGTGTTGAAAAACCCTAACTGCATTCTGAGCGTCAGCAAAGAATCTCTAACTGAGAGATATGCTTGCCCCTATAGAGCACAGAGATCATTCATTTCTTTCAGGATGAGACTTTTTCAACACCCCCGCTGCCAAATTTTTTCACAATTAAATTTGACAGGGTACTCTTTAATCGTATGATGGTTTTATTTTTGACCTCCTCTAACCGCTCCATATTAATGAGGGAAAAGGGGTGTCCCGTTGCTTGTTACAAAATCTGCAGATAGGATTTAGATATTAAATTCTTATCTGTTTAAATCTGAGAATTGTGCGTTCATATTGGCATCGTTTGGCTGGTGGTGAAAGCAGTTATGGGCGATGGGAGCGATGGCTGTGGCGAACACAACAACCCGTTTTAGTGAGCACGAGAGCCCGAACAAACGAATCAGAAGCCACATAAATTTCAAATAGCTTTGGGTAGAATTTCATATTTGATTTTATGCCTGAATTGCCGGAAGTAGAAATCATACGCTGCGGTTTAGAACCCCTGATTGTGGGTCAGCAGATTGAGCGGGTTGTGGTGCGCACACCGCAACTGCGCTGGCCGATACCGTCCGAACTCACTCGGGTTTTGCGCGGGCAGGTTGTTCACGCGGTTGAAAGACGGGCAAAATATCTGGTATTCCGCTTACAGGATGGCAATATGATTATACATCTGGGCATGTCCGGCCGGCTGCGCTTAAGTAGAGGTCACGAAGTTCCCGGCAAACATGACCATGTGGATATTTTTTTTAAAAATGGGGATTGCCTGCGGTTCTGTGATCCGCGCCGCTTTGGGGCTATCCTGTGGTCTGCGACTGACCCAATGGCGCATCCGCTTATCGTCAAGAGCGGACCGGAACCGCTTTCAGCGGCATTGCATGGCGACTATTTATATGAGCGTTCACGCGGCCGGAGGGTGTCCGTGAAACAATTCATTATGGACCAGCGCGTGGTGAGCGGGCTTGGTAATATCTATGCCAATGAAGCGCTCTTTGCAGCACGCATTCATCCTGTAACGCCGGCGGGACGGATCTCATTAAAAAAATATCGGCACCTTGCATCCGCCATTAAAAAGACGCTGCGCAAAGCCATTGCCGCAGGGGGAACGACGATGAGAGACTTTCATGATGAATCAGGCCAAGCAGGCTATTTTCAATTGAAGCTTAAAGTCTATGGTCGAAGCAGCGAGTCATGTTTGGTGTGCGGGCATACTATCAGGCAGATTCGCAATGGACAGCGTTCTACATTTTACTGCCCGCGCTGCCAGCGTTAAAATGGAAGCCATTTCCGGTATGGATTTTTTGCGGACGATTGATGCCAAAAGAAAAATAACGGCTTTTGCGCTGTGCGCTGCTATCGTGCTGGGTGCGCATTCTGTTGCGCATGGCTGGTATGATCGGACTCACCTTGCCATAGCGAAAGCAGTTGGCTATGATCGCTGGTATAATGCCGCAGGAGCAGATATTGCAAAACTCAAGGCGGGCAGCGTTGAAGGATATAATCATTTTTATAATAATATTGAAGGCACGGACATCTCAGCAGAACACGTCCTGGCGCAGGTAAAAAAGAACAACAATCCCCGCGATGCCAGAGGGCATTTATACGGAGCGATAATCGGCGCGCTCCAGGCGTATAAAAAAAGCACCCGGGAGTTTAAATATGCCGAACATCATATTGCCTACGCCGTCCATTATGTCGGCGACCTTTCGCAGCCCCTGCACAATCTGCCCAATGATACATTTAACATTCAGCACCATAATAAAAATGACGGCATTGTTGATGGAGAGGTTTTGGAGCATCTGGAGAAAATAACCGCGCGCATGTATCCCGTCATTTTGAAGCCTGAAACCTTTGAAACAGATTTGGCGAGGGAGATTGCCCGCATAGCGAACCTGTCGCGCCGGCTGGGCCAGCAGCTCAAAAAAGAAAATCGGGATATGACCACAGAAGAAGCCTACCGGCAATTAGGACACAGCGCCTCGCTGCTGCAGGCGATTTTAAAATATCTAGGCAAAATTCCCGCTTATTAGGAGGTGTGGGTATGGCTGTTTTTTTAGTGCAGCATGGGAAAAGCCTGCCAAAAGAAATAAATGCCGAATGCCCCCTCTCAGATGAAGGCCGGCAGATTGTGGAGGATATAGCAAGGACGGCTGCAGCGTATAAGCTGAAAGTTTCGCTGATACATCACAGCGGAAAGCTGCGGGCGCGCGAAACGGCTGAAATCATGGCCTGTTTTCTTAAACCGGCTGGGGGCATTCACGCGGTGCCGGGCTTAAATCCCCTTGATGATGTTACGGCAGCAGCCCATCAACTTGATAGCGCACGCAATATAATGCTGGTCGGGCACTTGCCGTTCTTGGAACGTCTTGTTTCTTATCTGATAACCGGCTCGCCGGACAGACCAGTGGTAAAATTTCAGAATGGCGGGATTGTATGCCTTGACCGGCAGCCGGACCCAGAAGCATGGTTTATTAAATGGATGCTCCTGCCGGTTATAGAGTAACCGGCAGCTTAACGGCCAAATGTTTGGAAGGACGATCTATGAAAAAGTTTTGTGCTTATTTCTTATTTGCGTGTTTGTTCATGCTCTTTATACAGTGGGTTTATGCTGCAGAAAAAGGCGGCCCCAAATACCTCTATATCAAGGCAACCAAGGTGCCGCCCCAACACCCTGCCTATGACAAGGAAATAAAGTGCGAGCAATGCCATGTGTATCAGGGGGTGGATGCCTACACCGCAGCAACCATGACCCTGAAACTGAGTAAAACAGGCGCTCTCCCCCGTGAGGAGATAGAGAAGCGCATTGCTGAAATTGTCAAGGGCACAGGCGACTATCGGGAAATTTATGTGCTCAGCACCGCCTATGACAATAAGCCGCTGGCAACGGTGATTGAGTTTGTGCTCGACCCGAAGACACTTACTTTTTATGCCATGTCAGAGAAGCAGACCGAAAAACTGTTTCACATGGCTGCCAACAGGTATGTGTCACTTGCCTATGTCAAGCAACTTGAGCATCATAACTATTTTAAAGAGCCGTTGAGCATTCAGGTGGTGGGCACAGCGCAGATCCTCAAAGGAACAGATGCCGGTTTTGACGAGGCCCTGGATATTTACGCCCCGACCCTTCCCTTGCAGCTTACCCCCGAACTTTTGAAGGCAATCAAGGCAACAAAAATCGTAACTAAAGTTACTCCGGAACGCATTATTATGCGGGATTATACCCAGAAAGAGAAAGGCAACCGCATGGTGCAGATTTGGGAGAGAGCAGATAAAAATTAAAAAATACATTTTTTATTAATATGTTGCTATTTTTGAAATATTTTAATTATTGATCCAGCAATATAATACTATAAAAAAGCAATTTTAATAGTTGACGCTTTTAATTCAATTTATTATAGTTTAAACACAAAAATTGTTACGTTGTTGTATATTAATTTTTAACCTAATACTGCAAAGGGGGATACATTGAAGAACAAAAGCGTAGAGTATCAATCACCGAAAGTAATAACCTATTCCGAAGATGAAATCATAGAACTGCTTGGTCCTGCACAGACCTGCTCGCCAAGCCCATGTCCAACCTACAGATAACATTACAGGAGGGGGCATTTTTATGAAAGCTAAAAGTTTATTATTCGCTATCGTTGCATTTCTGTTTCTATGTGTTTCCAGCAGTTATGCTGCTAATGTGTATGGACCATTCTGGATAACCAAGTGTAATGTTCTCCCCGATAATGATTATGCGAGTGTTTACATTAATGATGACTACCCAATTCCCTCCCGCAGCGACACATACCATTACCTTGTAACTGTTTACCCGAATGAATCAATTTTAATTCCTGAAAGTAACTATGGTATCCAGAGTTTTGGTTTGAATTATGCCCACGATCCTACCCAGCTAAGCGTCTTTGTGCTAAAATCAGCAACTGATGACACTGTGGATACAAATTGGAAGATTACTTTCAATGCGCTATCCAGTTTCGGTCCTTTTGGTGTTTTTGTTTATAACGGAGACACTACAGGCAAATACAGAAAAAATCCTCTCCGAATATATATTGGCAGTGAAATTCCGTTAACCTATACAGATTTTTATGTGCCTAACGAAAGCATGTATATGTTTGCCTGTCATATTGCAGGATTTAAAGATATGGGAGACGGGATCACGGAAATAACCAGCGCAAAGTTTGCCCTTCCTTTCCCGACACTTATTGAGCTTTCTTTCTTTAACGCAAAACCCGGCAATAAATCAGTTACGCTTAACTGGGCAACGGAGGTTGAAATCGACAATGCAGGGTTCAATATTTATCGTGCTGATGTAGAAGACGGTATTTATGTTAAAATTAACGATTCATTAATTTCTGCGAAAGGTTCAAGCATGGAGGGGGCATTGTATACCTTTATTGACAAAACAGTAAAAAACAGAAGGGTTTATTATTATAAATTGGAAGATGTGGATTTAGATGGTATTTCAACAATCCATGGGCCGGTAAGTGCCATGCCGCGATACCTATACGGCATATTGAAGTAATATACCATAGATTAACCGTAAGTAATAAAAAATAAAAAACGGGCAAAAGCTAAATATCAGCTTTTGCCCGTTTAATTTGTTCCTTGTTAGAACTGCTTTGCTGTCTTTCTTTTTCCGAGAGTGCCAGCAGCAACCCTACCCCAAGAAATGTTGTCAAAAGACTGCTACCGCCGTGGCTGATGAAAGGTAGCGTTATGCCGGTGAGCGGCAACGCTTTGGTCACGCCGCCGATGTTGAGAAGTGTCTGGCATGCAAGGGTGGTTACAAGACCGGTGGCAAGCAGCCTGCCGAACGGTTTTCCAATCTGTGCCGCAATCCGAAAACCGCGGAAAAACAGCACCAGGTAAAATATCAGCACAATCCCGCAACCGACAAACCCGAGCTCTTCGCCAATAACCGCATAAATGAAGTCTGACGATGCTATCGGAATATGCTGGGGCGACCCGGAACCAAGTCCCACCCCCCATAAACCGCCCGAATACATGGCAGACAGTGCCTGCAGAATCTGCCAGCTTTTGCCCGTTGCGTCGGCAAACGGATCCAGCCATGCCATAAAACGCGCTTGTCCATGTGCAGTCAGAACATACACTGCCACACAGAGCACGCCGGCACTGACCAAACCAACCGCCAGATAAGCAATGCGGTGCGTGGCCGTAAACAGAAGCACGATTAGTACCGCATTTAACAGCACTATCATGCCAAGATCTCTCTGCAACAGCAACAGAAGCATTGGTATGCACCAGAACACGAGCAGAAAGATAACCGCGGCTGAAGAAAGACGGGGCAACACTCCTGATGTCGGTTCAAACTCCCTGCGCCAGCGCACCAGAAATCCTGCAAGAAAGATTACCAGAAAAATTTTTACCAGATCGGCGGGATTAATATTCCCGGGCAAAAACAAGGCGCCACGATAGCGTTCACCCCAGACAAAAATTGCTCCCAGCAATGCGATGGTAGCAAAAAGGCAGCTCACCGCCAACGGCTCAAGAATCAAGTAACGCCCTTTTCTGAAAAGCAGTATGACCACGAGCATAAGGGCAAGCCCTGCTGGAAGAGCAAAACGTGAATAATTTTCAGAACCAGTGAAATCCATGGTGCCCATTCTGAACTGCGCCAGAATCCCAAATCCCGCAAGAAAAAATACCACACCCAATAACATCGGGTCGCCTCTGAACTTAAAGAGCACCAGAGTTATATGCACAATCACCATGGCTGACAGATATACTGCAAGTGGCGAAAGCACGCGCCAGTCAAATGGTGTGACGCCGGTTTTACGCACCAAAACCAGCACATAACCGACAGCGATCGCCATGAAGGACCATAAAAACAGCAAGCGTTCCGGCTGCCGATAGCGCCAGATCTCTATCAGACGTGAGCGTTTCTTAGCCATTTATAGATCCTACTTTTTGCTCTATCTTTCAAGCAACCCAAACTCCTGTGCCTTTTTAATAAGTTCTGTTGCAACCGGCAATGCCGCCGCTGCACCGTACCCCCCGTGCTCGATAAGCACGGCCACTGCGATAGCAGGCTTTTCCAGGGGGGCAAAACAGACAAACCACGAATGATCCTCTCCTTCAGATGCTTGCGCAGTGCCGGTTTTTCCCGCAATGGGAATCCCCTTTATGTTAGCCCCGGTAGCAGTGCCATGTTCAACCGTATACCGCATCAGCCGCTTGATCTGATGGGCAATGCTGGGATGCAGTAATCTTGCCAGCAGGCGGGGGGGCGTGCGCACAGCGATACGAGGCGCAAACAGCTCTCCATTTTGGGCTATGGCCGCAGTTATGAGCGCCATGTGCAGCGGGGTTACCAGAAGTGCTCCCTGACCGATCGCCTGCTGGGCACATGAGCCGCTGTCTTGTTCCTGTAACACCGGCCACTGACTTGGTTTTGCTGATATGGTAGTGGATGAGCCTTCAAACAATACCAAAGGTTTATTAAAAAGAAAACGCTCTGCTATGGCATTGAGTTTAGTGCTGCCCAGCCGCACGCCAAGCTGCGAAAAAAACACATTGGAAGAGCGGGCAAAAGCCTGATCAAGACCGATCCGCCCCCAGCCCGGCCATGGTTCCCCTTTGCGCTGACGCTCGTAATATTCATGATCGCGGATTGGCTGGCGATATAAGCCGGGCGGAATATAACCCTGAGCCGGACAGTCGAGCAATTCATGAAAACCTTGTTCAAGAGCGCAGACGGCAACCACGATTTTAAAGGTAGAGCCGGGCGGATAAAGGCCGTGCAATGCCCGGTTAAACAAGGGTGATGCGCCTTTATCCGACTGAGACAATGCAGTATCAAGCTCCTGGGGATTATATGCTGGCGAGCTTACCAACGCCACGATGGAACCGTCTTCGGGTTGCAGCGCCACCAATGCACCGCGTTTATTTTTTAGCAGATCTGCCGCTATTTTCTGCAGCCGTGCATCCACGGTCAAAATCAGGTCATTGCCTTCTGCCGTGCGATGATTGAGAATATTGAGGCTGAATCGGCCCACCTCATCAGCCGTTGCAACGCTGTAGCCGCTTAAAAATGCATTATCGGCTGCCTCAAGGCCGTCAAGACCAAACAGGGGATCTCGATAGCCCACCAGATGACAAAATACGCGTCCGAGCGGATAGCGACGCAGGCGATTATCAGACGGATCATTTACCGCAAGCTCAACACCATTGCGATCTAAAATCCTGCCGCGCGCCATCTCTCGTGCCGGATTGATCGGGCGGCGGCTATAGGTGCGCATGAAGTCCATGAAGGCAGGCCGGGCAAATCCGGTGAGCTGCCATGAGGCCTGATACAGATAAACCGCCACGAACATGAGAAATATAATACGGAATAACCAGCGCACGTTGGAACCGGCAGCAGATATCTTTGTCCGAGAAGATGCGCCCCGGTAATAGAAAAGCAGCACTAGCGTCCAGAAGCACAACAGGAAAAAAATAATATTTAAAACAATGATGAAAATATGAGACAAAATTCGTCCTCAACCCAATTGCCACATACACAACCTTTTTTCTCTGCATCAGAGAACTGTGCGCGACACTCCTACATATTTCCACACTATAGAAGAAATTATTTCTGTGTCAATAGTGCTATCTGCAGAAAAACCAAAGTTGAGAAGAAAACCTCCCTGTGCACAATATAAAAGAATATCTTAAGTGGAAGTTTTGGCTAAAAGGGGTTGACAATTTCATACAAGATTCATATAGTTACAAATCCTACGGGTATATGGAGAGGATGCGAGAGGAACCAATTGTTTTGCATAAGGAGGAAGATTATATGACACGTCCACTGGAAGGAATAAAAGTCCTTGATTTTTCACGGGCTTTAGCAGGCCCTTACTGCACCATGTTATTGGCGGATATGGGGGCAGAAGTAATCAAGGTAGAAGCGCCCGGCACCGGAGATGATTCACGGGCTTGGGGGCCTCCTTTTATAGAAGGAGAAAGCGCCTATTTTTTAAGCATCAATCGTAACAAAAAGAGCATTTCTTTGAACTTGAAAAGCAAGGATGCAAAAGAGATCATCAATCGGCTGATTAAGAAAGCAGATGTTTTGCTGGAAACGAACCGGCCGGGTGCCATGGAGCGGCTGGGTCTTGACTATGACAATGTTAAGAAAATAAATCCTCAGATTATTTATTGCTCTATCTCTGGTTTCGGCCAAACCGGGCCATATCGGGAACGGCCGGGATTTGACCAGGTGCTCCAAGGTATGGGGGGCATTATGGGCATCACCGGCGAACCCGGCGGACCGCCGATTAAAGTTGGCGTGGCAGTCACAGATATTGCGACCGGCATGTTTGCTGCCATAGGCATTCTCACGGCCCTTTTTCACCGGGAGCGGACCGGCGAGGGACAGATGATTGATGCTTCAATGCTTGACGGGCAGGTTTCCTGGCTCACCTATCAGGCTGGCAGATACCTTACATCAGGCGAGGTCCCGGAAAAGGTTGGTTCAGGACATCCGCTTATTGTTCCCTATCAGGCATTCAAGGCAAAAGATGCGTATATCAACATAGCGGTTGGCAATGACAACCTCTGGCAAAAATTCTGTGAGGCAACGGGGCTGCAACATATTGCCAATGATCCGAAATTTGCCACCAATGGCCAGCGAGTCAAAAATCGCGCCGAAGTAGTGGATATTATCAGCAAAGTAATAGCCACCAAGACTATGGATGAGTGGCTTGAAATACTTGATAAGGCGGGTGTTCCCTGCGGGCCGATCTATACCATTGACCGAATATTTTCTGACCCTCAGGTGCTTGCCCGCGATATGCTGGTGGAAGTTGACCATCCCAAGTGTGGAAAGATAAAAGTAACCGGCGTTCCGATAAAGTTTTCCAAGACGCCTGGCGAAATCAAGTCTCCGCCTCCAACTCTTGGTCAGCATAATGAAGAGATATTGAAGGAACTGGGCTTCGGTGACAGCGATATAGAAAAGTTCAAAGCGGATAAAACCATCTGATAGTAACTGCCGCGGTGAGGAGTTATGGTGCGCCGTGTCTGTCACAATCTATGCCATAACTCCTCAGTTTTTTATTCCTCAACCCGGAACATTCTCACATTTTTTTCATGCGTATCCTGCATACGTGCTTACATGAGAAAATCCGATGACACAAAAATTAAAAACCAGTCCCATTCGCACGTTTGGCAAAGGGTGGATTTTTAATGTGCAATATGCGCCTGACGGAAAAACCCTGGCGGTTGCCACGTCGGTAGGGATATCACTTATTGATACCGGTATCTATCAGGAAAAAATGTTTCTCGCCGGCCATACTGATTACGTAGTGTCTATTAACTTCAGTCCTGACGGGAAGTATCTGGCGTCGGGTTCAGATGATGACACGATCAAGCTGTGGGATTTAACGAGCGGCAAGGCAGTCATGACGCTGC
>Ga0073932_1007598_pt1 | contig 10448 bp, 8 predicted proteins | sample DewCreD2012metaG_FD_76967 | JGI IMG/M metagenome (GOLD analysis project Ga0073932, IMG submission 76967) | Hot spring sediment bacterial and archeal communities from British Columbia, Canada, to study Microbial Dark Matter (Phase II) - Dewar... ...
AAAATCAAGGGCAGAAAACTGCTCAGGGACTGGGTGGTGCTCAGCCTGGATTACAACTTTTTGACGGTTAAGGAAGCTTCCCGCAAATTAAAGCTGGGTCCGGGTCAGGTCAGACGTCTCCTAGCTGAGGGAAAAATCAAAGGAATCAAGCCCGGGCGAGATTGGGTTGTACTCAGCCTGGATTACCAGCGCAAACGAAAAGCACCAGCAACCAGAAATACAGGTGAAATCCGCCAGTCTGCCTCCTGATCATTACGCCTATGAATTCCAGGAATACAAGCGTTCTGTTTAATATCTTCATACGCACAGGAAAACGGTCTCCTGTAGTTACCTCTGACCTCTCCCCTTTTTTTACGCTGGTGATAAGCCACTTCAAAAAAAGGTTTTCAATTGAGTAGTTATATAGTACCGGATTGAATCAAAATGCCCCTGGTGAGAGTCGAACTCACGACACGCGGTTTAGGAAACCGCTGCTCTGTCCATCTGAGCTACAGGGGCAGAAAGCACGTATTTCAATTGCGATTCATAGATTTCTGTGCTTTGAACACCTCAATTTTATCATTCAATCAAATCCCTCGCAAGGGAAAACGGTTACCTGCACTACATCAGGATTTAATCAAACATCGCTTTTCAATCTGACAGGACTTATTGCGATGGTGTATTTAGATCGACATCTCGACCGGAGCTTTGTGCAGCATATGCTTTATTATGCATTGCAATCCTGCCCCAGACCAGAAACCCCAGTGAAGTAAGTAGCCCTGACGCAGCAATAATTCCCCACAAAACCGGAGGACGTGCCGAAAACCGGTCGAGCAGCACCCCACCGAAAAGTGGTGCAAAGGAAAACCCGATTGTCTGTCCCAGCGAAAACAAACCCATATAGCGACCGCGTTGCTGCCCGGGAGCAAGCTCAGCCACAACTGCTGAAGATACTGGAGAAAAGATCACCTCTCCGATAGTGATAATCAGGATCATTAATAAGAGTTGATTAAACGTATTAAACCAGGCCAGGGTCGAGTAGCCTATTACGTAAAAAAGGCTCCCCAGCACCAGTCCAGTCCGTTTGGAAAGCCGATTTACTCCAAAAGCCACCGGATACTGTATCAAAACGACGATAATTCCATTCAAAGTCAGCAAAAATCCGTATTGAAGGGTCGAAAATCCCAATTTATCTATACTGAAGATGGAAAGTGTACTCCCCATATGAGCCATAGAAATGATCAACATAATATTCAAAACCGTAAAAGAGAGAAACACCCCATCTTTGAAAAAATTCCCTGCACTGAAAAATCCCCCCTTCTCTCCGGGTCCAGGTAAAAAAGTTTCCTTTAAAAAGAAGTAACTCAGAACAATCATCAGCGCGAAGACGCTTCCTGCGAGCATAAAAAGGTAACCATAGGAGATTAAACCCAGCAAATAGCCGCCGATTGCCGGCCCAAGTGCAAACCCGATATTCCCTCCAATTCTCACTACAGCGTACGCTTCGGTTAAACGTTCCTTAGGGGTAATATCCGCCACAACTGCGTAAACAGCCGGTGTCAAAATTCCCACAATCGAGCGTGTGACCACGTAGATAATCGCGATAAACCAGATACCGGCATGGTTTAATACCAGCAGTCCCAGAAAGAGATTGGTGATGATGCTGATCAGCGAGATTATTAAGATGGTCTTGCGCCTGCCGATGCGATCGCTGATCATTCCACCGGCGATACTGGTTAAGCCACTGCAGATACCGCCGACCAGGAAAATAAGTCCAACCAGCGTCATGGAAAGCTCGCGTTCGGTATGCAGGTAGAGGGAAAGAAATGGCAAAGCCAGAGAGAAGCTGATTACCACGCAACCATCAAGTGCCATCATCAACCAGATTCCCGCGGGAAAGCGTGACAGCAGGCTTTTCGGATTAAAGTTAACCAATCTGTTCATCTGGAACCATTATTAAGCAGGGATCAATTGATATTGAATTCACCAGCTATATCTTGCGGAGAATTTTCAAATGGTAATAACGAAATTCTGATATAGAATTTCTGAAAAAATGTAAATCACATTCAGAAACATAATCTAAAGTTACTGTATCACATCCGCATTATTTCCCTGCAAAAGTCCTTTCATATTTTGATAAAAAGCCAGAAATTTCTCGAACCATCCGTAACTCGTGATTATCTCTTTCATTGTACCACCAGCCATCCTCTAAAGAAAAAGCTTTTGAATAATTTAACTGAGGATAACGTCCTTCATTCGTGTCCGAATATTATGTAAATCTATTTCAGTACTATTCGCCTACCTGCAGCGACCAATTTCCTAGTTGACTATACCTCTGTACTGGCACATAATTAACAATGCTTAAGCAAAAGTATGCTCATTATACACGCGCATGTTATGATGTAATTAAAGCATGGTAAAGGGGGCAACCCATCAGTCAGATGATCAGGCAATCTTTTTCAAGCCAGAAGGGCTTTACCCTGGTTGAAATAGTTGTGGCCATCGCTTTGCTGGCGATTATCGGAGTGGGTTTTCTAGGAGCACTCAGCAACTCCTCCCGCTTCCTCATCCAGACAGATGAGCGGGAAACAGCTAAAAACATCGCCGAAACGCAGATGGAATACATCAAAAGCCAGGGATGGGCATGGTCTTATGACCAGCACCCCGATATAGCTCTTCATTATCCTGGATATATAGTTCTAACCACTGTCGCTGCCATACCTAGCCGGGACACAAATATTCAAAAAATAACAGTTACCGTGCAACGTGATGGGAGGGATATTTTCTCAATCACCAGTTATAAAGAAAAACCTAGTTCCTAGAATTTTGCAGTATATCGAAAAGGAATTTGAAATCAAAATGAAGATATCAGGATTAAAATCCCTGCAAAAAGGATTTACCCTGGTAGAGGTGCTCATCGGTGTAGCGCTGGTGGGTTTACTTGCCGGCGTAATCACCTCAGCTATCAATCAAATCATCACCGTTAACGCCAGTTCTACTGCCCGCATGACCGCAGTAAAACAGGTAGAAAATGCTATTAATTATATGAGAAAAGATCTGCTCATGGCACAGACGATCCTTCCAGATGAAAGCGATCCAAGCGGGTTTCCTCTGATTATTCGCTGGACAGAATGGCGTACCAATAATAAATACCTGATTATCTACAGTCTTAACTCCGATTCTCATGAATTATACCGGGAGCAATCTATAAATAGTGGAACACCTGAAGTAACCCTTATCGCCAGAAACATCGAATCCATCAACGTCGTTGAACCCGGAAACTATGCAGGAGGCAAAATTGCCATCACAATTACTTCCAGAGTAGGGGGGATGCGCCCGGCCACTGAAACAAGGACATTTGAAGTTCTTCCTCGTCCAGCCATGTAAAAGCGGGAGATAAAGTTATGTCAACACATTTTAAAAACATGCTATTCTCTAGCAGGCATCAATCAGGGCAGGCTCTAATTATTGCTCTCGTACTATTAATGCTGGGGGCTCTTATACTTGGACCGCTTCTTAGCTATATGGGTACCGGACTGAAGACCAGTCAGGTTTATGAGAAGAAAACCAGCATAATATACGCCGCAGACGCAGGTATCGAAGATGCTAAATGGAAGATAGAATACAATAAACTCACTGGCTATTCACCTTATAATTTCAATACCCCGTTTGCCTATACAATCGCTCAGGGACAGGAAATTGGGGAAAACATTAACGGATCACCGGTAGATGTTGAAATCCAGAATATCTGGATACCTGAAGGATTTATCGATAAGCCATCTGAAATCACTGCCAGAAATATCATTGAATCAAACAAATTGGTGGTCAGCGGAACCACCACAGCAACCGGTATTGAGGTTAACGATCCAGAACATCCATCACAAAGCATCAAGATCTCCCAATACAAAATAAAAATTGTTTATGACCGGGGATCCGAAGATCAGATCGCTCTTAAAATAGATAAAATAGGAATCTGGTTACCCCGAGGCTTCGTATATTTCAGTGATGATCATCAGCTATACAATGGAAATCCAATCCGCAGCCAGCTTGAAGGGTTGAATCCGCCCTATCAGGCGACTCCCGATTTGTATGATTCAAATGGCAACCAGATGGTAGTCTGGGAATTTCCTGAGCTACCAGCTTTTTCAACTTTTCCACCTCCTCTTTTGACCGCCGGTTCTCCCCTGGTTCTAGAATTTACTTTCTTTTTCAGATCTCTCGGACAACCCGATGATAGACCGGATGCAGTTGCCTGGATTAAGACTACCGGAGTTGAAGACATACCTTTTTCCTGGAATGCAGATATTAAAATTTTCCATATCCAATCCACTGCAGGCGAAACCATGGCCGAAGCTTGGATTGCCAAGAATGAATTAAGAACCATGAGCTCAGCAGTTTCAGGTGACTACTTTGCTACCGGTAATACTCTGATGAGAGACGCTGTTTATGACTCCGGACATATCAGGGATACCTGGTTAAATCCCGATCATTCCAGCAGCGCAACTGTCCCACTGAAAAATAATCCCGAAGACTCTGGTGTTCCAAGAGATGGGGATGTCGCTCTGGCTTATCTTTATTGGACTGGCTGGAAAGATGAATCCAACAAGATACTGATACCTCCACTGAATCCGGATACTTGTACTAATTTTAACAACTGGTCTGCAGGTAGCGCCTGGAGCATACTCAACAATTCTTTTGGTGGACATTACAGTACCGGAGTGGGGAGATATCTTACTCTGGCGAGCGGACTTAATCTGAGTTCTTATAGCTCTGGAGGTGGAATTCTCGTCACCTGGCAGCAATATGTCACCTCCCTACTGGGATTTCCTGCCAGCGGACCGGATAATGGCTCGAACATTAATACCTACTGGACACGCAGTGGTACCAATGCCTACAACAACACGGCCTGGAGCAATCCCAGCGGTTATTACAGTGCCCATTATGATCCCAGTCCTTCACCCGGTCCGAACGGATATAGAGACCTGACTTTAACCAACCCGGTAAATCTTTCCGGGTTTCCTCCCGGTACAGTCACTTTAAACTGGAAGCAATGGGTTACCATTCCATCCTCACCAACAACAGTCTCGGGCTGGCCTGATACCTGCACAAGTTCGAATTTTACGACTCTTTGGACCAACGGAGGCGATTGGTCACAATCTGATGGACAATACCGGGCCAGGCATAATCCTGATAATGGCAGTGATACAAAAAGGTATCTTACCCTGAAAAATTCGGTCAATCTCAATTCATATGGGACTAAAGGAACTATTACAGTTTATTGGGATCTATCTAAAAGTAGCAACCAGAGTTTAAGTGCTGCTGATGGCCTTGATTTCGAATATTCTTTAGATGGCGGTAATATTTGGACTACTATAGAGGTTTTTCGCGGTAATACCATACCCAATAGACCGACCTACAATATTCCTGTCAATTCACTTCCATCCAGCTTTTTAATCAGATTCAAAGTTATCGGTACTTCCAGCACCAGCCCATATATCCGCATAGATAACATTCATCTTCAGGTAACCCCGGAGTTAAGTGCGAATGATGGCCTAGATTTCTATTTGTCTGCCGATAACGGTGATACTTGGAGTGAGCCAATCCAGGCTTTCAGAGGAGCGATAGATACTTCAAGACCGGGTAATAATAATTACTCTTACATAATACCAGATCAGTACCTCACCAGTGGCTTCAAGGTTAAATTATCTCTGGTAGGATTTGAAGGAACAGGACTTTATTGTAATATTGATGATTTCAGAATCAATTGGCCCAATCCGGGTTATCCGGGTCCCAGTGATGGTCTGGACATCTCCTTCTCAGGTGATGGAGGAAATACCTGGGGAGGAACTACCCAAGCTTTCCGCGGGAACATCGGCACATCAGCTAAGTACAAGAGTGTACTTGTCCCTGCCCAATATGTGACTGACAATTTTAAACTTAGATTCACACTGATCGGCTTCGCCAGCGGTGGACAATATTGTAATATCGATAATATCCAGCTTTCATTTCTACCTGCAGATACCTCAGTATATTTCAAGATCAATGGTCAACAGGTCTATTTCGATAGCCAGGGCAATCCTCAGGCCGGACCTCAGGAGATCAACGCAGACAAGGTGGAAGTTATTACCAACGTAATTGGAGGTAGTCCAAGAGGATTTTCTTATGCTTGCTTTAAAGACGTTACAGCTCTAGTGAGGAAATATACCCAAAAACAACCCGATCCAGCGACCAACTATCCAGGCAATGGTACTTATACGGTAGGTAATGTTGATGCAACTCTGGGAATCAACGGCAGAGATTCAAATGGCGATCAGTTAGCCCATGCTGGATGGTCAATCATCATTATCTATACCAGCCCGGATACCCTTGGTCACCAATTATATCTCTATGATCGCTTTAGCTTTGCCGATGATGATACAGACCTTGATTTTGATCATGACGGACTTCCTGGAGGAGATATCAGCGGATTTATTGTCCCGGATCGAATCCAGTATAAGGACGGATCGTGGGAAAAAGAAGCAGCCCGGATCACAACTTTTGTTGGGGAGGGCGATGAGTGGATCACTAACGACTGGATAGCCTTCAATGCTCCCCCCCAATATTGGGATTTAAATTTAGCGAGTGACCCTCCCTCCGCAATTCCAGATAGTTATAAACTATGGGATGGAATTTCAGTGTCTTCCAATTCGGAGGGTCACCCAAATAATATCTGGAATAGCCGTTCAACTACGTTTACAGCCGATGGAGTGGACATCGATACGTTTTCAATTCTCTGGGATGATGGCAGAATATCGCCCGGTGATACAAAAGCTCATATAGACATTTACACTTATACAGATAACTGGAATCTGATTTATATTATACTATCCTTCCGCAGTAAAATCACTACCGGCGGAGCACTATCTTACCTGATCCATGGATAGGACATTTCAAGGCAGAATAACCAGTAATAAGCACCGGTTTGTGCGAATCCTGACCGGTAGAAAATGCCTGATTTTGAAACTGAGAGGGCTTCTCTTATACAATCATCGTATAATGACTTGACAAACCATCTTACGATGATTAAAATGCAAGTGTAAACCTGAAGAGAGTCCGGCCATCGACCGTTTCTGGCGGTGAGCCACCAGACTTCCGAAGGTTTTCATTCAAGGGGTTAGTCGCTTGGATCGGAAACGACCGAGACGGCAAAACGCAAACTTGACTTCTTATGCCTTCTTCGGTCAGCCGGAGAAGGTATTTTTTTGCCAGATTCCGGCGGCTAATTACCCGGGGCAGGTGCAAAATGCTAAAACTGGGATTTATCGGTGCCGGAACTGTGGGAACAGCCCTTGCGGTGAGATTGGGGGCGAAGGGTTACTGTATAGCCGCTGCAGCCAGTCGTTCAGTTTCCTCTGCCGAAAGACTGTTGAGAACCGCCGGTCAGGGGTTGGTCTGCGTGTCTTCCCAGGAAGTGGCGGATAAAGCCGAGTTTGTATTTATCACCACACCGGATGACGCTATACCGCTGGTTGTAAATCAGGTCCGCTGGCATTCTGGGCAGTACGTGGTGCACTGCAGTGGTGCCGATTCTCTGGATGTCCTGGAACCAGCCAGACTCGCTGGAGCTGAAGTCGGTTCTTTCCATCCACTTCAGACCTTCGCCAGCCTGCAAAGAGCAATCGAAAATCTTCCTGGCTCTACATTTGCCCTTGAAGCTGAGGGTGAACTTTTCGAAATCCTGAAAAAAATGGCAACTGATCTGGATGGCAAATGGATTAAACTGGGCGCAGGTGATAAAGCCGCCTACCACGCCGCCGCCGTGATGACCAGCAATTACCTGGTAACCCTGATCAAGCTGGCAACCGATCTCTGGGAAACCTTTGGCATAAAGCGTGCCCAGGCGATCAACGCGCTTCTGCCGCTTTTAAAAGGCACTGTCAGCAATATAGAAAATCTGGGTATCCCCGCCGCCCTGACCGGTCCAATCGCCCGCGGCGATGCAGGAACGGTGAGAATACACCTGAACACACTGCAGGAAGTTGCACCTGAAATTCTACCCGCCTACTGTGAACTGGGTCTGCAGACCATTCCGGTAGCACAGGCTAAAGGCAAAATCAGCCCTGCACAGGCTGAAGAAATAGAATCTTTACTGCAAAAAACACTCAAATCTATAGTCGAGAGGGGAGTCAAATGCGCACAATGTTAAAAAGCAAAATCCACCGCGCCCGGGTAACCGATGGCAACATTGATTATGAAGGCAGCATCACCATCGATAAGAAGCTGATGGAAGCAGCCGATATCCTGCCCTATGAGCAGGTTCAGGTGCTTAATGTTAACAACGGCGCCCGCTTCAGCACCTATGCCATCGAAGGCAGAGAAAACAGCGGTGAGATTTGCCTGAACGGCGCAGCCGCGAGACTGGTAGCAAAAGGGGATATTGTCATCATCCTAACCTATGCTGATATGGACGATGAAGAAGCCCGCCATTACCAGCCACGTCTGGTTTACGTTGATGAAAAGAATCGGATCGTTCGCACCAAAGGCGTGGTCGAGCCTGCTCTGGATGAATTAAAAGTTTAAGGAAATTTAATATGCGTTATAGAATCCACCACTTCAGGGAGATGAAAGAAAAGGGCGAAAAGTTCGCCATGCTGACAGCTTACGATTTTAACACTGCCCGCCTTATTGATGAAGCCGGTATTCCCCTGATACTCGTGGGAGATAGTCTGGGCAACGTGGTGCTCGGTTACGAGACCACCATCCCTGTAACCATCGAAGATATGCTGCATCATTGCAAGGCTGTGGTCAGGGGCGCCAAAAATGCCCTGGTGGTGGGAGATATGCCTTTTATGACCTATCATGTCAGCGTTGAAGATGCTCTGCGCAATGCCGCTCGCTTTATTCAGGAAGCCGGCACTCAGGCTGTTAAACTGGAAGGCGGTACCGTGGTAGCTGAAAAAGTGCGAAGACTGGTTGAATGTGGTATCCCCGTAATGGGACACATCGGTTTGACGCCTCAATCCATTCACCAGCTCGGCGGCGCAAGATTACAGGGCAAAACAGTAGAAGCCGCCCGCAAACTGATAGAGGATGCCATCGCGCTGGAACAGGCGGGCGCTTTCGCAATCGTACTGGAGACGGTGCCAGCTCCGCTGGCAACGCTGATCACACGCAAACTCAGTATTCCCACGATAGGCATTGGAGCAGGCTCCGGTTGCGATGGTCAGGTTCAGGTTATCACCGATATTCTCGGCTTAACCAGCGGATACGTACCCAAACATGCCCGCCAATACGCCAATCTAAACGAAGTGATTAAAAAAGCCATCACGACGTACCAGGAAGAAGTCAAACATGGTGAATTCCCAACTGAGAAGGAAAGCTTCCCACTGGATGAAGCAGTCCTCGCAGAGCTGAACAAATGAAAATCATCGAAACGATCGCTGATCTCAAGCAGTACCGAAGTAGCCTCGCAGGGAAGGTAGGTTTTGTACCCACCATGGGCTATTTGCATGAAGGGCATCTTTCCCTCGTTAGGCGTTCCAGAAGCGAAAATGACCATACAATCGTCAGTATCTTCGTAAATCCGACCCAATTTGGACCCAGTGAAGATTTCGATCGCTATCCGCGGGACTATCCACGCGATTTTGCCCTGCTCGAAAAGGAGAATGCCGATTGCGTCTTCCTGCCTTCAGTTGGGGAAATGTACCCGGAAGGCTACAGTACCTGGGTGGATGTTTATAAAGTGACCGAAAGATTGGAAGGGGCTATCCGTCCCGGACACTTCCGCGGTGTGGCTACAGTAGTAACCAAGCTTTTCAACATCGTCCAGCCAGATCGCGCCTACTTTGGGCAGAAAGATGCCCAGCAGTGTGTGGTGATTAAAAAGATGGTAGCCGACCTCAACATGAACCTGGAAGTTGTGATCTGCCCAACCGTGCGGGAGCCGGACGGGCTGGCGATGAGCAGCCGGAACGTCTATCTTTCCCCGGAAGAAAGACAGCAGGCACCGGTGCTTTACCAGGCACTCAGCAAAGCCCATGTGATGTGGACCGAAGGGGAGAGGGATGCAGGCAAACTCCGCCGGGCAATGGCAGAATTGATCCGCCAGAAGCCGCTGGCACAGATTGAATACATCTCGATTGCCAATGCCTTCACTCTCCAGGAACTTGAAAAAGCCGACCCACCTGCCCTGATTTCGCTGGCGGTCAGGTTTGGTAAAACCCGCCTGATAGATAACATCCTGCTGGAATAGATACAATATTATGTCAAATCCAGCTAAACCGTCTTTCTTTCCCGGGCTTCCCTGACCAGGAATAATATTCCCATGGCGGCAATCAAAGCCAGCGCGGCTCCGAAATAAAAGGTCGCCGCCGGGCTGATCTCTTCCCACATCCAGCCGGCAATCAGGCTCGCTGGCAGCAGTGCGACACTCAACACGCCGTAATACCAGCCATAAGCCGTACCCCGTTTTTCCACCGGTACCAGATCTG
>Ga0073932_1007601_pt1 | contig 10446 bp, 8 predicted proteins | sample DewCreD2012metaG_FD_76967 | JGI IMG/M metagenome (GOLD analysis project Ga0073932, IMG submission 76967) | Hot spring sediment bacterial and archeal communities from British Columbia, Canada, to study Microbial Dark Matter (Phase II) - Dewar... ...
CCCTTTTCAGCCCATTCTTCAGCATCCTTGGCAGTAAAGACGATGCGTCCGCAGGCCGCACCGGGGGATGCGTTGAGCCCCTTGGTCAGGGACTTGGCACCTTTCAGGGCCTTTGGATCGATCATGGGGTGCAGGAGCTGATCCAGATGTTCGGGGGTAACCCGCTTAATGGCGGTTTCTTTGTCGATCAGGCCCTCTGCGACCATATCAACGGCGATTTTAACCGCTGCAGCGCCGGCCCGTTTGCCATTACGGGTCTGCAGAATGTAAAGCACCCCCTGCTGAACCGTAAATTCCATATCCTGCATGTCGCGGAAATGGTTTTCCAGCTTATCCTTAATATCCAAAAGCTGTTCGTAGACCTTCTTGTTTTTCTTTGCCAGGGTGGCGATTTTTTCGGGGGTCCGGATACCGGCAACCACATCTTCGCCCTGGGCATTCATCAGGAATTCACCGTAGAACTCATTTTTTCCGGTAGAGGGGTCCCGGCTAAAACAGACGCCGGTGCCGGAATCATCGCCGAAGTTGCCAAATACCATGGACTGAACATTAACCGCGGTGCCCTTAAGGCCCTTAATATTATTCAGTTCCCGGTACTTAATGGCCCTTTCGTTCATCCATGAACCAAAGACCGCATTAATTGCACCCCACAGCTGATCCAGGGGATTCTGGGGGAAATCCTTTTTGGTATGTTTCTTGTAGATCTTTTTATATTCCGCTACCAGGTTTTCTAGGTCCTTCGCATCCAGGCCGGTATCCAGCTCTACCTTTTTCGCCTTTTTCATGGCCGCCAGGGCTTCTTCGAACTCGTCGTGGGGAATACCCATAACAATGTCGCCATACATCTGGATAAAGCGCCGGTAGGCATCCCAGGCAAAACGGGGATTGCCGGTTTTGTTAGCCAGGCCAACCACGGCCTTGTCGTTCATTCCAAGATTCAGGATGGTATCCATCATGCCGGGCATGGAAACCGCAGCACCGGAACGGACAGATACCAAAAGGGGATCCTCAGGATCGCCCAGTTTTTTGCCCATTACTTTTTCCAGCCGAGCCAAATTGTCCAGAACTTCCTTTTCCAGTCCCTCAGGATACTTTTGCTTGTTCTCATAGTAGGCAGCACAGACCTCGGTCGAAATGGTAAATCCCGGGGGAACGGGGATGCCCAGATTCGTCATTTCCGCAAGATTGGCACCCTTACCGCCAAGAAGCTCCTTCATCTTGGCATCCCCTTCGGCCTTACCTTCGCCGAAGAAATACACAAATTTCTGCTTAGCCATTAGTTCTTTCCTCCATATTGATTAAGAATAACATATATACAAAAAAAAGAAAGGGGGAATATTTTCATAATTTTCACTGCTATTGTTTTATGAAGCTTTATAGTATATTTGAACCATGAAATACACCGAATTACCAGTTTATCAACATAAGGACCTCATAGTATCTGCCTTACAGTCTCATCAAGTTATTGTAGTAGAAAGCCCCACCGGTTCAGGGAAAACCACCCAGATGCCGGTGATTTTATATAATGCCGGTTTTGCCCAGCATGGCATGATCGGGGTCACCCAGCCCCGGCGGATTGCGGCCGTTTCGGTCAGTGAATTTATTGCCCGGCAGATGGGGACCAAAATTCCTGGCCTTGTGGGCTATAAGATGCGCTTCGAGGATCAGACCGATCATAGTACCAAAATTAAAATCATGACCGATGGGATATTGCTTCAGGAAATGAAGCTGGACCCCTACCTTTCAAAATATGATGTGCTTATCGTAGACGAGGCCCATGAACGGAGCCTGAATATCGATTTTATCTTAGGGCTCCTGAAACGGGTTTTAGAGGTACGGCCTGAGTTTAAGGTGATCGTTTCTTCGGCAACTATAAACACCCAGGTTTTTTCTGAATATTTTGGCGAATGTCCGGTAGTTAAAATTGATGCCATCACCTATCCGGTTACGGTAGTATATGACCCGCCAGATATGACCACGATAAACGACGGGGTTGCTACGGGACAGGCCGCTCTGGAAGCCCAGCTTTTAAAAATATCCGGCATTGTCGAACGGGTGGTCTCTGAAAAACGACCCGGGGATATTCTTATCTTTTTACCCGGAGAAAAGGCTATTAAGGACTGCATGTCCATGCTGGCCTCAGGCCCTGTAGGGAGGAGCCTTTATATCCTGCCCCTCTACGGCAGGCTTGGCAAGGATGAACAGGAACGGGTCTTTGATTCTGCTCCATGGGGAAAAACCAAGGTGGTGGTTTCCACCAATATTGCGGAGACCTCCGTTACCATAGACGGCATCACCACCGTGATTGATTCAGGTTTGGCAAAACTTAATTACTATAATCCCAAAACCTTTACATCCAGCCTTATCGAAGGCCCCATTTCCAAGGCTTCCTGCAACCAGCGCAAGGGTCGGGCCGGCCGCACCCAGGAAGGCACCTGCTACCGGCTTTATTCCCGCAAGGACTTTGAAAATCGGCCCCTCTTTACCACCGAAGAAATTTACCGGACCGACCTTTCAGAGGTGGTACTCCGTATGGCAGAGTTGGGAGTTACCTCCTTTGAAGAATTCGATTTTATCTCACCTCCCAACCGGGAAGGTCTCATTGCAGCCATAGAAACCCTTAACCTCCTGGACGCCCTCGATAAAGACAGGAACCTGTCTTCGGTCGGCAAAATGATGGTCCAGTTTCCCCTGCCCCCCCGGCAATCCCGCATCATTGTGGAAGCCCTTCGAAGTTACCCCCAGGTTACGGAGGAAACCCTTATCGCGGCGGCCTTCCTGTCTACCCAGAGTCCCTATGTTTTACCACCCGGGGAAGAAACCGATGCCCGTAAAGCCCACCATACCTTCCGGGATCCTGCCGGGGATTTTGTTTCCTACCTCAAACTATACAGAGCATTTAAGGAAGCAAAAAATAAAACTAAATTCTGCGACAAATACTACCTGGACGAAAAGACCCTGGTAGAAATTGTTAACGTAAAGGAACAGTTGGAACTGATCGTATCCGATATGGGACTTCCTATTCTCTCAGGAGGCCCCACCGAGGACTACCTCTGTTGTGTAGGCCGGGGGCTCATCCAATTTGTATGCGTTCGGGTCGGCCGGGACATGTACCGCAGTCTTACCGCGGACCGTATTTTCATCCACCCCGGATCGGTCATGTTCCGAGAGGATCCCACCTACATTGTGGCGGGAGAAATCGTCCGAACCACCCGGATGTATGCCATGTCGGTCTCGCCCCTTCCTAAAAGCGCCTTGGGTAAAATTCATCCAACCCTGTACGAAGGACTGGTGGGCACAATTTCCAAGGCTGAGACAAAACCGAAACAGGCCCGGGACTTTACCAACCGGTGTAAAATTCTTTCCGAAGTCTTTGACATTGAAAAAATTAAGGGTGTTAAAACAGTGGTACTGCCCTGGGAGAAACTGGATACCATTAAGGGACACATCGGCATAGACACGGCAAGCATGTATAAGGACCTTAAGGGAATCGTTACCTTAAAAAACAAGTATACCATTCTTGCGGGGGAACGGCTTGAACTCATCTTAAACCTGGTCCCCACCCTAAACCTCGATGAAGCCCTGACAAAATCATGGCCAAGGAAAAAGAATTTTTCTATTCACCAAGACCTGCCGGAACTTATCGAAAACCTGCCCCTGGTAGGAACTCCAGCCCTTTGGAAACAGGGGAAAAATGAATTGGGCTTTCTGTGTCTCTTTACCGACAATGGCGGCAACTATTGGTTTAAGTGCTCCAGGGGCTTCCATACGGCAATTAACGAAAGTTTGGCCAGCCTGGAAAACCTTATCGATGAATTGGGAGATGAGCTTAACATAGAATGGAAGGACCGGGTGAACCAGACCTATCGGCGTCTTTCTTCATACCTGTCCTGAGGCTCGCTACAGGCCTTGCTGTTCCAGTTCCTGGAAGGCGTCCACGAGGAAGCTATTCAATAGGAGCAGCCCCTCAGCGGTCAGGGCAAGCCGGTTTTCCTGCAGAAGGCCCCGGCTTCTCCAGCGACCCAGGGTCTGTGGAATAAGAGCACTAATAGGTTGATGAAATCTGCCTTCGAATAGGGTTTCATCCGGGCCTTGGATGGTTCTGAACCCCATCATGAGGCTTTCTTTAAGGAGGGTATTCCTATCCAGCACCTCTTCTTCCCCCGGTGGCAGGCCTTTCCCGTCCCATGCCAGATAGGCCGCTAGGTCGGCCCGATTGGTATACCGTTTGCCCCTACCCAAGGGCTCATCAATAAGGGTAGAAGAAGCTCCGGGGCCACAGCCAACCCAGCTTTCCATCCGCCAGTACCGCATATTGTGCCGACTTTCCCGGCCCGGAAGGGCAAAGTTGGAAACCTCGTAAGGCAAAAGGCCCTGCAAGGTCAGGGCATTTCGGCCGGCAAGCCAGATATCCTCCGCTTCTTCTTCCGATGGCAGGACCTTCTGGCCTGAGCGGACCTGCTCTGCCAGAGGGGTAGACTCTTCCAAAATGAGAGCATAGAGGGACACATGATCAGCACCTGAGGCCAGTACTATGGTTATATCATCGCACAGCCCTGCCGCAGTCTGAAAGGGCAGGCCTGCCATAAGGTCCACTGAAAAAGCATGGGGGAAAAAGTCAGATGCAAGTTCCAGTGCTGTAAGGCACTGGGCTACGGTACCGCTCCGGCGAACAGAGCGGCGGCTGGCTTCATTCAGGGACTGGATGCCCAGGCTGAGCCGGTTCACCCCCCTATCCTTCAGCATGGCCAATATATCCCTGTCGGCCGATTCAGGATTTGCTTCCACCGTAACTTCTACAGGCCAGGATTCAAGCAAACCGGACAAATGAAGAAGTATCGCTTCTAGCCCCTTTCGACCAAGCACCGAAGGCGTACCTCCGCCAATGTACAGGGTAGGCACCGAAGGGAGCTTATAAAAATCAAACACAAAATCCAGTTCTCTTTTTAATGTTTCCACATAGGTATCGAGCAAACGAGAGCCGGCACAGTCTGCTTTTGAAGCTATTTCAGAATAAAAATCACAATAGTCACAGTGGGAAACGCAAAAGGGAATATGGATATATAGGGATGCAGTCATAGATACATGGGCAGACTACAGCCTGCCGAAGCGGGAAAAGGGCCAGTACCGAAAAAAGGGCTTCCCTTTTATATCTGAAAGGAGAACCGGACCCCAGGTGCGGGAATCGTTGCAATCACTGCGGTCGTCGGAAAGCACAAAACATTCCCCATCTTTGAGACGCAAAGTATCCATATCAGAAGAAAAGGGTAGTACATTGCCCCTTTCAGCCCCCGATTCTGGAACCTTAACATCATAGGGAACCGCGCTTAGTTCAAATTCGGTAAGGCTGTAATCCTGTTGTGCCGGTTTTACCCGAACAATATGGTTTTTTATAGAAATTTCATCCCCCGGCAGGGCAATAATTCGTTTAATAAAAAGCCGTCTATCCTCATTTGGACCAGATGACCGCTGAGCGGTAAAAAAATCTACGAAGTTATTCCAGAGACGGGTATACCAGGGATAGGGATCGGCGGTAAAGGATTTTTCTAACACCACCAGGCTGCCCCGTTTGTAGGGAAACAGGGAGGAACTTTGGTCCAGAGGGAAGAGGCGGGTAGCAAGGGCAAAGCCCACATCCCCAGGAATAAGGGTCTTTTCCATCGAATTTGATTCAATATAAAAAGAAAAGATGAGGTAACTGGATAAAACAAGGTACAACAGAAAGACCGCTAAAAGCCATGAAATGGCCACAAGGAGCCGATGCCGCTGCTGCCGCTGTGCTGTATATGAATACCTCTGCCATTTCTTATATATCATAGGATACCCTTATTTTATAACCCCAAATCGTGAAAGGGGCCAGTATTTTAAAGCGCCCTGGCCTAAGACCTTGGATAAGCGGACCGCACCAAAATACCGGGCATCCCGGGAATTATCCCGATTATCCCCCATAGGGAATATCCGGCCCTCGGGAACATACCACCCGAGTCTGAACCGGGCCGACAGCATGGTGTAGCGCCGATCCTGGGGATTAGCGGCCTGTAAAACCAGAATGCGGGACCGCTCATGTTCAAGATAGTCAGGGTAGTTTAAATTCGAGGCATTTTTAACCAGGTCCTGCAAATAGGAAGGTACGGGCAAGCCTAAATCCGAATAGGCCGCCATACGACCAGCGGCTTGCAGTGCCGGATAGGCCGAGACATCCATCAACCTGTTTATGACATGGTCCATTTTATTCGCTTTAATATAATCCCGCTCTGCAACAACCCGATCTTCGCCGGGGAAAAGAAAATACATTTCACCATTTTTCATGGTAAGGGTATCGCCGCTCATGCCTACGGCCCGCTTTATCAGGAAGTGGGCCTTGGGAGAACCATTTTCATCCCGATCTATATCCACCAGGGAAAGGGTAAGCATATAGAGGACCCGCTGCAGTACATCAAAGGCAGGGCCCCGGGAAATATAGGAAGGATTTTCAAAAATAATAACCTGGTTCCGCTGGGGCTTAAAGGGACTAGGAAGTTTACCCACACCGGGCAGAAGTTCCGGTCCATATATAAGCTTATTTACAAAGATCCGATCCCCGATTAAAAGGGTATCGATCATGGAACCGGAGGGAATCTGATAGGCCTGAAAAAGGTACTGATTGATAATCAATACCATCCCTGCGGCCCATACAAAGGCTTCGATCCAATCAAGGATGGGATTTTTGGCCTTCTGTTTTTCCTTTTTTACCCGTAATTTTGCCCGCCGTGTGGTGAGAACCTTCTCGGTAAACCGCTGTACATTATTAAAAAAGTTGCTGCCTTGTGCCATGATAAAAACCTACCATGAAGAGCCATCGTTGACAAGGTCTATCTGCCCACTTATAATTCGCCCATGTTTGGATTTACCAAGAAAAAAATTGAAATACGTCCGGAAGATGCGGTTCCCCTTAAACCAATCTTTGGAATTGAGCCCGGCAAATACCTGGTAGCCCTCTATTCGCTGGCCATTGTAGTCCTGCTGTTCTTTTTGCTTCTGTATCCGGGACTAACCAAAGGGGGAAGCCAGTATACCATACAGACTGAACCTGCCGGGGCGGCGATCCGCATCGATGATCTGTACCAGGGCACCAGTCCCTGCACCATTTTTGTTCCGGAAGGGAACCACACCCTTACCGCCGTACTTCCCGGGTTTACCCCAGTAAAGCAGACCCTTTCAGTGGGGAATCGAATCTTTGGATCCCTCTTTTTCCCTTTGAAATCCAAGCTATTCCTGGACCTAAAGGCCGCCGATCCCCTTAAGCCCGTACTGGAAGGAGCGAAGGCCTATACAGCCTGGACCTTTGCAGGGGAACCCAGCGCAACCTATCAGATTCCCCTTGCTCTTTCCGAAGCGATGTACCGCGGAGCTTTCCAGGCGGTAAAATCCGGTCATATTGATGAACTTAAGGGCCTGCTTGCGGCTTCTGCCCGTTTTGCCGGCACTTCTGTAGCCCTGCGGGACCTGAGCCGGGCCCAATTTTTTGTTCATTCTGCCGGATTGGCCCCTTCGAGCCTGAGCACCCTTTCTGCCCTTCAGGAAGCCCTTGCATATATTAATGAGAACCTTTCAGCCTCACAGTGGCTGGCTGCAGCCTTGCCTTCAGCGGCTTCACAGCTACTTACCGGCTCTGAATGGTATAAAAAGACTGCTTCGCGAGTATCCAATCAGTTTGAACTCTTAAAAAAGGAACCTGCCCAGCTTGGAGGCCGAATCAGCGTCGGGCCAATTCAATTCCGTGAAATTAGTACTGGAAGGGCTCATTTTTATATGGCTGAACAGGAAGTAACCCAGAAAGCCTGGGATGCTTTTGTGGCGGAACACCCGGAATGGGCAAAGGATAAAAGAGACACACTTATAGCTCAAGGACTTGTGGGGCCTGAGTACCTGGAAATGCCTGAAAACAGTTCCTACCCCCCAGGGGTTGTTCCGGGCATATCCTATTATGCGGCAAAGGCATTTTGTGCCTGGCTCGATACCAAGGTACCTCAGTCGTTGCGAAGTGCAAAGGGTTCGGCTTTTCACATCCGGCTTCCTACAGAAGCGGAGTGGTATATAGTAGCAAGTCATTTTACGGACAATACCTTTTCCAATATGCTCGGAGGACTCTGGGAATGGTGCGATACCCCCTTTGTACCCTTTCCTGAGCTAAAAGCGCCTTTACCATATCAGCAGTGGCTCGGTTCCCCCGAATTTGCGGTAAAAGGCGGTTCCTGGGCAAACAATTCCCAAACGATACAGGCCGAAACCAGGGCATCCCTGCCCCCGGATTCTTCATCCCCCTTTGTGGGCTTCCGTCCGGTACTAGCAATTGAGGATTCCCATGAGTGAGGGCGTAAAAGTAATCGCCGTTAATCGCAAGGCCCGGCATGATTATACGGTGGATGAAACCTATGAGTGCGGCATAGTACTCATGGGAACAGAGATAAAATCGGTCCGGGAGGGGAAAATTTCCTTTCCCGATGCCTGGGCAGAGGTTGAAAATGGCGAAATATGGCTCAGGTCCTTTAGAATTGCAGAAAACCCCTTTTCTTCTGTCTTTAACCACGATCCGGATCGCAAAAAGAAGCTATTACTTCACAAGGATGAAATAAAACGGATTGCCCGAAAGGTGGAAGAAAAGGGCTATACCCTGATTCCGCTTTCTTTTTATTTTAAAAATGGAAAAGTTAAGGTAGAATTAGGACTATGCAAGGGTAAAAAAGCCTTTGATAAGCGGGCAGATATTCGCGAACGGGATATACAGCGGGAAGTATCCCGGGAGTTCAGGGAGAAGTTGCATTAAGGGCGCCTCTAAAAACTGAAGTTTTTAGAAGTCCCCATTAGAACAGGGAGGGGAAAAAAAATAATGATAAAACGTAGTATTTCGTTTTTTATTATGGCTCTTTTTTCAGTCCTCTCTGTATGTGCACAGGTAAAACAACCGGTGTTAGCGGTATTGCCCTTCTCAGCTTCTCAGGAACTGAGAAACGAAGGCCTGCAAATAGAAAAACTAGTCCAGAGCTATATCACAGAATTGGACCTATTCAAGCTCATTGCGACCAATGACCGGGACCGGCTTCTTTCTGAATGGGAATTTTCTGTAAATGATTCCCTCACCGATGCATCGAACACACAAAAACTGGGCAATCTTCTTTCCGCAGATTTCTTATTGCAGGGAAATCTGGGAGTGCTGGGGAGCAGTTATATTCTTACCTTGGAAGTAATAAAGGTAAAAACCGGCGAAAAGATCAGCTTTTCATCTATTGAACCAAATCTAGACATACTTTCCACCAACCTAAAAACATTGATCGCAAAAACCTTCATGCAACAGACCGATTCGGTAAAAACTGCAAGTACGGAAACCCAAAAGTCTATTGGTTCAGAAACAGAAATTTTGGGAACCTGGCGGGGTGATAAGGGTATTGAAATTGTGCGCCTCTTGCCTGGAGGTGCCGGACAGGCCATCTTTACATCCGGCGCCCGGATGGATTTACGATATGCAATAGAAAATGGGAACCTTATTGTATACCAGATATCACCAAATACGGAACGTTACTACCATCCCCTTCCATACAAAGTTGCCCACCAACTAGTTTCTCTTGCGAAACCTATGCGGTGGATATTCTCTGATCTGACAAATACGATGATACTTAAGGGGAAAAAGATCAGTACCGCAGTTCGTTACGACGGCGACCAGTTGCTCGAAGTAATCCATGATAGTCAACGTGATGCAGAATGGGTGAGAACCGGCAACTAGGGCCTACTTTTTTTCCTTTTTTGTGAAGTCCCCCCAAACAACATAGCCAGAATAAAAACAATAATGCCAGATGCAAGGGCTAGAAGGCGCAATTGATTTTCTCCCAGAGGGGCAAGGGAAGTTTCGGGGCTTACAAGTCCTCCCACAATATAATGACTTTTAAAAATAGAATCGGTACCGGAAACTCGTATAAAGGACTCATCCGGTTTTCCATACCCCAAATCTCGAGCCAGTACTTCCAGAGTCTCCCTATCATACAGCAGGGAGTCGACTGAGTAGGATAAGTTTTGGCTGATCAGTTCCAACTGCTCCAAATTGCGGGCTAATTTTTCTTTCTGCAATGCCAGGTGTTTCATTGCAACAATGCCAGTGGGGCCATACACAAAGGCTCCAAGAGAATAGACAGCCACAGCTACCCAGATCGCAAGCATACCATATCGAAGCTTCATTACTAGATTTACGGTTAGATAAACATAAGACTTTAGCAGTCTCCATTGACAAGTAGAGATTGGTTAGATACGATTAATAGCAAGGGAAGTATTAATTTTTTCATCCTGGTGTCGATATTTAGAAGGAATAGGGTACCTCTGACAACGGGTCAGGAGGAACCTAAGTATCCTAAGGCGGGAGAAGGTAATGGCAATCGATAAAGATCCATCTATTTTTACAGATCGTTCAACAATAGG
>Ga0073932_1007602_pt1 | contig 10445 bp, 6 predicted proteins | sample DewCreD2012metaG_FD_76967 | JGI IMG/M metagenome (GOLD analysis project Ga0073932, IMG submission 76967) | Hot spring sediment bacterial and archeal communities from British Columbia, Canada, to study Microbial Dark Matter (Phase II) - Dewar... ...
CAGCTTGTAGCGCTCGGTCCGCACGCCCAGATGCGGATGGACATGGTGCGGCTGCGGGAACTCGTAGTAGTGATAGTAGACGCTCGTCCGCCAGTTGGGCGTCGGCTGCCCTTTGAGGATCGGCACCAGGCTTTCCCCCTGCATCTCGGAGGGGATCGGCACGCCGGCGATGTCGAGGAACGTTTCGGCAAAATCGAGGTTGAGGACCATCTTGTCGGTCGCGGTGCCCGGCTGGACCTGCCCCGGCCAGCGGACCAAAAGCGGCGTGCGGAACGACTCTTCGTACATCCACCGCTTGTCGTACCAGCCGTGCTCGCCGAGATACCAGCCCTGATCCGAGGTGTAGAAGACCACCGTATTCTGCGCGAGCCCCGACCGATCCAGGTAGTCGAGCACCCGCCCCACATTCTCGTCGACAGCATCCACGCAGCGGAGGTAGTCCTTGACGTACCGCTGGTAGTTCCAGCGGGTCCGCTCTTTCCCCGTGAGGTTGGCGGCTTCAAGCTGCCGGTTCTCCTCCGCATAGGCTTTGGTGAACGCCTCCTGTTGCTGCGGCGTCAGGCCCGGCTGCGGCACGAGCTTGAGGTCCATGGGCGTCAGATGGTTGGCGATCGTCATCTGCGTATCGCCTGCGGGCTTCTCTCGGCCGGAATAGTCGTCGAACAGGGTGGGCGGCTCGGGGATCGTGACATCCTTGTAGCGGTCCAGATGCCGCAGGGCCGGCTGCCAGTTGCGATGCGGCGCCTTGTGGTGGTACATCAGGAAGAACGGCTTGGTCTTGTCGCGCTGGTGCTCCAGCCACTCCAGCACCAGGTCCGTGATGATGTCGGTGGTGTAGCCTTCGTGTTCGGTGAAGCCGCGCGGCGTCTTCATCCGCGGGTTGTAGTACGGCCCCTGTCCGAGCAAGATCTCCCAGTGGTCGAATCCGACCGGATCGCTGTTGAGGTGCCATTTGCCGATGACGGCGGTCGTGTATCCGGCGGCCTTTAGCAGCCGCGGGGCGGTGGTCTGGTAGCCGTTGAAATAGGCCTGGCCGGAATTGTCCGGAAAGCCGTTGAGGTGGCTGTACTTGCCCGTGAGGATCACCGCCCGGCTGGGCCCGCAGATGGAATTGGTCACGAAGGCCCGGTCGAACCGCATGCCCTCCTTGGCCAGGCGGTCGATGTTCGGCGTGCGGTTGCGATAGCTGCCATAGGCGCTGATCGCCTGATAGCCGTGATCGTCGGACATGATGAACAGGATGTTCGGACGGGAATCGGCCCCCCGCGCTCCTGCGCAGCCGATGGCCCACCCGGCCACGATCCACCCCACCTTCGCCCATCCACGCCCAGTGCCCCACGCGTTCATCGTTCGTCCCGCCTGCGCAAGATTTCGACCGCTCGCCAGGGACGCGACCGATCGCCCCTGTGCTGGGCCAGCATAGCCAGCGGGCGCCGCGGCCGCAATCGTGCCGCAGGATCTGGGCAGACAGGCCGGCGTGTGCGTCAGTCGGCCATCGCCAGATCGGGTACGAGCAGATCGTCGCTGGTGCCCGCAAGAGGCCGGCTGGCCACGAAATGATCGGCCGTCAGCCGCTCGTTGAGGGCCGCCAGCGCATGACAATGGACCAGTCCCCGCGGCCGCTTGTCGCGGACGATCACGGCCAGCGTGGCCGTCTCGTCGGTGAAGAACTCCAACAGCTCCGCCAGCGGCATCGTTTCCTCGAAGCGAGGCACGTCGGCGGTCATCACCTGCCGCACCAGCCGCAACGAACTGTGGGCAGAGCCTGCAGGCCGCACCCGGCCTCGCAGGCGGGCCGCCGCCAGTTGGTCCCGCCCGACCACGCCCACGAGGCGCCCTTCGGCATCGACCACCGGCACCTGGGCCAGTCCGGTCTGCACCAGCAGGCTGTACGCCAGCTCGACCGTTTCGTCGGCCGGCAACAGCAGCGGGCAAGGGTGCATCACGTCGCGGGCCAGCGTCGTCTGGAACAACTGCCCCTCGGCCGCCAGGGCAGCCCACGCTTCCGCCTCCCGATCCACCTCGCTCGTCGAGACGACGCAGTCGCGCCCCGAAGCTTTCGCCAGCGCCAGCGCCCGCTGCACCCGCACCGCGACCACCTCCAGCGCCTCTCCGGCTGCCACCTCCGTCAGGCCGCAGCTCGCCGTCAGCGACCAGCCGGCGGCAGGACCGGCCAGCGTAGCTCCCGCCAGGCTCGATAGCACCTGCTGGCACCAGCTCTTCGCCCGCGCTTCGTCGCTGGCCGGCAGCAGTACCGCAAATTGGTCGTCCCCCCAGGCGGCAACCAGTGCGGCAGAATCCTGCGCCGCGCGCTGGAGGATCTGCGCCGCCTGCCGCAGCAGCTCTTCCGCGCCGCCGCGTCCGAGCTGATCGACCACCCGCTGGAAATAGTCGAGGTCCAGCAGCGCCAGCCAGCCGATCGCCCCCGCCGCTCCCTTGCTGCGCTGGGTCAATGCCGAGGCCAGCGCCGCGCGATTGGCCAGTCCCGTCCGCGGATCGACCCCCGACTGCTCCGCAAGCCGCGTTTCGTACGCCAACCACCGCGCACCGGCCCGCAGGCGTGCCAAAAGCTCGCCAAACGCCACGGGCAAAGCCAGAAAATCGTCAAACCCCGCTTCGAGAGCCGCTGTAAGATCGCCCACCTCCGGCCGCTCCACCATGAGCAGGCTGTACGTCGGGCGACTGGGCCACGATCGACGGACCGCCTGGCACAGGGCACTGTCGGCAAACGAAGCGGTCCCGTCCACGATCAGAAAGTCGGGATGGGCCGCCGCCGCAGCCGCTTGAGCCTGCGAGGCGCTGGTAGCCTGGCGCACGTCGTACCCGAAGACGTCCAAAAATCGCGTGACGCGCCGCAGATGCAGGCGATCGGGCGAAACCAGCAACACCGTGAACGGGCGGGGGGGCATCGCCAAGAATTCTCCTGCAAAGCATCTCCATCCAGAGCCGTGGCGGCTGTTCTCTCCAACCTATCTCTTCCTCAAACCTACCTCGGTTCCCGTCTGTCGGCCGGCAAGGAACCTCGCCTGGGCGAGAAAACATCTCTACAAAATGGCATTCCTCGCGATTCCGTCATCCCAACCATCCGTGGGAATTCCGGTCCGCCAGGTCAACATCCTCGGACTCCTCCCGGAGCCCGCTTTGCCATCGTTAATGCTCACAAACTGTTTTCCCAAAAGCACTTACAGCCACAATCATCCTGTGAGCGATCCCGGAGTCTCACCGACAGAACCACGCTTATGTGGGGTGTTGCATATATTTTCCTGTTATTCTTGAAGGGGGCTTCAGGCCTGGCGAGCCGACCAACGTGCCGTTTAGGGAGTGCAAGCACGTGATGGCCAGCGCCGAGGGCGATTGGATGCTAGGCTTGGGCAGAGGCGGCCGGTACGGCCCAAGGTACCCCTCGGCGTCCCAGCTTTTACAGTCAACCACCATGCGGACGAATCTGCTGTCCGGGACGGGAACCTGCCTGGCGTGGCTGGACCGAGAGATTGCCGGCAAGGAACCGGAGCGGATCGACCTGGACCATTTTCCGTTCACGCTGGGACGGAACGAGACGTGCGACTATCAGGTGCACTCGTCGCGGGTTTCGCGTCAGCATGCCCAGATCGTCCGCGATGGGCGGAGGCTGCGGATTCGCGACCTGAACAGCACCAACGGCACCTTCGTCAACGGCCAGCGGATCGAAGAGCACGTGCTGAGCGACGGCGACCTGATCGTGATCGCCGATGTGCAGTTCAGCTTTCGCACCGACGCCGAGGATGGCTTGCGGAAGACCGTGACGCAGGTGATGGTCACGCAACCGCTGAGCGAGCCGCCGCAAGCCGACGACACCGCGTTCGATTTGATCTTGGCGGTGCGCAGCGTACGCGAGCTGCTGCTGCACCGGGCAGTCCGGCAACAGTTCCTGCCGGTGTACGATCTGGCGGAGAACCAGCTTGTGGGGTATGAGGCGGTGCTCAAGCCACCGCTCCCTGCGACGTTCGGATCGGCGCAGGAGGTGCTTTTGTCGCTGGAATGCCCGCTGAACGAGCATCTGGCACATCTAGCGCGGATGCTGGCCGCCGAGCAGGCGGCCCGGCTGGGCGGGACGCTGCTATTGTTGCGGGTGATGCCGACCGAGGTGGGTCTGGAGAGCCTTCCCCCGGCACTGGCGAGCCTGGCGGGTCTGGGTGGCGGAAAGCAGATCGTGGCGGCCATTCCCGACCGGGCGGTGGTGGATATCCCATATTTCCACGAGTTCCGGGGGCGGCTTGGGGGGCTGGGGCTGAAAGTCGCCTACGACGATTTCGCCTCGTCGCCGCATCAGCTCGAAAGTCAGGCCGCCGCGGGGCTGGCTCCGGACTACCTCAAGCTGGCGCCTGCGATGGTCCGCGGGTTGGACAAAAGCACCTCCCGCCGGCAGCAGCTTGCGCAGCTTGCTGCGCTGGCCAGCGCCCGGGGGATCGAGCTGATCGCCTGCGGCGTGCACAGCGAAAGCGAGGGGCGGGCCTGCCGCGACCTGGGCTTCCGCCTGGCACAGGGCGACTATTTCGGCCCCGCGCAGACCCTGGCCTGGCCGGTCGAAGAACCCTCGTATTGACCGGCCTGGGCGTCACGGGCTGGGGCAGGCCTTTTACGTCAGAGCCTTGCGCGTGACCGCGTCACGTGTCACGGCGTTGCCCGTCGCTGCAGGCCGCCGGCCGTCGCGTGGAGGCGGCCGAAGCGACAGCCCCTATTTGAGTTCTTTGAGCCGGATGTTCTTGAACTGCACGGTCATCGGCGGCCCCTGGTGCAGTTGCAAGGCGATCACGCCGGCGCTGGCCGCCTTGTCGGTCTGATGGTCGACGAGCTCGGCCATCAGCACGCCGTTGATGGAGTGCTGCAAGTGCGGGCCACGGGCCACGATGCGGTACTCGTTCCAGTCCTCGTTCTTGATCTTGGCTTGCAGCTCCGCCGGGTCGGCCAGCATCTCGACCGTCTTCTGGCCGTCGGCGGCGATGGTGACCTTCTGCCCGCGGGGGGCCAGAAAGCCGCGGCCCCGCTCCTCGTAGCACATCCCGGTGTAGCGATTGGCGGCGTCGATGTCGGCCTGATAGCCGCCGACGATGTAGCGGGCCTCTTCCAGCACCTTGCTGCGGTACTGCACTCCGGAGTTGCCGCCCACGATGCGGAACGACAGCCGCAGCTCGAAATCGGCGGGCTGCCCGCCTTCCCAGATGAGGAACGTATTGTACCGCAGCGGTTTTTCGGCCGTGGTCCTGCCGGTGATCGCGCCGTCCTGCACGCTCCAGTAGCTCGTGTCGCCTCGCCAGCCGGCCAGGTTCTGGCCGTTGAACAGGCTGACGAAACCTTCTTCCTGAGCGGCGGCCTGCGCCACCACCAGCATCAGACCGAGGAACCACAAGGCCCCGTGCGAGGCCGGCAGAGAAATCGCACGATGCAGCATAGGAAAGCTCCAGGAGGGAATCGGGAGGTGTCGGTTCGAGGACGCTGGCCGTTTCAGACCGGGCGGCGGTCGAGACCCGGGGCGGCCGGTGCGATCAAGATAGCCGATGCGGCGGGTCACCGGCCATCCGGGGTCTGCGCTTCAGGAAACGATCCCCCGCCGTGCCGCGGGGCGCCGCACCTGCCGTTTGGGGGCACACGCGGGCGTCGCGGGCGCGCCCTTGTCGGCCGTTCCACGGGCAGACTAAGGTAAAGGAAGGGGGCCCCCGCGCCGCTCGGCGGAGACGGCCCCCGCAGCGGCCGACCAGGCGGGCTTCGAGAGGGGTGGTCGGACGGTGCGTGACTCTTCTGCCTCGTCGGCGAAGCGATGCTGGCCTACTTGGTGATCCGCGAAGGGACGAAATGGTCGGACGTGTACCGCCTGGTGCCGGGCCGAACCGTCACCATCGGGCGGGCGGGCACCAACCAGATCGTGATCAAGGACGAACGCACCAGCCGGCAGCATGCCGAAATCTTCATCACGCGCGGCGCGTGGACGCTGCGCGACCTGGACAGCCGCAATGGGACGTTCGTCGGCGAGCGGCAGGTCCGCGGCGATTACACCTTGCAGCCGGGCGATGTGATCCGCATCGCGAGCTGCTATCTGGCCTTCGTCCAGGACCTGACGCAGGCATTCCCCGACCCGGTGACGGGCGGGGCCGGATTGCCTCCGCTGCCGCTGGCGGAACAGACGACCCCCGCACTGGCCGCGGATACCGGCGAAGTCGAGGTGGGGGGGGATGCCCTGGACGACACCCACGACTTCACCACGATCACCCATCGCCGCAACCAGACGCGGTTTTTAGTGCCCAGCGGGCAGAATGAAATGTCGGTGCCGCGGCTGGGGCAGGCGGCCACGAAGCTCTGCCGCCTGGCGTTCGAGCTGGCCAGCCAGACCGATGTGGTGTCGGTGGCCCACCTGGCCCTCAACGGCCTGTTCGAGAGCACGCACGTCGACGCCGGGGCGGTGCTGCTGTTGCCTCGGCCTGCGCCAGCGGACGTGACGCCGGCCGACTTGCAGATCGTCGCTTCGCGTACCGACCGCGAACCGAGTTACCACCGGCCGTCGAGCTTTCTGGTCTCGACGGTGCTGCGCGATGGAGAAGCGGTGCTGGCCCGCAATATCGAGGGAGACAGCCAGCTCGCCACCCGCGACAGCAAGGGGGAATGGCACGCCACGGGCGTGATCTGCGCCCCGATCCGGCAGGACCGCAAGGTCGTGGGGCTGATCCATCTCTACTCGACCAATCCGGACCGGACGCCCGACCCGGACGATCTGGAGTTCACCCTGGCGGTGGCCGACAACGTAGCGCTGGCCCTGCGGAACCTGGCCCGCCAGCAGGAACTGGCAGAAAACCTGAACCAGACGCGAAGCGAAATCCTCGAGCTGCGCAAGCAACTGGGGGCGGAGAGCGAACTGATCGGCTCCAGTCCGGTCCTGGCCCATGTACAGCAGCAGATCGCCCGCGCCGCTCCCAGCCGGGCCACCGTGCTGATCCGCGGCGAAAGCGGCGTCGGCAAGGAGCTGGTCGCCCGCGCCATGCATTTTGCCAGCCCCCGCAAGAAAGGGCCGTTCGTCTGCTTGAACTGCGCCGCCCTGACCGAGACCCTGCTGGAAAGCGAGCTGTTCGGCCACGAGCGCGGGGCGTTCACCGGCGCCACTGAGCGCAAGATCGGCAAGTTCGAACAGGCGCATCAGGGCACGCTGATGCTGGACGAGATCGGCGAGATGTCGCCGTCGATCCAGGCCAAGTTCCTCCGCGTGCTGGAGGGACATCCGTTCGAGCGGGTCGGCGGCAGCCAGCCGATCAAGGTCGATGTGCGAGTGATTGCGGCGACCAACCGCGACCTGGAGAAGGCGGTGGCGGAGGGCTCGTTCCGCCGCGACCTGTACTTCCGTCTCCGCGTGGTGGAGATCTTCGTTCCTCCGCTCCGCAAACGCCCCGAAGACATCGTCGAGCTGGCCAACTACTTCCTGGACAAGTACATCGCCGAGACCGGCCGCAAGATCCGCGGCTTCACCCCCGAAGCGCTGCACCGCATGAAGCAGTATCGCTGGCCGGGCAACGTCCGCGAACTGAAGAACGTGATCGAACGCGCGGTCGTGCTGGCCCGGGGGGATTTCATCGATGTGGAAGACCTCAACCTCTCCACGATCGCCACCGACGGCCAGTCGGCCGAAGGGGTCGTCTCCAAATCGACCTTCGAACCGCTTTCGCTGGACGAAATCGAACGGCGGCACATCCACGCCACCCTGCGGGCCACCGGCTGGAACAAGAGCCGCACCGCGGCCATCCTGGGCGTCGAACGCTCGACGCTCGATCGCAAGATCCGCCGCTACAACATCAAGCCGCCGACCGCCCGCGCGGACGAATGGCAAGCGGAGTGAGCTCGAAGGGCGGATTCTCCCGCCGGGGCCAGCATGCTGCCGAACCGACTGCAGTTCACGCCGGCGCGGCCGACCCGCGGTTGGCCCACCACGGCAGGCTGATGCCGCCGTCGATCAACAGCGCGGCCCCGGTGATGTAGGAGTTGGCCGGATCGCACAAGAACAAGATCCCCTCGGCCATCTCTTCCGGCGTGCCCAGGCGGCCCAGCGGAATCTTGGCCCCCGCCGAGTCGAGCGTCTCGCGGGTGGCGAACTTCAATTCGCCAGGCGTGTCGGTCCAGCCGGGCTGGACCAGGTTCACGCGGATGCGGAACGGGGCCACTTCGATCGCCGCGGTGCGGGCCATGTGCTCGATCGCCGCCTTGGCCATGTTGTAGGCCATCGCCCGCGGCGCAGGAATGAAGGCGTGCGGCGAACTGACCACGCAGATCGCTCCGCCCTGCCCCTGCTGGATCATCTGCTGCGTCGCCGCCCGCAACAGGTAGAACGCCCCCCACATCGTCACGTCGATCGTCCGCCGGAAGCCGCCCATGTCCGCCAGGTAGAACAGCTCCCGGTCGCTGTAGGCCGCATTGCTCACGGCGATGTCCAGCCGGCCAAACACCTGCACCGCCTTCTGCACCAGCCCTTCCACGGCCTGCTGGTCGGCCACATCGGCCTGCACGGCGATCGCCTGCGAACCCGCCTCCTCGATCAATTGCACCACTTCCTGGGCTTGCTCGGGGTGCGAACGATAGTTCACGACCACCTTGGCCCCTTCCCGGCCGAATGCCAGCGCGGTGGCCCGCCCGATGCCTAGACTGGCCCCCGTGACGACCACTACCTTGTCCTTAAATGCCAGTCGTGACATGGCCATTAAATCAGTGCGGTTTGGTGTGTAACTAAAAAAGTGCCTATTTTTCTCTTGTGCTGGCGCGGCGTAGGACGAACGACCGCCAACCGTTCCGGGCGTACCACTCAGAGCTTCCTGCGCGTGCCGCGTATGCGGTCATGCTACAGCCCGACGGATGCCGCAACAAGCTGCCGCCGAGCAAGGGAATACATTGCCGGCCGGGTTTGATGTCCATCGTTCCAGGACGTGGCAGCAATTCACACTCGTCAGATAGGAGTTTGTTCATGGAACAGGATGTGCCGCCGGTGGTGGACGCTGGCCTGCGGGAAACCGCCAGTAGAGGGGTCCGCTTTCGCAGGCGGTAGCGTCTGTAGGAACTTTTTGGGTGGAAACTCTGGACCCGGCTATTTGTGAAGTTAGAATGAAACTGGTCGTAACGAAGCTGCGGCAGCACCCCTTCCCCCCGAACTTTTGCGGACTGACCGCTGAGGCTCAGCGACTTGAATCGGGTACGCACCTGGCGTGGTAACAGGTGTCGACCTCCCTCCCTGTCCCTTGGTTGGACCACTTGCGGGTAAGGCAGCACGTTGTGGTAAGTCGTGACGCAAGTCGCAACCGTGCGCGGCATGGTCGCGCGAGGCTGGCGGCTTGCGATGTGCCTCGATGAGCGAGTATGGTCTGACGCGGGAATCTGGAGAACCCTGAAGGGCATCTTCGGAAGCTGCAAAAGTTCCGTGGAAGTAATCTTTTGCCAATTGGTCTGTCGCACACCGCGTGACCGAGTCGCGGTGTTAGATTTAGTGCGGAGTTCACCAGTGCCTGCGCGAGAGATGCCGGGATGAACCGCCAGAGGTTTCTTGGGCATGGCTTGCCAGTGCCTGATGTGAGTCGATCAGCATGCCTACCGTCAGCCTGTTCGATGGGGAGACTGCCCTCCCGAGGCGGAGGTTGCGTTGCGCGAGGCTGGGACGGAGGGTGGCATGAGTGGGGCGCTTGCCGCGGGGCAAGCGCGGGTTGGTAGGATCGCGGCAACTGGATTGTTGAGGAGCTGTCCCCTTGTACGACTCTCTCTTGGAAGACTTTGACGACGACGTCGTGCGTTCACCCGAGGACGAAGACGGTTTCGCGGCGCGAACCGTGACCGATATCGACCTGGTCGAGGACGACCCGGATCTGGACGTGGTCGATCACGTAGGCGATGCCGATGTCCCGCTGAAGCTGGACGACGACGAGGACCTGCTGAGCCTGGGCGACGACGGCGAGTCATGGTCGGACGATCCGGTGCGGATGTACCTGACGCAGATGGGGGAGATTCCCTTGCTGACGCGTCAGCAGGAAATCTATCTGGCCAAGAAGATCGAACTGACCCGCCGGCGCTTCCGCACCAAGCTGCTGGAATGCGACTATGTGATCCAGCAGGCATTCAAGGTGCTCAAGCGGGTGCACGACGGCGAGCTGCCATTCGACCGGACGGTGCAGGTCTCGGTCACCGACCGGCTGGAGAAGGACCAGATCCTTGGCCGGCTGCCGCACAACCTGCGGACGCTGGAAGTGCTGTTGAAGCGGAACCGACGCGACTATCTGATCGCGCTGAGCCGCAGCCAGAACAAGGCCAAACGGCGGGCCGCCTGGATCCGCCTGTCGCGACGCCGCCGGCGGGCCGTGCGGCTGGTCGAAGAGCTGGGGCTGAGGACCCAGCGGATCGAGCAGATGATCAAGACGCTCGAGGATTTCAGCAAGCGGGTCGACGAGCTGAAG
>Ga0073932_1007603_pt1 | contig 10444 bp, 6 predicted proteins | sample DewCreD2012metaG_FD_76967 | JGI IMG/M metagenome (GOLD analysis project Ga0073932, IMG submission 76967) | Hot spring sediment bacterial and archeal communities from British Columbia, Canada, to study Microbial Dark Matter (Phase II) - Dewar... ...
ACTGACCCGCGCGCTAAAGATATGTCAGCCTTAGAATATTGTAAATTAATTATCTCACATGTTGAAAAGGGTGTTGAACTGGCACGTAAAAATAATCTTCCGGAAATGGTCATTGATTTTATCCGCGAGCATCACGGACAGACTGTGATGACCTATTTCTACCATCAGGCACTTGAAGAGGGAACCACCAACGGGAACAGCATACAGAAAAGCGATTTCCAGTATCCTGGCCCAAAACCGCATACACGTGAAACTGCCATTGTAATGCTGGCAGACGCAATTGAGGCTGCGTCACGTTCAATACAGGAGCCAACACTGGAAAAATTAGAAACACTTGTAAAACGGATAATCTATAACCGTTTGAATGAAGGTGACTTAGAAAGGGCCGATATCAATCTGAATGAATTAAATAAAATTCAGAATGCATTTGTACAGGTATTGCAGGGCATTTTCCATTCACGTATTGAATATCCCACACAAGAAGCTATAAACCGATTGGAGAAAAAATCATCCAATGGCAATCAAGGTTAATGTTGAACGTGAACAAATCACGGTACCTAAAGAAATACTTTTGTTTTGTAAGAAAATTACAGCTGCCACTTTAAACTATCTGAAAATCGATAATGTAGTTGTTACTCTCATCCTGACTAATGATGAGGCGATAGCTCAGATAAATAAAACCTACCGTAAAAAGAAAGGCCCAACCGATGTCATATCCTTTGCCTACCGTGAAGCACCGATGCCACATGGTGCCACAAAAGAGCATTTAGGTGACATTTTCATTTCACTGGAAACTGCCCAAAGGCAAGCTAATGAATATGAAGTAACACTGAAAGAGGAATTGAAGAGATTACTGGTACATGGTGTGCTGCATCTTTTGGGATATGACCATGAACAATCTCAATACAAGAAAAGAATAATGCAAAAAAAAGAAGAAGAGATTATGGAAAAGATATAATAATAAATGGCACTGCTGCTATTTGCAGCAGTGCCGTTTATTTAATTTCCTATTTGCTAATAATTGAATCAATTGTTTTTAATAATTCACTTGCCAGTGTTTCATTATAGTGTGTTACTTCTTCTTCAAGTTGTTTTATGTTTGACCCCTGTTTACGTGAGCTAAAATAAAACTTGATTTTGGGTTCTGTTCCCGAAGGGCGCATGGTTACCTTTGAGCCATTTACAAGCGTAAACTGCAACACATCTGATTGAGGCAAATCCACAGAGGTTGAGGTACCCTGTACAACATCAGTAAGCGTTCCCTGTTTTACGTCAAGGATTGCTGTAATATCTGTCCCTGCTAATTGTTTTGGTGGATTGCTTCTGAAATGCTTCATAATGGATTCAATTTTATGTATACCTTCTACACCTTTTAATGTAAGGGAAACAAGCTTTTCGTTATAGTAGCCAAACTGTGCATATATTTCATACAGAAAGTCTTTCAGTGTTTTATTGTGAGTATGAAGCCAGTGGGTCATCTCAGCAAAGAAATAACATGAACTCACTGCATCCTTATCCCGCACAAAATCTAATGGCAGGTAGCCATAGCTTTCTTCTCCACCAAAAATAAATACATGTGATCTCTCATAATCACTCATCTTTTTTGCAATCCATTTAAAACCTGTGAGGACATTTTCAATAGTAACATTGAAATGGCGGGCTATTTCTTCCTGCAGGTCGGTGGTAACAATTGTTTTAACAACGTATCCGTTTTTTGGCAGTTTGTTCTGCTGCTGCAACCGTAATAAAATATAATACAAAAGCATGCTGCCTATCTGATTGCCGTTAATAGGCATGTATTGTCCGTTGTCATCTTTAAATGCCACACCCATGCGGTCTGCATCGGGGTCGGTTGCTAATACTATATCGGCATTAATGTGTTGTGCAAGCTCTATCGCCTTTGTTAGCGCTTCGCTTTCTTCAGGGTTGGGTGATTTGACAGTGGGGAAATTCCCGTCAGGGATTGCCTGTTTTTCAACAATATGGACATTGGGGAATCCAAATGTTTTGAGTATGTGCGGCACTATACGGTAACCGGTTCCATGTAATGGTGTATAGACAATATGTATGGGCGATAGTTCTTCGGATTTGAATCGAACCTGAGAAAGTTTTTGTGCATAGAGTTCGATGATTTCATCTCCAATCAGAGATATAATACCATGAACTATCGCCTCATCAAAATTCATCTTTTTAATTTGTGTAATATCCTGGATTTTTGAAACTTCATTAATTATTTCTTTATCCTGAGGTGGAACAACCTGGCCACCATCTTCCCAGTACACCTTGTACCCGTTATATTCTGGTGGGTTATGGCTGGCTGTGATAACAATACCTGCTGTGGCATTGAAATGGCGTATTGCAAATGAACAGATTGGTGTTGGCATGATATCTTTAAAAAGATATACTGTAATTCCATTGCCTGCTAAAATAGAGGCTGCTTCTTTTGAAAACACATCGGACATGCGGCGCGAGTCATACGCAATGACCACTCCTTTTTTAGCATTTCCTTTTTGGACAATGTAGTTTGCAAGGCCTTGCGTTGCCATGCCAACGGTGTAAATGTTCATGCGGTTGGTGCCCGCACCAATGATGCCACGCAGTCCACCTGTGCCAAATTCCAGAGTGGTATAAAAACGTTCGTAGAGTTCTTTTTCGTTCTTTTGTTCAACAAGCTGTTTGATTTCTTGTATTGTATTAATGTCAAATGGTGGCTTTTGCCATTGTTCAATTCGCTTTTGAATGGTGATGTCCATAGTAACTATCTCCTTACAAAATGGTTTGTTTTTTTATGCTATTGTATAGCATGGTGCTTGCAACGTCAACTGCATAATGTATTGAGGTAAGATAGTTTATGCAAGTATACTATACATTTGTTTTGAATTTCACCATTTATGCATTTTTTATGCTTGAAAAATTTTTGCTGGGAACTATCCTGCAATCAACTCATTCAAACTATATATACTGCTTTGGGAGGAAATAATATGGAGATTGAAACGACAATTTGAAATTATATTGGGGACCCCACCCACAAATAGTACAAAAAGCATCATTTGCCTGATATATAAAATTTATCAAAAAAATTATTATATTACTTGTACACGATAAATTTATTTTGTTTACTTGCGGTATATATTTTTAAATTACAGTAGTTACGATATGCAAACTATTATACAAAAAGTTTATGATTTTATAAAAAATAATAACCTTATTGCACCTGGCGATAGACTATTGGTATCAGTGTCTGCTGGCAAGGACTCCATGGCACTATTGCATATACTGCATACGGTGCACAAACAGCTTGGATGTAGCATTGCTATCTATCATTGTGACCATAAGGTGCGAGGTGATGAATCGTTTGGTGATCTTCTTTTTGTGCTTCATGAGGCTTCACGGTATGGCATTGATGCTTTTATTGAACGATTTGATTTTCTTAATCAAAAAGAACAGGGGAAAAGTTTTGAACAGCAGGCACGTGAATACCGCTATGCGCGATTGCAAACGATAGCACAACAGTATGGCTATACTAAAATTGCAACTGCACATACAAAAAATGACCAGGTTGAGACGCTTTTGATGCGCATGTTTCAGGGAACCGGACTGACAGGCTTACAAGCAATTGCATTGAAAAGTGGAAACATTATACGGCCATTACTAGTGCTGTCACAGGATGAGGTGTATGCCTATTTACAGTATAATGCGTTATCATTCAGGCATGACCAGACCAATGATGATACTGCATATCTTAGAAACTATATCCGCCATACTGTTATTCCGCTCATACAAAATCGATTCCCACAATATGATGAAGCTCTTATAAATCTACAGAAACAGGCTCAAGATGCTGTACAAAGCATCAACGATATGATGCATACGCTGTATCCTGGATTTATTCAATACCAGCCAGGTTATATACAGGTGCAGGAAAGGGCTATTGCACACAGTGAATATATATTTAAATTTTACTGTGCGTATATTATCAGTAACTATCTCCAAAAATATGTTGATTCTGATATTCTGGATGCACTGTATAAAGCGCATAGCTCAAAGAAAAAAAATGTTACCCTTTTTGAAGGCAAAGGAATCTGCATATACAGGCGGTATTATGGTGCTACGCCTTTTTTGATTTTTTGCTCTGACCCTTTAATTTTGGGAGATAGTTACTATGAATATACACTTCCTGTTGGAGAAACGGTTGCAATTAAACAAGCTGGTATCACCGTTCAATGCGCTGTTACTGAATCACATGATGTTGTGTCTTCTGATAGTAGTGTGATTATGCTACGTTATACCGGATATGACCATATTGTTATCAGGAATAAACGAACCGGTGATGCAATTGTCAGAAAAGCGGGTAAACGGACACTAAAGCGCTTATATATTGATTACAAGCTTACTCCGGAACAAAAAAAGCAAGTGCCCCTGATTGTTATTGATAACCAGATAGCTGCCATATTGTTTGATGTTGCAGGTGCTATAAAAGCTGAAGTTTCACCATCTTTTTTGCCTGTGGGTGGACAAAAAATGCTTGTTATTCGTTACTGGCATAGCAATACTGTGTAAAATGGCTATACATTAAAGCCAACCAGCTTTTATCCTGCTTCTACACTAAAAGTTGGTTATGGTTCAATAAATTTATTTGAGTATTTCTGCAATTGTAGTATCTTGTAAGTAAAGACTATAGTACAATATATGTGTAACTTCTTGATCAACACAGATAATTACGGGAGATTATATGAATAAAGCTGCTAAACAGGTTGCTCTGCTTTTGCTTATAGCGCTGCTAGCTATCGCTATATTCAGAATGAATGACATGAATACTCAAAAAGTTGAGCAGCTTCAATATAGCGATTTCATAAAGAAAGTATATGAAAATAAAGTAAAATCGGTTACGATAGTTAATGGTAAAAAAATTGAAGGTACCTTTACCAAAGGCGATAAAGTCTATCTTTTTGAAACAGTAATACCATATCAGGATCCTGATCTAATAAAAACACTTATTAGTAACAAGGTTGAAATTAAAGGCGAAGAGATTGACGATAATCTTTTCTGGAAAGGCTTACTCAATTTTCTGCCGTGGCTTCTTTTCTTTGGGTTTATCTGGTTTTTTATGATACGTCAGATACAGTCCACCGGCAACAAGGCAATGAGTTTTGGCAAAGTACGGGCTAAATTGCAGCCTGAAACAAAAAATAAAGTAACTTTTGCCGATGTGGCAGGTGTTGATGAAGCCAAAGTTGAACTTCAGGAAATCATTGAATTTTTAAAAGACCCTAAGAAATTCATTTCCATTGGCGCCAAGATACCTAAAGGGGTTCTTTTAGTAGGGCCTCCGGGTACTGGGAAAACCTTACTTGCACGTGCTGTTGCTGGTGAAGCTGGTGTTCCATTTTTTTCCATCAGCGGTTCTGATTTTGTAGAGATGTTTGTTGGTGTTGGTGCTTCCAGGGTTAGGGACCTTTTTGACCAGGGAAAACGTAATGCTCCGTGTATCATATTTATTGATGAGATAGATGCTGTTGGCAGGCTTAGAGGAGCAGGCTTGGGTGGCGGGCATGATGAACGTGAACAGACGTTGAATCAGCTTCTTGTTGAGATGGATGGATTTGAAACAAACGAAGGTGTTATTATTGTTGCCGCAACTAACCGGCCTGATGTGCTTGACCCTGCGTTGCTCAGGCCAGGCCGTTTTGACCGCCAGGTTGTTGTTGACATCCCTGATATCAAGGGAAGGGAAAAAATATTAGCAGTTCATACCCGTAAAATTCCTTTGGCAAAAGATGTGGATTTAAAGGTTATTGCCCGTGGTACACCCGGATTTACCGGTGCAGATTTAGCAAATCTTGTTAATGAAGCTGCACTGCTGGCTGCACGGCGTAATAAAAAGCGCGTGAGCATGCTTGAGATGGAGGATGCCAAGGATAAGGTATTGATGGGCCCTGAAAGAAAGTCAGTCCTCATTTCTGCTGATGAAAAGAAGGTAATTGCCTATCATGAAGCAGGGCATGCGTTATTGGGTATTCTTACCGGTGCAGATCCTGTACACAAAGTGACGGTTATACCCCGTGGAAGGGCGTTGGGATTAACCATGCATTTGCCCAAAGAAGAACGACATCTGCATAACAGGGAATACTGGCTAAATCAGATTACAATTTTATTTGGAGGCCATGTTGCTGAAAAGATAAAGTTTGGGCAGGTTACAACAGGCTCAAGCAATGATATTGAGCGTGCTACTGATATTGCCCGCCGTATGGTCTGTGAATGGGGAATGAGTGAAACATTAGGGCCACTGGCTTTTGGTAAAAAGACGGAACAGATATTTTTGGCACGTGAGATAGCTCAGCACCGAGATTATAGTGAAGAAACAGCACAACTTATTGATAAGGAAGTTCATGATATAGTAACCAGCTGCAGGGACAGAGCTATAAAGCTGATAGAAGAACATAGTGACAAGTTTGAGTTGATTGCCACAAACCTTATAGAGCGTGAAACGCTCAATGCTCAGGAAATTGAACTTTTAATGAAAGGTGAACCATTGCCACCTATTCATAATGGTGAAGCTCCACATCAACCTGAAGAGGAACCAAAAGTGGAAAAAGTTAAAAAGAAAGCATCACAAAAACCTTTGTTGGATGATAAAGAAGTAATACCAACATAAAGAATTTGGGGTTTGTATGATAGATGATGAACTGGACAGGTTATTAGAGGATATTGATAGTGATAAAGATTATACAGTTCATAAATCGCATGTAAAGCATTATGCGGGACATAACATTGAAAACCAAATAGATGAAGCATCCCGTGATATACCATTACCTGAGAAAAAAAATATATCAGATGTAGCAAAGTTTTTTAAGCGTGGGCTTTCCAATGGAATTCACAGGCACATTGAATTGGCAAAGCTTTTTCGTTCAAGACTTGATATTGCAGAGGTTCCTGAACAGGTAGTGCCTATAGTAAAAAAATCTTCATATTCAATATTCAAAATTGTTGAAGATGTTGAAATTCTAACTGACAAATTTATAAGTGAAATTAATGAAGGAAGTTTAAAAAGAAAAGCAACTAAGGATTTCCCCCTTTATTTTCCCGATGATTACCCTGATGATAACAGGCTGGACTTCATAGTACTCAAAGATATATATATACTGCTGCGATCATTCAATACCCTTATTAAAAAGGATTGGGCAGAACTTGAAAAGCAATCTGCGGTGTTTAACTTTGCTGAGGGTGGCAAGCAACTGTCATCAGTACTTAATGATATTATTGTTGAGGGAATCAGCCTGTGTAAAGCAACAGATATCTTGCTGGAAATAATAGCACACCATCTGGGTTTGCTTTCCCATCATTATAATCTGGCTGATATTGATATACGTTCAAAATTACAGTTTAATGAATACAAATCGTATTCAGTGCAAAGTTTATTGAATGAACTGAATACCTCTGAAGCAGAAAAATATCCATCCGAAACTCTCAACGAGGATATGCAAAAAACAGCATATTTAAGTTCATCTGGTCTGGAAGAACCTGTGTATACTACTGGTTACCATAAAAATGAACTATATGATAACAAGAAAAGTAAAACACAATCTGAATTTTTTCCCCAGCAAAGCACAATTCCGTTTACAGTGAAGGGCACAAAACCATGGAACACGCGGGAACCATATATTCTAATGGTAGACGAAAATGTATTGAACATTGAAAAAGAAGATCTTGAATATATGGTTTATTATACAAAAAAGCAGGTGACCGATGACCAGATTAAATCAGAATTACGGAGAGCATTATTAAAGCTGACTATTGATAAAGAACAGTCTGATATTGTTGAAGATTTTATTGAGTTTATGAATAAAAAAATTGTGTCTATTTTGAACGAAAGTGTTGGATATTTTGAAATTCCTGATAATGATCAGTGGCTGTTTTATTATCATTTAGGCCTCATACTATTTGCCGTTTGCTTTTAGCTGATATTCAGATAACAGGAGAAGGATACTGTTTTAGTTCAAGAGATGGCAAGAAAATCAAAAAGTTAGTCCCCTATGAATTTTTAAAGACAATTGTTTTGGAATGGTGCCAGAATAACGTAAATAACAGAGATTTGCCATTTGATAGCGTTAATGCTCTGGATTTAATTCGAAGGCAGGTTTCAAAAAAATATTTTTCTGATATAGATGAGTTTGTTGCAAAAATTGATGCATATTTAGGGACATTAAATCCGGAAACATTGAAAAAGTTAGACCGCAAATCATTTATAAAACAAAAAGCCATGCAGGTTTATAATCAGAAACAAATATTAATTTTCAACCGCTTTGTAGATAGGACAATATTTAAATAAGATGAAGGTTTAGTATGTTCACGGTAAAGCAGTATAAAGGGGATGAAAATTTTAAAAAGATCTTAGATGCAAACAATATGCCTATCGATATATATAATCTCAAGGCTGCTATTTTAGGAGTGCAGGCCTCGGCAGGGGGTTTTACCCTGCGGTCACTTGTAAAAGATTTTTTTAATGAAGAAGTATTGGATAATAAAGATGTAGCCGATCAGATTGAGTCATTATGGTTTTATCTGCTACGCTTACAACGCTTTGAAGACAGCGAACTTGAACAGCCTGATTTTGACATTAAAACTCGTGAAGCATATTCAGCGTATGTGCAAGCTTCTGTTATGCGTGCTGAAACGTTTTTAAAATATTTATCTACAGGCCAGCTTGATGAAATGCTGAAAAACGAGAAAGTAAACAAGATATATTCAATATTTATTGGCAATGTTAATCTACTGAAAGCTTTAATTGCAAGCATGGAAGAGAAGTGGTCAGAAGAGGATTTTGCCAATGATACTACTTTCCTGAAAAAATTAACTGGCTTTGTACGTGTGATGTGGGATACCCAAATTGCATTGAAAGAACATGCAAAGATATTTAATTTGCAAAAGATGAATAACAAGAATATTATTGATGCAATTCAACAACAAACCGGGGCTGAAATTGGCCGTAATGACCCATGTCCGTGTGGCAGTGGGAAAAAATATAAACATTGTTGTGGTAAATAACTCACTACGAAAGCAGTGCTAATATATGTTTTTTTCTTAACCCTTCCAGTATATTCATGGCGTGAGTTCGTTTAATATTTTCAAAGAGTGCGGGGATATTTTTTAATCTTTCTACCTGCTTTTGTGCTTCTTCTCGGGCAATACTGATAAGTTCAAAATCGTTAACAGGATCTGCAAATTCAAAGGCAATACCCTGGCCATGCTGGCGGGTGCCAATAAATTCGCCTGCTCCTCGCATTTTTAAATCCTCTTCAGCTATAACAAACCCATCATCTGTTGATGTTAAAATATGTATGCGCTGCATGCTTTCCTGAGGGATGTCATCAGGATAAATCAAAACACAAAACGATTTATATTCACCACGCCCAACACGGCCACGCAACTGATGAAGCTGTGAAAGCCCAAACCTCTCCGCATGCTCAATAACTATAATGGATGCATTGGCTACATCAATTCCTACTTCTATTACGGTTGTGCTGACCAAAAGGTCAATGGCGTGGTTATTAAATTCCTGCATGATATTTTCTTTTTCTTCATTGGTAAGTTTTCCATGTAGCAGGGCAATAGTTTTATTTGGGAATCGCTTTATAAGCTGCTCGTAGGTTGCTGTGGCAGATTTTAAATCAAGCTTTTGTGAATCTTCAATTATTGGCAGCACATAATATATTTGCCTGCCCTCGTTCATATATTTTTCCAGTGAACGATATACAGCTTCTAATTTTGATGTTGGGAAAGCAAGTGTTGTTATGGGGATTCTGTTTGCAGGCTTTTGTCTAATTATTGAAATATCTAAGTCACCATACAGGGTTAGCGATAGTGACCGGGGAATGGGTGTTGCCGTCATGACTAAAAGGTCAGGCATATATCCTTTGGTTCGTAACCCTGCGCGTTGATTTACACCAAAGCGATGCTGCTCGTCAATAATAATGAATCCTAAATTGGCAAACTGTACTGTTTCCTGAATCAAGGCGTGGGTGCCTATGATAATATTAATAGACCCATCTTTTAAGCCCGCAAGAATTTCTTTACGCTCGGCAGCAGGTGTTGAACCGGTAAGTAGCTGCACATGTATAGAAGCCGGTAAAAGCTTTTTAAATGTAGCATAATGCTGTTGTGCTAATATTTCCGTTGGTGCCATAAAGGCAACCTGCTGCCCACGGCTTACCACAGCAATGCTTGCAATCATGGATACTACTGTTTTACCGGAGCCAACGTCACCCTGCAAAAGACGGTTCATGGGAAAATCGGCTTGTAAGTCATTAATTATTTCCTGTACAGCTTTTATCTGGTCATCGGTAAGTGTGAATGGCAATGTTTGCATGAAATTGTTATACAGGGAATCATTTATTGTAGGTTTTGCATGTTTATGTGTTTCCCTGATATATTGCCGTGAAAGGTG
>Ga0073932_1007605_pt1 | contig 10442 bp, 7 predicted proteins | sample DewCreD2012metaG_FD_76967 | JGI IMG/M metagenome (GOLD analysis project Ga0073932, IMG submission 76967) | Hot spring sediment bacterial and archeal communities from British Columbia, Canada, to study Microbial Dark Matter (Phase II) - Dewar... ...
AGCCGCGGCCCATGTAGGTGCAAAGCAACGGGCAGGGGTCGCGCTGTTCCTGCCTGTACCACGGCCTTCGCTTTCCGACCAGGTATCCGTGCCGGATCCCCCGCGCCTCGCCCGTCCGCAGGTACTCCCAGAGCGTGGGATGACGCCGTTCGACGACATGCTCGGGAAGGTCGCAGTCGATGACACACAACTGCCGGTCGATGAGTGGGTAGCCGTCCGTGTCGGCGTCGATGACCGTGGACTTCAGGCAGCGTGGGCTGGGGAGGATCGGGCGCAGGTACCTCGCGGGAAGGCGGCGACGCATCGCCTCGATGCGATCGACGATGAAGAAGCCGTTATTGCCCGTGGCGATGCCCCGCCGCACGTGGAAAAGGTCGGACAGCGTGAGGCCGTTCCCGTGGCTCAGCGTGTGCCGGTCGTTGCTCGCGTGTTGCGGGTAGAGCGTCCATTTATGCGACTCACGGAGTCGATCCAGCGTGGGGCGGTCGCAGGCGCACGGCGCGTGGAGCGTGCCGCCGAACGTGAACTCGGGTTGGTGGTCGGGCGGCGGCGGCGCTTTCTTGAAAACGAGCACGACCGATGAAACAAGAGCGTCGCCGAACTGCAAGTCATCCGGATCGAAGCGGTGGACGCGGAGCAGCGTCACGCGATCGGTGAGATATCGCTTCAGCGCGGCGCCATAGTTCACGTCCATGAACTCCGAGGGGATAAGCCATGCGGCGTAGCCGTCCTCCTCCATCCACGCCGTGGCCAGAAGCAGGAAATAGACGTACTGACCTGCAAGTCCGTTGACCCTTACTCCGGTCATCTTGTGGACGAGCCGTTGCAGGCGTTCCTTGTCCTCGCGGTCGATGTGATGGTGACGGACGTAGGGCGGGTTGGCGAGAATCAGGTTTGGGGCCGAAGGGCGCGAATCGTCGGCGACGACGCGAGTGAAGTCGCCGCGCACGATTTTGAGCCCGTTGTCGGCCCACAGGTCGTGAGCCGCATCGGCGAAAGCAGGATCGAGTTCGATGCCGATCGCGCTCTCGATGCGATCTCGACCGAATGCCGCCAGCGCGGCAGAGAAGAAGCTGCCCGAACCAATGGCCGGATCGGCGAAGCGAATGCCGCGGCGCGGTCCCATGACTGTGCCGACATATCGGGCGATTTCGACCGCCAGCTCATTGGGCGTGGCGAACTGCCCGAGACGATTGCGTTCGTGCGCCGATTTGGCTGCATCGATTGCCGTCTGCAACGCCTGCCGCTTCGCCTCCGCCGAGATGTGCTTTTGCGCGAGCATGGGGTTCACAGTCCCAACTTCGCCAGGTCTTCGATGCGGTGCTCCCATACCCAGTCGATCCCCTCGGCGGCCTCGTAGCCCAGATAGTCGGACCCGAAGTATCCGCAGAGGAACAAGATGAATCGCACGCCCCTGCCGTAAGTCGCCTGGAGTTGGCGGATCTTGGTCGCTTCTTCTTTGCGGCGCTTGTTCGTGTTGGTGAAATCCCCCGCCGACTTGGCCTCGATCATGACCGGCAGGCGACCCTTCGTCGCCTTCTTTGGCTGGACCACCAAGTCGATCGGGAGTTTGACCTTCATGGACTTGCCAACGGCCAGGTTCATCCGCAAGCCATACGTTCCCGCCTGCATGTCCGAAAGCGCCTTGCCGGCGGCGTGCGCCTCCTTCCGGTAGCCGCGCTCGTCCAGCCAATCGCCCAAAACCTTGAGTTGACGCTGTTCCTGAGCGTTGCGAACGATCGGGTTGGCCACAGCGCCGCACAGACGGTCGGCGATGACCGTCGAGGCACGGTCTCGCTCACGACGAGTAGGAGCCCTGCGAGCCTCAAGCCACGGAAAGATGTCATGATCGAGCAGCCTGGCGATGACCTTACAGACCTTTCCCAGGTCTTCGTCGATCCGTCGGAACTCCATTCGAGCGGCCAGCTTGCCCCTTTCCATCCCCGCGACGAGCGACTTGCTCGCGCCCGACAACCCCACCAGACGGTCCACGGCCAGTGGCGGCGCGGTACACATGCGAAGCGTGGGAAGCGCTGCCGGATTTGCACGCAGCGTGGCGGCGTCAATGGCGCCGAGGTCATGCGTGGCCAGCAGCGCCGCCTTCACCCGCTCGGTGGTCTTGGATCGCGTCGATCGGAAGGCCTCGGGGGCGAAACGCATGAACCACTGATTGAACTGGTCAACCGAGGCCGCGATGTCTTCCTTCCAGAGGTGCGGTTTGTCGGCGTTGATCTTGGATGGCGGCATGCGCGGTTGCTCGACCTCTTGCTCGACGTTCGGCAATTTAAGGGTAATGTTCGGGTCTGTCCAACTTTGCTAATCCTCACGGCAACGGCCCAAGCGTCAGTTACAGCCCGCCGCCCGCGATGATTCGCGGGCGATCGAGTCCCGCCGGCTCAGCGGTCTGGTTTCCCTGGATGCGGCATCGACTATCATCCTCCGCCTCATGAGCAGCGAGCCCAACAAGATCATCTACTCCATGATCGGCGTGTCCAAGAGTTACGACCGCAAGGTCATCCTCAAGGACATCTACCTCTCCTACTTCTACGGGGCCAAGATCGGCGTTCTGGGGCTCAACGGGGCCGGAAAGAGTTCGCTGTTGAAGATCCTCGCCGGCGTGGACAAGTCGTTCCAGGGGCAGGTCGTCCTGCAACCCGGTTACACCGTCGGCTACCTCGAGCAGGAGCCCCGGCTCGACCCCGACAAGACCGTCCGCCAGGTCGTCGAGGAGGGCGTGCGGGCGACGATGGACCTGCTGGCCGAGTTCGACCGCGTCAACGAGAAGCTCGCCGAGCCCCTCGATGACGACGAGATGACCCGCACCCTCGAGCGTCAGGGCGAAATCCAGGAGAAACTCGACAAACTGGACGCCTGGAACCTCGACCAGCAACTGGAAATGGCGATGGACGCCCTGCGCTGCCCGCCGGCCGACAGCCTCTGCGGCCCGCTCTCCGGCGGCGAAAAGCGCCGGGTGGCCCTCTGCCGCCTGCTCCTGCTCAAGCCCGACATCCTCATCCTCGACGAGCCTACCAACCATCTCGACGCCGAAAGCGTCGAGTGGCTCGAACATCACCTCCAGCGCTACGCCGGCACGGTCATCGCCGTGACCCACGACCGCTACTTCCTCGACAACGTCGCGGGCTGGATCCTCGAGCTCGACCGCGGCGAGGGCATCCCGTGGAAGGGCAACTACTCCTCATGGCTCCAGCAGAAACAGGAACGGCTGCGCATCGAGGAGAAACAGGAATCGGCCCGGCAGAAGACGCTGGCGCGGGAACTGGAATGGATCCGCTCCAGCCCCCGCGCCCGCCAGGCCAAGGGCAAGGCGCGCATCCGCGGCTACGAGGCCATGCTCGCCGAGGATGCCAAGAAGAAGAGCGCCGAGATCGAAATCTACATCCCCCCGGGCCCCCGTCTGGGCGACAAGGTCATCGAGGCCGTCAACCTCACCAAGGGCTTCGGCGACCGCCTGCTCATGGACAACGTCAACTTCGTCCTGCCGCCCGGCGGCATCGTCGGCGTCATCGGCCCCAACGGCGCCGGAAAAACCACCCTCTGCCGCATGATCACCGGCCACGAAAAGCCCGACGCCGGCGAACTGCGGCTGGGCTCGTCGGTGAAACTGGCCTACCTCGAACAGACCCGCGACAGCCTGCCCGCCGACGCCACCGTGTGGGAGGCCATCAGCCAGAAACAGGATGTCGTGCGGCTGGGGCCGGTGCAGATGAACAGCCGGGCCTACGTCTCGCGTTTCGGCTTCAGCGGCCAGGACCAGCAGAAGCCCCTCTCGGTCCTCTCCGGCGGCGAACGCAACCGCGTCCACCTCGCCTGCCTGCTCAAGGAAGGCGCCAACGTGCTGCTGCTGGACGAGCCGACCAACGACCTGGACGTGAACACGATGCGGGCCCTGGAGGAGGCCCTGGAAGGCTTCGCCGGCTGCGCCGTGATCGTGAGCCACGACCGCTGGTTCCTCGACCGCATCGCCACCCACATCCTCGCCTTCGAGGGCGAGAGCCAGGTCCGCTGGTTCGAGGGCAACTACCAGGACTACGAGGCCGACCGCCGCCGGCGACTGGGCATCGAGGCCGACCAGCCCCGCCGCATCAAGTACCGCCGGCTGACCAAGTCGTAAGCCCGCCCCCCGGACCCGCATCGCGCCCCCCCCGGACCCGCATCGCGCCCCCGGGGCGCTTCGCGCCAAGCCTTCCTTGCGCACAATGGGGCCATGCCGACCGAACTGGCCGTTCTGGGCGCGGGCAACATGGCCGAGGCGATCGTCCGCGGAATCCTCGCCGCCGACACGATCCCCGCGGCCCGGATCGTCGCCTGCGACGTTTCGGCCCGGCGGCGTGAGTTCTTCGAGCGGACCCTGGGCGTTCGCGCCGTCGAGTCCCCCGCTGAGGCGTCGGCCGGCGCGTCGCGCATCCTGCTCTCGGTCAAGCCGCATCAGGTCCGAGAGGTGCTCGCCGCCGCGGCCGGATCGATCGGGCCCGACTGCCTCGTCGTGAGCATCTGCGCCGGAATCTCCGCGGCGCGGATCGAGCGGCTGCTGCATCCGATCCCCCGTCCGCGCGTGGTGAGGACCATGCCCAACACGCCGCTGCTCGTGGGCGAGGGCGCTGTGGCGATCGCCGCGGGAACCCATGCCGGCGCCCAGGACATGGCCGCCGCCCGAGCCCTTTTCGCCGGCTCGGCCCTGGTCGTCGAGGTGCCCGAGTCGCAGTTGGACGCCGTAACGGCCCTGAGCGGGTCGGGCCCGGCCTACTTTTTCCTGCTCGTGGAGCACATGATCCGCGCCGGCGTCGAAATGGGCCTGGCGCCGGAAACGGCCCGCGACCTGGCCGTTCGCACCGCCGCCGGCGCGGCGCGGATGCTGGAGAAGACCGGCGAATCGCCGCAGGAGCTTCGCCGCAAGGTGACGACCCCCAACGGCACGACCCACGCCGCCGTATCGACCTTCGAGCGGCTGGGCCTGCCCGCCGCGGTCGGCGAGGCCCTCCGCGCCGCCGCCGAGCGCAGCCGCCAGCTCGGCGAGGAGCTGTCGGCATGAACGGGGCCTGGGTTGCGATCCTCGTCGCCCTGGCGGCCCTCGTCGTGGCCGTCGCCCTGCCGGTGGCCTGGTACAACAAACTGGTCCGCCTCCGCCAGCACATCCGCGAGAGCTGGGGCAACGTCGATGTGCAGCTCCGCCGCCGCTATGAACTCATTCCCAACCTCGTCGCGGCGGTGAAGGGCTACGTCCGGCACGAGCGGGAGGTGCTCGAGCGCGTCGTCGAGGCGCGAAACAGGGCCGCGGAAAACCACGGCGCCATCGCATCCCAGGCGGAAGACGAAACCGCGATGGTTTTGGCCGTGAAGCGGCTGTTCGCCGTCGTCGAGAACTATCCCCAGCTCAAGGCCTCGGACCCCTTCCTTCAGCTCCAGCGCGAACTGGTCGAGACCGAGGACCGCATCGCCGCCGCCCGACGGTTCTACAACGCCAACGTCCGCGACTACAACGTGGCCCGCACCACCTTCCCCACGATGCTGGTCCGCGGCCTGGGCGACTTCCCGCCGGCGGATTTCTTCGAGGTCGAGGAGATCGCCGCTCGGTCGGCGCCCGCCGTTTCCCTGTGAGGCAACCCGCTCGCAACGCGCCGGCTCTTGCGATACCGTAGCGGCCGACCTGTCGCGGCGGCGCCGCGCCGACCCATGCTCGCCGAATACCTCGTCTTCGCCGCCTACCTGCTCCTGGGTCCGTTCACCTGGGCGATCTACGCCCTGGGCATGAACGTGCTGCGTTTCCGACTCCGGCTCATCGAGCGGCACGCCCCCGACCTTCCCTCGCCCGCGCCCCGTGCCGTCATCCTCATCCCCGCCAAGAACGAGCAGGAGCGCATCGCCGACTGCGTCCTCTCGGCCCTGCGGCAGGACTACCCCGACTTCGGCGTGATCGCCATCGACGACCGCTCCGACGACCGCACGCCCCAGGTCCTGGACGAACTGGCCGCGGCTCACCCCCGCCTCAAGGTGATCCACATCCCCCACGGCTCGCTGCCCGACGGCTGGACCGGCAAGTGCAACGCCCTCCAGGTCGCCCAGGCCCACGCCGACGGCCAATGGCTGCTGTTCGTCGATTCCGACGTGATCCTCCGGCCCCAGGCCCTGCGCCAGGCCGTCGCCGTCGCGGAGTCCCGACGCTACGGCATGGTCAGCCTCGCGCTCAAACTGGAAACGCCCAGCCTCATGACCAGCCTGCTCATGCCCCTCGCCGCCGCCGCGATCATGGGCATGTACCGCATCGTGCAGGTCAACCAGGACCGCCTCCGCGACGTCGGCTTCGCCAACGGGCAGTTCATCCTCGTCCGCCGCGACGCCTACGACCGCATGGGCCGCCACGAGGCCGTCCGCGACCGCTTCACCGAGGACGTCGAGCTGGGCCGCATCGCCAAGAAACTGGCCCTGCGCCCGCGGTTCGCCTGGGGCATGGACCTGGCCTCGGTCCGCATGTACGACAGCCTGCCTTCCCTGCTGCGCGGCTGGGCCCGCAACTTCTACGGCATCGGCGGCGGCTCGCCCTGGCGCATGCTCGCCGTCGCCGCCTTCATCGTCTTCTGCTGTTTCAGCGCGTACGCGGACGCGGGCTGGGGCGTTTACCGCATGATCCACCCGATCAACATGTTCGAGGGTTGGGGCTGGCTGGGCGCCGCCGCGGTCCACCTGGTCGTCATGACCTGGGCCCTCTCGCGGACCTATGCCTGGACCGGCAATCCCCCGCGCAACGCCTTGCTCTTCCCCGTCTCCGGCCTGCTCATGCTCATCCTCATCGCCAAGGCGCTTCGACTGTGCATGACCGGCAACGTGACCTGGCGGGGCGACGCCTATTCCCGCCCGCGGGCGGCCTGAGCCACCCGCACCACCCGCCCCTCCACCCGCAGCCGTCCCTGGGCATACAGCCGGATCGCCTCCGGGTAGGCCAGTTTCTCCTGCTCGAAGACCCGCGCCGCCAGGCTCTCGGGCGTATCCCCCTCCTCCACCGCGCAGCATCGCTGCAGGATGATCGGGCCGTTGTCGTACTCGTCGTCCACGAAGTGCACGGTGCAGCCGCTGACCTTGCAGCCATGGCGCAGGACCGCCTCGTGGACCCGCCGGCCGTACATGCCCTCCCCGCCGAACGCCGGCAGCAGAGCCGGGTGGATGTTCATGACCCGCCCCGCGAAATCCTTCGGAACGGCCAGCCGGTTCAGCCAGCCCGCCAGGCACACCAGGTCCGCGCCGGCGGCCCGGCAATGCTCGAATACGCGCTGGCCGTAGTCGGCCGCCGATTCGCCCGCTCGCCGCTCCTCCACCCGCACGCCGACCCCCGCCGCCGCCGCCCGCGCCACGCCGGTCGCCCGCGAGGACGAGGCCACCGCGACGCCGCTCCGGGCGTCGAGCTCGCCCGAGGCGATTCGGGCGGCCAGGTTGAGCAGCGTGGTCCCCCCGCCGCTGATGAGCACCGCCAGCCGAATGGGATCGCCGCCGTTCATACCGACTTGCCCGCCGCCCGCATCGCCTCGGCGTCGCGCCGGCACAGGTCCGGATACTCCGGATCGAGCCCGACATCGGGCCGACGTTTCCAGCTCCGCGCGCAGGCCCGATAGCGTTCGCGGCGGTCCTCGATCCGCACCTCGATCCCCGCCGAGCCTTTCGCCGCGAACGACCAGCACCCCGTCCCGACCATATCCTCCAGGTCCGGTCCCATCGCCTCCAGCCGCGCTCGCAGGGCCGGGTCGTCCGTGAGATAGACCGCCTCGGCGTCCAGCGCCTTGTTCAATCCCACGGACTTCTTGAGGCCGTCGAGCTGCAGCAGGGCCGATTCCCGCAGCGACATGAGGACGTCCCACAGATCGCTGGACGCGACTCCCTCGGGGCTGGGCCAGTCGGCCAGGTGGACGCTCTGCGCCCAGTCCGTCGCGCCGGGGATGAACTCCCACGCCTCGTCGGCGGTAAAGGGGATCATCGGCGAGAGCATGCGGGTCAGCGCCGACGCCATCTTCCACATGACCGTCTGGCAGCGTCGCCGAAGCGTCGAGCCGGGGGGGTCGCAGTAGAGCCGGTCCTTCATCGCGTTGCCGTACACCGCGCTGACCTGCACCGCGCAGAACTCGTGGAGCAGTTTGAAGGCCCGGTGCGTCTGGTAGGCGTCCATCGCCTCGGACACGCCGGCGATGAGCCGGTCCAGTTCCGCCAAAGCCCAGCCGTCGAGGCTGTCGGCGGGCGCCGCTACGGCGTCGGCGGGCGAGAAGTCATAAAGATTGCTCAGCAGGTACCGCAGCGTGTTGCGGATCTTGCGGTACTTGTCGGCGAAGTCCTGGATCGTCCGCGGGCTGGTGGGGATGTCGCCCTGGTAGTCCACGCTGCACGTCCACAGCCGCAGCACATCCGCGCCGTGCCGGTTCACCTCGGCGGTCGCCGTAACGTATTCCCTGTCGCTCTTGGAGACTTTCGTCCCGTCGGGCTTGACGACGAAGCCGTGCGTCAGCACCTGCGAGAAAGGCGGCCGTCCGGTCAGCGCCAGCGCCGGCAGCAGCGACAACTGGAACCAGCCGCGGTGCTGGTCGGACCCCTCCAGATACATCGCGCAAGGCGAGCCGAGTTCGGCCCGCCGCGACAGCACCGCGTACCAGCTGCTCCCGCTCTCGAACCACACGTCGCAGATGTCCTGTTCCTTGCGCAGCTTCGCCGGATCGACGCCCGGCGGGAAGGCGAAGTCCTTTCCCAGCAGGTCGGCCGCCGACTGCGTGAACCAGGCGCCGCTGCCGCCGGCCGCGAAGGCCCGCGCCACCGCCCGGACGGATTCGCCGCTGAGCAGCGGCCTGCCCTGCTCGTCATAGAACACCGGCAGCGGCAGGCCCCAGGCCCGCTGCCGGGAGATGCACCAGTCCGGCCGGCTCTGGAGCATGCCGCTGATCCGCGCCTGGCCCCAGCGCGGGATGAACTCGATGTCGCGTCCGCACGCCTCGAGGGCCCGCTCGCGCAGGCTCCGGGGCCGGCTTTCCCCGTCCAGAGCGAAGGGCTGGTCCACGCCGATGAACCACTGCTCGGTGGCCCGCAGGATCACCCTCGACTTGCCCCTCCAGTCGTGCGGGTAGCTGTGGGTGATCGTTACCTCGTCGAAAAGGTGGCCCAGTTCGCGCAGCTTATCGACGATGACGGGGTTGGCCTTGAAGACGTTGAGGCCCGCCAGCCATTCGGGCGCCGAGCCGTCGAACCGCCCGTCCGGGCCGACCGGGCAATACACGTCCAGACCGTGGGCCAGGCCCGTGGCGTAGTCCTCCTCGCCGTGGCCGGGGGCGGTGTGGACCAGGCCCGTGCCGTCGGTGGTCGTTACATACAGCGCGGGCAGGATGCGGCCGGTCCGGTCCAGGAACGGGTGCCGGTAACGCAGGTCCAGGCCCACCAGGTCGGCGCCCTTGATCGTGGCCGTCGTCTCATACATCGCCACGCCGGGCCGCTCGAACACCGCCTTGGTCAGGTCCGCCGCGACGATGCCCACCTCCTCACGGCCGTCCCGCTGGTATCTGACCACGGCATAGGCCACGTCGGGATGGACCGCCACGGCCAGGTTCGCCGGCAGCGTCCAGGGCGTGGTCGTCCACACCAGATAGTTGACCCGCATGCCCCGCGGCGTGCCCAGGGCGTGCGACGCCTTCGCGCTGTCGGCCAGGGGAAACTCGACGTAAACGCTCGGGTCCTCCACGTCCATGTACTCCAGTTCCGCGTCCGCCAGGGCGGTGCGGTTGGCGATGCTCCACGGAACCGGCTTGAGCCTGCGGTACACCAGGCCCCGCTCGACGAACGCGGCGAACACCTCCAGCGTGGCCGCCTCGTACTCCGGCGACATCGTCAGATACGGATTCTCCCAGTCGCCCAGGATGCCCAGCCGCTGGAACTGCTCGCTCTGCACCGCCACGTACTTCCGCGCGTACTGCTCGCAGTGCCGGCGGACTTCCTCCACGCCCATCTCCCGCAGTTTCGGGCCCAGTTGCTCGGCGATCTTGTGCTCGATGGGCAGGCCGTGGCAGTCCCAGCCCGGCACGTAGGGGCAGCGGAACCCCCGCAGCGTCTTGTAGCGGATCAGGACGTCCTTGAGCGTCTTGTTGATCAGATGGCCGATGTGGATGTCGCCGTTGGCGAAGGGGGGGCCGTCGTGCAGGACCCACTTCGGGGCGTCGGCGCGACGTTCAAGGATCCGCCGATACAGGCCCATTTCCCGCCACTTCGCCAGCCGCAGCGGCTCGTTCTGAACCAGCTTCGCCTCCATGGCGAAAGCGGTCCGCGGCAGGTTCAACGACTCCTTGTACACCTTCTTCTCGGGAACGGACATGCGGGTGATTCCTCTCGATTGCAGACCGGCCATCTTGGACAAGCCGCCTCGCAACGCAAGCACGCGCCGCCGGCCTCAGGCCTGGCCCGAAGCG
>Ga0073932_1007608_pt1 | contig 10440 bp, 10 predicted proteins | sample DewCreD2012metaG_FD_76967 | JGI IMG/M metagenome (GOLD analysis project Ga0073932, IMG submission 76967) | Hot spring sediment bacterial and archeal communities from British Columbia, Canada, to study Microbial Dark Matter (Phase II) - Dewar... ...
CAGGTCGTCCAGCACGGCCGAGGCCACCGTGAGACTCGGTGCGCTGCCGGCCGCGCTCACCGTCTCCGTGGCGGGCAGGTCCTTGTCGTACTTGCCCGTGCCCTTGATCTGCGCGGTCAGCTTGATGAACGCGTTGTTGTCAAACGAAAGGTTCAGGCTGTCCACGCAGCAGCTCACCAGGCGGCGCTTGGCGATGTTGCCGCCGTAGCGCGCGGCCAGTGTGAATGTCGGCGGGAACTGGTCTGCGGTGGGCGTGATGGTGTGCTTCTTGCCAGCCACGCCCACATTGGCCGTGCTCACGTCTCCCAGGGCGTATGCCGCAAGAAACGCCATGTGCTGCGCCTGCATCTTTTCGGTTTCCAGGTTGAACCCGGCGCGCATGCCCAGGTCGTACATCACATCGGCCTCTTCCTTGCCGGTCATTTCGTCCGCGTTGCTTTCGCGCAGCGGCTCCAGGTTGGGCACGGACCCGATGTTGAACAAAAACGAAGTGTCCAGGGTTTGCGCCGTGTTCAGCGCGGACTCCTTGCTGTTGGCGCTGGCCGCCACCCACGAGTTTTTGGTTACGAAATTCGGAACGCTCATTTCTTGTCACCTGCTTTCTCCGCGGCCGCGGGCTTCACGGCCGATGGCTTCTTGTCCGCCTCGGGCGGAGGGTCCGGGATGGCGTCAAAATCCTTTTTGTTCCGCTGCGGCACGGCGCCGTACGCCACGCCGTGCCTGAAGCTCACCCCCGCGCACTCGCCCTCGATCACCGTGAACGGCTGCGCGTTTTTCTTGAGCCGGTATTTCATGGTCTGCAACTCCTTTCCTTGTGTGCTTAAAGAACCGCGGCCGCGGCGAACGCCGTGCCGTAAATGATTGCCGTTTCGTCCGCTTCCAGCCGCTCGTCGCGCACATGCTCGAACGGGCTTAAGCCGGCCAGGCCCAGGTCGTTGTCCTGGAGAGTGTCGAATATCCCGTCCAGCATGGCGTAGGCCCCCTGTTCCGCGGTGCGCGCGTCCGCCTCTCCGGCCAGGCTTTCCGCGCACACATACAGCGCCCACTGCTTGATGTTCGCCGCGCTCCGGCGCGCCTCCTCGGAATCGCTCACGCTGCCGGAGTACACCACAAGAATGGCCGGCAGACCCAGCGCCGCGCGCTCGAAGTCCACTGTGTCCGGCTTGTCCCCGAACGATACGATCTGGTCGTCGGGCACGAAGTCCAGCGCCGTGCTGTCCTGCAAGGCCTCTATGAGCGCGGCCTCGATGTCTGCTATGGTTGGGCGGCTCATTGTCCGTCTCCCGTCTCCCGGTAAGTCAAAGGCAAAAGAAAAGCAAAGATTACCACGGAGAACACAGAGCAACGGAGTCCACGGAGAAACCCCGCTTTTTTGCGGCCGCAGGCCGCGCCCTGTGTCCCTCTGTGGTCTCTGTGGTTATCATTGCCTTTGCCTTTGCTTTTCCCGGTTCCCTGGATCCCCGGCCTTTCTCATTTTTCCCCGGTGTAGAATTCGCCGAGTTTCTTTTTGTGAAACGCGCGGTCCGCGGCCGTGACCTCGATGTATTTCCTCCCCTTTATCGTGACCTGTTTGCGCAGCACGAACAGGGGTTTGAGTTTCGTTTTTCCGATTTTCTGCATGATGATTCCCACGGATTTTCCGGTCTTCGTTTTGAGCATGAAAGTGTTCTCATATTCGCGCGGCGCGCGGTTGATTCTTTCGTCCACCGGAATGGCCAGGGCCTTGGCGCGTTTTGGCCGCACCGTGCCGCCGCGCCAGAGCAGGCGCGCGCGCTTGTCGGATGTTCCTATTTGAAGCTTGTCTCCCGTGACCCGGAACTGGATGCTGCGGTACAGGCGCCGGGTGAGCGTGAGGGTTTTGCCGCCTTTCATGGTCGCGCGCCCGCTCTTTTCCCAGTCCGTTTCCTGCCCTTCCTCTCTGAAGGTTTTGGCCAGGCTGCGCATCTGCTGCGCGGCGACAAGCTTCATGGGCGCGCTCTTGGCGCCAGCGCGTTCGGCCATCTCGTTCAGCCGCTTGGCCGCGCCCGTTGGCGGGTCCATCGTCACCGTGAATTTGAATCCGCTCATTTTTTGCTCCGCGCCTCCGCGTCTCCGCGGTTTCCTTTTCTTTCAGAACCCGTCCAGGCTGTCCCTGAATCTGCTGGCCGCCGAGTGCGTGCTCTGCACGCCGTTGTCCGCGGCCTGGGCCGCGGGCGCCGAGGTGCTGCCCAGCGCGCCGCGGCCAGCAGCCAGGTCGCGCAGAAACCTGATGCTCGCGTCGTGGTCGGCCTTTTCGTCCTCGGCCTTGAAGCCCTTGTTGCGGGACAGCCTGTACACGGCCAGAGCCGTGGCGTGCGGCGCCAGAGCGGTCAGGGCCTCGGCATCGGTCACGGGCACCGTGTATTTTGGCGCCAGATATGTGTTGATAATGCCGTCCGCATAGGCGATGGCCGCGGCCACCACTGCGGCGTCGGCGTCGCCGTCGCCGTCAAAGTCCGCCAGCTTCACCAGCCTGGCGGCCCCGCCAAGCGCGGCCTCGATGTCAGCTTGCGTGCAGTAAGGCATGTCAGTCCTCCGTCTTCCGTCTTCCGGCAAGGCAAAGGCAAAAGTCACAACCGGGATCGCGAACCGGCGCGAATCAAAAGCCTATAGGCACGAAGACCAGTTCGTGTGCATTCTGGTTTTATTCGTGTGCATTCGTGATCCGCCTTTTGACTTTGATTTTGCTTTTCCCTGCGCTACACGCTACTCGCTACGCGCTTCATCCTTTTACGCAACTGGAACGCGTAATCCACGCGCGGCCCGGCGTGGTATTCGCAGACCCGCGCGAAGTCCATGACCCGCAAACCCTTCTGTTCGCCCAGCAGGCCCGCGCCCGTGGCGTTGATGTACCGGGTTTCATTCCAGCGCTCGAACCACATGCGATAGGCCAGCAGGCTCTGCGCGTATGCCCCGCAGGTGGCCGCGGCGCGCCCGTGCATGTCGCGCGTCTCGGTCACGGTCTCGTGCGCAGGCCGCTTTTCATCGAGCGGGAAGCACAGGTCCAGGCCCGCGAAGATCACCGGGTTGGCGCCCATGACCGTCGCCAGCATCATCGCCGCCCAGCCCACGGTGCCGCCGGGCGCGATCGCGCCGAAGTAGTGGCGCGCCCCGTGGAAATAGCGGGCCTCGATCTCGCGCCAGAAACCCGTCCACGCCGGGTTGTCCGGATCCGCGCTCACATCCTCGGTGTACAGCGCCATGTCGTCAGGCTCGAACAGGCCCACCAGGCCAGGATCCTGGTTTGCGCACAGCGCCACCAGGTCCCTGTGCGGCCGGTAGTTCTCGAAGAACCCGGCCGTGTGCGCCTGCGGGTCGCATGTCACCGTCAGGTCCGGCGTTACGCCGAAGTTCAGGCACCGGTCCAGGGCCGCGTCCACGGCAATCACCAGAAACTCGCCCTGGCGCTCGTTCAGTTCTGGCAGATCGCTCTCCAGGCTAGGCCCTGCGTTCACAACCACCGCAGGAACAGCCCGGCCCTGGAACATGCCGAACCAGCGGCGCACGCCGTTCAGCCGCGCAGCGCGCGGCCAGTTCGCGCGCCAGTTGCTCCGCCACAGAGGCAGCAGAGATTCGGATATCCTGTAGTGCTCGGGCGTGGCCGTGGCTGTCATGTGCGGTTACTCCTCTGCGGCGGCCGCGCCCGCGCCGCCAGCGGCCAGAATTTCCGCAATGATCGCGTCTTTCTTCGAGGCCGTCAGCGCGATGCCGCCGTACTGCGCAAACTCCTTGAGCTGCGCCACGGTCATGCCCTTGAGCGTTTCCTCTTCCGCGCCCGGCGCCGCGGTTTCCTCGGGCGTGACATCGAGCCACGGGTCGTTCAGAATGCGGTCCGTCATCTGCTCTCCGGTCAGCGTCACGGGCGCGGGGCCGAACTGAAATCCGCCGCGGCTGTAGCGCCCGCTCGGGTGCGAGCCTCTCACTTTCACTTTGTATCTCATGGCCGTCTTCTTTCGTCAGAATGTGAATGGGCTGAAAGGGGGCGGGGCGCTTGCGGCCCCGCCCCCCCGTGAGCGCGGCCCATTCCAGGGTTCAGTTCTTGATCTTGATGATGTGGTACCAGGCGCCCGGAACCACGGTCCAGTACCCGCGGCCCACATAGACATATTCGTCGAAGTCCACGAAGTGGTCCGAGTTCTCGTCCTTGATGCGCGTGGTGAACGCCTCGTTCTCCACATACAGCAGCGGCCTGATCTGGTCGTTCTCGGCGCCGTCGCCCGTGTCCCCGATGTACATGGGAAACCAGTCGTCCGCGTCCGTGAGTTTCGAGGACGCGAAGATGTTCTTCGGGTCAATTTCTCCGGCGTAGCTGTTGCTCTCCGGACCGGAGCCGAAATCCAGAAGCTCCGCTGTGAACAGCTTCTTGAGCTTGCGCTCGAGCGCGGGCGGGCAGGCCACGGCGTTGGGCTTCATGTCCAGGGTGCGGGTGTCGGCGGCGTTGGTGAGTCCGAACCGGAAACCCTGCATGGCCTCGCACGCGGAATCCCAGTCCGCGGCGAGTTGCGCGTAGCTGGTGCCCGTGCCGCCCAGCAGGTTGTCGTTCACCACGCCGGCCACGCCGCTCGGATGGCTGTCGTCGAACAGGGGCTGGCCGTCGTAGCACAGGTCGGTCTCGCCGTTGTTCAGAGCGGCCCACATGAGTTCGCTCGGGTGCACGGCCGCGTCGTTGCCCATCTTGCGAAGCAGCATTTCCTTGGAGGCCGTGGCCGATTCCTCAAGCTCCTTGCGGCCCACGGCGATGGCCTCGCCGAACTGCTGGCATGTGGCGATGTGCTCGTCGTCGCTCACACGGTACACCAGGGGCGTGTCCTTGATCAGCGACAGGCCGGGTGTGTTGCGCAGAAAACCCATCTTCAAGATGCGGCTCTCCGGGCTGGGCACAAGCGTGCACAGCTTCAGGTGCGCCTGGTTTTTGGCCACGCGGTCGTAGCTCTCCAGGGGCAGGATCCTCAAATTTTCGCGTTTCACGCTTAAAGGCATTGTCTCACTCCTTCGTTTCCGTCATGCCGGGCTTGGCCCGGGTTGTCGTCACGAGCCGGTTTTCACGGCGTCGTCAATGTCCAGAATGGCGCGCGTCGCGGAAATGATCTCCGCGAACTCGCCCGCCAGGATCGCGTTCGAGCCGCTGGCCAGGCCCGCGGACGGCAGCACGGTCTGGTTGTCTGCCCAGTACGCTTTCAGACCCAGGTCCGTCTTGGCCAGGCCAACGCTGGCGAACTCGTGGTCCCCGTCCGCGTGCACCACGACGAACTTGTCGCCGTCGCCGCCGCCCGTGTTGTCCACGCCCTCGATGGACACGCCCACGGTTTTCACGCCCGCGGCGTCCTGGGCGTTCACCGCGTAGCCGCTTTTCACTCCAACGCCCACGCCCGCGGGGATCACTTCGTTCGCGGCCACGGGGTGCGCGCGCCGCTTGGTCACATTTTTGTTCGGGGTGTTCCGGTCCTGCGTTGTGGCTGTCATGGTGTTTCGTCACTCCTTCCCGTGTCGGGTTGATTTTTGCTCGTTACTTTCCGGGCGGCGTGATGCGCCCGGCTCTTGCCTGCGCCAGGTACCACTCGCGCGACACCTTCATGTCCTTGGCGTGCGTGTCGTAATACTCGGCCGCGGCCTTCTCGGCGAAGTCCACGCCGCCGCCCGCGCCGCCCGCCAGCTCGCGGGTCTCCGGCCCGATCACCGGCCGCCTGGCCAGCGTGCGCATGAACTGCGCGCGCGCCGTGACCTTTTCGGTCTTGCCGCCTTCGCTGAAGTCAATCGTGGCCGCGGCGTCGTCCAGGGCCAGCAGCGTGGACACGGTGCCGCCAGCCTCGTGCGGCAGCATGCGCCCCTCCTTGACCAGGCCGTCGCAGAACGAGACCATGCGGTTCCTGGTAAGCTCATCCGTGGCGGCCTTGCCCACGGCCTGGGCCGCGGCCAGGTCCTTGCGGAGCTGCGCGATTTCCTCGCTGAAATCCGCAACCTCCTTGTTGCCTCCGGCGGCCTGCGCCGCTTGGGCGTCTTTCCCGGCATTGGCCGTTTCGGCCAGCGCCGCGATCGCTTTGTTCGCCTCTTCCGAGAAATCGGCGAACTGCTTTTCGATCCTGCCCAGCCGTTCGTCCGTTTCCTTGTGCGAGTCCGCGATCAGTTTCTGCACCTGCTCGACAGTGAGACTCATAGGCTCACTCCTTTCGTCAAAATTCTGTAAGTCGGCTTCGTCGAAGCTGACGGTTACGCAGTTGGCGTCGTCCGCGTGCTCGCGGAACTCCGGGTCCGGCAGGCCCTTGACCTGGGGCGGCTTGCCCCCGAGCCATGAGATGTGCCGCAAATACGGCCCCCGGCCTTCGAGGTCAAAGTAAAAACGGCAGGAGCGCTTCTTGAACCGCCCGGCGCTCACGGCTTCGTCGAACTGCGGCTCCACCTGCCGCGGCCGCGCAAACAGCAGATCGCCCTCCACCTTGAGCGCCGCGCCCCAGCCGAACGCCCCGAACTCCTCTTTGTGGTCTATTACGATGGGCGCCTCGTGAAAGGACGGGTCGTAGCTGTCCGCAACCGCACGCAGCGTTTCCACGGGCCAGTTCCCCTTGCCGTGCCCGCGATAATCGCCTGCCCGGAAAACCGCGATCCATTTGTTTTCGATGCTCATTTCATCTCTCCGATCCCGTTTTCCGGGTTCCGCGCCGTCGCCCGGATGCCGTAATCGCTGTTCAAACCCGTTCAATTTGCATTTTTACGGCCCACCGCGGCCCGATGTTCGTTTGAACGCCCGTTCGTCCGCGAGAGAGGCGCACGGCGCGTCACGCCCCTCCGGCGTTCCAGGCGTCTATCTCGGCCTGCGTGGCCGGGATGAACACGCACCGGCAGTTGTACCGATCGCTCGACCAGTCAATAAAGAAACTTTGCCAGTGCGGGTGCTCGCGCGGCGCGGTGAACCCGTCCCATTGCGCGTGCTCCGGCCGCACCTCCGAATCCCCGGCGGTCACATGCGTGTATCCGGGAAACTCCGCGGCGATCCGTTCGTCGTCCAGAACAGCCTTGGCGCCCTGGTTGTACGCGCTGGCCATGTTCGTGCGCAGCACGGTCTCCAGGCGCCAGGGCTTCATGGGGTCCACGCCCGCGGCGCGGAACACGCCGTCAACCTGCGCGAACCACTCGCCGTAGGGCGTTCCCTTTTCCAGGGCTTCTCCGATCAGTTCATGGAGCTTGCCTGTCAGATATTCGGATTCCAGGCCGCCCACGGTGAACGCCTGCTCGATGGCCGCGGCTTCGAGCTTCTCGAGCTGCGCCGCCGTGGCCGGAATCTTTTCAGACCACCAGGCCATCGCCTCTTCGGGCGCAAGCCCTTTGGCCCAGTCGAACCCGAACTCCGTGTCCGCGAAGTCCACGGCGCCGCTGCCGCCAATGCGGCGCAGCAGAACTATGTCCGCGGCCGCGCTCGCGCCTGCCAGCGCCGCCTTGCGGAGGTACGGCAGCATCAGCCGCTGCATCATGGCCGCAATATTCAGCTTGCCGGCGGCCTCGGCCGCGGCCTTGTAATCGTCAGCGCCTTCGAGGGTCTGGCGCACGGCGTCGCGCACAAGCTCGTACCTGTTGGCCAGCGGCGCTCCGTCGCCGCCAATCAAGCCGTGAAACCGGTTCGAGAGATACTCCGCAAGGTCCGCGGCGTCGGACTCGGAAAACGACGCCAGGGCGCCGCCAGGCGCGGGCCGGGTTTGCGCGGGCACAACCTGCGCCGGAACCGCGAGCAGGTCGTCGCCAGAGTCAGGCGCGGGTATGTTGTAGGTGTTGTAAAAATACGACTTTGGCGCGGGCACTCCCAAATCCTTCATCAGAATCGAGTCCCGCTCGGCAAGGCTCTTGAGATCCGCTTCGGCGGAGGTGTCTATCTCCAGATAGGGTGCGTCCTGGATCCCGTGAAAATGGCAGATCCATCCAATCAGTTCATTGACGGCGGCCTCAAGGCTGCGCGCGTCCGCCTCGATGAGGTCGTGCCGCACCTCGTTGTGAACCTCGCCCAGAGCGAAACTTCCCACCTTGCCCTGTTCCACCGTCAGCGTTTGCCCGAGATAGGCCTTGCTGATCTCGCCGTTGCACGCGTCCTTCAGCTCCTTGTATGTGTTCGTTGTGCCGTACCGCTGCGCCTCCAGCAGGTCAACCTCCATGTCCTCGCGGATCACGAATGCCGTGTCGTTCTGCAAATGCCGGATGGCGTTCAGCAGGTTGTCCTTGTCTTCCTTGCTGGCCGTCATTTTGTATTTGCCGCGAACGGTCGGGTTGCCGAACTTGTCCGCGAAGATCACCCAGAATTTGAAGGCGTGCTTTTTGAACCACCAGAACCAGTACACGGAGTTCAGCGCAGCGCTGCCGTAGCGGTTGCCGTACAGACCGTCGAATGTGTGCACGATGAATTTGTGCGGCGGCATGATCTCGCCGTGCATGCTGTTCTTTGTGAGCAGCCGCAGGTTGCCGTCTATGTCGAACACGAACCGCTCGGGCCTGCGCCCGAGCAGCCGCACGGGCAGGGCCGTGCCACGGTCCCACAAAACTTCGCTCACTGCGTACCCGCGCGGGATGGCTGTCAGCAGCTCCTTGACCGCGCCGAATGTCAGCACGGGCGTGAGCGCGTCCTGCACGAATTCCGCGGCTTTGGCGTCTCCGGTTTTGCGGCTTGGCTTCACCGCCCAGTCCCGGCTCGCAACGCTCAAGGCCCGCGTCTGCGCCACACTGTAAATGTGCGGGTCTGTCATCATGTCCGCGTAAAGGCTCTGGCCCTGGATGGACGCGGCGCCGGGCGCAAGCAGTTTGTTCGGGTTCTCGATGTAGGCCAGGTAGTTTGAGAACAGTTCGTAATCGAGGCGCGCGCTCGACACCTCGGCCGCTTCGGGCCGCGGCGGCGCTTTCGCTCCGTCCGCAAAGTCCGCCGTGCGCTGTTTTTTCTTTTTGCCCATTCAGCAATACCCCGCTGTGCGCCTGTATTGGTGGTCCAGAAAATCTTTTTCTTTTCCTGTTCGCCGCCACTCCCTGGCCTCGTAGGCGTTCAGCCCGCCGCGGCGGTCGCCGCTGGTGAAAAGCCCGAGGCCGTCAGGGTGCCCGCCTATCACGGCGCCCAGTTTCACGGCAAGCCAGTATGCGCCCTCAAGCGCGTCAGGCCCGTCGTCGTTTACATTTTTGTTCGGAAAATATTTCATCTGGTACCGCAGCAAATCTATGCCTTCGGCGTCGTCGCAAAATATGAACCGCTCCTGCTCCAGCAACGGCTGCATGATCTTGATGCGCGCCTCTTTGTTGCCAATCCCGGTGCGGTACTCGATGGGAATCAGAAACCCTTTTTCGATCCCGAAATAGTGGTACAGGGGCGCGAACACATTTGTAAAAACCACATCCTCCATGCCCCATTGCAGAACATTGAATTTCAGGTGCGCCTTGTATGTGTCTTCCATCATTTCGTTGTAGGTGCAGTGGCGGATGGGCGCGTGCACGATCCCGTACCTGCCCTCTTTGGGGTTCCAGCCAAGCACCACCTGCGCCTTGAAATCGTGGTGCTCATCGGCCTTGGCGCTGGCGTCTATGTAGCCCACGCAGAACGCGCAGTCTTCCATGAACAGCGCCACGGCCCCGCGAATGAACCATTTCTCGCGGAACACTTGCGTGGCCGCGTCCGTGACCACGCCCATGTATTCCTGGTTGAATGCGGCCGCGCCGATGTTGCGCAGCAGCTTGAGCAGGTATCCCGCGGTGAACCGCTCGGGCCAGAAACTTTGCAGCCCGGCCCGGTACGCGTCGTCCGTGAGCGCGCGGCCAATGTCAGCGGCGCTCCCGTCCGCATCCGCAAGAGCCGCGAAGTTGTGCGATTGCCAGTCCGGATTCTTGTCCCGGTCCGCGAACCGCGCCAGCACGCAGATGCTCGACAGCAGCGTGCCCACATAGTGCAGGTACCACCCGTCCGGGTCCAGCGCCGGGATCACGGCTTCTTTAATCCATCTTTCTTTTTCTTCCAGAATGCGCGGGTTGTTCTGCTGTTTGTCGTTTTCGTAATCGTCCAGAACCACGGAGTCCGGCCGGTGCGGGCCAAACCGCAGGCCGCGCACCCGCTGGCCCTGGCCGCGCGCAAGAAGCCGCACGCCGTTGCCCGTAATGAAGTCGCTGTCCTTCCACTTCCTCTTGCCTGTCAGGTCTCCGAAGTCGTGCCGGAGCCTGTCGTTCTCCTCGAATTCCAGTTTCACGAACGACAGAAAATCCACGGCCAGTTCCTCGGTGTCGGATATCTGCACATGGAAATGGATGAGGCCAAACGCGATCTTGTAAATCACGCTGGCGAAGCTCGCGATCACGCTCTTGGCCGCGCCGCGCGGAGCGGTCACGGCCTGCGGCCCGTTGATGTATTCGTTCGGGTCGGCCGGGTCCGGCATGCACTTGATGAGCGTGAGCGCAAACAGTTCACGGTGA
>Ga0073932_1007611_pt1 | contig 10435 bp, 9 predicted proteins | sample DewCreD2012metaG_FD_76967 | JGI IMG/M metagenome (GOLD analysis project Ga0073932, IMG submission 76967) | Hot spring sediment bacterial and archeal communities from British Columbia, Canada, to study Microbial Dark Matter (Phase II) - Dewar... ...
GTTAAAATATCTTAACCCAACGGTTTCTATCCCATACAGAGAAGAAAAGACAGTGGCATATTTTTCATTCACTATTTTGGTAACTGCATAAGGAGACAAAGGAGTGCCTGTAAAATTTTCTTTTTTGGGCAATTCTTCTGTATCTCCATACACAGAGGAACTGGATGCATAAATGAAACGTCGGACTTTCTCTTCCTTTGATGCGATGAGCATGTTCAGAAACCCATTCACATTTACCTCATGCGTGGTGTGAGGATCTTTCACAGAACGGGGAACAGAGCCCAGTGCCGCCTGATGAAAAACATAGTCAACCCCCGCAACCGCCTTACGGCAATCACGGATATTCCGGATATCCCCGTGAAAAAAAGAAAATCTTTTATGAGAAAGGAATTCTTTTATGTTTTCCTTTTTTCCGGTAGAAAAATTATCCAGACATACCACTTCATTACCGTTTTGCAAAAATGTTTCAACGAGGTTGGAGCCGATAAAACCGGCTCCTCCTGTTACCAGTATCCGGACATTGCAGAGTTTTTTATTTTGCATAACTCACGGCACGGGTTTCCCTGATCACCGTTATTTTCACCTGACCCGGATAAGTCATTTCGTCCTGAATGCGCTTAGCTATCTCAAGGGAAAGGTTTTCAGCTTCCTTATCCGACACCTTGTCGCTGCCCACAATCACACGGAGTTCCCGTCCCGCCTGAATGGCATAGGTTTTCGTTACCCCCGGATACGATAAAGCAAGCGTTTCCAGTTCCTTGAGACGTTTAATGTAAGCTTCCACCACTTCGCGCCTTGCTCCAGGCCGTGAACCGGAGATCGCATCACACACCTGTACAATAGGAGCGATAAGAGTGGTCATTTCAGTTTCGTCATGGTGTGCTCCGATGGCATTGCATATTTCCGGCTTTTCCTTGTATTTTTCAGCCAGCTTCATACCAAGGAGGGCATGAGGCATGTCCGGCTCATCATCGGGCACTTTTCCTATATCATGCAGGAGACCTGCGCGTTTAGCCAGCTTGGGGTTCAAGCCTAATTCAGCAGCCATGATGGCGGCAAGGTTGGCCACTTCGCGCGAATGCTGAAGAAGATTCTGCCCATAGGAAGAACGGTATTTCATTTTTCCTATCAGGCGGATGAGCTCAGGATGCAGACCGTGAATGCCAAGGTCGATGGCAGTACGCTTGCCAACTTCCACAATCTCTTCTTCAATCTGTTTGCGGGTTTTTTCCACCACTTCTTCAATCCGGGCCGGATGAATACGTCCATCCATCACCAGCTGCTGCAAAGCAAGACGTGCAATTTCGCGGCGCACAGGATCAAAACCCGAAAGAATAATCGCCTCGGGAGTGTCATCAACAATAATTTCCACCCCTGTTGCTGCCTCGAGGGCACGGATGTTTCGACCCTCGCGCCCGATAATCCTGCCCTTTACTTCATCGTTCTCAATGTTGAACACAGTGACTGCATTTTCAATGGCTGTTTCAGTGGCCACCCGCTGAATGGTATTTACAACAATCCGTTTAGCTTCTTTGCCGGCCGTCATTCTGGCTTCATCCATGATTTCATTGATGTAGGCCATGGCCTGGGTTCTGGCTTCTTCCTTCATGGATTCAATAAGCTGGTTACGGGCTTCTTCTGCCGACATTCCAGCAATCACTTCAAGTTTTTCAATCTGCTGCCGATGGAGTTTTTCCACTTCTTCCTGCCGCCTCTTCAGGGCTTCTGTCTGGGCCATTACCATTTCTTTGAGCTGTTCTGCTTCTTTTTTCAATTTCTGGGCTTCCTGAAATTTCTGTTCCAGTACCGACTCCCTTTGTTTGATCCGCGTTTCGGCCTGAATGATGCGGTTGTTGCGTTCGTTAATCAGCTTCTCGTGTTCAGTCTTCATCTGGAGAAACTTATCCTTGGCCTGAAGGATTTTTTCTCTCTTGATAATTTCTCCTTCTGCTTCTGCTTCCTGAATGATCTTTTTCTTTCTACGGTTCAGGACAAAATTAAAAAGCACCCATCCGGTAAAAACTCCCAAAAGAAGTCCTGCCCCACCTATAATTATTTCTGTCAACATAATAAATAAAATTAAAAGGTTTATATATAAAAAAAACCCGCAATAATCTTCAGATCATGGATGAAAACCCCGAAAAAACAGGATCGGAGCCAGCCGTTTAATTTCGAACTTCATCTGTCTTCCCGGAAGGAAGAATTCCGCTTGCGCGGAATTGAAGCCTGTTCTAAAAGAAACGAGCAGACCCCCTACACTCTATTGTGTTGAGTTTCACCGTCACATGAAGATATACTGCGGGCATATCTTTCTGTTGCAAAGAACTTATTCTCCCCTGTCTGATAAAAAAGTGTTTATCTGGACATTCAACTCCGATAAGCTGTCGGCAATCATCTGATCGACCGACTGATGACTCTCGCAATCGAGCATGCGAATCACAAACTGCAATGCCGCCATAGCCAGAAAATCCTGATTATCCTTTTCAGGATAATGTTGTTTGTATTGAAGGACTTTCTCATTTATCAACTTTGCTGCCTTGCGGATTTTTTCCTCATCTTTCCTGTCAATCTTCAGAGGATAAAACCGCTCAGCCACATTTACTTTTATCGATAGCTTATCGTCCATCCAGCTTCACTCCTTTATCTGTTCAAGAGAGCAATGCATTTATCAATCTCCCGCACCAGATTGTGAATACTCGCCTTTACGTTGCCATCACCTGTCGGTGCCCCGGCAAGTGTCCTGGCTACCTGTAAAGTGTTGTATTTTGAAACAAGTTCTTCATAAGCTGCTTCTTTTTCAGCAATTGTCTTGCGCAAAATTTCCATCTCTTTTTTAAGAGATTGATTAACAAGTCTTTCCTGTTGAAGACATTCCATCAACCGGCTGACATTGGTACGCAATTCATCAATTACCTGCAAAGTTGCAGTCATATAAAAAACTTTATTTCACTACAAAAATACGAATACTTTTTAAAAAATGCCCATACCCATGAATGTATTGATTATCTGTTATTTAATTTTGTTTAAAAATTTATTGAAGGATATACAAAAAATTCTTATCTTTGATTTTTAATAAAAAACCTATAAAATTAAACAGCTATGAAAAAGATTTTAACCCTTACTTTGATGTTCATTTCTTTGGGAATGATGACCATGCATGCCCAGCCTACGGGATATGCAAGGGACATGAGTACCGATCCCGGATGGTCAAGTCAACCCGCCAATTATGTGTTATTTTCTGTATCCAACGGGGAACTTCTCGTTCGTGATACGGTCATTAACGGAATTGAAGCTTCTTATTCTCTGATCCAAATCTGGTGGGGACCCACAAACTGGGGACTTAAAATAAAAGAAGCGCCCTATTTAAAATTCAGGGCTAAAAGTCCTAAAAACAAATCATACAGTTTTGCAATTAACTATTATTTTACTGATGGTACCTCTCAGGGAGTTTCAAAAAATATCACTCTCACCAACACTTATCAGGATTTTTTCTATGATCTTTCCACTGACATTGCTACCCTTGAAATGACGGGCAAAACCGTCCAAAACTGCTATGAGTTTCAAGTTCAATTAGCTCCGGCAAGGTTAAGTCCTGCGTTCCGGGATACTGTATACTTTGATTACTTTGCCATCGGTGATTCAGCTAATCCCTGCCCGAACAAACGCCCCACGCTGGGAACACTGCCTGCCTCCATTTCCAGAAACTTTAATGCAATCACCCCCAGCGAAGTAGCCCTCTCCGGTATTTCTGACAATAACGGGGGGAAGTTCTCCATGACGGTTACAGCCAAAAGCAGTGATTCCTCTATTGTCCCTCATCCTGTTGTGATATACAACAGTCCTGATGCCACCGGCACCATGCAGATCATAGGAGCTCAGCCTCCCAAAAGCGGTACCGTAACCATTACCGTGACAGTGACCAACGACACAGCTTACTGCAATTCGAAAACCTCAAAGACCATGCAGGTTACCGTTAAACCGGAAGCTTTGTGGTTTGTCCTGCCTACCTTCTCGCTGTTCCCTTCCACCATGTATACCAAATATGTAGATCCGGCAATGGGAGAACAATCCATTGTCATCTCAGGCATTACCAATATTGGCAAGAACAATGTACCCGACAATTACCGCGGACTTTCCATGACAGCAAGTGCTGTTTCCAACGGAGCATGGCTTACTTCCTACACAGAAAACCTTACTATTGATACCCTTACCGGAACAGCAGAATTCAAATTTACCGTTTCGCCCGATGCTCCTGAAGGAACAGAAATAAAAGTAAATTTTGTCCTTGCTTCTGCCACAGGCAAGAAAACTTCACCCACCAATACTTCGGATCCCAAAGCAACGCTTACCATCTCTGTCAAGAAAGGCATTGGTCTTGAACCGGCTGTAGAAGAACAAATGGCTGTGTACCCCAATCCGGCTTCAGAAATTATTTACATAAATCTGCCTCAGGGTACTGAAACAGTTGAAATCACGAATGTTGCAGGTGTGGTTGTCAAATCCTTTGATGTAAAAGGGCAAAAAGGAACAATTGCTCTTTCTACAGCAGGTCTTGCTTCAGGCAATTACGTAATAAGGGCCGGTAAAAAGAGCGCTTCGGTAGTCATTAAATAATTAATAAGATCAAAAAATGAAAAGGAGTTCCCGAGGGAACTCCTTTTTTCTTTTATTTTTTAAAAGATAAGATTCTTATTGATAAAGTATTTTATCTTGGATTCCACTTCCTTCTTATGCAGCTTTTCATCAACATACCGTGAGGCCACTTCGGCATATACAGCACCGGGTATGCAGGAGGCAATGGTTTTTGCATATTCAAGGGGATGAAGAGGATCCTGCTGATTACCAAGCACAATACAGGGAACTTTAATATTTTTCAACTCGTCAAGGGCTGCTATGGGAGCATCACCAACCATTCGCAGGAAAATCTCAGCGGTATGTTCCTTTTGCTCACGGTCAAGTAACTGCACAATGGACTTTGCTGCTGCAGGAGCTGTTTTTTCTATTTCCTTATATTCAGGAGTATCAACAATTGTCTTCCCTTTCTTTTCAAGGAGCAGATTTGCCAGTACCCGGAAGATATGAAGGTTGGGAGGATTTTTTTTATCGAGCCAGGCAGGCCGGAGAAGAATTAATCCTTTGAGCCTTTCCGGATAACGCACTGCCACATTCATGGCAATACCTGCCCCCATGGAAATGCCCCCAAACACTGCTTTTTTGATATTTAATTTATCAGCAAAAGCCACCACATCGTCGGCATAACGGGAAAAAGAGATGTCTTCAGCTCCGGTAAATGGAGTTTTCCCATGTCCGCGGCAATCCATGGTAATAAGCCGGATCCCCCTCAGTGTACTTAATAGCTGCTGTGCCTGTGAAAGATTACTCCCCAACCCATGCAAAAAGAAAACAGAAATTCCCTTTCCGCATTCTTTGTAATAAACATCCATCTTCATAAAATGTTCTGCCCCTCCATTTTCGCCTCTGGCAAAAATAAAAAATAATCATACAAAACGTTGTAAAAATTTAAAACAGCCGGGACATTCATCTTCTTCCATTCCATGAGCCACAAGTGGAACATCAATGCCTTTATTTTTAAGTGTTTGAAGATAAAAATCAAAAGGAATTATCCCTTTCCCTGCAGCAATCACTTTTCCTTCGGCTGTACGGTCCTTGGCATGAACAAGCACAATATGTTCTCCAAGCATGTCAATCCCTTCTGCAATATATTTTTTCACCTCGCTGACGGTGGCATGTTCAAAAAGATTGGCTGCATCAAACACCACTTTCAACGATGGACTTTTCATTTCGTCAATTAATTGTTTTCCCTTACGGGCTGAATTAACCACATTAGAAATTTCGGGTTCAAAAGCCACTATCACCTGTTCTTCTTCAGCTTTAGAAAGAATTGGTTCCAGTGTTTTGCATAAATCGAGCCATGCATCCCTGGTGTGATTGTCCGGATGGGCTGTCCACATGTCATCAGGATTGCGTGTGCCTGTGCAGAGGGTAACTACCGGGGTGCCTATGGTTCTGCAATGAGAAAGCAACAACAACAGCTTCTCCATGTTTTTTTTCCGCAACTTTACATCAGGATGGACCATGTTGAAAGTCCCCGACAAGGCTGCCATGCTCAAACGATGGCGGAAAAGTTCTTCCTTTATCTGTAAAAGCAGATGAGGAGCAATCTCGTCAGGCAAGGAAGGAAGTCCCACACAGGTCATGTTAAACTGAACGGTAGAAAAACCATCACGCCGTATTGTTTCAAACACCTCAGAAAGACGAGGCCGTTTAATGATTTTAGCAAATACTCCTATTTCCATCTCCAGACTCTCTTTTATTCTTCCCCCTGACCAGATGAATTATATTCAGAAATTCTTTACTGAATAAATGATCTTATTTTTTAACAAAATCTTTATAAAAATATAAAACAAAACAATTATTGTGTATCTTGCCAACCAGATTGATCATTATCAAATACGTTTTTTATGTCCCGGAAGAAAAAAATTGATTCAAAAGAAGCAGGTCTTGAAATTGGCCTGCATATTTTCAAATTCTTTTTTAAATCCGAATACCTTCACTACGGATTGTTTACAGAAGGCATGGAAGCCGACATCCAGCTGCTGGCTCAAGCCCAGGAAAAGTATGCTGAGATGATTATTTCCCATATTCCGGCAGGGGTAAAAACGATTCTTGATGTGGGGTGCGGTTCGGGCAGGATGGCTGAAAAGATGCTGGAAAAGGGATATCAGGTAGATTGCGTAAGTCCGGGCATATTGCTTACCGACTATGTCAGGGAAAAACTCGGAAACCGTTCAGAAATCTTTAATTGCCGTTTTCAGGATTTGCAAACCAGCAAGCGGTATGATCTGATTCTTTTCAGCGAAAGTTTTCAATACATGCCTTTTCCTGATTCTCTGGGTGGAGCTGCAAAATTGCTGAACAAAAACGGATATCTTATCATCTGTGATTTTTTCAAAACCAACGCCCCCGGAAAAAGTCTGCTTGGAGGAGGATTGCCTTATGATGAATGGTTACAGGAAAAAAAAAAATATCCGTTCACTATTTTAAAGGAACAGAACATTACCCGCGAAACATCAAAAACAATTGACATTGTAAATGCTTTTTCCCGGGAAGTATTACTGCCTGTATGGCGTATTGCCTTTCTGCTGGCCGAGGACCGCTTCCCGCTCATCATGAAATTTATTAAATGGAAGTACAGGAAGAAATTGTCAAAAATTGAAAACAAACACCTGAGCGGACAACGCAATGGCGAGAATTTCATCAAATACAAAAAGTACATGTTCTACCTTATGCAGAAAAAGGATTAACACATTGTCCTTCTTCTCCTGCACAAGGTTGTTTACTCAAATAATTTCGGCCCCATTCCGATAATGACCGTTGACAGAATCAGAATGGCCAGTCCCACAAGAACAGTACGGACGGTTTTTTTACCGGATCCTGCCCACTCTTTCATAACAAATCCCCACATGGTACTGAACACAATGCTTAACGACATAAGAATGCTCCATGCAGCAAATTCATAATTTCCCATCTGGCTGCGTCCCATGCCAAAAAACATCATTTGCATAAACCATGTGGTCCCGGCCAGTGCCGAAAAGAAAAGATTTGCCAGCACGGGAGTGTCTTTGGTTTTGATATAATCCCCGAGCGTATTGTTTCTGATAGCAAGAATAAAGCTCCAGATAAAATTCACCAGAAATCCGCCGGAAAGAATCACAAGAAAAACGGGATTGGTTGAGAATATCTTATCCGTTCCATGCTTGATGGCTGCCCTTGCAAAACTTTCTCCTGCTTCAATGCCAAAGTTAAAACATGCACTCATGATACCCGATAAAAAAGCCACCAGCAATCCTTTTTTCAGATTAAAATCTTTCACCGTTTCTCTTTTCTTTTCTTCGGGCATTTCCTGGTCTTTCATGATTCCTGCCTGACCTGTCACTGCAATTCCTATAAATGAAACGAACACACCCAGCAGGGGAATGGCTGTAGGCAGGGACTCAAACATGGCATCGATAGTGCCCTTAAATATAGGAGGAATGAGCGTTCCCAGGGCAGAAATAATCCCCAGAGCCAGAGCTGTCCCCAGCGAAACACCAAGATAACGGAGGGTAAGCCCGAATGTCAATCCCCCCACTCCCCATAAAGCACCAAATACAAAAGGCCAGAGATAATCCTTCCATGGCACTTCGTGCATGACTGATCCAAGATCAGGAACAGTGAGCCAGGCCACTACCCAGGGAACAATAATCCATGAAAATATCCCGCCAATTACCCAGTACACTTCCCATGCAATATTCTTTACCTTCCGGAAAGGAAGATAAAAGCTGGCTGACGCCATGGATCCCATGGCAATAAGAAAAAGTCCTAACAAAGGGTTTGCCGAAGTTGTTTCCATCTGTCTTAGTTTTTTTGTTTTTATTCTTAAAGATACATTTTTTTAGTTCATTTCCACTTCGTCTATCCGGTTAAGGGAATAATACCACAAAAATCCCTTAACCTCCTCATATCCCATCTCTGTGATCAGAGCAAGATAGCGCTGCATCTGACGACGGTGAGCATCGCTGGTGATTTCTCCAAACTTATAATCTACGGCACACACCGAATTGCCATTTATCATCACCCTGTCAGGACGGTAAAGTAATCCTTCCGGCGTAAGAATGGCAGATTCGAGCCTCACCCTCTCCCACTGATTGCTGAACCATGAACGGATTTGTGACGAACCATTTATCTTTGCAGTCAAATCCCTGATAAGGATTTCTTTCTCTTCTGCCTCAAGCAAACCTTCTGCAACAAGCGACTGAATAACCCGTGGAATGTCATCGCAGGTATTCATTTCAGACAATAAGCGGTGCATCAGCAATCCCTTGTTTACGGGAGACAAATCCCTTTTTCCGCCGGAAATAAAAAATTCACGATAACTGTACCTTTGAAGAGGTTTGGGTTGAAACATCGATTTGCGGGACAAAGAAGAACCTTCCATAACCGTCTTTTGTCTTTCTCCTGAAAGTATTTCAGCATGCATCAGTTCTCCCACGGTATAGCTAAAAAAATCCCCATTATCTTCCTTCTGAAAATTTTCAATGTTTTTTTCGTCATCAAAAAACTTACAAACAATCTCTGAAGCAGTAGAAATATGATTAATTTCTTTTTTTGATTTTTTTGTGAAAACAAAAAGATTTTCTTTCGGCCGGGTAAAAGCCACGTACATAAGGTTCAGGTTGTCAATGTCATTCATATACCTTTCCTGATAATATTCCTTCTCAAAATACGAATCCTTCATTGCATTGAAAGCAACAGGCACATAAGGAATATTTTCCGAATAGCTGGTTAGCAGCTCATCCCCCCTGTTCTCTGTATTTACCCACAAAATGTTTGCCTGTGAATAACCCGGCTGGAATTCCCACATACAAAAAGGAATGATCACATTTTTAAATTCAAGTCCCTTGGCTTTATGAATAGTCAGGATGCGTACGGCATCCATTTCGGGATTCAGGGTAATGGTAAGCTTATCACTCACGTTATTCCACCATTTCATAAAAGATGAAGGATCGGAAGAATGATGCAGAGAAAAATCGAGTACCCGGTCCTGGAAGGCATACAAAAAAGGTAACTGAGATTTATCGCTTTGCAGGTCAAAACGAAATATAATTTCTTCCACGGTTTCGACAAGTGAATAATTTTTTTTCATGATTTCCTCAAGAACAGGCTTCACGCTTGTCTCAAAACAGGAGAATGAACCGGCAAAGTCTTCATGGGTGATGTCAATGGGTGACTTGCTCAGGTAATTTTTATACATTACTCCCAGCGTGGATTTGACAATATCGGAAGGCTGAATAAAATACTGCAATGCCTCAGTCACAAAACACACTGCATAAGAAGAGGACAGCATGATCGCCTCATCAGAAATAACATCCCAGCAATTTTCATTGATATTTTCCCTTTTATATCGCAGTAAATAATCAGCAATCTGTTTCGCTTCATCATTCTTTCTCACCAGAATAGCCGTATCACGGGCAGCATACCCTTTATCCTGCAATATTTTGAAAAGATCGGGAAGTTTTCCAAGAATTTTGTCCTCTGTTTCTTTTTTATTCTCTCCCTGAACAAAAGTAAACTGTACATATCCTTTCTTTTTACTTATCCATTGTTGTACGGTGTCACTGTATATGTTTTTAATCAAGTTTTTATCATGAGGAAATTCTGGTATATCGTACTGGGTAGCGAGGAAAGATGCCGCCTGTGAAAAAAAAGCATTATTAAATTGGACAATATTCTCAGGACTCCGGTAATTTTTATCCAGTTGAATGTATTTTTTAGGATGAATGTTGTTGTCCTGAGGAAGGACTGAAGCCATGATGTTCCAGTCGCTGTTCCGCCACCGGTAAATGGATTGCTTCACATCACCTACAATATAACA
>Ga0073932_1007613_pt1 | contig 10433 bp, 7 predicted proteins | sample DewCreD2012metaG_FD_76967 | JGI IMG/M metagenome (GOLD analysis project Ga0073932, IMG submission 76967) | Hot spring sediment bacterial and archeal communities from British Columbia, Canada, to study Microbial Dark Matter (Phase II) - Dewar... ...
CGATGCACCAGGCGCATAAAGTAAGAAGACCAGCGCAAGCTCCTGCCAAACTCCCGCAGGCAGCGTTGCCTTCCTATCTTGTTTGATATTTCCGATGAGCATGCCCACCCCCCTCACCATCCACCCCATGTCCCCCATTGACCTGCCCTTCGCTGCCGACTGCGCCGCTGCCGAAGGCTGGCTGGGCGCCAACCTCGAAATCTTCGAGGATTTTTACACTCACGACCCCGCCGGCTGTTTGCTGGCAATTTGGGATGGGAACCCAGCCGGTATCTGTGTTGCTACGCACTATGACACCTGCGGCTTCATCGGCGAACTGATCGTCCAGCCTAATTTCCGGCAACGGGGTATCGGCGCCGCCCTGCTGAACCGTGCCGTCCAATACCTGTGCCAAAAAGGTGTTCAGAGTATTTACCTCGATGGCGTCCCCAAAGCTGCCCCCCTGTATGAACGCAACGGCTTTCACAAAATTTGCTTATCCCTGCGTTTCCAAGGGAGCCTTCAGGGTAAAGCGCGCTCCGATGTCTTCAAGATGCGCGAATCTGACCTGCCGGCGGTGTTTGAGCTGGATCGCCAGGCGTTCGGCGCCGACCGCTCCTTTTTCCTCACCCGGCGGCTGAAGCAGCATCCCCGCCTGTGCCTGGTGATGATGCAGCGGGGAGAACTTACCGGCTACCTGATGGGCAGGCAGGGCGATGGCTGGGCTTCGGCAGGTCCATTGATCACCACCAACGGTGCAGACCCAATTCCATTGTTGGAGCGGCTGGCGTTTGAACTGGATAACCAGCCCATCAGCCTGGGCGTGCTGGCGTGCAACCAGCCTGCCGTCTCCCTCTACCGCGGGTTAGGGCTGGAGGAGCGCCCCGACCCTCCCTGGCGGATGTCCACCAGTCCCGCCGAAGACCTGGGCGCCTCTGTAAATTGTTGGGCGATCGGCAGTGCTGCTAAAGGTTAATCTTAATGATCAGGAGATTGAATATGACCGATCAGAAACCCCTTTTTGAATCCCCCCATTTCACCCTTCACCATCTGGCTGAAGGGGTCTATGCTGCCATCGCCATCCCCGGCGGCGCCGCTTACAGCAACGCCGGCATCATCGATCTCGGCAATCAGGTGTTGATCTTCGACGCTTTCGATAACCCCCTCGCCGCCGCCGATTTACGCACCGCCGCCCAGGAAATCACCGGCAAACCCCCAGCCTGGCTGATCAACAGCCACTTCCACGGGGATCACACCAGCGGGAACATGGTGTTCGAGGACTGCGCCATCTTATCCACTGCCTACACCCGCCGGAAGGTCGCCGAATCCGCCGCCGAGATCGAAGCCATGCAGCGCAACCCTTCCGAAATCGAGGAGATGATCCGCCAAGAGCAGCAACACATTCAAGAAGAAACCGACCCGGAACGGCGTAAGATGATGCAAAACCAGATCTCCCGCTGGCAATATACCCTGCAAACCCTGCCCGATCTGCGGCTGACCCTGCCCAATCAGACCTTTGACGGCAAGATTACATTTTACGGCACAAGTCGTCAGGTTGAGCTGATCGCGCCGGGAGAAGCCCACACCCGCGGCGACTGCTACCTACTGCTGACAGAGGAGAAGATCATCTTCACCGGCGACCTGTGCTTTTTTCAGATCGCGCCGTATATGCCCGGCTGCAACCCGGCTGGCTGGGTTCAGCAATTGGAACAGTTTGAGGCGATGGATTTCGAGATCTTCATCCCCGGACACGGTCCCATCGGCAATAAGACCGACCTGGCGCGTCAGCGGGAATATATCCAACTGGTGCAGCACCTGGCAGAGCAAGCCCGGCAGGCAGGCACCCCCTTCGAATCGCTGCTGGCGGAACCCCTTCCGGCTCCCTATGATACCTGGGCAAGGGCTTCCAAACGGCACGAGAACAACCTGCGCTATTTATATGAAAACCAGAAATAGGAGATAACGATGACAAGGAAGTACGGAATTATTTTGGGCAACCTGGGCAACACCTGCGACCGCTTCTGCAGCGGCTATAAAACCAACCCAACCTCAGCCGAAATGCTGAAAAGCCTGGCAACCATCCCGCATGTCCAGGGCATCGAGCTGGTCGGCACGTGGGATATCCACCCCGGAAACGTCAAAGAGATGAAGCAGATTTTGCAGGATTTAAACCTGCAATGCATCTCGATCATTCCGGACTTATTCACCGATCCGGAATATGCCTTTGGCAGTTACAACAACCCGCAGGAGCGCATCCGCCGCAAAGCCATTGACTACACCAAGCAGATGGGCGAGATTGCCGGTGAATTAGCCTGCCCCTGCCTGAACCTCTGGCCCGGACAGGATGGCTACGATTACCTGCTCTACGCCGATTACGAATGGCAGCGTGAATGGGAATGCCGGGCAGTGGCTGAGCTGGCACAGGCGTACCCACAATTGCGCTTTGCCCTGGAATACAAACCGCGTGAGCCGCGCACCCATTGCACGCTGGCGCGCATGGCGGATACCCTCCTGCTGGCGCAGGAGACCGGCTGTCCCAATGTGGGGGTGACCATCGATACGGGACATGCTTTTGCTGCCGGCGAGGTGGTCGGTGAGGCAATCGTCCTGGCAAAGCGGGCAGGCAATAAATTATTCCACATGCACTTCAACGACAATCACGGGGTGTGGGATGACGACATGATCGTCGGCTCGGTGCACAGCATCTGCTATCTCGAGACGCTCTATTGGCTCGACCGCTGCGGCTACGAGGGCTGGCTTTCGATGGATCAGTATCCCTACCGCGAGGATGCGGCGGCGGCTATCGGCGAGAGCATCCTCTGGCTGTGCAAATTCGATGAAATTCTGCAGGCACACCGTCAGGAAATCGATTGGCTGGTTCAGCAAAACGACGCCGTGGCAACTTCGCGCTTCTTGAGAAAAGTGTTCTTTAGATAACCTCAAAGACCGGCAGGGGTTTGGAAAAACAGCAAAAATCTTGCTTTTCAATCACCGCAGGATTTAGAGCAGACCGGGATTATCGATTGTCAAATCCCCGGCAGAAGCCAAAGGCAGGATCATCGAGGCAGCAAGCCAGACCATAAAAAGATCAAAAATGGAGGACAGGGTATGGATTTAGCATTCTTCATGGATTTTTTATTTGCCCAAATCTCTCTCGTATCATAAAATAAGGAGAAATAACCAACCCTATTAGATCATATCTCGATGTCAAAACACCACCCAACCATCGATTTCTATCTAAAGCGTCTGGTTCAGAGAAAAGTCAATCCCGATGCCTATCTTTTGCCGCGCCAGCAGTGGACGCGGGAAATCAACGGACTGATGCTGATTGTAATAACCATCGCTTCTGCCATTTTCGGTGCAGCTACGCTGACAGGCTATTTTGCGCTCATCGAAAGTTATCCGGTTTTTGTCAGCTGGCTCATCGTCCTCTCGGCCTGGCTGTTAAGCCGGGGAAGGTTATGGCGGGCTGCCAGCTTCTTTCCGTCCATTGTTTGTTTTCTTTTGGGGGGCTATGGCTCAGTTTATCATGGGCTGGGCACTTCTCTCGTTTTATTTTATGCCCTGGCTATCATCCTCGCCAGCTTCTTATTGGGAAACAACGCCAGGCGTTTCGTCACGGCGGCAAGTATCATTTTTCATATGGGAATGGTCTACTTCAGTGAAAGGGGAGTTATTGATTCAACCCATATCGCTTCTCTATTGACCTTCATGTTCATCCTGATCGGTATTTCTCTGCTACTATGGTATTTCGATTCGCATCTGCAGAGATTACTGCTTGCCCAAAATCGCAGCAACATGGCTTTGGAGGAAGAGATCGCCCTGCGCCAACAGGTTGAGGATGCCCACCGCGAGCAGGAAGCCCAGCTTCGCCGGCTGGCTGAGAATACCACCGATATGGTGGCTGAAATCGATCCCAACGGCATCATCCGCTACGCCTCGCCCTCGCATAAGGCAGGTTTGGGCTATGATTCTGAAATCCTTGTGGGAAAAAATGCTTATTCCTTGATTGTTCTTGAGGATGTGCCAAAAGCCCGCCTGGCAATTCAAAAAAGCTCCGAAAGCCGCCAACCGGTGAGGGTTGAACTGCGCTTACACCACGCAGATGGGCATATCGTACCGATCGACATTTCCGGAACGCCGCTGTTCAACTCTGATGATACTTTACTCGGACATATTCTCTCCGGACGCGATATCACGCATCAAAAGCAAGCTGCCAGGCTATTGGCTGAATCAGAAACCAAATATCGCAGCATTGTCGAATCGACCCCGCTTGGCATCCACATGTACCAACTAAGAGAGGATGGCGCGCTGATCTTCAGCGGATTTAACCCGGCTGCTGATAAAATTCTCGGCATCGACCATACCCCCTTAATCGGAAAAACCATCGAAGAAGCTTTCCCGCCCTTAGTTCATACCGATATTCCCGAAGCATACCGGCGGGTGGCTTGCTGCGGGGAGGAATGGGAAAACGAGCAAGTTGTCTATTCCGACGACCGGATCAGCGGGGTGTACGCCGTTCATGCTTTCCAATCCTCACCAGGTCAAACCGTCGTCCTGTTCGAAGACATCACCGAAAAGATGCGCGCAGCGGAAGCATTAAGGGTCTCGGAAGAAAAATTCTATAAAGCGTTTCAAACCTCGCCCGATTCGATCAACATCAACCGGCTGGCAGATGGTGTATATATCGATATCAACCAGGGTTTTACCGAACTCACCGGTTATACCCGCGAGGACTCTATCGGTAAATCTTCGCTGGACCTCAACATCTGGGTCGATCCTGCCGATCGCGCCCGCCTGGTGGAAGGGCTGAGACAGTTTGGCGAGGTCAACAATCTGCAAGCCCGCTTCCGGCGGAAAAACGGTGAAATTGGGATCGGTTTGATGTCCGCTACCCTGATGGAAGTCGATCATGAACAGTGCATCCTCTCGATCACGCGCGACATCACCGAGCGGTATAATGCCGAAATTGCCCTGCGCGAGGCTCATCTGGAACTGGAGCGGGCATATACCGAGACCCTCAAGGGCTGGGCGTTGGCGCTGGAGCTGCGCGAGCGTGAGACTGCCGATCATTCCCACCGCGTTGTAGAATTGACCAAAAAAGTTGCCCGTGCCATGGGATTGGACGACGGTATTCTGCTGCACATTGAACATGGGGCATTGCTGCACGATATCGGCAAGCTGGGTGTGCCGGATAACATCCTGCTCAAACCGGGCGCCTTAACAAACGAGGAATGGAACATCATGCGCCAGCACCCGACCTATGCCCGCGATTTGCTGATCAACATCCCTTATCTGGAACCCAGTATTCCTATCCCGTATTCTCATCACGAACGCTGGGATGGCAGCGGTTACCCGCAGGGATTAGCCGGGCAGGCGATACCACTGGAAGCGCGCATTTTCGCCGTCGTGGATGTCTATGACGCCCTGCTCAGCGACCGTCCCTACCGCCCTGCCTGGCCCGAATATGAGGTCTTACGTTACCTGAAAGAGCAGCGCGGCAGGCAGTTCGACCCGCAGATCGTCGATCTTTTCCTCGAAATCATTGCCCAACTATAAATTCAGACAGAAAGCCTGGTTCAATATCAGATTTTTACCGTACCATTATGCTGCGGCTTTGGCTTTCATCGGAAATTTGATCTTCTCGGCAGGATGTTCTTTCTCAACGGACTTGGATGCGGCTTGCAGCAGGCTCTTTCGTTCTATCCGGTAACCCAGCAGCCGCTCAATCGAACGCAGGATGGCGTAATCGCTTGGGGTCACCAGCGACAGAGCAGTTCCCACATGCTCCATCCGTCCGGTGCGTCCGATACGGTGGGTATAGGCTTCGGCAGTATCCGGCATGTCATAATTGACCACATGCGATATTTGCGAAATGTCGATGCCGCGGGCAGCGATATCGGTCGCCACCATCACCTTCACCCGCCCATCACGAAACTTTTCCATCGCATCCTGCCGCTGGCGCTGGGATAGGTTCCCCTGTAAGGAGGTTGCCGATACTCCGGCATTCAATAACTGCCTGGAAAGTTTTTTCGCGCGGTGCTTGGTGCGGGTGAAGACCAGCACCTGCCCGCTCTCTGCTAGTGGCAGCAAGGATAGCAGCGCATCGTATTTCTGTTCGGATTCGACCGCGTAAACGGCATGGCTCACCGTCTCAACCGGGCGCGAAGCGCCGATCTCGACCGTTACCGGCTGATGAAGAATCTCCATCGTCAGTTTGCGGACTTCATCCGGCATGGTGGCGGAAAAGAGCAGGGTTTGCCTTCCAACGGGTAACGCTGCCAGGATGGAGCGGATGTTGGGTAAAAAGCCCATATCGAACATGCGGTCGGCTTCATCCAATACCAAAATATCGATTGCGCCAAGGTTGACCGCTTTTTGTCCCATCAAGTCCAATAAACGTCCCGGGCAGGCGACCAGAATCTCGGCGCCGGCACGCAGGGCTTTGACCTGCGGCATTTGGCTGACCCCGCCATATAAGGTTACACTGCGCAGACCGGTCTGCTGCCCGAGTTTTTTGAACTCGGTGTGGGTCTGCTCTGCCAGCTCACGGGTGGGGGAAAGAATGAGGGCGCGCGGTTTGCCGCGGCTGCCTTTCATCAGTCGCTGCAGAATCGGCAGGATAAAGGCGGCCGTCTTGCCGGTGCCTGTTTGAGCTAAGCCTAAAATATCCCGTCCCTCAAGAATGGAGGGAATGGTTTGGCTTTGGATGGGGGTAGGGGTTATATAACCGGCAGCAAAAATTCCCGCATTAATTTGCGGGTTGAAAGAAAAAGAATCAAAATTCACGATATTTCCAAAAACTTTCTATTGAGCAAGGAAGAAACCAAGCCCAATGGGTTGATAAGGTATCCGCGATTCGTTTTTATACAAGGAAATGAATAAAAGCGGCGAATTTCTTCATGAGGGGGCGATTTTCATCACGTTTTCGCAAAAAACTTCGACCCATCACAGCGATGAAGTATAGAGCGTTGTTGAGGCTCTCTTATAAGCACAAGGGGTGATTATATCACAGGAATCGGTATCCGAATCGCCCAATATTCCGGCGCGTTATTCTTCCAGACAAACGGTAACAAATTCGATTGTCAAGGTCTCGTCAACCGCCGATACGAGCCGGAAGCCTTTCTCTCAATCCAGATGGAAGACTTCCTCCATCTCTGCCCACCATTCCCCTTCTTTGCGGGTGGGCAGCGGTTCCTGGCAGGGATCGGTCAATTTCCACCATGCCTGGGTCACCGGGTCAGCCGCCATCTTCGCCATATCGGCGGCGAAGTCCTCACCGGTATATTCAAAATAGCTGAACAAGAAACCATCTTTGTAATAGATCGAATAATTGCGGATATTGCATTCGCTGATCATCTTCAACACATCGTGCCAGGGTTCAGCGTGCAGACGCTTGTACTCCTCTAATTTTTCGAGCTTTACCTTGATAACCATGCCATACCGTTTCATTTTATACCTCCTGTGATATCCATCATTCTAAGTGATAGAAACGACCAGCACAGACACGGGCTGGTGAAAAGGCTGCGGCGGAAGATCAATCTCCAGCTGATTTTCCGATTGGCGGAATAAACAGCCTTCCCCCGTTATGCTTTCAACCTTGCCGACTGAAAAGGGAAAATCGCCAACAATCAGTTTACCGTCATGGGACCATTCAAAGATGTGCAGGTAAATGCGGTTGCCCTTGCGGGTGGCGCGGCCGCCCTGCCAAGCAAGCGGGGGGAGGTAGGTCGTACCGTAGATGGCGTCAGAATGAACCTCCATCCACCTGCCGATCGCTTCCAGCCGTTCAACCGCCGGCGGCGGGAAAGTCCCCTGCGGGGTGGGACCGATATTCAGCAGGTAATTGCCGCCGCGGCTGGTAACCTCCACCAGGTTGCGGATCAACGTATCCACCGGTTTCCAATGTTCCTCATGCGGGTTGTACGCCCAGGTGCTGCCCATGGTCATACAGGTCTCCCAGGGTTGAAAGTCCTTAATCTCCGGGTAAGGTGCCTGGGGGATGCGGGTCAGTTCCAATTCTCCTGTAGCATACCTTTCCAATTGTTTGCGCAGCCACTTGCCCACCAAAGGTGTCTTAATCAACTTGAGAACGGTGCGGAACCAGCCTTCCCCGCCTTTCTCGGCAGCCGGCGGTTTACCGGTGCGGATCGGGATACCCTGCCGCGGGATGAATTGCTCGGGGGTGATGAAGTCGTAGCCGTCGCCCAGCCGGTCGTTGATCAGCGTATCCGGACTGATGGCGTGGATCAGCCGATGGAAGCGCGGCGGATCATACTTGCGGTGATTGAACAGTCCATCGAACCAGATCACGCTGATCGGTCCATAACCGGTGAGCAGGGTGCGCAGGTGGCTCGCCATGTAGTCGAGGTAATCCTGCCATTCTGCCCGCCGCGGCTCGCCGGTCCAATTCGCCGCTACCGGTTTGCGGGTATCGCGGTAGCCGGGGTGGTGCATATCCGGTGGGGAGTAGTAAAAACCCAACCGCATGCCTTCCTCGGCGCAGGCATCCGCCAATTCTTTGCAGACATCCCTGCCGAAGGGGGTATTGGTGATCTTGTAATCGGTACCGGGGGCGTCGAACATGCAAAAGCCATCATGATGCTTGGCGGTGAAAACGATGTAACGCATGCCGGCGCGCTTCGCCAGGCGCACCCAGCCGCGGGCGTCGAATTCCACCGGGTTGAAACGCGAGGGTAAGGCAACATAATCCTCCTCCGAAATGCGGTTGGGATTGGGAAAGAGGATGGGAGCCAGGTCGGGGGTCATTAATGGCCAGGAGGCTTCGACGCCGGCGACCGAATAGGCGCCCCAATGGATGAACATGCCAAAATGGGCGTCCAGGTACCACTGCAGACGGACCGGGATGGCTGTTTTATCGCGGTGATCCCCGGAGGGGGGTTGGGGAAAGCTGTTCATGATTTATCCTCTCTTTCGTTTATTACACCGCGTTCGGCGCCAGCCGAATGAATTCCCTTCCCCCTGCCCAGATCAATTCGAGGGTGAGGGGTTGATTGGATATTGCCGTGATCTGCGGTCGATCCGCAGCGGAGATCCTTGCCTCACAGCGCAGGTCGATCAGACCATCTTTGCCAAAGGGGTATTGAGCTACACCGTGCTCCTCCAACAAGCGCACATCCCATACCAGGCGGCGGTTCGGCACGTCTGGACGCAGACCGAAGACCGATTCGAACAGCACGGCGGTGGGGGGCAGTCCCGTCCAGCCGACAAAATCTCCCGCCGATTGATTGCCGCGCGAGACGAAATCGGGAGCGTAGTTCTCCCATACTGTACCGGTTTGTTCGAATACTTTCACGACGTTCTGGTGATGGTTCAAAGCGATCTCGTGCGCCAGGTCGTGCAAGCCGTTGGCGGTCAGCCCGCGCAGGATCATGTAGTTGGTCGGCGCCCAGACCGAGCCGCGCCAGTAACCGCCGCGGGGGTCGTAATCGGAATGATCGGCGGAAAGGGTAGGCACACGGTGGAGGCGTTTGAACTCGGCAGGGTTATTCAGATGCGCCACAAAGCGCTCGAGGCGGTCTGCCGGCACTGCCCCTGCCAGCAATGCCCAATAGGCGCCGATGGTCTTGACGGTGGAAAGCGTCCCATCGCGAAAGCGGTCGTAATAGAAAGCGGTCTTATCATCCCACAAACTTTCGTTGGCAACTCGGGTAAGATGGTCGATTTCTTCTTGCAAAGTTTCGGCTTCTTGGGGCTGGTTAAGTTCCTCCGCCATCTGCGCCAGGATGCGGGCGGAGAACAGCGCCTGGAAGGTGGCATCCACCCAGATCATGTGATCGTGATCCCACCACTCCAGCGGACCGTCGGCGGCTTTCTGATAGCGGTGGATCGACAAACGCGGCTGATTATCCATCCCGCAAGCCCAGCCGCTCGCCCAATAGCTGCCATCCTGCCAAGTGCGGTAACGGCGCATCCATTGATGAAATGCCAGCAGCGGCGGGAAGACGCGCTCCAGGCGGTCGCGGTCGGCAAAATTAAGATAGTATTCCCATTCCGACCAGGGCATCACATCCGGGCCGGTTGCAGCCGGGTCGAAGCGGGAGAACAGGTCGCCGCCGTCGGTTTCGCGGATTTCACGGCAGATGAAGCCATCGGGGTGCTGCTTACAGTAAAAGTTGTCCAAAGTCTGCTGGAACTTGAAGGCACGGCTGGCGTAGCGGCAGAACATGAGGATGAAGGCGGAATCCCACATGAACAGGTTGCCGTTGAAAGCAGTATCGATATAGGGCGAGACAAAGCAGTTTTCGGGGGTGGGCTGCCGCAGGTTGCGGAATGCGATCTCCCATACTTTCCAATAGCAGTCGATGGCGGTTGTGTGACCCTCCCAAAAAGGCTGGGGAAGGAGAGAACGGGCATCTTCAAAGGTCGGCAGGATAGCAGCAGATTCACCCTTTTGGGGCGGGGTGAGCTGCCGAAAGACGTTTGCAGCGGCA
>Ga0073932_1007620_pt1 | contig 10423 bp, 9 predicted proteins | sample DewCreD2012metaG_FD_76967 | JGI IMG/M metagenome (GOLD analysis project Ga0073932, IMG submission 76967) | Hot spring sediment bacterial and archeal communities from British Columbia, Canada, to study Microbial Dark Matter (Phase II) - Dewar... ...
CCAGTGAGGTCTATGGCACAGCCAGGCAGGTCCCGATCTCAGAATCTCATCCATTGCAAGGCCAGTCCCCCTATTCTGCCAGCAAGATTGGGGCGGATAAGCTGGTGGAGAGTTTCTTTTGTGCCTATAACCTGCCTGTGGTTATTGTTCGTCCTTTTAACACCTACGGTCCTCGCCAATCGGCGCGAGCGGTTATCCCGGCTATCATTACCCAAGCCTTGACTAAATCCTCTATCAACTTGGGCAACCTGGAGACTACCCGCGACTTCACTTATGTTGACGATACAATTAACGGCTTCATCAAGGCGGCAGGTTCAGAAGCTGCTTTGGGAAAAACGATTAACTTGGGGACAGGTAGCGAAATAAAGATTGGCGAACTTGCAAGAAAAATCATTCAGAAAACAGGCAGCCAGGCTACGATCGTTGTTGAACCGCAGCGACTAAGACCCCAGACATCGGAGGTGTTTCGTTTAATCTCAGATAATACCCAAGCACGCCAAATATTAGGTTGGCAACCACAAACCGACCTCGAAGCGGGTTTGGATCGAACGATTCATTGGATTAATGAGCATTTGAACTTATATCGGATTGGACATTATGAATTTTAGGAGGGAAGAACATGAAAGCAGTTATCTTAGCTGGTGGCAAGGGCACGCGTTTATCTCCCTACACCAAAATCTTACCGAAACCACTGATGCCGATTGGTGATATGCCCATTTTAGAGGTGATCTTGCGGCAGATGAAATCAGCCGGTATTGATCATGCTATTCTTACGGTCGGTCACCTTTCCGAATTACTCAGGGCTTTTTTTCAGGATGGGCAGCGTATTGGTATAAAGATTACGTATAGTTATGAAGAATCGCCACTGGGAACGGCTGGACCGATTTCGTTAATCGAGGGGTTGGACGAAACCTTCTTTGTCGCCAACGGCGATGTTCTTACCACCCTGAAATTTAATGACTTGCTTAATTTCCATCGGGAGCAGAAAGCAACTGCCACCATTGCTGTCCATCCGCGCCAGATGAAAATAGATCTCGGCGTCATCCAATGGAATAGCAGTCCTCAAATAAACGGATACATTGAAAAACCCGTTTATGATTTTGTAGTCAGCATGGGAATTTATATTTTCGAACCCGCCGTCTTAAAGTACATCCCTTACAACCAATATCTCGATTTTCCAGATTTGATAAAAATCCTCATTGCAGCCGGAGAAAAAGTGGTAGGCTACCAATATAATGGTTATTGGCAAGATTTGGGCCGCCCGGATGATTATGAAATGGCTACCCAAGATTTTGAGCACATTCAGTCTGAATTGTTTCCACAGGATTAAATAATGAATTGGCGCATTCCTCTTTCCGATATCGATTTTGGCGACGAAGAACGCCTTGCTGTGGATGAGGTTATCAAAAGCAAGTGGCTGACCATGGGGGCGGTCACCCAAGCCTTTGAAAAAGAATTCGCAGACTATGCAGGCGTCAAACATGCCATCGCTGTAACCAACTGCACTGCCGCCCTGCATCTGGCGTGTTTGGTTGTTGGCTTATCTCCTGGTGATGAAGCCATTGTACCTTCCCTCACCTTTGTTGCTACCGCAAACGCGGTTCGTTATACCGGCGCTAATCCTGTCTTTGCCGATATAACCAGCTTAGAGAACTTAAATATTTCACCGGCGTCAATTGAAAAACGAGTTTCTCCTCGTACGCGCGCAATTGTGGTAGTTCATTATGGCGGTTATGCTTGTGATATGCCGAAAATTCTCGATATTGCGCAAAAGTACCATCTAGCTGTAATCGAGGATGCTGCCCATGCTGCAGGTTCTTCTCTTGACGGGAAGGCTCTTGGTACGTGGGGAGAAGTTGGCTGCTTCAGTTTTTTTTCCAATAAAAACCTGACGACTGGTGAGGGAGGAATGTTGGTAACCAATCGCGACGACCTGGCTGAAAAATTACGCTTGTTTCGTTCCCACGGGATGACATCTATGACCTGGGATCGTCATAAGGGTCATGCCTGGAGTTATGATGTCATAGTTTCGGGATATAACTATCGGATCGATGAAATTCGGTCAGCTCTTGGACGGGTTCAACTGGCAAAGCTAGAGAAGAACAACAACCTTCGCCGGCATTTCGTTGACCTGTATGGTCAATTATTGCGCAGTCAAGTTCCGGAAATCATGATTCCCTTTCGATACCATCCAGGGATATCTTCTGCTCATATCATGCCAATTCTCCTGCCAGAGGGTGTCAATCGCAAGGTATTTATGGATCATTTGAAATCGAAGGGTATCCAAACCAGTATTCACTATCCCCCTATTCATACCTTCAGTGCTTTTTATGACCAATCATTCTCATTTGACCTTCCGCTAACAGAAACAGCAGCTCTACGGGAGGTTACCTTGCCGTTATATCCGATCATGACTGAGGATAATGTAGTGGAGGTAGTAGATGCGGTAAAGGAAGCATTAGCTGCCGCGAATTCACCACATTTGTAGATATACACCATCGCAACTAAGATAGCGCATAGCAGGCATTAAACCTGCTATGCGCTTTTAATATGGGTTGAATCAAACCTTCTAAAAGATTCACGTGTTCGGATGATCTTTAGATTATGTGGGTCGACTAAGCTGATTGGTGCTAATGACCAATTTTGTTTGGTGATCTTTGAGCAATCTTAAGAGGACGCGTGCCCTTTGACTGCCCGAAATATAGGTGTCGAAAATTGCTTCATACCCCACAAACGGTCCATCTTGGATTTTAACGAGATCACCTGGCTTTATCTGCCCCATTCCTGAAAATTCGTGCGAATTAATTAAGTCAACTTTGAACCGGATTTCTTGTATGATATAGTCTGGCACAACGGCAGGTTCACCGCCAAAATTGACTAAGCCAATGGCGCCGGGAATATGGTTTAGAAGCGACTGACCGACACGCTCCAATTCGGTATAAATAAATAAGTAGCCGGGGAAGTAGGGAACAACTTTTCGCGCTCGGGGATTCACTCTGCGGACGCGTATTTGCGGTAAATAACTTTCAATTTGACGGATGGTAAGCTGTTCATAGAGGATCGATTCTTTACGCGGATTGCTGTGCATCACATACCACCTTTTCATATCCATATTTCCTCCCTTTTCTCAAACACGGTTATTATAATTATATGACTGCGGATTAAGATTTAAACATTTACTTATATAAGGATTCATGCTTGAATAAACCCTGTTTGTAATTATACAATCAAATAACTGATTTTGGCGTTTTGCTTATTCAATTCGTCTTTGCTATTGCCCAATTCGTTTTTTTTCATAGGGGTTTGTTTAGATTTCGGCGAATTACCCATCCTTGATCAGCTTTCTAATCGTTGGATAACGAGTTCTAGGAGATATGATGATCGAACCAAAAACAATCAAACTATTCTGCTGTGATCTCAATTGGACATACTTTGATCACCCTTTCCCGCATACACCCCCAAGCATGCCGCAGGATTGGGCATTCATCGATCCGGATGCCTATTACGATTGGCATATGAATTTTGGAAACAACGTCATGTTTTGTCAGGCATACACATTTTGTGGGTATGCTTTCTATCCTACAAAATTCGGTCCCGTTGCGCCTGCTCAGGGTAGCCAATTGCTCCCAAGGTTATTTCAACGCTCCCAGAAGGATGGCATACCCTTTTGGTCTTACTTTTGTGTCGGCACCGACCTGATCCTCTCGAATTTACGCAACGAATGGATCCTCCCCGGCAGCCGAGAATTCGGTCATTTTGGCTTCTTAGCCCCAGAATCCCCTTGGACGGATCTGCTATGCGCCAGAATAGAGGAATTTCTTTCGCAGTATCCGGTAGATTGGCTGCTGTTTGATTGGTTTGTGTATGGCTCGTTGAAACCCGATCAGTACCGTTTGCAGCCTACCTGGTATAACCAAGAGTGGTACAAGAAAATAATAGGCAGATCATTCCCCCAGAATCCGGCAGAAATCTCTCCGGAAGAAACACTTTTATACAAACGCGAAGTCCTGGCTTGGCAGTTTTATCGCATCCGCGATGTGGTCAAAAAAACCAGCCCAACGACAAAAATTGTATTCAATGTCCCCTATTGGGAAGCTGCTGAACCCCTTTGGGTGGACCATCCGATGCTCAACGAAAGCGATGGATTGTTAGCCGAATCATCTCAGGAGCACATCGTTTATTGGCTGCTGGCGATCCGAAAACCCAATCAGCGGGTGATAACAACCATCATCGGCAGATTGGATGAAGAAGGCATTTGCGACCCCTATTCATGGCAGAAGTGGTATGCCAAAGGCTGCGACTTCATGGGCTATGCCTGGGGCACGCCGCCGGATTTCCGTCCGCATCCTTCCTATCAGCGATCGCTCGCTGTGGTAAAGAGGGCTTTCGAGCAGATCAAATCATAAATATATTGAGCGAATTACCTATTCCCACTCAATGGTGCCCGGTGGTTTGCTGGTAATATCATACACCACCCGGTTCACCCCTTTGACCTCATTGACAATGCGGTTGGCAGTGCGGGCTAATAAATCATATGGCAGCTGCGCCCAATTCGCGGTCATAAAATCATCGGTAGTAACCGCTCTCAAGGCGATCACTTCGTGGTAGGTCCGTTGGTCGCCCATAACGCCTACCGAACGCACCGGCAGCAAAACGGCAAACGCCTGGGCGATTACCGATTGATTTTGACCGGTCCGGGTGTTCAGGATACCGGCATGCTGTAACTCGCTGGTGAAGATGGCATCGGCTGCGCGTAAGTAGGCTAATCGTTGGGGGGTGATCTCACCAAGACAACGAACTGCCAGACCGGGACCGGGAAACGGCTGCCGCCATACCAGTTCAAGGGGTAAGCCGAGGGCTTCACCCACAGCCCTTACCTCATCTTTGAATAAGTATCTCAGAGGTTCTACCAGGGTGAAGTCCATCTGATCCGGCAACCCGCCCACATTATGATGAGTCTTGATACGGGCGGCTTTGGAACGATCGGGGGCGCTCGATTCGACCACATCCGGATAGATCGTACCCTGAACGAGAAAACGCGGTTTTCCCACGCGTTGGGCTTCTGCTTCAAAAACGCGGATGAAATTCTCGCCGATGATTCGGCGTTTTTGTTCCGGATCGCTGATCCTTTGTAATGCCCGCAGAAAGATATCCGAAGCATCGCGTACGATTAAGTTCACCCCTAAATTCTTTCTGAATGCGGTTTCAACCTGCTGGCGTTCCCCCTGGCGCAGTAATCCGGTATCGATAAATACGGCAGCCAATTGGTCGCCGATGGCGCGATGGACCAGGGCGGCGGCAACACTCGAATCCACCCCTCCACTGACGGCTGCTAAAACTTTTTCCTTTCCAACTTGTGCTTGGATTTGTTTTACAGCTTGGTCGATAATCGATTGAGGAGTCCAGTTGGCTTCAGCGCCGCATACGTCGATGACAAATCGGCGGATCAGTTCCAAGCCCCCTTCGGTATGGCGTACTTCAGGGTGGAATTGAACCCCATAACGCTGATGCTGCACATCCCCCATCATTGCCACCGGGCTGTTTGCCGACCTTGCCAGCACGGAAAATCCCGCCGGCAGGACTTCTATCCGGTCGCCGTGCGACATCCAAACGCTGCGCGAGCCGGACTCAAGCAACGGATTAGGCGCAACCGTCTCAACAATGGCGTGCCCGTATTCTTGCTCCGAAGAAGGGGCGACCTTTCCACCCAGGGCGTGGGTCAATGCCTGCATTCCATAACATATTCCCAGGATGGGCTTTCCTGAATGGAGGACGTATGCCGGGATGGAGGGGGCATTGGGTTCATAGACCGAGGCGGGACCTCCGGAGAGGATGAAGCCGCAAGGTTGTAATGATAGGACGGTTTCCGCGGAAGAATCCCACGGAAATTGTTCACAATAAACCTGGAGCTCGCGCACCCGTCGTGAGATCAGTTGGGTGTATTGAGATCCAAAATCGAGGACGACGATGGCGTTCTTCATGATCCCCCACCCGGATTCTCGAAGATGATCTGATCCCCTTCCATCGACTTAATACAGGCTAGCGATTCGATGGGGACGCCGACGCTGGATAATAACTCACGTCCACCCTCGAAGGATTTTTCGATCAGGGTTCCAATCCCGACCACCGTCGCACCGGCTACAAGAGCCAGGCGTACCAGTCCCATAATCGTTGCTCCGGTAGCCAGAAAATCATCAATAATGAGAATGCGCTCTCCGTAACGTAAATACTCCGGCGAGACGATTAATTCCACATTGCGTCCCTTGGTGTGGGAAGGCGCCAGGGTCAGATAGACTTGGTCTGGCATGGTGATGGGTTTGTGTTTACGGGCATAAATGACCGGTAATCCGAGATGTTTTCCGGTCATTAAAGCGGGAGCGATCCCTGAGATTTCAGCGGTCAGGATACTGGTGGCGTTCACATGTCGGAATCGGCGCGCCAGTTCTTCGCCGCAGGCATCCATCAGAGCCGGATCAACTTGATGATTGATAAAGCCATCAACCTTGAGGATCCCGCCTCCAAGGTTTTTTCCTTCTCGTAAAATACGTTCTTTTAGCAGCTGCATCGGTATTCCCTCGAAATTATCCTAATAATAAAATATTCTGCCGGGCTATAAAACCGGGCAGATAGTGCTTAATTATTAAAACGAATATTCAGAATATCGCCGTCCTGGACGATATACTCTTTCCCTTCCAGCCGCCATTTCCCTTGATTGCGTGCCTCTGCCATGCTTCCGGCAGCGATCAGGTCTTTATAGGCAACAACTTCAGCGCGGATAAAGCCCTTTTGCAGATCGGTATGGATTTCACCCGCGGCGGCGGGCGCAGTGGCGCCTTGATGGACGGTCCAGGCACGCACCTCGTCTTCTCCGACGGTGAAGAATGAAATCAAACCCAGCAGATCGTAGGAGATTTTGATCAAACGGTCTAATACCGGTTCTCCCAGATGATATTCCTTCAGAAACTCCTCTGCTTCCTCAGGCGAAAGCTGCGCCAGGTCCATTTCTAACCGCCCCTGCAGAGCAATCACCTGGCTGTGGCGGTGCGGGTATTCGATGGCGGGCGCCGATTGCCCTTCTGCCAGGTTCAACACCACCAGCACCGGCTTTCGGCTCAGAAAGCCAAAACCGGATAGCAGTTTTTCATCCTCAGGAGCAATATCAATATCGCGCAGCAGCGTTTCTTCGGAGAGGGCGGCATGAAGTTTGGTGAATAAGGCGATTTCGCGTTCGATCTGTGCCTTATCTTTGGAGCCGCCTTTCTTTTTCTCTTCTTGCAGTCGCTCTAACTTACGTTCCACCGCGATCAGATCGTTTAAGATAAATTCAGCATCCATCATTGCCAGATCGCGCGCCGGGTTGACGCTGCCGGCGGGATGTGGAATATTTTCGTCCTCAAAACATCGCACAACATGGATAAAGCCGTCTAATTGGGTTAATCGGTTCAACAGCGCCCCCGATATCCCTTCCTTTGCCGTACTGCTTTCTAAACCGACGATATCGACATACGTAACTTTGGTATAAATCTTTTTGCGGGGATGGAACATCTCATTAAGGATATCCACCCGTTTATCCGGGACATCCACCACGGCGGTATGGATTTCCATCTTTCCGGCTCCAAAACCGGTTGGCTGCTTGCCGCGGGTGAGGGCATTGAAGATCGTTGTTTTGCCGCATTGCGGAAATCCGATAATTCCAAGTTGCATATTCGTACCTTGACCCTAGTAAAAAGATTGGATATACTTATATCCGTTGATGCCGAAGTGGCGGAATTGGCAGACGCGCACGACTCAAAATCGTGTACCTTCGGGTATGTGGGTTCGATTCCCACCTTCGGCACCAAAGAATTATAACATAGCCCTTCCTTTCTTCTGATGAAAGGAAGTTTTTTTATCCGCTTACATCCAACGTGATTCGATCGATCTGCTCCAGCACCGAATCGGTCAAAAACGGTAATACTTCCGGGGCGATCAGGTTCTCATCCAACTGCTCCGCTCGGGATGCGCCGGTGATGACAGCAGAGATATCTTTGCGGCGCAGAATCCAGGCAATGGCTAATTGAGCTGTGGTAAAACCGAAACTCTGGGCAATTTGGGTAAGCTGGCGGACAACCGCTATCCGTTTTGGGGTGATCTGGCTGCGTATCCATGGTACATCGGATAGGGTCGCCCGGCTCCCTTCCGGTATCCCATCGTTATATTTTCCGGATAGAATTCCGGAAAACAACGGGCTGAACGTGGTCAAACCAAGCCCGAATTCCTTGCATAAAGGCGCCAGTTCATCCTCCACTCGTTTGCGGTGGAAGAGGTTGTAGTGTGGTTGTTCTACGGAAGGGGAATTTAAACCCAGCTGCTTGGCGATGCCGTAAGCCTGGACGACTTGCTGCGCTTCCCATTCGGAGGTGCCCCAATAGAAAATCTTTCCCTCGTGAATCAGATCGTCCATGGTCCGAACGACTTCTTCGATAGGGGTGTCCGGATCGAACCGATGGCAGTAATAGATATCGATATATTCTGTACCTAACCGCCGCAGGGTGGCATGTATCGATTCCCGGATATGTTTCCGCGACAAGCCGCGGCCGTTTGGACCCTGCATCGTTGGGAAAAAGACTTTGCTCGAGATAACCAGTTCTTCCCGCGGGATACCCTGGATAGCTTTTCCCATGACGATTTCCGCTTTACCGCCCGCGTATGCATCTGCGTTATCAAAGAAGTTGACCCCCTGTTCATAGGCGGCATGGACGAGTTTTATCGCCGTATCCTCATCAATTTGGTTGCCAAACGTTAACCAGGCACCTAATGCGATCTCACTAACTTTTAATCCACTTTTACCTAACCGACGGTAATGCATGGCATTCTCCTTTCTCAAAACCATCTATTTGTTTGAATCCCACATTCCGATCATATACGATTTCCAATCCAAATCCTCCAGCGTTTCTACCTTGGGGTATCCTTTTTGCATCCGGTGCAGATGATAACCCAATTCCAGCAGGGTGCTGCCGACTTTTTTGGCTGCTTCATGCCCGTGTAATTCGATCAGCATTAGCGGGTGATAGCATTTCAAAACCTGAACCATGCCATCGATTGCCATCACTTCCCCTCCCTCGATGTCCATCTTGATAACATCGGGCGGCGGGTTGACTTTCTGAAAGACAAAGTCATCAAGCGCAATGCCAGGAACGGTAATTTCACCGCGGTACACCTGATCATTCCTGCCGGCTGAGCCTGCCATTTTTCCCATACTGGTCGAATTATGAACCAGGAAGCAGACCGGTTCGGACGAGGCTGCCACAGCCGCGGAGATAACGGTAACCCTCTCATCCAATTGATTTACCCGAATATTTTGTTGTAACCGTTCAATATTTTCCGGCAGGGCTTCGAATGCGAAGACATGACCGTTGGGAAGGGCGCACCTACTTAGCACTAAGCTGATATAACCGATATTGGCTCCAACATCATAGACGACCATACCGGGCTGAATAAAATGTGCGATAGCCTCACTCAGATTGATTTCGTAGGTGCCTAACCAGTAATCTTTCTCTTTGTGCAGGTCCAAGAACATCCAGGAATCTTTAAGGTATCCTGCGGCAATTTGAACCTTTGTGATCCCTGAGGGTGCCGCCCGGTTGAGGACATTGCGGATCAGATGTGCCAGCCCTGGGATTTTATAAAATGCCGTGCGCAATCCTGCCGGCATCCATCGCGCAATAAAAGCCGCGAACCAACGGACAGCTTTTATCATTCGGTCTCCACGCTCCCAATTCCCAGCGGTTTCCACTTGTTTTGATCCGAACGCAGCCGGTGCATTTCACCCCCGCGCAAATGGATGGCTTCAAAGCCTTCCGGCTGGATGGTCATGGCATTTCCATCCAATAATCCCGATATTCCCGTTTGCCCGGGCTCCAGCTTCTTTTGTCGACAATAAGGACAGGTAGTTGGATCATGACGGATGTAATCCTGCGGTTCTTCATAGGTGGTGATAAAACCTTCGTAGTTGCGTAAAACGACCTTATGATCGGACATACTGAGGAGATAATTCGGACCGAGGGGGATTTTGCCGCCACCTCCTGGAGCATCTACGACATAAGTCGGTACGGCAAATCCCGAAGTATGACCGCGCAGCCCCTCGATAATCTCGATACCCTTGGCGATCGGGGTGCGGAAATGCCCTGCCCCTTCCACCAGGTCGCATTGGTATAGATAGTACGGTCTGACGCGGATGCGGAGCAAGTCTTGCACCAGTTTTCGTTGAATATGGACGCAGTCGTTAATGCCTGCCAGCAGGACGGATTGATTTCCCAAGGGGATGCCGGCGCGGCTGAGTTTGTCGCAGGCTTCTGCCAATTCCGCAGTGATCTCGTTGGGATGGTTGACATGGATATTGAGCCATAAGGGGTGGTGCTTTGCCAGCGTCGAGGTCAGTTCA
>Ga0073932_1007621_pt1 | contig 10420 bp, 12 predicted proteins | sample DewCreD2012metaG_FD_76967 | JGI IMG/M metagenome (GOLD analysis project Ga0073932, IMG submission 76967) | Hot spring sediment bacterial and archeal communities from British Columbia, Canada, to study Microbial Dark Matter (Phase II) - Dewar... ...
GGCTTCGGTAGCGCGCCGGCCGGCCGGATGGGCTCCGATATTGCCGGCAACTCCGGCTGGGGCGCTGCCGGCCCAACTTTTTCGGGTCGGCGCTGCCTCAGTCGAGGCGGCCTACGGTTCGGGTTGACGTGCCTCTGCCGGCCTGCCGATTCTGCCCGGCTCTTTTCCCCGACCCGGAGAATGTCCGGTAACCCGCTGTCCGGCAATTGGTTCGGCCTGACCGGGTCCGGCGGCTCTGGCCCGGCAACGCCGGACCCCGCCGGCACAAAGGGCACAAGTGCCACCGCCGCAAGTCGTCTCCTGCTCTTGACTTGCGTCCCCGGTCAGCTACAGTCCTGATTGATGGCGAAGAAGCCCGCGCCGGTCGCAGTATCTTCCTCTTCCTTGAGCGTAAGAGGAATGAGGTGATGTTGATGTCAATAGGAAACCTCACCCTCTTCCCAACGGGGCGAAATGAAGGGCCGGCATGCGGCAGACTGCTTCGCCCTCCTCTCCCTTGAGCGGGAGAGGAACGAGGTGAGGGTGAATACGAGCCTTGGCCGCGACCGAGCCCGCCGGCTGCGGCGCGACTCGACAGACGCCGAGCGAATCCTCTGGCGTGGACTGCGTGACCGGCGTCTGTGCGGACTGAAGTTCCGCCGCCAGCATCCAATCGGCCGTTTCGTTGCCGACTTCGCCTGCCCGCAGGCGCGGCTAGTGGTCGAGCTTGACGGCGGACAGCACGCGCGGCGTACCTCGGGCGATATCCATCGCGACCGGGTCTTGCGCGGCCTTGGCTACCGCGTGCTGCGGTTCTGGAATGGTGACGTCCTGCGCGACCCATCGGCCGTGCTGAAAGCAATTGCGGACGCAATCGGAACCCCTCACCTTACTCCTCTCCCCAAAGGGGCGAGGAGAGAGAAGCTGCAGGCAGATTGGCCAACTCGTGTATGACCCAAATGTTTGACAAGCTCGTGTATGAGCTTTGCGGGCTGACGGAGGAGGAGGTTGCGGTAGTCGCTGAGGCAGACAGTTGACTTCACCCGTGCGTCCGCTCGGTCCACGTTTGGACGAGAAGTTCAGCATGGTTGCCTTCGACAATTGGCTGAGGGCAAACCAGCAAGGTCTGGTCCCCCGCTGGGAGTACATCCCCGTATCACAGCAGCCACCAGACTTCAGGCTATGGATAGACGATGCCGCGTACGCCGTCGAAGTGACTCAAGTTGTTCATACCGTCAACCTTGGCGGCCGCGAAGTGCCTGAGCAGGGAGTGATGTCTGCCATTGGCCGCTTTCTCGACGAGATACGACAAGAACTCGCGCGCGAGGGCCTGCCCCGCGGAGTATATGTCATCAGGACTGGCCCGGCCATTCCCGGGCTCAAGGCACGCGGAGATGATCTCAAACAGCGGATTGTCGCCTATGTACGCCGCACAGCTGGCGTCCAGAAATCGTCCAGCGAGGTCTTGGTGGAATCCGATGGGGAAGACGAGACGGACATTACGAAAGTCGGAACTTGGGCAGACCTGCTCGAATGCGTTACCTCAGAGGGGTACACGTGCGCCACAGTCGTCGCTGACGTCAAGAGATGTGTCTGCGAACGGGCACGCGTAAAGGCGAAGTCAACGGAGCAGTCAAAAGACCCGGTTATCCTCTTGCTGCTGGTTGCCGACCTGCGGGTCGAGCCGCAGCACCTTGATGAGGTGGTGGCAAGTCTGCGGGGCTGGACTGTACTCGACAAGTTCGAAGCTGTGTTCCTTATTTCACGGAACGGGGAATGCCGTAAGTTGCACGCCGCGGCCTCTCTTCGTACCTGCTTCAGCGGCGGAAACACGTAAAAACGGGATGCTGGGGTTGCACAATGACCTACCCAAAGCCAGGGTCCCGCTCGAGCGCGAGGTCATCCAGCGCCAGATTGCCGCCACTGACGGGAGAATGCGGGATACTTCCCATATTTCTGAGCGATGTCAAGGCACGGCATGACGGATGGTCGCGCTGGTTGAGCGGATGCTGAAGCTGCGCAAGGACTTGCCGAAGACCCGACCCCTTCACCCTTGCCCTCTCCCCGAAGGGGCGAGGAAGAGACGCCCGCCTGTTGACAGGCGGGCGGAGTTGGTGTTGACTGTGGCGGGACTCAATGCAGCCGCACATCGTTGTTGACGGGTATAATCTGCTGCACAAGGTCGCGGACCTGGCGCCGCTGATGGGGAGCGACTTGGAATTGGCCAGAGAGCGGCTGGAGAGCCGGTTGCTGGGGTATCGGAGCGGCCGGGACGTGCGGTTGACCGTGGTGTTCGACGGCAGCGCAGCGGCGGCAGGCCCGGCGGCGGCGGTGCCGGGTGTCGAGGTGGTTTTTTCGCGGGCACCGGAGAAGGCGGATGAGGTCATAGTCGGAATCGTGGCGGGGCATGCGAGTCCGCGGTCGGTGACGGTCGTTACTTCGGACAATGCGGTGGCGCGGCAGGTGCGCGACCTGGGCGCGAAGACGATGTCGGGGGAGGAGTTTGCCGTTCTGTTGAACCCGGTGTCCGTAGGTCGGCACACGCCGCGGCCGAAGTCAGTGCCGGCAGCCGGCGCCAAGCCGGAGATGAAGCCGGGCGACGTCGCCGACTGGGAGAGCTTTTTCGCGCGCGGCCGGCAGGTGCGAGATGACCGCTGGACTGCGCAGGAGGGGAAGCGGGCCCGGCGGCCGAAGCGACGGCGCCGGGGCTAGCGGGTTTCAGCCGGAGCCGCGCCGGCTGTCGGGGCCCGGTCGGCAACAGGTTCGCCACGTTGACAAGCTTCTGTGTCAGGGTAAGATGTTTGGCCGCGTAACAACTGAGTTTCGACTGCGTCCGGGCCTGAGGAGTCTGGGTCGTTTTCCCCCGGGTCCGATTTCGCGAACGGAGGTATCATGAGCAAGGTTCTGGAGATTCGCTGGCACGGCCGCGGCGGTCAGGGCGCGAAGACCGCGGCGCTCCTGTTCGGCGAGGCGGCGCTGGACACCGGTAAGTTCGTTCAGGCATTTCCGGAGTATGGGCCGGAGCGGATGGGCGCGCCGGTGCAGGCCTTCAATCGGCTGTCGGAAGAGCCGATTCGCTCGCATTCGGGCATCAAGTCGCCGAAGATTGTCGTCGTGCTCGACCCTTCGCTGATTGAGCCGGCCAAGGTTACGACCGGGCTGGCCGAGGACGGCATTCTGCTGGTGAATACGACCGAGGCGGCCGAGGACCTGAGAAAGCGGCTGGGGCTGCCGGCGACAGTCAAGGTGTATACGGTGGACGCGTCGAGGATTGCGCTGGAGGAAATCGGCAAGGACGTGCCGAACACTCCGATGCTGGGGGCTTTGGTGAAGGTGACCGGGTTGTTCGAGCTGGAGCCGATGATGGAGGCAATCCGGCACAAGCTCGAAACGAAGTTTCGCGGTCGCGAGAAGCTCGTGGAGTCGAACCTGAAGAGCATCCGGCGGGCGTTCGAGGAGGTCAGGCAATAATGGCAAGGCTCAAGAAGTGGCAGGAGCTGCCCTGCGGGGCGATTATCGAGGACATGGAGGCGGTCCGCGAGAACAAGACCGGCGCCTGGCGGTCGGAGCGGCCGGTCTGGAACAAGGATAAGTGTATATCCTGTTACACGTGCTGGCTTTATTGTCCGGATGCGGCAATCGTCATCAACGACGGCAAGGTGGCGGGGATCAATTACGACTACTGTAAGGGCTGCGGCATCTGTGCTTCGGTCTGCCCGAAGAAGGTGCAGGCGATTACGATGGAGAAGGAGCGGAAATGATACTGGCCAAGACCGGTAACGAAGCGCTGGCGCTGGCGATGAAGCACATCAATCCGGATGTGGTCGCGGCCTACCCGATTACCCCTTCAACCGAGATAGTCCAGATTTTCTCGACCTATGTCGCCGACGGCGCGGTCGATTCGGAGTTCGTGGCGGTGGAGAGCGAGCATTCGGCGATGGCGGCCTGCATCGGTGCGGCCGCGTCCGGCTGTCGGACCATGACCGCGACCGCATCACAGGGGTTGGCGCTGATGCACGAGATGCTTTTCATCGCCGGCGGGCTGCGGCTGCCGATTGTGATGAGCGTGGCGTCGCGGGCGCTGTCGTCGCCTTTGAATATCCACGGCGACCATTCCGACTCGCTGGCGTCGCGCGATTCGGGCTGGTTGCAGTTCTTCTGCGAGACGGTGCAGGAGGGTTACGACACGTTGATTCAGGCGGTGAAGATTGCCGAGCGGGCGAGCCTGCCGGCAATCTGCGCGATTGACGGGTTTATTCTGTCGCACTGTCTGGAGCGGATCGAGACGTTCGAGGAGAAAGACGTCCGCGACTGGCTCGGGCCGTACCGGGCGAGCTACGACCTGCTCGACCTGAAGAAGCCGATTCTGGTCGGACCGGCGACGCTGCAGGACTACTACTATGAATTCAAGCGCGGCCAGATTGAAGGGATGAACCGGGCGCTGCCAGTGATTGAGGAAGTGCAGGCCGAGTTCCGGAAGCGGTTCGGCCGCGGCTACGATGTGGTCGAGGAGTATCGAACCGAGGATGCAGAGGCGGTGCTCTTCCTGATGGGGTCGGCCTGCGGCACGGTGCGCGAGGCGGTGGACGCGTTGCGGCTGGCCGGGAAGAAGGTCGGCATGGTGAAACTGCGGGTTTATCGGCCGTGGCCGCATCAGTTGCTAAAGCCGCTGCTGCAGCGATTCAAGGCGGTCGGCGTGCTCGACCGGGCGGACACGGTGAGCTCTTGGGGCGGGCACCTGTTCACCGAGCTCTCTTCGACTCTCTACGATGCGCCGCAGCGTCCGAAGCTGTTGTCTTATGTCTACGGGCTGGGCGGCAAGGAGTTCACGCCCGAGGATGCAGCCGGCATCTTCGCCGAGGTGCTATCGGGCAGCAAGCCGGAAATGGTTACCTATGTGGGAGTGAGGTCATAATGGTCGGCATCAAGGAACTCTGCAAGAGACCGGAGCTCTTTTCCTCGGGACATCGGGCGTGCGCGGGTTGTGGCGAGGCACTGGCCGTGCGCCAGATTCTGCTGGCCGCGCCGCAGCCGGTGGTCGCAGTCATGCCCACGGGCTGCCTGGAGATATTCTCGTCCATCTATCCGCACAGCGCATGGCAGGTGCCGACGATTCATACTGCGTTCGAGACCTCGGCTTCGACCGCTTCTGGCGTGGAGGCGGCGTTGCGGTTCCGGAAGAAGATGGGCCGGCTGCAGGAGGAGATAAACCTCATCGCCTTCGGCGGCGACGGCGGCACTTACGATATCGGGTTCCAGGCTCTGTCCGGCGCGATGGAGCGACGGCACAAGTTTCTCTACATCTGTACCGATAACGAAGGCTACATGAATACCGGAATCCAGCGGTCGTCGGCTACGCCCTACGGCGCGAGCACGACGACTTCGCCGGCCGGCGACCTGATTCCGGGCAAGACCCAGCACCGCAAGGATATCGTCGAGATAATGATTGCTCACGATGTCGCCTATGCCGGCCAGACCACGGTCGCGCTCTGGCGCGACCTGATGACGAAGGTCGAAAAGGCGCTGGCCGCGCCCGGGCCGAGTTTTCTCAATGTGCTGGTGCCGTGCCCGCTGGGCTGGGGCTACCGGCCGGGCGAGACGATTCGAATCTCGCAGCTGGCCGCCGACACCTGTTTCTGGCCGATATACGAGTTCGCCGACGGCCGATACAAGATAAACTACACGCCGAAGGAGAAGCTGCCGGTCGAGGAGTTCCTGAAGACCCAGGGCCGGTTCAGCCATCTGTTCGGGGCCGAGGGCGGCCGGGCGATAGTCGCCGAGCTGCAGCGTTACGTCGATGCCAAGTGGTCGCTCCTGCAGAAGAAGCAGGAAGCGCTCTGCACGCCGTAGGGCATCGGACGCCGACACTTGACACGCGTGGCCGGGAAGCTAACATAGGCCGTGGCGGAACCGAAGGTGTCTTTCATCAAGGCGATGGCCGCGACCAGCGGCTGGCAGCCGTTTTTGCCACAGCCGGAGGCGACGCCGCCGAAGGTAGCTGATGTTTTCACGACGATTCCCGATTTTCTGACGATCGAGGGGGCGGGTGCAGCGCCGCTCCGGGCGATTATATCGGTTTCGAAGTTGTGCGGCTGCGCCAGCGAGGTGATGGTGGCAGTGGATGAACTCGGCCGGGTCTACATTGTCAGCTGTCCGGACGAGACCGCAGCCGACCCTTACAGCACGGTCGTGGCCGACGTGCTGGCGGCCAGTGGCCGGCTCTGGCGGATGGCCTACGCGGATTTCTCGGCGTTGTTCAAGGAGCCGCTGGGCGCTTCGCTTGAGGAATACGTCATGCCCAGAGCGCGTGCCGACTGGGATTTCGAGGTTTTTGAGCCGGCGGTGACGGCGTGTCTGGAGCGGGGCCGGTTTCCGGTCGTGCTGGTTACAGCCCGGCCTGAGGGGCAGATAAAGGAGATTGTCGGCTATTTCCGGGGCATGAATCTGGACGCGCAGCTCGCTCCCTACGCTTTCTACGATTCGGGTGGAGTGCAGGTTCTGGAGCCGGCACGGGCAGGCGTGTCGGCGGCACCGCAACCGGCGGCAACTCCTTACCGGCAGGATTTCGCTCGGCCGGGTCAGCTCGGGGCGAGGGCCGAAGCGGTGTTCGGCACGCCGCCGCCGGCGAGTCCGGCCCAGCCTGCTTCGGCGCCGGAGCCGGAAGCCGAGGAGTCGCAGCCGGTGATGCCGGCCGGAGCCGCGCCGACCGAGCCGGCGAAACGGGTGGCGAGACCGCCCGGGCCCGGAACGAAGCCCGGAGTGATGGCGGGCAAGCGGCCGCCGCCGAAACAGGATAAGGAATAGGGAGTCCGGGCGATGCGGTCGTTCTGCGTGCGGGTGAAGAAACCGACGGCGGGATGGGTGCGTTTTCCCGAGCAGCCGGCAGAGCAGAAGGTCGACCGGCTGCAACTGCTGCGCGAGGCACCGGAGTTTCTGGGTATGGACGAGACGAACCGGCCGCCGCCACGGGTGGCGTTCGTGCTGCCGCCGTCGACTTCGAACCGGGTGCTGGTGGCGATTGACGAGGCCGGTGGTCTGCGGCTGGCCGGCGTTCCTGACCATGATGCCGCCGGCGGTCTGGCCGCGATGGTTAGCGAATTGCTGGCCGGCAGCGGTCGGCTGTGGCACATGAAGCTCGAACAGGCGCAGGCGTTGTTCGACGCCGCGCTCGGCCGAAGTCTGGAGGCGACGGTTGCGGCACGGGTCGGGTCGAGCTGGTCGGCGCAGAAGTTCCGGCGCGGGCTGAGCGAGAGTCTGGAAAAGGGGAAGTTTCCGGTTGTTCTTGTTGCCGAGCGTCACGACGACGCCACGAGAGAAATCGTCGATTATCTCAGAAACATGAATCTGCCGGTTACCCTGATGGTCTGCGAGCTGTTTCAGGCCGACGGTATCGAAATCATCCGGCCCCGGGTGCTGGTGGCGCCGGAGCCTTCTGCGACCGGGACGGCCGAGGAGGCGACTCCGGTTTCGCCGCCGCCCGGACCGGCGGTTCGTTCAGTGATTCCGCCCGGCCCGAGTTTCACGCCGACGGTCAGCGCCCGGCCGGCACGGGCGACGACGACGCCCAAGGACTACCCGCCGTTTCCGACCGAGGGGACAACGCCGAAGCAGCAGGACGTGCTGGCGCGGTTGGTTCAGCTTGACGACCTGGGGCTTGTGCGCAGGGGGTTCGAGTTCTTCACGCCGACCGCGGCCAGTCGTTCCGAGGCCGAGGGGGCGATAGTGATTGCGGTGGAGTCCGCGCGCTGGCCGTTTCCGCGCGAGGACGAGGTGCTGGTCGTGGTCAGGACCACGCGCGACTATATTTCCGGCTACCTGGGAATGAAGCAGGTCGACGTCGAGGATTTTTTGAGTTCACTGCCGCGCGAGCACAAGAAGGAGCGGAAAGGCGCGCTGGTCTTGCGGGCGTCGAACGTCTACGAGGCGAACCAGCTCGTCAACGAGATGCGGGCGCTGAGGGAAGTCTCGCAGCTCGGCGTCCGCTAGCCGCAGCTTCCGAGCCAAACCAGCCGTATTCCCCGACCCGTCTGAAGCCCATGCTGGTGGTCAGTTTGATGGAGGCGCGGTTTGTCTGGACAATGTAGTTGAACGGGAGGAGGCCGAGGCGGAGCAGTTGTTTGCAGAGCGCGACCGTGAGCGAGCGGGCCATGCCCCGGCCGCGGTATTCGGCGAGCACGTGCAGGAAGCCCATCGAGCCGTCGTCGTGGGTCAGGGCCCAGGCGACGAGCTGGCCGCGGCGCCGGATGCCGACAGCGGGCAGGCGGCGAATCCGGGAAGCGACATAGCTGCGACTGCGGCCGTAGGGCCATTGACTGACGATGAGCGGAGCGTCGTCGGGACGAAGCGGTTCGACCCGGTGTCCGGGGGCGCGGAGCCGGCGCGGGTCGTCGAGTACGAACATGAAGCAGGGGTTGGTCCAGACCCGGGCGCTGCAGTCGGGGCCGGGCCAGTTGCGGCGGATGAGCCGGTAGAACCTGAGCGGGGTGGCGCCGAAGTTCAGCCGCGAGCGGCGCGGCAGGGACCGGATGAGCCGGCCGGCGGCGCGGGAGTCGGTTGCCCAGAGATAGAACCGGCGGCCGCGACAGACGACGGCGCGGGGGCGGTGACGGTCGTCAACCCAGACGCGCGGGGCGGGCGCGCCGGCCCGGCCGAAGACGAGGTTGAATACCGACAGCGCCGGGATTCCGGCAGTCTGAAGCACCGGCCGGAGTGGTTCACGGTCGACACAGAGCGGCACGGTTTCAAGGATAGTGCTGGCTTGACTGCAGGCAAGCCCGGTCTAGGCTGAAAGCGATGAAGCCGCGGCTGCTTCTGCACGTCTGCTGCGGGCCCTGCGCGACGGAGGTTGTGCGCCGGCTGGTGGCCGATTATCAGCTCGTCGGTTTCTTTTACAATCCCAATATCCATCCGGAAACGGAATACCTGCGCCGGCTCGGCGAGGTCCAGCGGCTGAGTGCGCTCTGGCGCGTGCTGGTGGACGTCGGGCCGAACGAGCACGATTGGTTTCTGGCGGCGGTGCGCGGGCTCGAGGCCGAGCCTGAGGGCGGAAGGCGCTGCGCGGTATGTTTTCGGCTCAGACTCGAGGCGGCGGCCGGGGCGGCTCTAGACAATGGTTGCACGGTTGTCGCTTCGACGCTGACCATCGGCCCGCGGAAGAAGGCCGAGATCATCAACGCCATCGGTCGCGAGGTTTGCGCGGCGCACGGGGTTACGTTTCTGGCAGCGGACTGGAAGAAGCAGGACGGGTTCAAGCACAGCGTCGAGCTGGCAAAGGGACTGGCGATGTATCGACAGGACTACTGCGGCTGCGAGTTCTCGCGCCGCTACCCGGAGTAGGTTGCGGGGTCGGTCGGCAGGGGAGCGGCCCGGGTCGTGGGGGGAGTGACCGGGGGAGTGATTCCCCCGGTGGCCGGGTGGGCAGGTTGCCGGAGCCGGAGTCAGGTGGTAATCATTTGAGATTGCGATTGTTGCAGATAGACAGGGGGCTGTGCCCGCCGGGCGGCCGCAGCGGAGTGTCGGGTGGGGGTGGTCAGGTTCGGGCTAGACCCGTTCGGCCAGCAGTCCAGCTACTGCTTCGAGGAACCGGGCGTCGTCGGCGGTGAATGCGTCGGGCTGGTTGGAGTCAATGGCGATTTCGCCCCAGAGCCTGCCGTCCCTGATTATCGGCACGACGATTTCCGAGCGCGTTTCGGCAAAGCACAGCAGGTAGCGGGCGTCGGCTTCGACGTCGGGGACGACTTCGGTGCGCATGGTTACCGCGGCGGTGCCGCAGATTCCCTGGCCAACCGCTATGCGCGAGAATTTGGCCGGGGTCTGGCCCTGAAACGGGCCGAGGACGAGTTCTTTGCCCTGAAGGCGGAATATTCCGACCCAGTTGTAGTGGTTGAAGTGCTGTTTCAGGTAGATGACCGTCCGGGACTGGGCGTCTTCGCTGCGTTGAGCCGCCCGGACAAGCTGGGTGATTTCGTCGAGCTCGCGCTGGTATTTCATTGTTTCCTCCGGTTGAGTTTCCGCGACCGGGCGGTCATTGCCAAAGGAACCGGCCGTTCTTCATGATTGGCCTGCCGTCGCCCCAGACCGTGAAGTTCCGGCGCGTGTCGCAGACCATGTCCCAGTGGATGCCGGATTTGTTCTGGCCGCCGGTTTCGGGCAGGGCGGCGCCGATTGCGACGTGCATGGTGCCGCCGATTTTTTCGTCGAACAGGGTGTTTTTCGTGAAGCGGCGGATTGAGTAGTTGGTGCCGAAGGCGAGTTCGCCGGCAATCCGGGCGCCTGCGTCGGTGTCGAGCATGGTGCGGAGCAGGTCTTCGTTTTTGTCGGCGCTGGCTTCGACGACGCGGCCGCGGCGGAACACGAGCCGGACGTTCTGGACTTCCTTGCCGGAGTAGACGGCGGGGAAGGAGTAGCGGATGTGGCCTTCGGTTGCGTCTTCGATTGGCGA
>Ga0073932_1007633_pt1 | contig 10403 bp, 6 predicted proteins | sample DewCreD2012metaG_FD_76967 | JGI IMG/M metagenome (GOLD analysis project Ga0073932, IMG submission 76967) | Hot spring sediment bacterial and archeal communities from British Columbia, Canada, to study Microbial Dark Matter (Phase II) - Dewar... ...
GCCATCACCGGCAGGATCACATCTTCCGGAAGCACATCCCCTCGAAGCAGCACATCCATTTTCGTAAACCCGATGGTATTGGTTGATCTTACCCAATCCACCCGGACAAACAACAGCCGCTCCGTATCCGATTCGGCAAGAATGGTATCTGCAAAGGACAGAAAAACGTTTCTGGGGTGAGATGTGGCTTCGATGAGAAATTGAAAGCTGGCATCTTCCCGGAACCCATTGGCATCGGTTTGCCAAAACACCTGAATCGGAATCGGATCTTTGTCCGGATACCCGCAAATACTGAGGACGATGCCTTGGACCTTGCCAAGCTCAATCCCCAGCTCGGGGCTGACAAGATGGGGATCCCGGCCCTTCCCCTGAAACCGCTTGTCCTCCGTCACCACCATATCGTGCAGAAACCACGGCTTTTCGATTGACCTGCCCTGGATGTGGATCGGAATGATCGGCCCGCTTTGGGCCAGGGCATCGTCGCACAAAAACCCACATAAAACAGCCATCGCTTGAATGAATCCCAAAAGGCCGATGATGAGGGGAACCGCTGCCGAAGACGACACCCCTTGGTCGCGACGGGACGCTGTCTTGCCTCGGATTTTCATGATCTGCGGCCTTTCAGACATGGCGCGCCTCGGGCTTTCGGAAAAACAACACCATCATATATGCGATAGATGCCGCATAAACGGTTTTCATCGACCAGATGAGCATGCTGCGATCCATCGGAACAAAATGCCCAAGTGTCGTTTCGTACACATCGAGCAGGGTTTTGAAACGGAAAAAATTCATGGACAGCGGAGACGCCAGAAATAGGGTAAATACCCCGGCGTCGGTCAGTATCGCCCATGTGGCCATCCAGCACGCACAGAAAATCAGAAAGGGTTTGAGTATCGGCTTTTTGAAATACAACCCGACAATCGGGAAGAGCACCATCCAGGATACATAATGGGCGCTGTGGGATACAAGCAGCAGAAAACTCATGATACAAAGCCCCGTAGCCGTCAAAAACCTTTCGAAGGGATCGCGCGATCGCTCTTCGATCAGCCAGAGGCAAATCGCTGCATAGCAAAATACGAAAGGCACGAACCAGTTGAATCGCATCCCGAACAGGGCCTGAGCACTTTCCATATCCTGAACACCGCCTCCTCCGGTCGCAAGAGGGGTTTCAAATCTCATTTTCATCCAAAGCGGCAAGACGGTCATCGTGAAAAGAACGATCAATGCCGGAATCATCCGGCGGAAAAGAACGTTTCGGTTCCACTGTTTCCCGAAAAGCGAAAGCCCATATAAAGGCAAGTAGAGAACGATGATTTCACGACAATTGAGGGCTAACCCGAGGGTCAAGGCAGAAAGTACCAAGCGCCCCTTCTGCAGCAAAAGCAGGGTCAAGGACAGAAAAAAGATGGGAATGGATTCGAACCGACCGAATACATAGAAGGCATAGAGAGTGACCGGATTGAAGAGCCATAGACAAAGCGCCGTTTTCTGCCCGGCCTTTCCGGCCATCAACCGGAAAAGCACCCAAACGGTCCCCATATCGAAAAGCAGGTAGGGGATCTTGAGCAGAAACAAGGTCCTGAAAATATGTGGATCACTTACGAAAAGAAAATATTCGTTCAGCCCGGCCGTTGCCTGGCCCGTGTCATTGAACCGCAGCATCGTATCTGCATCAGGCAGAAACGGCAGAAACAGACGAAGAGAAACCTGCTCGATGACAACGACGACGATTCGGCCCAGATAGAGGGTTGGCTTCCCCGTAGCAACTACCTGATACATTCTCCCATATTCAGAGAGAAAATCGACGTGAGCGAAAAAAGGCATCAACACAAGGCGGATCACCAGGCCAACGCCGAAAAGCGAGAGGATTTTTGCTCGATCCTCGCCGACGGCATTTCGAACGCGCTCCATCCAGTTTCGATCGCCCACGGGATTCACTCCGACAGCCGAATGGCGAAATCTTCGGATTGCAGACTGAGATTCACATTGTAATACGGATCGCCGGCATCGATCACCCCAGCCCAGCGACTTTCAAACACCAGCCGCTCTCGGTCGAAACGCTCCCGCTTTTCCGATGTGAACTCATACCCCCGGGATGCGGATTCATGATGAACGGCCTCGCAATAGGGTGTAAAAACGTTGAGAAGCCCTTTCTGCCGAAGCTTGAGACAAAAGTCCACATCATTGTAGGCGATCCCCAAATGCTCCGCATCGAGACCGCCGACACTTTCATAGAGGGACTTTTTCACCATCATCAAGGCAGCAGTCACCGCGCTCACGTTGTGAATGACATGGGGTCTGGCGTAGTACCCGTTGTCATCTGCCTGAAAGAATCGATGGGGATGACCGGCATTTCCGAAAATGCCGACAACGATCCCGGCATGCTGGATGCGACCGTCCGGATAGAGAAGCTTCGCTCCGACGGCCCCGACTTCTGGACGCTGGCTGTGCTCGAGCAGAGCCTCGATCCAGGCGGGCGTGATGACTTCGATGTCGCTGTTCATCAGAACGAGATGTTCTCCTTTCGCCTGGGAGACGCCGAAATTGTTGATGGCGGAATAATTGAACGGCTCTCGATACGAGACGAACCTTACGCGGGCATCCATATCGACCAGCCGTTGCTTGAGATTCTCTGTCTCCGGCGCCGAGCTTCCGTTGTCGATACCGATGATGTCGAATGTCGGCCAGCTCGACCGTTCGAGTATGGACAAGATGCATTTTTCAAGCAAATCCGCCCGATCCCGAAAGGGAATCAGGATGCTGACCAACGGCCTGCCGGAAATGTTCCGCTTCACCCGGTAGCTTCCCTGCCATCTTCCATAGAACACGGCAGCCTCGACACCTCGCGCCTTCAGCGTCTGTTCGATGGCCTTTCTGCCCGCTTCCCAGGCATAGGACTTGGCATCGTATACGGCTGCCGTCGAACCCGGAATTTTCCGCCAGTGATACAGGATTTTCGAAATGTGCGCCACCCGATCGGTTTTCTCGAGAATCCGCAGGATCAGGTCGTGATCCTGGGAGCCGTTGAACCCGTCCCGAAAACCGCCTACCGCATCGAAAAGGCTTTTTCGAACCACCGTAAAATGACAGATGTAATTCTGGGACAAGATCAAATCCGGTGAATAATCCGGTTTGAAAAACGGCTCGAGCCGGTGATCTTCGAGATCCATCTTGTCTTCGTCGCTGTACACGAGATCGACCTGCGGCTGCTGCTCCAGCACCGATGCCACCTCGAAAAGCGCATCGGGTGAGAGCGTATCGTCATGGTCCAGAAAGCCGACCCACTCTCCGGTCGCCATCTCTGCAGCCGCATTGGAGGCCAGGGCGATTCCACGGTTTCGGGTGAGAAAGCGTACCTGAATGCGGGGTTCCCGATCCGCCCATTTTTGAAGAATTTCCCGGATATGCCCTGACAGGGAAGCGTCATCTGCGATGCAAAGTTCCCAGTTGTCGTAGACCTGATCCACAACCGACTGGATGGCCTTCTCCAACCAGATGCCGTCGACTTCATACACCGGAACGATGACGCTGATTTTCGGCCTCAGCGTCATTGCGGCGATCCGGCGATGCATCTCGCTGCGGCGCTCGTCGCTCAGGCGATGGGTCTCTATCCAGATTTCATAATCGGCCTGGGTAAGCCCGATTCGTGCAACCCCGGGTGGCTCTTCCGGTTGGTCCCGATCCTCTTTGGTGAGATGCAGCCACAGATGATGCCAAAGTCCCCGCGTTCCTTCTCTGCGCAAAATATCGGCGGCCTTGAACGATTGCCGTGCCAGATCCATCGGCAGAAACACCAGCCATTTCCGGCAGAATTCCGCCGTTCGCCAGATCAGCGAGCCCTTGATGCGGTTTAACGAACATTCGATGTTGCGAATATGACGGTCCTTGTCCTGAAGAACCGTTTCTAAACGGACAAGCCTGTCCCGTTGTCTGCGATCCTGGATCGTCTTTTCGTGCAACGCGTGTTGCAGCTCGGCGATCCGAGCGTTCTGATGGTTCAGAAGCCGGTCGAAGGCATCGTTTCCGATCGCCAAAAAATCCAGATCGACGCGAATCGATCGGAGAGATCCGTCGACACCATCCAGGATCCAGTGTGGATCCGCATTCGTAAAGACGTAATGACCGTCCTCTTCGCTCAACGCATTGTGGAATCGAATGGTTGCTTTGCGTTTCCGCCCCGAAACATCCTGGAGCTCGATCCGATGCAGGCAAATGACTGCCGGGCCGTTCACCGGATCGATTCGGATACCTTGAACGTGCTGAAATCGGCTGATATCGAATTCCAGGGTCCGCTCATCCCCGGCGACATAGGCCACGAGCATCTGCTTTTCGTTGTATCCCATGCCGGTATCGACATAGACCTGCGCCATCCATTTCCGGGTTCGGTCCACAGGAATATCGATCAGCCGATCGATCCACAAGCGGATATTCCGTTCGAAGAATTCCCGATGGTGCTGGAACACCCGCTCGAACATCTCGATTTTCTGCTCACGGCTTGTTGTTCGAAGCATGGAGTCCGGTCTGATGCGGTAGTGATACATCACCTCCGGAATCCGATACACCAGCCTGCCCTGTTCGATCAGGTAAAGCCAGAAATCGTAATCCTCCCATCCGTAAACCATGTCCGTCCGATAACCGCCAACGGTTTCCCAGTCGGCTTTCCGGAACACACAGGAGTTGTAGAGGATGTTGTCGATTATCATTTCTTGAAGGGAAAATTCCGGGAGGTTCCACGGTTTTTCCACAGCCCCGAAAAAAACGGCATGGCCGTAAACGATCCCGATCCCCGGGTTTTCATCCAAGATCCGACCGGCTTTTTCCAAATAGCCGGGAGAGATCCGATCATCCGCATCCAAAGGAAGGATATAGCGTCCTTTGGCTTCCCGGATGCCGTTGTTCCGTGCCGCAGGCAATCCTTGATTGGTCGTGTGGATGACCCGGGTCCGGGGATAATCACAGGTGTCGAGGATTTTGATGGTTTCGGGATCCGTCGAGCCGTCGTTGACGATCAGAATTTCCACATCCTCGATCGTCTGGGCCAGGACCGAGCCGATCGATTCCGCAAGATAAACCCCCTGGTTGTAGCAGGGGACGACGACAGTCACCGAAACAGGTTTCTGAACACAATGGGTCATGAATATCCTTTATTGAATGTTTGAAGCAAAACCCCGATTCGGGGCTGCTCCACCTTTGGCAGGGCTGTGTTGCAAAACCATCAAACCGTAAAACAGTGAGAAAGGGGGACGGTCAGGCACTAACACAGTTCTCGAACCACATCCACCGGCCGAATCCAAGATATGTTATGACAACCAACACATTCTTTGGGAGGATTTTCTGAAAGGAATTTCGCCCTGAAATTCCGATAGGCTTCTCCATTCCAGATATCCCCGATGCATTCATTCGATACATTGCCCAAGGGTTGATAGATGTAGCAGCATGGGGTGACTTCACCTGTCGGTGAAAGATAAATCCTTCGATATAAGGATTCACAGAATTTGATCTCTTGTTGATTCCCGGATGTCAACGCTTCGAATATGTTTTTGTGCCGTTTCAATGTTCGACGGTAGTACCGTTGCAACCGTTTCAGTTCCATGTATTGTCGCCCCCATCCCATCATATCCCTAAAACTGGGAAACAGATTCTTGTCTTTTAACCGGCCAAGAATCTGATCTCTCACTTGCATAGCCTGCTCTTCGACCTTTTCCACATCCACAAGATCTTTCAGCTCATGGGCGGCATTCACCGACTTCACATAGTTCTCTGGAAAACGCTCGATGATCCGTTCGCTACCTCCCAAAGAGCCTTCCATGCTGGGTAAAACCCCTTCGAAAGCCGGAGGCAAGCATAGATACACACCCAGCCTGTTTGCCGTATCAACGGCCTGCTGTCTGCAGGCATTATAGAGAGCCTTGTGCAAGCAGACATCTTCTTGCTTCAAGTCATCATGATATATGACGATGAAATATCCATATACCTGATGCACACCTAGAAGGTGCGCCAATGCTACAATAGCGGAAAGTTCGCGAACGTTGCTGGCCATAATCGTACAACCGAAATAAATCATCGGCCTTATATGATTCGGAAGCAGCTCAACAGATCGGGTTAACAAGCGAATGTTGTGCATCAGCTTGCCATATTTCGCACCTTTTCGCGTCGCTTCCAACACAAATGGCGTTGCACCATCAATAGAGACATGAATTCCCTTGGCAGCCGGCAAGAGATGAACCAATATCTCGGGTGTCATCAGCGTACCGTTGGTATGCATCTCAAGTTTGGCAGCATACGGGGAAAAATCCTGCAGCAATACATCCATATTGGGAGTGGTCAGCGGCTCTCCGCTGACGGTCAATAAATATTCATCTGCAGTAGGCAGCACTTCGTGGGCCACCCGATACAACATTTCCTGAGACATGCGAATGCTGTTGAAGTAGCTTCTGTCTTTTTCCTTGCCATGTGTCTGACAATGGGGACAACGCAAATTGCACGCGAGAGTATTTTGAAAGCTGATTCCCTGTGGCATCGTCCTGATGCATTCGTCTCCGGTCAGAATCTTCAAGCCAGCCAATGACCGGTTGATCGCCTTCATCTGAATATAAACGTCTTTCCAGACCATGCTAAACCCTTCTAACCAAACTGCTGCTCACAAAAACAACCAAAAATCACTTCACACTCGTACGTGCAATTATCCGTCAGCAACCGTCCCCGGATCATCCCTCAAGGGTGTGTTCATCCATCGTCTGAAAGCGAATTATGGTCCACAATACCCCGGTAGCGCTCGAACCGCTTCATAAAAACGTCTCCAAGTATGGTCGCTCCGAATACGCATCATCGACTGCCTTGCCATCCAAGCCGCCTGTTCCGGATAAGCATGGATACGACGCAACTGTTCAAGGTACAGGCGCACATCATCAAACGGGCGGACAAGAAGGCCTGTCTCTTCATGTTGGATCACCTCACCGATTCCACCGACATCCGATGCAACGACCGGAAGCCCTGCAGCCAGGGCGTCGAGCAGGATAGTCGGCAGGCCGTCCCATTGGGAAGTGTAGAGAAAAACATCGAAGCAGCTTGTCGGCAGAGATTCAAATCCGTCGAAGGGTCCATAATACCAGGCATTGTCGAATTGTCGAAGCCTGTGGGTATACCGATCCCGGTTCAATACGGCGGCACCGTACACATGAAAAAAAAAAGGAAGATCGGCTGCAGCCTCAATCATCTTCAACAGGATGTCGGGCCGTTTCTGATCGTCGATCCGGCCCGCCCAAAGTACATCGAGGCGGGGCTTTTTCTCGGTCATCGTCCGCAAAGTGATTCTGTTGGGAGATTGAATCCTTCCGTCGGATGGCGCAGAGAAAGCTTTCTTTCCTCCCCTGGCGGATGGTCCGTCATCGGCTTCGACGGGAAAGCGTGTATTCGGAAGAGATACAGGCTGATACACCAAGATCACCTTCTCTGGATCGAAGGCATACCACGTCATCAGCTGATCCCGAAACGTTCTGTTGTCGACCGTGACAGCCGTCAGATGATCGATGATCCAAGGAAGAAATTCCACGGCATAACCGATCCGTTTGCCTTCCGGGGTGAAGTCCATACAAAAATGGCTGGAATACAGCCGCATCCGGTTTCGCAGCACCGGGCCATACCGCTTGAACACCTGAAGGCCGAGTCGGGAATTGATGTTGTGAACGGTTGTTGGAGCGGTCTGCATCAACCACCGCACCAACAAATATTCCCGTTCCACATCGTTGAGATGGGCTGTCCACTTGCCGAATTCGAGAAAAGGCACACCTTCGGGCAGTTTGGACGCCCAGGGCGATTCAGCCGGATGGGTCGCCATAACGACGATCCGCCTTTCCGGACAAACATACCGAACGGCATGCACATAGTTGAGCGCTACCCGTTCGGCACCCCCCGTGTTCAACCAGGGTACCAGAAAGACATGATCCGGTGTTTCACCGGTTGCATCCAACATCTGGACGAATACATGCGATGCTGCAGATGGATGAACCGTGCAAAAAGGGATCGAATCGACCACTTCCCGGTCGGGGAAGATCGATGGATCGATGTCGTGCATGGCCCGCCACTGCCGGATGAGCCAATCGGGTAACCGCTCGGTACATGATTCCTCGGCGACCACACGATCCCTCGCATTTATCGTGAGAATAGTGGGCAGTCGGCAGTCGGCAGTCGGCAGTTGTAGGGGCACGGCATGCCGTTCCCACATTTTCATCCCCGGAGGCGGCATTAACCCGTTGTCAAAATTTACTCTGGAATTCGACATGCCATTGCTGGGCGATTTTCGGGCTCTGACGCGGCATCGCACCGCCTCAACCGTCTTGCCCCACAGACGGTGCAGTGCAGGCCGTTGCATCAGCCAGGCTCGCCCCGTATCGAAGCACCGGCGCCACATTTCGGAATCGAAATACCGAAACAAGGACATGGCTCAGCCCACCACCGACTTCCAGGTGTTCGCATCAAAGAGTCGAGATGTCTGCAGCAACGCCGAATGGTTGTCGACCGATCGATTTTCCACGGATACCCCTTCCGAATCATGAACGAAAAGGACGGTTTGCGGAACGACCACATGCCCGATACCGCATGCCAGCGTTTCACAGGTCCAATACCAGTCAATCGTTTCGGCTTCCATCGGTTCTCGAGCGGCAGGATATCGAAACTTCTCGAATACCGGTTGCGGAGCACAGCAGAATCCCGTCCGATACACATGCGTGACCAGAAGCGATCCCGTCGGAAATTCCGCATCATGCGAAGCGATCAGCCGCTGCACCCAATGCCTTGCGCCCAAAACCACGAGATATTCCGGTCGGGCGATGCGTTCGGCCGAGCTCTTATGCAACATGCACACTGCATTCACCACCCAGTGTTCATCCATCCGATGCATCGGCGTCATGACGCTCACCCAGCGGCCCAGGCTCCGAGCGATCCCATCGTTTCGGGCCATCCCCACATCGCCGAAATCGACAGCCACCAACCGAACCCGCTCCTGCCGCCGATATCGCTCGGTATAGCGCAGCGTCGCATCATCTGGCCGATCCAGAACCAGCACAAGTTCCGCATCAATTCCTGCGTCCCTTGCTCGTTCGATGGCCTTCAGGGCCGTGACGACCGCCGGATGGGCCCACCGACCTTCCGCATGCAACACCATCACGATGGATGCTTCGATAGAGTTCATCTCCGACGTTCCACGTCAACCCGTTGGCCTTCCAGCCACGCCCAGGTTCTCTCCAGTCCTTCCTGAAGACCGACCTTCGGCATCCACCCCAGCTCCCGTTTCGCCCGGCCGATATCGAGACAATTGATCGGCACATCAAGGGTCCGCTCCGGCTCATAACGAACGATCGGCCTCTTCCCTGTCACCCGCCGAATCCATTCGAGCATGTCGTTCAGGCTCAGCGCCGTTCCACTTCCGATGTTGTAGACAAGGGAGGGAGGATCCTGTTCAATGACCCGACAAACCGCATCCACCAGATCCCCGATATAGAAATAATCCCGAGCCACCGTCCCGTCACCCCATATGGAAATGGGCTGATCATACAACACCTTTCCCAGAAAAACGGCGATGGCACCCTGAACACCGGTGATCCGTTGTCGCTCCCCGTAGGGATTGGCCAGACGCAGCACCGTACAGTTCAGCCCATGGATCCGATGGTAGAGATAGAGGTATTTTTCGATCATCAGCTTGGTGATGCCATAGGAGCAGATCGGATCGGTCGGATGGGTTTCCGCGATGGGCAACTGTTTTGGAATGCCGTAAACCGTTCCCCCGGAAGAGGCGAACACTACTTTTTTGACCCGATGATTCAGGGCTTCGTTCAACAAATTCAGGGTGCCGATGACATTGCTGTCCACATCGTAGGCCGGATTTTCGTTGGATGGCCCGGGAAGGGTTGTACAGATCAGATGGACCAGCACATCCACCCCTTCAAGCGCCCGAGTAGTATCCTGAATGTTTCCGAAATCCCCTTCGAACATCTCGATGTCACCCACGCAATGGCACAGATTGCTGCGACTGACATTGGGAAGATCGAACACCCGCACCCGATGCCCGTGTTCCACCAAGGCATCCACGATATGGGATCCAATGAACCCGGCCCCACCCAGAACCAGCACCTTCATGGTCTTGCCGCCTTTTCAACCGATGGCCCGTTCTCTTTCAGGACATCCCGATAGATCGCTCCCACTTCCCGGGCATGGTCCCGAACGGACATTGTGTAATCGGCATTCCGACAAAGCTCCCTCCAGAGATCCGCTCGATCCAGAAGCCGCTGCATGTTTTCCCGAAGAGCCGCCATACTGTCTTTCTGAAACGTGAAGCCGTTCCATCCGTCGATCACGAATTCACTCATCCCTTTCATATCGGTTGCGATGACAGGGGTCTTGGAAGC
>Ga0073932_1007639_pt1 | contig 10397 bp, 10 predicted proteins | sample DewCreD2012metaG_FD_76967 | JGI IMG/M metagenome (GOLD analysis project Ga0073932, IMG submission 76967) | Hot spring sediment bacterial and archeal communities from British Columbia, Canada, to study Microbial Dark Matter (Phase II) - Dewar... ...
AGCCGCTGACATTAGGGTCCCCCGGTCGTCCCGTCAAATATGGCTCATCGGCCTTCCAATTCCGCTTGCGAAGGCCCAGCCGGGGGATATTCTTGTTTTTGATACTTCCGGCGGCTTCCCCAGTCATGTGGCACTTCTCATCGATAAAAGTCAGATGATTCATGCGGTATCCCAGGGGCCCCGTACAGGGGTAATGATTTCTCCCCTGAATGACAGCTATTTTGGCCCCCGGCTTATCGGGGTTCGCAGCTTTATCGCCGACATGTCCGTAAAAAGGACTGAAACCGAAAAGCCCAACTCAGAGCCGGTTAAAAATGAAATACCAATTGATACAATTTCCTTTACCATTACCAATGAACCGGTCATTTATACTGATAAAATCCCTGCTCAGGTCGGAAGCGGTGTCCAATTTGTCGTGAGCAACGGTACCGGCAAAGATGGAACCTTTGAAATACTCTTTTACAAGATGGACCTAGATCCGGCTAAAGCAAAAACGATCCGACAGGATAGGATAACCATAAAAGCCGGCGATTCCATAGAACTGGATCCCATTATATTAACCGAAACTGGACAGTATAAATTAATCTTAAAAACCAGCAGTAACCTGAAACGGGTCGAACGGGTCTGGAAAGTAGTAAGTTCAAAATAAAATGGCTATCCCCTGCTTCCTAAGCCTGCAAAGGATAGCCCCCATCGTAAATACCTGGAAGCCCAGCCCGGGACAAGAAAAGCCCCGACGAAGACCACTACATACTACACAACCTTATAACCCGCCTGTATGGCCTCCAAGTTCATCGGTATAAATTTATGCTTGGTTTCGGGGAAGAACTTTTTAAGAATCCGTTCCGTATCGGTGAGCTTTAAGGCTCCGGTCAGTTTTGCTAAAGCCCCCAGGGCAACCATGTTGGCAATCTTGGCATCCCCTATTTGTTCAGCCATGCCCTGAGCATCAACCTTAACCACCCGTATATCCTTCCGTTCGGGATCGGTTTTCACCAAACTTGAATTAATAAGCATGAGCCCCTTAGGTTTTAACATCTGTTCACAGAGGGGTAAGGAATCCATGTTCATGACCAGGACCGAATCGGGTGTAGTAACCAGGGGACTCGCTATTTCTTCATCCGAAACGATGACCCCAGCCCGAGCAATTCCGCCCCGTTTTTCAGCACCATAAAAGGGAAAAAAGGTAACATTTTTACCTTCTTCCATAGCAAAATATACCCATATTTGTCCTAAGGATATGATACCTTGACCGCCAAAACCGGCAAAAAAAGATTTTTCTGTCATCGTGCAGCCCCCTTTGCTGCGGCGCCGCCCAGGCCAGTGCTGGCCGCAGCAGCCCCTGCTGAAGCTCCAGCAAGCTCGTTTTTAATTTCCCCAAGGTGATAATAAGGAATCATGTTATTTTCGAGCCATTCCACCGCCTCCCGGGGCTCCATCCCCCAGTTTGTCGGACACTGGGAAAGGATTTCCACTAGGGTAAAGCCCTCTCCGTTCATCTGGGCCTGGAATGCCTTTTTAATATACTGTTTGGTTTTCCGTACATTGGCGGGGGTGTTAACCGCACCCCGGGCAAGGTATTTTGTTCCCCCCAGGGTAGCCAGGAGTTCGCAGACCTGGATGGGATAGCCCATGCCTGCTTCTATAGGATCCCGGCCCAATGGCGCAGTGGTAGCCTTTTGGCCAACCAGAGTGGTGGGGGCCATCTGACCGCCAGTCATACCGTAAATGGCGTTATTTACAAAAATAACAGTAAATTTTTCACCCCGGTTGGCGGCATGAATGATCTCAGCGGTCCCAATGGCCGCCAGGTCGCCATCCCCCTGATAACAAATAACCAGATGATCCGGCAGGACCCGCTTAATACCCGTAGCCGCCGCCGGTGTGCGGCCATGGGGCGGCTGGACTGAATCAAAATCAAAATACAGGTCTGCCCAGATTGAACAACCCACAGGATTGGTAATAATCGCCCGTTCCTGCAAGTCCATTTCATCAATTACTTCTGTTATGAGCCTGTGTATTACCCCGTGTCCGCAGCCTGCGCAGTACTTAGTGGATACTGTTTTTAAGCTCTCGGGGTGTCCGTAGAGTTTCTTCATAAATTACCTCCCGAGGATCCGCTTCGCCTCTGCGAAGACCTCTTCTTCTGTGGGGATAACCCCGCCGCAATGACCCAATAGATGTACGGGAGCCCGGCCAAGGACCGACAGCCGCACATCTTCTACCAGCTGGCCCATACTCATTTCTACGGTCAGGAAGGGCTTTTTCCGTTCAGCAAGCTGTGAGAGGACCTGTTCGGGGAAGGGCCACAGGGTGATGGGCCGGAACAGCCCCAATCTAATCCCCGCCTTTTCGGCAAGTTTTTTTGCACCGAGACAAACTCGGGCGGAAGTACCATAGGCAACCATATACAGGTCCGCATCTTCGCCGATAAGCTCATAGCGGATTTCTTGAGCCTTTATCTGTTCATAGCGTTTGAATCGGGCTTTAACCTTGGCTTCCAGATTCTCCGGTACCAAATCGAGGGACGAGATATGACGGGCTTCACGACCGGTTCCTGTCTGGTGCCCGACAGACCAATCCCGTTTTGGCAGGCTCTTAAGGTCCCGTTCAGGCGGCAGCACCACCCCTTCCATCATCTGACCGATCATACCATCGGCCTGAAGGATAACCGGTACCCGCCAGGTGTCGGCCAGATCAAAGGCAAGATAGGTCAGATCCGCCGCTTCCTGTACACTTTTTGGGGCAAGCACTATAGTATAATAATCCCCATGGCCGCCGCCCCGGGTAGACTGAAAATAGTCTGCCTGGCTGGGGGCTATAGAACCAAGACCGGGACCGCCCCGGACTACATTGGCTACTACCAGGGGAATATCAGCACCGGCCGCATAGGAAATACCTTCCTGCTTGAGACTTACGCCGGGACTGCTGGAACTGGTCATAGATCGGGCGCCAGCAGCACTGGCACCATACACCATATTGATGGCTGCCACTTCGCTTTCTGCCTGTATAAAGATCCGTTTCCGGGCAAGCATGTACCGAGCCATATACGCAGTGAGCTCATTCTGGGGTGTAATGGGGTACCCAAAGTAGGCGGTACAACCCGCCCGGATGGCTGCCTCTGCAATGGCCTCATTCCCCTTCATCAGGCGTTTTTCTTCGCTCATGCTTCATCTCCTTCCAGTTCATACACCTCGATACAAACATCGGGGCATACCTGATAGCAGCTACCGCAGGCTATGCATTTCTCTGCATATTTTGCAAAGGATGGATAGGTTCCTGTCGAATTGGGGGTAGTATCTGGTTCAAGGACCTTGGTTGGACATGCACGGACACAGAGGTAGCATCCCTTGCACATCTCCCGGTCTATGACAACCTTTCCTCTCTTAGCCATAGGGCCTCCTTATCTATATATTCAGGCAGTTCTGAATTGCTTGTCTGTATCGACCAGCAGCACCTGCCCGGACTTGTAGCATAGGCAAAGTTCATTTTCGTTTCTGGCTAAAGGCGACCAGCACCGCCAGGGCGATGGATGCATGTTTTGTTTCAGCCGTATCGGCCCGGCTTGTCAGGACCACCGGCGCACCAGCGCCCATTACAAGCCCTGCCCCCTTAGCCCCTCCAAGGTCAATGACGGACTTGTATAAAATATTCCCCGCCTCTATATCCGGTGCCACCAGGATATCCGCATCTCCCGCCACGGGGCTTTCGATTTTCTTTATCCGGGCCGATTCGGCACTTATGGCATTATCCAGGGCCAGGGGGCCATCGATGATACAATCCTTAATCTGGCCACGCCGGTTCATCTGGGTAAGTATGGCCCCATCCATGGTACAGGGCATTTTCTCCGGATTTACCTTTTCTACCGCCGCTAACAGGGCTACCTTTGGGGTATCGATTCCCAGGGCACGGGCACAGTCTACAGCATTTTTAATGATATCAATCTTTTCCTGAAGGGTCGGCGCAATGTTAATGGCCGCATCGGTCATAAGAAATAATTTATAGTAGTTCGGCGATTCAGCCACTCCCACATGGCTCACGAGGCGCCCCGCATTCAATCCGGTTTCCTTGTTCAGCACCGCCTTAAGCAGAACCGATGTATCAAGGATACCCTTCATTACAAAGGCCGCTTCTCCCCGCCGTACGTAGTCCACCGCTATCGACGCAGCCCGCACCACATCGCTTTCATCCACCACTTGATAGTTGGATACATCAATATGGATATCCTTGGCGATGGTCTCTATCAGGGTTCGGTCCCCAACCAGGATTGCTTCTGCTAAGCCATCCCTCCGGGCCGCTTCCACCGCTTCCAAAACTTCCTCATCTTGGGCGGCGGCAACCGCAATCCGGACCCGGCCCTTTTCGCCAGACAGAGCCTTTGCCCTTTGAATGAGTTCTGCTATAGTTTTCATAGTAAAACCTCGGCTTATGGTTTAATATTCTACGGGTATTTCTTCGCCCCGCAGGACCCGAAGGCCCGCATCGCGCAGGGCTTCCAATTCACCTTCTCCAGGATAGACCTCTACGGGAGCAATCCAGGATACCTTTTTAGTGATTCCCTGAACCACATTCGCATCATGGGCAATACCGCCGGTCAGCAGTATGGCATCTATTTTGCCATCCGCCGCCGCCGCCAGGGAACCAATTTCTTTTGCAACCCGGTAGATAAATCCATTCAGAACGAGGGCTGCTTCCTGATCCCCTTCCCCTGCCCTCCGTTCCACTTCCCGCATGTCGTTGGTTCCTAAAAGACTTACAAAACCTCCATGACCGGTAAGCAGTTTCCGGATTTCATGTTCTGTGTAATCACCGGAAAAACAGAGACTCACTAGGGACCCTGCTGGTATGGTGCCGGCCCGCTCGGGTGTAAAGGGGCCTTCGCCGTCGAGTCCATTGTTTACATCGGTTACCCGGCCCCGGCGATGAAGTCCCACGGTCACACCGCCGCCCATATGGACAACAATGAGATTTATGTCATCATAGCGTAAACCACGGGTCTTTGCATACCTCAGGGCAACGGCCCGTTGGTTCAAGGCATGAAAAATAGACCGGCGCTTTATCCCCTTAATACCCGTAAGACGGGCCACATCGTCCAGTTCATCAACCACAACTGGGTCGCTGATATAGGCAGGAACTCCCAGCTTAGTCGCCAGGTTATCGGCAATCAGGGCGCCCAGGTTGGAGGCATGACCACCATAACAGGCGGTGCGCAGGTCCTCCTTCATTTTATCGTTTACCCGATAGGTGCCATGGGGCAAGGGCCTTACAAGCCCACCCCGGGCTACGATACAATCAATAGCCTTAAGATCGATGACATGAGCATCGAGCAGGTCCAAAATGGCCTTTTCCCGGAATTCCATTTGATCTGCCACCGTATCAAATTGAGCGAGGGCTTCGACTGAATGGGAAACACTGGAAGTAAAAACGGTTTCTTCGTCCCGATAGACCCCTACCTTCGTGGATGTAGAGCCGGGATTGATAACAAGGATGGTATATGCCATAGCATTGACAGTATATACCAAAATGGAGATTTAGCAAGAAAAATGTTGAATTTTTAAAGATAAATCTTGATATTATAAAGAGAAGCATTATAATAATACTTAAGGAGCTTTAGCAGGAATGTTAAACCAGACAGGATTTGTACTTCGGTTTTTAGGCCAAAATTCGTTTATTCTTACCGATAGCAAGGGCTTTTCCGTTGCCATAGATCCCTATTTGAGCGACTGGTGCGCCACCCGTGGCACGAGTACCGAGCCTACTGCAAAAAGCAGGCTTTTTCCGCCTCCTATGAGACCGGAAGACCTGGATGTAGACCTAGTGCTGTTGACCCATTCCCACTGCGACCATGCGGATCCCGAAACCCTTAGAGCCCTCACACCGAAGCGGCATATCCGTGTTGCGGGCCCCCGGGACGCACTCAAGGTAGCCGAAAAGGCAGGGATTTCAGCGGAACGGCTCAGACTCATCCATCCGGGGGAGGAAATTACCTTTTATAATAAACCTGGGGTACTAGCTGCAGCGGAACACATTCGAAGGGGGACCGGTGAACGAGGATTGCGGGTTAAAGCAACCTTTGCACTGCCAACCGACGGTTCAGATCTGAATCATTTGGGTTATCTCTTGCAATTCAGCGATGGGAGTACCTTCTGGAACACGGGAGACACGGCCTGGTGCGATACCCTGCCCATACTTGCGGCCAAAGAAGTGGTAAAAACCATAGCCGCATGGAAAGACGAAAGCCCACAAGGGAGCCCAACGCCACCAGGAGAAAACTCTGGCCCCGATGTCATAGCGGTCTGCATCAATGCGGGATATGGGAACCTTTCCCACTGGGATGCCAGCAGACTCGCCGGGGCAGCCCATGCCCGGTATGTCATTCCAGCCCACTGGGACCTTTTTCCCCACAATTCGCTGAACCCGGAGCCCTTCAGAACATCCCTGGAAAAGAATGCCCCCGGTTCGGCCTATTTTCTTATGGAACGGGACCGGGACTATTGGTTCAGCGAAGGCCGGTTGCAACTCGCCGAGGAAACCCCATAAAAACCTTATTCCTTACCGTTCTTTGTACCCACATATTTTCGGACAAAACCGCAGGGACGGTAGGTCATTTTGGCCTGCCGGAGTCCTTCATCACCCAGGTCCTGTTCCCGGTTTATATACATGAAATGTTTCGGCAATGATGCCGCAAAGGCCTGATTTATAAACTGGTAAATTCCCTTGTATAGTTCCAGCCCTTTTTCAAAATGGACAGCAAACATGCGCCCCTTGGCCACACTTTCCCCCAGACACCAGCCCGCAGGCTTGTTGTCCACGTAGTACATGGCACCCTTGAGCCCCAAATATTCAAACCGTTCCAGGGCTTCCTTGGCTGCCACAAAGTCCCCTTCTATGTTTTTTTCCTTGCACCATTCATCCAGCACATAAAGAGCCTGGGGAACCAATTCAGCGGTGAGTGGCCGTTCTTCATAGGTATAGGAATTGATAAAGGCATTCACCAGGTTTCGCTTTTTGTGGTATTTCTTGCCCGACAACTCTGCCAAATCTGTCCTTAGATACAGGTAATCAAAATTATCCCGGTCTTCCCGGGTTTCTATGCCCCAATCTTTCAGATTTATACAATTGGCACAGACCACTGAGTCGGAAAGATTCTTCCAGTAATCATGGGTCGTAAACAGGTCATCGATAATATCCCGGGATGGAATGGAACAGGGAGTCATAAAGAACTTTTTACCATCCCGCTCGCCGGAGATAATAATGGTGTTGTCATCATGGGATAATTGATAATTATACCGTTTCCGAAATAGATACAAATTGGAAAAGGTAAATTCCGAAACCCCATCGGCAGTCATATTCAGCCGGGGATAGAGATCATCTCTAAGTTCCAGCCCTATAGGTATAAAGTCCGGATATTTTGGTATTCTCATTATAGATAATAATATACAGATTGATGAACCGAAAGGGCAAGCAGAATGCAAACCTGCCGGGCTTTACGAGACCGATTTTATTGCGCATAGTATAGGTATGAACAATTTTACCCAACGATTAGCGGATACCGACATGGTAGACCGCCTTCTTCCTCGGTTCACCAGGTATGTCCAAATATGGACTACCAGTGACCGGCATATTGCGGAAACCCCCTCCACCCCTGGCCAGTGGGACCTGGCAAAGATGCTTGTGGATGAGCTTAAGGGGCTTGGTATAGAACAGGTTGAACTTACCGACCATTGCTATGTCATAGCCCGAGTGCCTGCCACACCGGGCTATGAACATGCACCAACCATTGGTCTTATGGCCCATATGGACACCGCCAGCGATGTAAGCGGGAAGGATGTGCATCCCATTGTTACAGAAGATTATGATGGCTCAGTGCTTTCCTTAAAGGATGGCATCAGTCTGGACCCAGCCAAAGATGAAGCCTTAGCTAAACGAATCGGCGACACAATCATTCATACCGATGGTACCACCCTGCTGGGAGCTGATGATAAAGCTGGGGTGGCTGAAATTATGGCCGTCCTCGATTATCTTCAGAGTCACAAGGACATTGTCCATGGGCCGCTGGAAATTGTCTTTTCCCCCGACGAAGAAACCGGCAAGGGGCTTCCCGAATTTCCCCTGGCGTCCTTTAAGGCAAATGCCTTTTATACCCTGGATGGAGGCCCTGCGGGAGAGCTAGAGGTAGAGTGTTTTACGGCCTATAAAATTGATGTCCTCTGCCATGGCAAGGCTATACACATCGGTCAGGCCCGGGGAAAACTGGCCAACGCCACCATGATGGCCGCCACCTATGCAACCCTCCTGCCCCGTTCAGAAAGCCCCGAGGCTACCGACGGCTACTATGGCTACTATTGTCCCATCGAAATTAAGGGGGATCTGGAAGAGGCTTCACTGGAAATCTATATCCGGGACTTTGACCAGAAGGAAATTGAACGGCGGCTCGCAGCTCTGGAACTCTTCGGCAAGACCGTGGAAGCCCTGTTCCCCGGCGGAAGGGTGGAAGTAAAACCCCAGCTTCAGTACATCAATATGAAACAAAAGATTGATGAACATCCCAAAGTTCTGGAGCTTTTAGAAGCGGCAGCGGAGCGAGCCGGAGTTAAGGCATACCTTAAGCCCATCCGGGGTGGGACTGATGGCTCCCGACTCACTCAGATGGGGATACCAACCCCCAATGTGTATACCGGAGGTCACAACTACCATAGCAGAACCGAATGGGCCTCCCTGTCGGACATGGTAGCCGCGGCGAGAACTGTGCTGGAACTGATCCAGCTCTGGGCTAAGGAAGGGGACCTTGCCTGAACTCGCCCCCTGGGAGCGAAGACTCATTCAGGAATGGCGAACCCTGCAGGGTAGAAACAAAAGAAAAGCCCGGGGGTCCTCCGCACTGCCACCGGACAGGCTCACCCTTGCAGAATTAGATCGGGCAGGGGCGGACCTTTTAGCCCTGCAGCGGGGGCTTACGGGGGACCGGCATCTTATCGGTTCCGCCTATATGGATGAATCCCGGAGGCTCGGTGCATACCTTTTGTTTTATTGGTTTACATCCTACACCCAGACCTGGGGCATGCTCGATATAGCCCTTGGCGCACTTAAGGCCCAGGGCCTTAAGCCCCTGGACGCAAGGGAGATTACCCCAGCCTTCCAAGCTGGAGACGCGGGTTCAATGAGGGAGGCTCCACCTAGGGAAATCCCCACATTCCGCATTTTAGACCTGGGTTCAGGGCCTGCGCCCTGTGGTCTTGCGGTGGCGGATTGGTTCAACAGAGCTTTTCAGAGCCGTACCAGCAAGCAACACAATCTAGGCTCACCGACGGAATTTGAAATCACCGCCTGCGACCAAAGTTCTCTGGCTCTGGAAGTGGCAGAAAAACTCGCTCGATCGGCGGCTTATAGGCTTACCAGGGTCGGCCCCTGGCAGGCTGGCACAGACCCCATTCCCAAGGGGTCCTATCATTGTATAGTTATGGGCCACCTGTTAAATGAACTCTGGCAGGATGAGCCGGACAGGCTGGAAAAACGGGCCGCTTTTATTGGAGCATTAGGGGATCGGCTTGAAGCGGGGGGAATCATGATCATTCTTGAGCCGGCCCTGCTTGGTACCGGCCGGGATTTGCTGAAAACAAGGGACCGGCTTTTACAATCCCCTTTGGGATCTCCTTGGTATGTGTTGGCACCCTGTTTTACCCAGGGCCTCTGCCCCGCTGTAGCCCAGACGAACCAGACCTGTCACAGCGATTTTGTCTGGCACCTGCCCCGGACAGTCAGGGAACTGGAACGAAGAACCGGACTAGACAAGGACCTGGTGAAAACCACAGCCTTGGTATTAGCCCGCTCAAAGGATCTGCACCATGCAGTGCTTTCAGATACTCCTGGCATACCAAGACCTGCGAGCAATGTATACCGGGTTGTATCAGAACCGATGCTGAATAAGGCCGGCCGAACCAGGGTGATCCTCTGCGGCAAGGATGGCCGCATTCCCCTTTCTGCAAGGCTCGGCGAGGCCTTCCCTGCAGAGGCTATGTTTAAAAAGCTCCGCCGTTCCGATGCCATTTTCTTGCACCAACCGGAACAGCGGGAAACCGGCCTCGCCCTGGGACCTGAAACCAGGATTAACTATGTATAATAACAATAGTGAGAATATACAACATCAGACAAAACACACTATAGAGCAATAATAGTCGGTTACTTAGCTTGAGCATTTTCATGTATCACTCCTCTTTTGAGTAAAAGTTTGCCAATGGGGTAACAGTTCATCAAACTGAATCCCCAGGGTTTTCATCATGGAAAACATCCGGGGTAGTTCTTCAGAAAAAAAGCGATCCCGCCGCATGGCTCTGATTTTTTCCACAGCCCCTGTTGCAACAAAATACCCCGCGCCTCGCTCGGCATAGGCAAGCCCT
>Ga0073932_1007640_pt1 | contig 10395 bp, 5 predicted proteins | sample DewCreD2012metaG_FD_76967 | JGI IMG/M metagenome (GOLD analysis project Ga0073932, IMG submission 76967) | Hot spring sediment bacterial and archeal communities from British Columbia, Canada, to study Microbial Dark Matter (Phase II) - Dewar... ...
AATCGAGCTGCTGAACACTGCCGGGCGAACTCCGCACGTGGAACTCCGGGAGTTCCTCCCCCAGCGGCGGGGGCGGCAATTCCGCGGGAATCTCGGCTAACCGCTCATTTTCCAACTGCTGCGTGAACTCGGAATATGGCAGGTGGGCCGCGGGCTGCGGCGGGGCGGTGCGCGGCGCCGGGATCGCCGCTCCGGGGCGGCTCTCGATCAGGGTTTCCCGGATGGAATCGCGCACAAAGTCGTGGACGAAGGTCGCGTGCCGGAAGCGGACCTCGGTCTTGGAGGGGTGGACGTTGACGTCCACCTCGCGCGCGTCGCAGTCCAGGAACAGCAGAACAAACGGGAACGCTCCGGCGGGGATCAAGTTGTGGTAGGCGGAGCTGATGGCGTGCATGAGCGTCTTGTCGCGTATCAGCCGGCCATTCACGAACACGTAGATCGAATTGCGATTGCTCTTCTGCACCTGCGGCCGGGATACGAATCCTCGCACGCAAAACACGCGCAGCCTGGCATCCTCCCCTTCCCCTTCCTCTTCGTCCACCTCCGCCATTTGCGCCGCCACGGAAGCCGAAGGCGGGACGTAGGGCGGCGGAAGGCGCAGTTCCCTCTCTCGCACTCCGATGTCCACCAAGTCCTCCAGCACCGCACCCCCAAACACCTGGAAGACCCGCTCCCGGGCCGAACCCACCGGCGGCACGCGAAGGAGTTCGTGCCCGCCATGCCGCAGTTCAAACGCCTTGCCAGGGTGGGCCAGGCTGTAGTGAGTCACAAGCGAGGCGATATGAGCCAGTTCGGTTTGCTCGGTCCGGAGGAACTTCTTGCGGGCGGGAACGTTGTAGAAAAGGTCGCGGACGGTCACCACCGTGCCCGGCGCGAGCGCCGCCTCTGCACAATTCAGAATTCGTCCCCCGGCGATCTCCACTCGCGTCCCGGTCTGCTCTTCGCGGGACCGGGTCTCAAGCACGAGCCGGGAGACGCTCGCAATCGACGGCAGAGCTTCGCCCCGGAAGCCGAGCGTAGCGATATTCAGCAGGTCGTCCGCATTACGGAGCTTGCTGGTGGCATGGCGCTCAAACGCCAGCAACGCGTCATCGCGCATCATGCCGCAGCCGTCGTCCGCTACCCGGATGAGCCGGCGCCCCCCCGCTTCCGCCTCCACCCGCACTTCCGCGGCGCCTGCATCGAGAGAATTTTCGAGGAGTTCTTTGACAACCGAAGCCGGCCGCTCCACCACCTCGCCTGCCGCGATCTTGTTGGCGACGTTGTCGGGCAGGACGCGAATGCGGCCCATATGAGCCCGCCGCTACTGCACGACGATGCCGCGGGCTTCGAGCAGCTCGCCGGTGCGTTGCAACAAGGTGACGAGGTTGCGGCGATATTGCACTGTTTGGTTCACCAGCACCGATTGCGCGTTCACCAACCGCGTCTGCGCGTCGAGCACGAAGAAGATCGTCGTGGTTCCCAGGTCGTACTTCTTCTGTTCAGCGTCCAATTGCTTCTGCGCCAGATCCAGACCCACTTTGGCGATCTCAATGCTCGCCTTGCTCGATTCCACCTGCGTAATAGCGTTCAGCACGTCCAGGCGCACCGACTGCTCAAGGGAACGCAACCGGTACGCGTTCAACTTCTTGTTGACCAGGGCGTCCGCCAGGTTCGCCGCCGCCGAGCGGTCGCGCAACGGCAGCGTGAGCCGCAGTCCGAATTGGTAAATCGGATAGTTGAAAGTGAACATCTGGTGCAGCGCGTCGCCCACGCCGCCTGGCACCACTTGCAAGACGCGCAACTGGGTGCCGTCGCTCGTGAACACGTTGCCGCGCTGATAGAAATTGCCGCCGCGCCCCGTGCCGGCGTAGCTGCCGGTCAAACTCAGGTCGGGCCGCAGGGTATTCTGCGCCTGCTGAATGGAGAGATCGTCCGTCACTAACGCCTGCAACTGAGCCCGAACGTCCGGGCGGCGCCGCTGCGCCTTTTCGACCAGCGCTTCCCGGTCGAAGGTTGGAGGGGCCGTTCCGGGATCGGGATTCTCCGTCAAAACGATCGGCATGTCGCGGAAGCGGGGATCCAGATCGGCGCCCATCTGCCGCCGCAGCGCGTCTTCGGCGATCATCAAACGAAACTTGGCCTGCGACACCTGAATCCGCTGTTGTTCGTACTGCGCCTGCGGGTTATAAATGTCGAGCGGCGAGATCGCGCCCAATTCCAGTTCCCGCTGATTACGCTTTAATTGCGTAGCGAGGTTTTCCAAACCTTTCTCTTGGACTTTGAGGTTTTCCCGTTCGAGAATCACCTGCCAGTAGGCGTTCTCAGCCGTGGCGATGAGCCGCAGCAACTGATCCTCGACGTTCGCCTGCGCCGACGCCAGGCGGCTGCGAGCCAATGTGATTGGCAGCTTCACGATGCTGGGCCCGCGTCCGCGGAGCAGCGGCTGGCTGAACCCGAACGAGACTTGGGAGCTGTAAAGCGGATTGTAGTTCTGAAAGGTGCTGTTCGTGGAAGTCTTGGTGGTCGAAAAGTTAGCCGTTAGCTGCGTGCTGGTGGCTAACCTCTGGGTGAAGTTCATGTTGAACGGCTGGCTCAGCTGGTTCAGCGTCGCCGCGCCCGCCAATACGTCCCCCGTCTGGCTCTTCGTGCGCGTGCTGTTGAACGACGCCGTAACGGTCGGGTCGAATGTGCCGAAAGCGCGAGTAATGGCGTTCTTCTGAACTTCCACGCTTAACATCTGCACCTGGATGTCCGGGTTGTTGGACATCACCAGGTCAAGGTAATTCTTCAGCGACAGCTCCAGCTTGTCTCCCACCACAAATTCCTCGAGCCGCACCGGGGGTCTGATCTCCACCCGAGTTTGAGGCGGCGTGAAAACGGTGCGGAAGTAGCCCCGCGAAGGGAACATGTGGGACTCCACTTCCTGAGCGGGGCACAGCGAAGCAGCCGTACAAAAAACGAAAGCGATTGGAATGATGCGCATGATTCTCTCTGGCAGCCGCGGGCGGCCTGCCGCCGCCCGCGCCCGTAAACTCCCTATGCTACTCGTAACGGATAGCTTCAATCGGGTCCAGCTTGGCAGCTTGAACCGCAGGATAAATGCCGAACAGCAAACCGATGCCGCACGACACGCCAAATGCCACGGCAATGGAGGCAAAGGTAACTTCGGTCTGCCATCCGGCGGCGGCGGCGATGACTTTCGATAGCGTATATCCGAACACCACGCCGATCAGACCGCCCAAAATCGAGATCAGCACCGCCTCGGTCAGGAACTGCCGGATGATGTCCGCCTGCCGGGCGCCGATGGCGCGCCGGATGCCGATTTCGCGGGTTCGCTCGAGCACCGTGGCAAGCATGATGTTCATGATGCCGATGCCGCCGACCAGCAACGAAATGCCGGCGATGCAGATCATCACCACGCTGAAAATGAACTGCGTGCGGCGCTTCTGCTCCAGCAATCCGGCGGGAACCGTAATCGTGAAATCACCGGCGTCTTTGTGGGTCGCCGTGAGTATGGCGTTGACAACGTTCGCCGTCTCCACGGAATCGGTCCCCGAGGTGACCTTGATGTAAATCCCGTCTATTTCATCCTTCAGATAGCTGTTGTTGTCCTCAAACCGCCGCATGACGGTGTTAAGCGGCGAAATCACCAGGTTATTGCGGTTGGTGACCTCCAAACCTTCCACTTCCGTGTCCGCCGTCGCCTGCTGCGCGAGCACTCCGATGACCTGGAGCCAAGTGTCATTGATCTTGACATACTTTCCCACCGCCGGCTCGTAACCGAGAAGGTTGACCTTGGCCGTCTCGCCCAACACGCAAACGGGCGCCGACTTGGCGTTGTCTTCTTCGGTGAAAAACCGCCCCTCGACGATCTTGAGCGAGTTGATGGTCATGTAGTTGGGCTCGACGCCGATCAGAAGTGGCGGCTCAGCCGCAGTCTTGGGAAGAACCTTTTGGGGCTTGAACCGCTTACGCGGGGTCAGAGCCTCGATGCCCTGCACGTTCTCGGCGATCGCGCGGAAATCCCGGAAGGTTAACCCCGGAGATATGGCGCGGCGGGTCTGCAACTCGTTGCGGTCCACGGCTTCCTTGGCTTCGATGATGATGTTATTGACCCCTAACAAGTCGATATAGCTCATCATCTCCTTCTGCGCGCCGGCGGTGATCGAAAGCATGGCCACCACCGCGCCCACGCCGAAAATCATGCCCAACATCGTGAGCAGGCTGCGCAGTTTGTGCACCAGGAGGCTCGAAAGCCCCATGGAGATTTCGGGGAGAATGCCGGAAAACATCGACATGGCTTACTTCGCACCTCCCTTGGAACCCATCGCTCCCATGGCGTTCCCGCCGCCTTTGGACTCAGCTTGCTTCTTTTTCTTGTCGCCCGGCTTCTCGGTCGGGTCAGCCAGAGCGATCACCTCGCCCGGCTTCAAACCCGCCTCCAATACCAGCGTGGATTCGCTCCGCTTCAGCGGCTTCAGCACTCTTTCTTCCCACTTGCCGGGCCCCTGTTGCACATAGGCCACCAGTTTGCCGCTCTTCTCGAATGCGGCCTGCGCCGGGATGTGGATGGCGTTCTGCAACCTTTCCACGATGATTTCCACATCCGCCAGAAGGCCCGGGCGAATCAAAATGTCGAGTTGCGTATCCTCCTCAGGAGGTGGCGGCAATTTCGCCTCCGCCAACTCCTTCTCGCTAAACTGCGATGAGCTGCGGAACATCGCGGCAAACGGGTTCTCCCCTTCGCCACCGCCCCCCCGGCGCCTTCCGCCGCCCGGTCCGGCGCCGCGTTCCTCGCCGCCCTCGCCTCCTGGACGCCGTCCAAGCAGAACCGGTGGCCCGCTTTCAGCTCCCTTAGCGCCTTCGGTGGGCCGCCGCGCCGTTAGCGTGGACGGGTCGCGCCCGATGGCCTTCATGGCCTCTTGCATGATCTTTTGCCGCTCTTCGCTCGAAAGATCCTGCATATTACGGCCCTTGAGAGCCGTCTGCATCGCGGTGCGCAATTTCTGGCGGTCTTCGTCGGAGAGGCCGGCCATAGCGCCTCCCGCGCCGCCCGGACCTCCGGGTCCGCCCGCGCGCCTCCGCCCTTCGCCTCCGGCGCCTTCACCACGCGCCCCCGCTTGTCCGCCTTCGGCTCCGGGCGCCATTCCGGGCGGTCCACCCGGTCCTCCCGGCCCGCCGGGACCGCCGCCGGGCATCCCGGCCATCAACCCGCCGGGGCCTCCCATCAAGGACAACGAAGACGGCGTCGTGGCCACCGGCTTCTTGCGGTTCGCCTCCGCGGTAGCCAGCACGCGCCGGATCTGCTCCTCGTCGGCGCCGAGAGTCTTCAAGAGTTCCCGCATGTCGATGTCGAACGTGACGTCGAACTTCTTGGCCGGGTCCGCCGAAAAGAAGTTGGCGCTTGCCGTTCCGCTCAGGCTCTTGATCTTTCCCTTGAACCGCTGCTCGGGAATCGCGTCCAAGGAAATCAGCACCTCTTGCCCTTCGCGCAGATTCGCCCGGTCGAGTTCTCCCACCTTGGCGCTGATTTCGAGTTCGGAAAGGTCCAGCACGTCGGCTACCGCCATTCCGGGGGAAACCTGGTCGCCTTCCCGGATATCGGGCAACTGCTGGCCAAACATCCGTCCGAAGCTTCCGCTGTAGTTTTGCCGGATCGCCACCAAGCCGCTCATGGGCGTCAGCAGCCGCACCTGGCTCAACCGCTGCCGTTCCCGGGCCAATTCCAGATTCGCCTTATTCTTGCGCTCCTGAAGCACTGCGAGTTCCGCCTGCGCCTGCTCCTGGCGCGACTTGATGTCGCTTTCCAGTTGCTTCAACCGCCGGCGCGCTTCCTCCAGCGTGAGCAGGTTCTTCTTGGCGTCGATCTGAGAGATCAATTCGTTGCGTTTGACCTCCAGTTCGGCCCGCCGCACCGCGTATCTGGCCCGCAGCAGCTCCACTTGGTCCTGGTTGTTGCGGATGGCCAAGTCCGCTTCCGCCTTCTTGATCTGCTCGTTAAGCTGCTCGATTTCGAGTTCTTTCTCCTCCAGGCGGGAGCGCACCTCGGAGTCGTCAAACTCCACGATCAGATCCTTCTCCCGCGCGAGCGAGCCCAAGGACGCAAGCCGGGTCACCTGAACCGTGCCGAACAAATTGGGCGCCACCAGAGTGATCGACCTCACCGCGCGCAATTCGCCGCGCGTGAAACTTCGCACCACCACGTCGCCCTGCCGCACCTTCGTCGTCGCGATCTGCTGCTGCCGTTGCGGCATGCGCTGAAACAGACGGTACCCGCCCCACACCGCGGCGGCCACGACCGCTAAAATTCCAACCCTGATAAGTACTTTCTTCAACATCGCCAGTCCGCTTTCTCCGGCAGTCGCCTTCCTACTACAGTTTCTTCGCCTTTTTGGCGGCCTCGACCGGATTCTCGAGCGCCACCACCTCGCCCTCGCGCAAGCCCTTCGTCACCACGATGTCGGTGTCGTTCCGCCTGCCGACTTCAATCGGCCGGATCTCGAATTCCTGGCCTTTCTGAATGTAAACGGCCGGCTTCCCATTGTGCGTGAAGCTCGCCCGGCTGGGAATGAGAATCGAGTTCTCTTCCCGCTCAATGATGATTTCGGCGCTGGCGCTCATTCCGGGGCGCAGCCGCGCGTCCAGGTTCTTCAGCGTGGCCCGCGCCGGAAAGACTTTCTCCGAGGCGCCAAAACCGCGGTAGATCAGCGACGCGATCGGGCTAATCCAATCCAGCTCCGCCGTGAAGTCCTTGTCGGGTATGGCGTCCACGCGGATGCGCAGCGTCTGCCCCAATTTGATCTTGCCCCGGTCCACTTCGTCGAGCTTCAGATCAATCCGCATCTCGGATAGATCCGGGATCTCCGCAATCGGAGCTCCGGTCCAGGCGCGGTCGCCCTCCTTGAACGGAGGCGGCGTCGAACCGAACGAGCCGGGCGCGCGGAAGTTGGGGAGGATGTTGACGATGCCGTCGAGCGGCGCTTTGATCACCATCATGTCCAAATAGCCCTTGGCCCGGTCCATGTCGCGCACCGCCTTGTCCTTGCGCTGCTGGAGCCGCTCCAGGTCCGCCCGCTGCGTCGTTCCGTGAGAGTTGACCACCGCTTTCACCTGCGCCAACTCTCCTTCCGAAATGCCCACGTCAATGCGATTCTTCGCCCCCTCGATCTCGGAAACGATCTCCGCTTTGCTGGCTTCCAGCTTGGCGCGCTCGAGGTTGTAGCCGCTGGTCATCAGGCTCATGGAGTCGGACTCGTTGACGATCTTGTGCGACGCCTTGGTCTGAACGATCTCGCTGTCCACTGTCCGAACCGTCGTCGCCCGGTCCAGATACTGCTGCTCGACGCTCGCCGCGTCGAACTCGACCACGACATCTCCTTTGCGAATCGGCTTGCCGGATTCAGCCAGTTTCGTGATGCGCGGATCGGGCACCTGCGGCGCGGTCAGAATGACCGACCGGGTGCTGCGAATCTCGCCTCGCGTCTTCACGGCGATCACAAACTCACCCCGGCGAACCTTAGCCACCGGAACTTCGACAACCGTCGATCCGGTGTACCGGTAGGCGGCATACCCGCCACCAGCCAGCGCAGTCAACATCAATAGCCAAGCCACAATCCGGCGCCGCCGGCTGGACTCGGATTGCCCAAGTCTGATTTTCGGCTTTACGTCTTTAGAAGCCATTGCTCATCCAACTCCGTGCTTCTTGGTGCTCGCCAGTTTTCAACCCTGCCCCTGCTTGAGTTCCGGCGGGCGCGTCAGCGCCACCACCTCGCCGGGCTTCAATCCGGTCTTCACCGCCACTCGAATGTTGTTCCGCAAGCCAAGCGCCACTTCCCGCCGCTCCCAGCCTTCAGCACTCTTCACATAGACATATGGGGCTGATTCCGGCGTATCGCGGAAAACCGCTTCGATCGGCGCCAGCGCCGCCTCGGACTTTTCCGCTTCAATGATGATGTCGGCAGCCACCGACAAGTCGGGGATCACCCTCGGATCGAGCTTGTCCAACCGGAGTTTGACGGGGATCTCCTTAAAGAATGAAGCCCGCATGCCTCCCGTCTTGGTCATCGCTCCGATCGAGTACACATGCGCCGGCAACTCCAGGTCCGGGTAGGCGTCGAACCGCACGCGCGCCTTCTGACCAATGCGCAACAGTTCCGCATCCACCTGGTTGACGGTGGCGTTAACCACCATCGACCGGGTATCCACAATCTGCATGAAGAATTGCCCCGGCGCCAGTTGATCGCCCGCCTGGATCTGGCCGTAGTCCGTGCCGCGCACAATGTTTTGCAGCACCACCAGGCCGTCGATCGCCGCTTTGGCCACCATCCTGTCGGCGTTCATCTCGGCGCGCTTCAGTTCGAGTTCCGCGCGCTGGTTGTCCAGCTCCTCTTTACGAATGGCCGCCATTTCGGATTGATCCGCGAAGGGCGCCTCCTCCAGAATCTGCTTGTATCTGGCCTCCGCTTCTTCGAGCGCCAGACGGAGCCGCTCGGCGTCAATTTCCGACCTCACCGGCGTAGTCTTCAAATCCAGCTTGGCCTTTTCAACGGCTGCTAACGCGGCGTCAACATTCTGCTTGCGGCGAACCCGCGACACCTCCAGATTCGTCTGGAGCTTGATCATATCCAACTGCTGCTGCCGTACGGAAGCCCGGTAATCATCCAAACGGAGCAGCATGAACTGCCGGTCGAACTCGGCCACCACATCGCCTTTGTTGACCAATGTGCCGCCTGGGGCGAGCTTCTGGATAATCAACGCAAAATCGTCGCCGCCTCCGCCGCCTCCCCCACCGCCTCCGCCGCCTCCCCCGCCGCCTGGGATGAGGCTGGCCGTCGAGCCCAAATCCGCGGCTACGCTCGCGGCGGCGGCGCTTGAGGACCGCGTCGTCGTAGAACTCCGGGAAGTCGTAGCCACTCGTGAACTGGAACTACGGTTGGTGGCCCGGGAAACCCCCGAGGATCCGCCGCCGGAGGAGGACACACCGCTGTCATCGCCACCCATGGAAGTCGCCGACACCGACGGTCCGCTCAAACTGGAACTGCTGGAACTGCTCGACGTGGACGCCACGCTAGCCACCGAAGCGGAGCTGGACCCCCCGCCGCCCCCGCCGCCACCCCGGCGCGAGCTGTAGTCCCGGCCAAACCCGCTCCGGCTGCCGCGCAATGGCGGCGCGATCAGCGAAACATAATTCTCCGCCGCCGTCGTACCCGTCAACCGCAGGGTCCGCTCCAAAATCCCGCTTTGCACTGAAGCCGTCCGGATCTGCACCGCAGCTTGGCCGGAGCGCTGTTGCTTTGCGGCCTGTTGGGTCTGCCAGTACACCGCTCCGGCTACCACCGCCGCCACGAATAACACCACCAACACCCGGCGTAACCGTTTCCGCCCTGGGCCTATCCGGTGCGGCTCGACCGGCGCCGGAGGCGGCGGACTGGGAACCGTTAAAGGTGCGGGACTGCTGCTCATCGGTGACTGCATGGGGTTCTCCTGCCCTCAGCCTTCCTCTATTCGATTGTTGCGTGGCCCCGAAACGGAGCGCCGCACCGCCCATCGCGAGGGCAAGTGCTTGATTTTCAGTCTGATCCGTTCCGGCATGCCGATTCGTCTCCCCTGTCCGGAGACACCTGCGCTCACACTAATGACGATGGCTTCACGGGAAAGGTTATTCCGTTGATACCTTTCACCCTGCTCCCTCTTGTCTCGGTTTTGGGCAATCTCCATTATACGGAAGTCGCTACCCCGCCAATCCGGGGATTCCGCCCATCCCTTTCGCTTTTCGCACACCCCTCACGATGGCTTGTGACACCGCCTCGGCGGCTGCCACTCCGAGGCTGCTCAGATTGGCATCCACCGCTCCCGTCGACAGCGCCACGACGACATCGCCGTCCGACATGGTCCAAACCGGGGATATCGCCCGCGCCATCCCCACGCCGGCAAGTTGCGCCAGCTTTGTCGCGGCAACTTTGGTCAAACGGGCGTTCGTCGCAACAACTACCAGCGTCGTATTGTCGCGGCTGAATCCGCCCGAGGCGCCTCGCCTCATGGCGCGGGCTGAGTCTTCGAACTCCATGCTCTCAGCCGACTTCCTCGCGCCGGCGAGGATTGCGCCGCTGGCGGGATCCACCACGTCGCCCAGAGCATTCACCACCGCCAACGCCGCGACCAAAACCGGGCTCGCATAGCCTTCGAGCGACACCGTGTAACTCCCCACTCCGCCCTTCATGGCCCTTGACATGCCGAACAGTTTGCCTACCGTCGCTCCGGTTCCCGCGCCCACCGATCCTTCTTCCACCGCGCCATCATGAGCCGCAGCAGCCGCCTTCTCGCCCATCTCCCGGGTCGGCCGAACGTCCGCTTTCCCAATGCCCAGGTCAAAGAGAATCGCGCACGGAACCAGAGGCACGCGAGCCACGCCGG
>Ga0073932_1007641_pt1 | contig 10391 bp, 7 predicted proteins | sample DewCreD2012metaG_FD_76967 | JGI IMG/M metagenome (GOLD analysis project Ga0073932, IMG submission 76967) | Hot spring sediment bacterial and archeal communities from British Columbia, Canada, to study Microbial Dark Matter (Phase II) - Dewar... ...
AGCAGCGCCATCGGGCCCTACAAAGGCGGTCTGCGTTTTCACCCCACCGTTTGCGCCAGCATCCTGAAGTTCCTGGCGTTCGAGCAGATTTTCAAGAACTCTCTGACCACGCTGCCCATGGGCGGCGGCAAGGGCGGTTCCGACTTCGACCCCAAGGGCAAATCCGACAACGAAGTGATGCGGTTTTGCCAGTCGTTCATGACGGAACTCGCCCGGCACATCGGGCCGGACCTCGACGTGCCGGCCGGAGATATCGGCGTGGGCGGCCGCGAAATTGGCTTCCTGTTCGGCCAATACAAACGCCTGAAAAACGAGTTCTCCGGCGTGCTGACCGGCAAGGGCCTCAATTGGGGCGGTTCCTTGATTCGTCCGGAGGCGACCGGCTATGGCGCGGTCTATTTCGCCCAGGAAATGCTCAAGACCCGCGGGCAGACCTTTGACGGCAAGACCTGCGTGGTTTCCGGCTCCGGCAACGTCGCCCAATACACCATCGAGAAACTGAACCAGCTTGGCGCCAAGGCGGTGACGCTTTCCGACTCGAGCGGTTTCATTTACGACAAGGACGGCATTAACGACGAGAAACTGGCCTGGGTCATGGACCTCAAGAACATCCGCCGCGGCCGCATCAAGGAATACGCCGACAAATTCGGCGCCCAATACTTCGACGGCCAGCGCCCGTGGGGCATTCCCTGCGACTGCGCGTTTCCGAGCGCCACGCAAAACGAGATCAGCGGCGAGGACGCCCGGACGCTGGTCAACAACGGCTGTTACCTGGTGGCCGAAGGCGCCAACATGCCGACCGATCCGGAAGGCGTCGAGGTGTTCCTCGCCAAGAAGGTTCTCTTCGGCCCCGGCAAGGCGGCCAACGCCGGCGGCGTCGCCACCTCCGGCCTGGAGATGTCCCAAAACTCCATGCGCCTGGGCTGGTCGCGCGAGGAGGTGGATCAGAAGCTGCACCGCATCATGGTCACCATCCATAAAAACGCCTTCGACACCGCCGCCGAATACGGGCAGCCGGGCAATTATGTGGTGGGCGCCAACATTGCCGGCTTCGTCAAGGTTGCCGACAGCATGCTGGACCAGGGTCTGGTTTAAGCCGCCAGTCTTTCGCTAACGCCAACGCGGCCCGGTGAAAGCCGGGCCGCGTTTTTTCGGCCTGCCCCCCCGCCGGCAAAGTCTCCCCGCGCTCTGTTCTTGAAATGGCGGCTGGCGGGGGATAGGGTAAAGCCATGAAGAAGAGGGTGTGGATTGGGTTGGTTCTGGCGTGGGTCGCCGCCGGTTTCGGGGCGCGGTCGGCGGAAGTGGCCGCGGTCAAGCCGGCGCGCGGCGGCGCCAAGGCTGTCATCCTCCCCATTCGGGAACCGATTGACAAACCGCTGACCTACCTCGTTCGCCGCGGCGTCAAGCAGGCCATCGAGGAAAAGGCCGACTTGCTGGTGCTGGATATGGAAACCGACGGCGGCCGGCTCGATGTCACGATGGACATCATTGAAATCCTGGGCCGGTTTCACGGCGAAACCGTCACGTATGTCAACCGCCGGGCCTTTTCCGCGGGGGCGTTCATTTCTTTTGCCACCCAGCGCATTTATATGGCGCCGCAAAGCGTGATCGGCGCCGCCGCCCCAATGGTCATGTCACCCGAGGGCACCCCGCAAAAATTGCCGGACACCGTCGAGGCCAAGACCGTCTCCGCCGTCAGCGCGCTGGTGCGGGCGTGCGCCGAAACCAACGGCTACAACAAGGAGGTGGTGCAGGCGATGATTGACAAAACCAGCGAGCTGAAGATTGACGGAAAAGTGCTGAAAAAAGAGGGGCAAATTCTCACCCTGACCGCCCAGGAAGCCGGGGAAAAATACGGTAATCCGCCCAAACCGCTGCTCTCCTCCGGCACGGTGAGCAGCTTGGACGCCCTGCTGGACGAGCTGGGCTACGCCAAGGCGGAGCGCGTGGAAATCAAGCCGACCGGCGCGGAGAAACTGGGCACTTGGATCAGCGCCATCAGCCCTATTCTGTTGATCATTGGCATCATCGGCCTTTACCTCGAGTTCAAGACCCCCGGCTTCGGGCTTCCGGGCATCATCGGCATCATCGCTTTCGCCATCTATTTCTTTGGCGGCTATGTCTCGGGGCTCTCAGGCCTGGAATGGCTGGCGCTGTTTATTCTCGGCCTGTTGCTGGTCGCCCTGGAGTTGTTCGTCTTTCCCGGCACGATCGCCCTCGGCGTGGGCGGGGCCCTGATCATGCTGGTCGCCATCGTCATGGCTTTGGCCGATGTCTATCCGGCCCCGGTTATGCCCGCGCCCGGACGCCCTTTCCCCAGCCTGCCGCAAGTGACCAACTTGCGCGATTCGCTGCAAACCCTGGCGCTGGCCTTGGGCGGCGCCGTGGTGCTGATGCTGGCCTTAAGCCGGCTCCTGCCCAAAACCTCGCTCTACCGCACTCTCGTGAGCCAGTCGGTCAGCGGCGAAAGCAGCGTCGTGGAACAGGAGGAGATTCGCGCCTCGCGCGTTGGCCTCGAAGGGGTGGCGATTTCCCCGTTGCGCCCGGGCGGCAAAGCGCAGTTCGGCGACGAGATTCTCGATGTCATGACCCAGGGCGACCTTCTCCCCAAAGGCGCCCGCGTCCGCATCATCAGCCACAGCGGCCCGGAGGCGGTGGTCGTGCCGATTGATTAGAAGCTCAGCAGCACCTGCCAGATATAGACGTTGCCCAAGGCGTCCACGTTTTGCCAGACGCGCCGCAGCAGATCCGTGTCGCCCGAAAGCTCGGGCAATTCCCGGACCTTTTCCTCCCACGGCCAGCAAACCCCCGGCTGGATCCGCGGTTGCGGACGCCCCGCCAGGCCCGTCAAGCCGGCGCGGGTGGGGTCATCCCGGTGCGGCTCCGGCAAGGTGGGCCGGTAGGCCGCCCCGGAATAAACGCCAAACTCGCGCGCCGCCTCCGTCATCGCCCGGACGTTCTCGACGCTGGTGTCGTCCTGCATGATCGCGCTGGCGTCCATGATGTAGCCGCCCTCCTTGCCGACGCCTTCAATCACCTTTTTGCAATACGCCCGCACTTCCGCCGGCTGGCCGTAGCTCAACAACACGTTCGGGATGCCGCCGCTGAGACAAAACTTTTCCCCCAGCTTGCGATGCGCCTCGAAGATGTCGGCGCGGTCCACGTGATACACCACGCTGCGGTCGGGCAGTTCGGCGAAGCTGTCCAGGTGCGCGTTCCAGTTGCCTTCGGCATAGAACAGCGTTTGGCAGCCGTGCTTCCAGAATTCCTCAATGATCGGCTTGAGGGTGGGCCAGTAGTGCGATTTGAACTGCGCCGGCGTGATGAACGGCACGCAGCCCCGGTGCATCCAAAATCCAATCGGCAGTTTCTTTTCCGGGTCCGCCGTCGTCAGGCCGACATGGCAAAGGTGGGGCATCAGCGCCTCGCAGGCCGCGAGCACTTTGTCCGGCTGCTCGTGCATATCCATCGTCAGCCCCACGTAGCCGCGCAATTTGTCGGCGATGATGTCGAACGGCGCCTTGAAAATGCCGGCGAGCGCGGAAGGCGTGCCGGATTCCTCGCGCATCAGGGCTATCTGCCGGCCAAAGGAATTAAAGTAATGCAACATCGCCATCCCCCCCTTCAGGAACGAGAGGTTGTTGCGCGTGGTGTTCGGCTGGCCGGGAGCGACGACGTCCTCCGATACCCTCGGCAGCCAGACATTGAGCAGGAAACCGGTCGGGTCGGCGATTAAGGCGTCATATTCGTCGGCCCGCATGAAGGCCCGCTCCTCCGGCGGCTCGATGTAATTAAAGCCGCTGGTATGCGGCATGCCGATGCCCGGGATGCCGTAATACCGCAACCCAATCGCCTGCGTCAGGCCCGTCCAGACATAGACCATGTTCGGCACAATGGCGTCCCAATCAAAGTCCCTGGCGCATTGGCGGGCCGCCAGAAAAGCCTTCTCGAAATCATGCACCACCTCCTGGCAGGTGTAGCCCGCGTACTTGGCGGTGAACTCCGCCACAAACGGGCGGATGGGCACGCGATCAGGTCGCTCGTTGCGCATCGCGGCCACATAACGGCTCAGCCGCTCCTGGTATAATTGTTCCATGTCCATAAGTGCTAATCCGCCTCCACACCTAGCAAAGCCTGGCGCCCGTGGCCAGAAAATTCCCCGGCAACGCGCCGCCCCTGGAAGGAAGGTCCAAGCCTAATAGATTGGTATCGCACGGAGTGAGATGGGAGTTTTCCGGCAAATCCGCAAAACAGAAAACACGATCAGCCGCCAACAGGCGCAAAAACCGTTTCGCCGCTTCTGGTTGCGGATTTTGGATGAGTATTGTTAACTGACCGCCATGCAGCCGATGAAGAAACGTAATTTCGGACGGGCCGCTGGTTTATTCGCGGTCTGTGCGGCTATGGGATCGGCCGCCGTCGGCGGCGCTTCGGCGCCACCGGCCAAGCCCAATATCGTTTATGTGCTTGCTGACCAGTGGCGGGCTTCGGCGACGGGCTACGCCGGCGATCCTAATGTCAAAACACCGAACCTCGACAAGCTGGCCAAGGAGGCGCTGAATTTCCGCAACACCGTGTCGGTTTGCGCCGTTTGCACGCCCCACCGCGCGGCGCTGATGACCGGGCGCTACCCGACCTCCACCGGCATGTTCCTCAACGACGCCCACCTGCCAGATGAGGAGCTGTGCATGGCCGAAATTTTTCAGGCGGCGGGCTACGCCACGGCTTACATCGGCAAATGGCATCTCGACGGGCACGGGCGTTCCTCGTATATCCCGCCGGAGCGGCGGCAGGGTTGGGAATACTGGAAGGGCGCGGAATGCGATCATAACTACAACCACTCCCACTATTACACCGGCAGCTCGGACGTGAAGCAGTTCTGGGATGGCTACGATGCCTTTGCCCAGACCAAGGACGCGCAGCAATACCTCCGCCAGCGCGCCCGGAGCAGGCAGCCGTTCATACTCTTCATGGCCTACGGCACCCCGCACTTTCCGCACGCGACCGCGCCGGCGGAGTTCAAGGCGCTTTACCCGCCGGAGCAGATCAAATTGCCGCCCAATGTGTCCGCCGCCCAGCAGCAAAAAGCGCGGCAGGAAGCGCAGGGATACTACGCGCATTGCACGGCGCTGGACCGGTGCGTCGGCGATCTGCTGGCCACGCTCGCCGAAACCGGACTGGCGGCCAATACCATTTTTGTTTTCACCTCCGATCATGGGGAAATGCTCGGCACCCACGGTGTTCCCCCGACCACCAAGCAGGTGGCTTGGAGCGAGGCCGCGCAGGTGCCCTTTCTGCTGCGGCTGCCGGCCGGCAGCGGGCGTGTGGTCCAGACGCCGCTGACCACTCCCGATATTCTGCCGACCTTGCTGGGCCTGGCCGGCCTCGCCATCCCCCAGGTGATTGAAGGCGAGGATTTGTCTCCGTTAATCAGGGCGGGACGCGACGCCGATCGCGCCGCGCTTTACATGGGGGTGGCGCCATTCGTTCGCGCCGAATTTGCCAAGGAATACCGGGCCATCCGCACGAGCCGTTACACCTATGTCCGCGGCTTGGAAGGGCCCTGGATGCTGTTCGACGACGAAAAAGACCCCTATCAGATGAACAACCTCGCCGGGCAACCGGAGCACGCCGCGCTCGTGCGCGAGCTGGAAGCCCGCCTGCAAAATCAGCTAAAGCGCATCGGCGACACCTTCCGCCCGGGACCGGAGTACATCCGGGAATGGGGATACGAAATCGGCGCCCACGGGAGCGTGCCGTATAACAAACCAGACGTTAAACCGCAAACGCCCAAACGCAATCCGCAGGCAAAGCCGGCCAGTCCCGAGACGGCAAAACCGCCCGTAAACCAGTAACGTTCATGAAAACGAATCATCGCGGTCTCGCCGCCGTATTGATCGCGCTTCTCGCTATGCCGGCGTTCACGCAAGGCGCCGACGGCGCAAAACCAGCGCTCACCTCCTCCAAGGAGGCTCCAGCAGTCCAGGCGCCCAAACCCACCTTCGCCAATGTGCCTTACGGGAAACACGAGCGTCAGGTGCTGGATTTCTGGAAAGCGGATACGGGCGCACCGGCGCCGCTGGCCTTTGTCATTCATGGCGGCGGTTGGGTGAATGGGGAAAAGGAGCGGGTGAACCGCTTTGTGGATGTCGGCCAGCTTCTCAAAGCGGGCATCTCCGTGGTCAGCATCAACTACCGCTTCATCACGCACGCGGAGACGGAGGGCATCAAGCCGCCGGTGAAAGCGCCGCTGCACGACGCGGCGCGAGCGCTGCAATTCGTCCGCAGCAAAGCCGCCGAGTGGAATTTGGACAAACAACGCATCGGCGCGGCAGGCGGTTCGGCGGGCGCGTGCTCCAGCCTCTGGCTGGCCTTTCACGATGACCTGGCCGACCCCAAGAGCGACGATCCTGTGGCCCGCGAGTCCACGCGTCTCTGGTGCGCCGCCGTTGCCGGGGCGCAGACCACCCTGGACCCGCAACAGATGAAGGAGTGGACCCCGAACAGCAAATACGGCGGGCACGCCTTTGGCCTGGGCGCCTTTGCCCAATTCCTCGCCGGACGCGAGCAAATCCTGCCCTGGATCGCCGAGTATTCGCCTTACGCCCTGCTGACGGCCGATGATCCTCCTGTTTACCTGATCTATTCCGCCCCTCCGGCCATCGGCCAGGAACAGAAGGATCCGACGCACACCTCCAACTTCGGAGTGAAATTGCAGGAGCATTGCGCGGCCAAGGGGGTTGCCTGCGAGCTGGTTTATCCCGGCGCTCCCAACGTGAAACACGCCACGCCTACGGATTACCTGATCGCCCGGCTCAAGGCGCCGGCAAAGTGATACCGCTCCTGATACGAAGCTGGTGATCAGCCATTCCACTGAAAACACCGAAGAACCAAAAACCTGATCTTGGATCGTCCCGATCAGTTGGCGCGGAAAAATCTGCGCCTTTGTTTGTCCCGCCTTTAGGCGGAAAAGGGGGCGTGGGGGTTATCGGAAGCCTCACGTTCCGGCTAAAGCCGGGACAACAAGCGCCCCTGTTCGTTGTCCCGCCTTTAGGCGGAAAAGGGGGCGTGGGATTATCGGGAGCCTCACGTTCCGGCTAAAGCCGGGACAACAAACGCCCTTGTTCGTTGTCCCGCCTTTAGGCGGAAAAAGGGGCGCGGGGTTATCGGGAGCCTCACGTTCCGGCTAAAGCCGGGACAACAAACACCCCTGTTCGTTGTCCCGCCTTTAGGCGGAAAAGGGGGCGTGGGGGTTATCGGAAGCCTTACGTTCCGGCTAAAGCCGGGACAACAAACAAAGCCGGGACAACAAACAGCAGGGACAACAAGCGACGTGGTTCGTTGTCCCGCCTTTAGGCGGAAAAAGGGGGCGTGGGGGTTATCGGAAGCCTCACGTTCCGGCTAAAGCCGGGACAACAAACAGCAGGGACAACAAACAAAGTGGTTCGTTGTCCCGCCTTTAGGCGGAAAAGGGGGCGCGGGGTTGTCGGAAGCCTCGCGTTCCGGCTAAAGCCGGGACAACAAACAGCAGGGACAACAAGCGGCGTGGTTCGTTGTCCCGCCTTTAGGCGGAAAAAGGGGGCGCGGGGTTGTCGGAAGCCTCACGTTCCGGCTAAAGCCGGGACAACAAACAGCAGGGACAACAAACAAAGTGGTTCGTTGTCCCGCCTTCAGGCGGAAAAAGGGGCGCGGGGTTGTCGGAAGCCTCACGTTCCGGCTAAAGCCGGGACAACAAACAAAGCCGAGACAACAAGCGGTGCTCCAGAACCTGTTGCTCGTCTGCCGAAGGTTCCCGTCGTTTTGCTTTTGCCATCCCTGGGGGGGGTAAAAAGTTTTCAGGGGATGTTCCGCAAAAAATCGTTAAATCTTCACCCTCAGCAGTAGTCTCATTTCAATAACCGCGTCTTAGGGGCGGTCGCGCCCGGCCTGCCCTCGCAACAGCGCCTCCGCCTTTTGCAGGTCGGGCAGGGTGCCGGTCTGAAACCACCGCCCCTGATGCGGCACGCAAAAAAGCCGGTTGGCGTCCATCGCCCGGCGCCAGAGCAGTTTTACGGAAAATTTGCCTTCGGGCGTATCCGCCAGAATTCGGGGATGCAAAATGCCGACGCTGGCGAAGATGTAAGGCGCGTCCTGCTCCCGCCAGCCAAAGGTGTTGGCCGGTTTCACAAACAGGTGGTCCTCGCCGTGGTCATAGCCCACCGCCCGGGCGCGCGGCTGCGCCAGCACCAGAATGTCCATGCGCTCGTCGTCCCAGTGCCGCGCCAGGCGGCTCAAGGCGCTCTCGCCCTCGTCCAGCCAGATGATATCGCTGTTGACGGTGAAAAAAGGGCGTTCGCCCAGGAGCGGCCGCGCCTGCTTGAGCCCTCCGCCGGTTTCCAAAGGCGCCGTCTCCTCGGAAATGCGAAAATGCAATCCCGGATAAGTCGCCAGGTAGTCGAGCAGTTGCTGTTTGAGATGCGAGACGTTGATGATTACCTCCCGCACCCCGAAATCCCGCAGCCGGTCCAAGGCGTATTCAATCATGGGCTTGCCGGCGACCGGGATCAACGGCTTGGGGACGCGGTCCGTCAGCGGTTTAAGGCGGGTGCCAAAGCCGGCGGCCAGCACCATGGCGCGGGTGATGTCAGTCGGCATAGCGGGAAAACCAATTTTTGACCGGCCCCAGCGCGGGATGCTCAAGCGCGCGGCGGAGCAGCCGCTCGACGCGCGGCGAATGACGCCGTTTGTATTCGTGTTTGCCGTCGCGCAGGCTCAGCCGCTCAAAGATGCCCAGCACCCGCGTGTGCCGCTGCGCGGCGAGGATGGCCAGGGAGGCCGCGAAATCGTCCGCGCTGGGCGCCGGGCAGGCGGCCAGGTAGCGGGCCAGCATGGTCGCTTGCAGCGGCTCCGGCAACTCGCGGCGGGCGTCCTGCAGCAGCGAAACGAGGTCGTAGGTGACTGGGCCGGCATAGGCGTCCTGGAAGTCCAAAAGGCCCGCCCGCCGCAGGCCCTCGCGCTCGGGCAGCAGCATCAGGTTGGCGACGTGGTAGTCCCGCAGCAGCAGCGATTGCGGCACCAGTGCGCCAGCGGCAAAACCTGCCGCCACGCCGCGCAAAAAGCCGCCCGTCCCCGGCTGGCGAGGCCCGGCGCGCGCCATTCTAAAAACAGTTCGAGGTCCTCCAGCATTTTTTGGGGATCATACACCCGCCACCGCGCGGGAACGGCCCCCGCCTGCTGATGCAGGGCCGCCAAAACATCCGTCGCCAGCGCGTATAGCGGCTCCTCTTCCGCGCCCCCGTCCAGCAGACGGGTGAAAGACTGCTCGCCGAAATCCTCGATCAACATCAGGCCCCGCTTGGCGCACCAATGAAACACCTCGGGCGCGCTGAAGCCCAGGCGGCGCAAATGCAGGGCCAACTGGTGGAACGGCGCCACACACTCGCGCGCCCTTGAGGCATCCATCAGCATCGCCGTTTGGCCGTCCGCGCGCAGGCGGAAATAGCGGCGGGCGGAGGCGTCGCCCGTGAGCGGCGCGCACACCGCCTGCCGCCAGGAAGTGCCGGCGAGAAACTCGCACACCTCCGCGCCCAAACAGTCCAGCGATGAATAAACACCCGGAATTTGCACGCCGGCATTGTAGTGGGCCGCCGGCCGCGGTCAAACTTCATCCGCGCAACCCCAAAAAAACGCTCCAGTCGCGGCGGCCCGCCATTATTGACTTGGCAGCAGCCGGAGGGCGGATTAAATAATTTCCGCGAATAGACTGGCACACATGAATTTTTACGAAACCGTCGCCGCCCGCCGCAGCGTGCGCAATTACCGTCCCACGCCGGTGGGCCCCGACAAGCTGGCCCGCCTCTGGGAGGCGGTCCGCTTGGCGCCTTCCGCCTGCAACATGCAGCCGTGGCGGTTTCTCCTCGTCAAGTCCGACCTTATGCGGGCGCGCATCAGCCGCGTGTTGCAGCCTTGGGTGCTGACCGCGCCGCTGGTGGTAGTGGCGCTGGGCAGCCGAAAAACCGCCTGGCGGCGGGACCACCAGAGCTATCATGAGGTGGATGTGGCCATCGCCGTCGAGCACCTCGTCCTGGCCGCCGCCGCCGAGGGGCTGGGGACTTGCTGGATTTGCGCCTTCGACCGCGAGGCGATGAGCCGCGCCTTGGGTTTGGACCCGGAATGGGACCCCGTTGCCGCCACCCCTCTGGGCTATCCGGACGATCCGAGTCCCCGCACTCCGCGCAAGGCGGTCTCGGAAATCGTGCGGGAAATATAGCCGGCGCCGGTTCATTTGGCTTTCGCGCGTCGCTTAAACTCAAAAAGGGGTGTTACCCAAGAGCGGGGCGGAAAGCGTTCCGTTAGCTCAAAAAGGGTGTTACCCAAATTCATCCCCATTTTGAGAACGAAGGAAGCCGGGG
>Ga0073932_1007642_pt1 | contig 10390 bp, 8 predicted proteins | sample DewCreD2012metaG_FD_76967 | JGI IMG/M metagenome (GOLD analysis project Ga0073932, IMG submission 76967) | Hot spring sediment bacterial and archeal communities from British Columbia, Canada, to study Microbial Dark Matter (Phase II) - Dewar... ...
CTCCCTCTACGCGGGCGCCCTGTTTATCGCTGGCAAGATAGTGATATAGCATAACGCCGCAATCGGCTCATCGCGCGAATGCGTTCTTATTATAACGCCTATTCTATAAAAGAGGCAGGAGTATTATTCCTTAATAACACGCAACACCTCTTCTAGGGTAGTTTCACCAAGTTGAGCCTTGGCTAACCCATCTTCAAACATAGACTGCACCCCTTGTCTGCGCGCCTCATCTCGTAGGCGATCCAGACTGAAATCGGTGGAGTTAATAATGCGGCGAATCGGATCATTAACCTCTAACACTTCAAAAATTCCCAAACGTCCCTTGTACCCCGTACCGTTGCAGACAGAGCAACCCTTTCCTTTAAACAATATATTGGGCAGCTTTTCGGCCTGAGCCGGCAAGCCCATCGCCCTTAGTTGGTCTAAAATACTTTCCTTTTGTTCCGCCTCCATGGGCAACGAAAATAAACAGGCTCGACAAATCTTGCGCACCAAGCGCTGGGCAATAATCAGATTCAATACCGAGGACACTAAAAATGGTGGAATACCAAAATCAAACAAGCGGGGCACGGCTGTGGGCGCATCGTTGGTATGTAGTGTTGATAAAAGTAGGTGACCGGTTAAAGCGGCCTGAACGGCAATATTGCCGGTTTCTCCATCGCGAATTTCACCGACCATGATAATGTTAGGGTCCTGGCGTAATATGGACCGCAAACCACTAGCAAAGGTAATCCCCGCCGCGGGATTTATTTGGGACTGATTCACATAGCGCATATTGTATTCCACCGGATCCTCAATCGTAACAATGTTTACATTGGGACGATTTAAAATATTAATCAGTGCGTACAGCGTGGTAGACTTACCAGAACCGGTTGGGCCGCAAACCAAAATCATTCCGTACGATTTCTTCAGATTCTCCGCCACCTTAGCCGCAGCTTCGGGCAATAAACCCAACTCCTCCAAGGAAAGCGGTTTTTGGGAACTTTCTAAAAGACGCATTACAATCGTCTCTCCGTAAAAAGTTGGCAATACCGACACGCGCACATCCACTACGGTATTTACAATCTGGTAGCGGAACCGCCCGTCCTGCGGCTTATAGTGCTCATCAATTTTTAGCCCTGAAAGGAGTTTGATGCGCGCCACTAGCGCAGGATGTACCACCTTAGGTATGCGCAGTATCTCGTATAAAACACCGTCAATGCGATAACGCACTAGCGTGGCCTCTTCCAATATCTCCATATGCAAATCAGACGCGTGCAGCGATACCGCGTACGAAAGCAAATTGTCAACAATCGCGACAATCGGTAGTTCTGCCGCCGCCTCTTCGGCAGATTTATTGGAATTTTTCAATGACTTCTGAATATTCTGCTCAATAATCTGCTTGAAATCACCGGCAGTCTGCAAACCAAAAATAGAGAAGGCGCGATTTAAGTCGGATTCCGTTGCCAGATACGGAATAACCCGCCTATTTAAATACTGCGACAAGAAGCGCACTGTTTCTAAATCTGAAGGGTCTGCCATTGCCGCTAGATAGGCGCCATCCTGCTCTCCAAAAATAACCACATTCCTTTGGCGGGAAATATCTTCCGGTAATAGTTTGACGTGGGCCTCATCGGGCGGAGTAATTGAGAAATTAACTCTCGGCACGCCCAGAATCGCGGCGATTTGTCCGTAGAGGTAGTTTGGGTCAATGTTCTTGGCGGAGATTAAGACATCCAACAAACTTTGATTTTTGCGCAAGGCCTCAGTTTGGCATGCATCAAAGGCCGCGCCATCAAGCACGCCATCCGTAACAAGCCGCTGTTTTAATTCCTCCGCGGGAATTGGCAATTTCATATGTTCCTCATTATAGCCAATAATCACTCCTCTCTCCTAATAAAACTAACCCCCGCATTATTTAGGCGGGGGTTAGTAAAAACTTAAGCTAGATAAACTACATATTTAAATTCGTTCCAACCTCATACGCTTTTGGTTTTGTGCCGCCATCCGTCCCAACCACGTCTGACGTACCGCCAGCGCCATATTTGGTGCTCTCCATACCGGACGCCACCAACTTAAAGGCATTATTCGTGCTGGTTGCCATAAACCCATACAAATAAGCACCGTTATTGAGTGGATCAATCGGCAAACTACCTATTGGCGCTCCAGATGAAATAACTGAGAAATTGATAGGCAACCAACCGGTGCCATCCACAACCGTTGATGTCGACGGTTTAACTACTCCTGCCGCCGCGAAACCAAACGTGCAATTGCTTGTTGTGGTGAAGGAAATAAAACAGGTACTTGAAGCAGGCCAGGTTGAAGTTGAGTTATCAGCCAAATATAGGGCAATGGCGCTCTTCAACGTAGCCATATCGGAGATACGGTTTGAGTCGCGAGCCTGGCGGATAAGCTCGGCAGGGTTCAGGGTCAAGATGACCACCACCGCCAGTACCGCGACAATCGCGATGACAACCAGTAACTCGATGAGCGTAAATCCTTTTTGTTTATTCATGAGTAGTATTGATTCTTGTCCTCAAGACTTGCGACCTTTTCTATGCTAGTAAGTATAGCGTATTGGATGAAGCAGAAGATATTCACAGCCTGTGCGTATTACAAATTCAAGTTTGTTCCAACCTCATAAGAAGAACTGGAGTACCCGCCATCCTTATTCGTAACATTGTTTTGCGCATCCATTACCCCACCAATATTGCCATATTTTCTACTCTCCAATGCATTGGCCACAATTTTAAATCCGCTGGCGGTGTTGGTAGCCGCATACGCGTAGAAATATCCCTGAGCAACATTATTTACTGGATCCAGCGGCAAGGAGCCTAGCGGCGAACCAGATGTTATGCTCGCAAAATTAACCGGCAACCAACCCGTACCATCCACGCGGGTACTCGTGCTGCTTGTGGGATTTGAATAGTTAGTAGCAAATGCTGCGCCGCAGCGGGATGTGGTTGCCGTTCCCGCCATATAGCAAACCGTTGCGCTGGGCTTTATGTCTGCCAGATGTGCCTGGTCCGCCAAGTACATTGCCATAGCGCTTCGCAATGTGGAAAGGTCGGAGATGCGGGTGGAATCACGCGCCTGCTTAATAAGTTCCATCGGGCTCAGGGTTAAAATAACCACCACCGCCAAGACCGCGACAATCGCAATGACAACCAGTAATTCAATGAGAGTAAAGCCTTTGTTTTTCGTCATAGGATACAGGGGGCGCGAAGTCGCTACCTAATACCCAAATTATAACACTTCTAGGTTTTACACAGCCGCTAACTCATCCAGCGCGGCCCGCATATCGCCTGGGATAGGCGCTTCAAAGAAAACTTGATTGTTCTTTCCTGGAAGAGCAAGTTCCAAGCGTAGCGCATGCAGCATGGTCCGCGTTGCCCAAGCGGGCTGATTTCTACCGCCATATAAACGATCACCCGCGATCGGATGACCGATTGCCGACAGGTGCACTCGAATCTGATGAGTGCGCCCGGTTTTAGGCCGAACCATCAGTTTTGAATATTGTCCGAATGATTTTTCAAGCTCGTATTCGGTTACCGCTTCCTTCTTCATCCGCGATGAGCCAATACTGCGCTTTAAGGTGCCGTTGGTAATACCGATTGGAATATCAATAATCCCCCTCTTCTGTCTGGGGACCCCGCGCACAATTGCCAAGTAGGTCTTATTCACGTTATGGGACATAAATTCCCTCTTGAGGAAGTTAAACGCTCCCTGAGTGCGAGCTAACACAATTACGCCAGATGTCTCCTTATCTAACCGATGTACAACTCCAGGTCGTTCTAAGGCTGCCTCAGGACCATCTCCAACCTGTCTGGCATTGGGATAGTGCTTAACAAACCAATCCGTTAAAAATGGGGTGGGGTTATTTGAAGTTGACAATTTTGAATGCCGCGCTGGATGCACCTGCATCCCGGCCGGCTTATTCACCACCACGATTTCACTCGATTAAAAAATAATCTCTGGTTCCAACATAAGACAATGAAAGGACGAGATTCTAACCGTAGCACCCCGCGCTACTTTTAATTTCTACCCATTGCCATTTCACTTTTGGGTGGGTGTGGGAAGGATCGAACTTCCGACCTCTGTCTTATCAGGACAGCGTTCTACCACTGAACTACACACCCGTAAATTGTCTGGAAAATGCATCTTACCACGCGGATTCCAAGGGAATCTGTACGTGGTGCGCGTTGCAGGGATTGAACCTGCGACCTTTTGCGTGTCATGCAAACGCTCTACCACTGAGCTAAACGCGCATTATAAAGCTAGATGCCCCAAGAACAAGCGGCTCGGACGGTCGCAGAAGTCCGGCCCTCACTTTATCATTCTCGAGGACTTCGTTCAAGAAGGCGGAATGACGTATACTATAGGAAAGCATGGCTAATACTGAATTGCGGGAATCCTTGCAATGGAGCGTGCCAATCGTGGCCGGCTCATTTATTTTGTTCATTATATTCGCCCGCATGCTATTTTCCTCCACCGACGCTCTGGTTAGTAAAATCACCCAGAATCGGGGAACTCTTTTCCGCTATTCCAACGCCCCCTCTATCTTGGCCGATATTAAAAAGGAAAAAGATGAGGCCGAACCTTATAAAGCCGCGTTAAGCAAAATGATTCCAAATCAAGAAGATTTACTAAATCGCAAAAGCTGGGCTGAAAGCATTATGCGCATTTATAGCCTGACCGGGCAGCTTTCCTTTAGCAACCCCACTCTCCCGACTCCAACCGAACTGGGTTACGCACCGTTTACCATTGAAGTCAATGGAACATTTGCCGATATTCGAATGTTTTTACGCAATATTGAAGTTACTGACCCCCGCTTCTTTATAAGCATGGATTCTATTCAAATCGTTAAAAATCAAGATACCTATAGGGCAAATGTCAGCGGCAAATTCTTTTTTATGGAAGAACCCACCGTCAACCAATAAAACACCCTTGCCACCATGCGCATCACCTTCCACAAAGAAAACTTAATTCCGCTACTCGCTGGTTTCTTTATTCTACTAACACTCATTCTGTTTATTTGGTCTATGCGCGAAATGATTGGACGCGTTAGCGCCTCCTTAGAGCCGCCAACCGGCGGCACAGCCGCCACGCACTACAACCTTCAGGATGCAGCCCGCATCGATTACCGCGGTAACCTTCAAACCAAGTGAACCACCAACAAAAAGAAGCGGCATTTCTGGCAGCTTGGCAACAAGCCAAAGAATACTCCGCGCTCAAAAAAATTTGGGGAGGAAATATGGAAGAAATTAAATTGCAAAATAACTTAAAACTCCCCGAGGACCAAACGCTCTTATTTCCGGAAGACCAGAAATTTCCCGAGCTTCTCCGCCAAATCCCCCTGCCTCCACTGGGGATTTTTGTTTCCGGCCAACTCCCGTCAGAAGATTCCGTTTGCGTTACCATTGTTGGCACCAGACGAGCCTCCACGCGAGGACTTCGCGCTGCACACGATTTTGCCTTCGCGCTCGGGCAAGCTGGTTGTAGTATTGTCAGCGGCCTTGCATTCGGAATTGACGCGGCCGCGCACAAAGGCGCGCTGGACGCCCGGGCTAAAACAATCGCAGTACTTGCTTCCAATCCTCAAACCATTACCCCCTCATCACACAGCGCTCTGGCCAAAAGAATTATTGCCAGCGGCGGCGCGATCATCTCTGAATTTCCTCCCGGGCACTCCACTCAGCCGCATCATTTTTTGCAACGCAACCGCATCGCCTCCGGCCTTTCTCGCGTAACTTTACTGATTGAAGCTCCAGAGGGTTCTGGGGCAACGGCCACCGCGCGTTTTGCTCTGGATCAAAACAGGGATGTGTTTTGCCTGCCGGGCGGCTATGACGATCCTCTATACTTCATTAATCATCAACTTCTTAAACAAGGTGCGTTGCTCGCCACCAAACCGTCAGATATTCTAGAATTTCTAGATCTAGAACTCCCTTCTCAGCCAGCCGAATATGTCCCTCAAAACCCACAAGAAGATGCCATTCTCGCCATCCTTAAAAATGCCTCCCAACCCCTCTCAGTTGACAAAATTGCCGAAAACGGGAATCTTGATGTGCAATCGGTTATTATTACCCTCACCCAACTAACCCTATCCGATGTCATCCAAGAAACCCCGCAAGGCTACCGGCTCCGCTGAAACACTAGTAATTGTGGAGTCGCCCACCAAGGCCCGAACTATCGGGTCCTTTTTAGGCAAGGATTACCGAGTTGAGGCATCTTTCGGACATATCCGCGATTTGCCATCTTCCCGCTTGGGCGTTGATCCCGAAAAGAATTTTGAACCAACCTATCTCATTCCCAAAAAAGCCAAAGAAAAAGTGGCGGAGTTAAAATCCCTGGCCCAGTCCGCTTCGGCAGTCATCCTGGCAACTGACGAGGACAGAGAGGGAGAAGCTATCGCTTGGCACCTTAAGTCCGCCCTTGAGCTGGAAAAACTCGGGGTTCCGGTATCGCGCATTGTATTTCATGAAATTACCAAAAGCGCTATTGATTCGGCCATTCAACACCCACGGGAATTGGATTTGAATTTAGTTGATGCCCAACAGGGCCGACGGATTTTAGATCGCTTGGTAGGCTATAATCTTTCGCCCTTCTTATGGCGTAAGGTGCGCTACGGTCTCTCGGCCGGACGGGTACAGAGCGTCGCACTGCGATTGGTAGTGGAGCGAGAACGAGAAATTCGATCCTTCATCCCCCGAGAATATTGGAGTATTGAGGCCGATTTTTTAAACAATCAGGGGGAAAAGTTTCATGCTAAATTAAATTCTTTAGACGGTAAAACGCTGGATAAATTTGCAATTACTACCGGCGCGCAGGCAAGTAACCTAGAAGCGGAAGCTCGTCAACAAACCTATACGATTTCACGTGTTGAAATAAAACCAACCACGCGTAATCCGGCCCCACCCTTCACCACCTCAACCTTGCAGCAGGAAGCCGCTCGCAAACTAGGCTATTCTGCCAAGCAAACTATGGCTGCCGCGCAGCAGTTATATGAACGCGGTTTCATTACCTATATGCGAACCGACAGCGTAAATCTGGCAGAGAACGCTCTATCTGCCGCCCGTGATGTAATCACCGACAGATACGGTAAAGAATACGCGCTGTCAGAACCTCGTCGCTACCACACCAAATCCAAAGGGGCTCAAGAAGCCCACGAGGCAATCCGTCCAACCGACCTATTTCGGGGGCCGGAAGCCATGAGCGACCAGGAGGCATCTTTGCGAAAAATATATGATTTAATCTGGAAACGTACGGTAGCCTGTCAAATGAGCGCGGCCTCTCTGGAACAAACCTCCGCAGAGGTGAGTGGCGGGCGCTTCACCTTTCGCGCTAGCGGCAGCCGAATAGTATTTGATGGCTTCATGCGCGTATACACCGAGGGGCAAGATGAGAACGGAGAAGAGGAAAATGGCTTTGCTTTGCCAAAACTAGCGGAAGGCAGTACCGCGTCCGTGCAACAAATTTCAAGCCTACAACATTTTACGGAACCCCCTCCCCGTTACACCGATGCCTCGCTGGTAAAGGCCCTAGAGACTCACGGCATTGGGCGCCCCTCTACTTACGCACCCACGCTTTCCACTATTTTAGAGCGGGGCTATGTAGAAAAAATTGACAAGAAATATAAACCTACGGAAATAGGCGAAATTGTGAACGATATCCTGGTTGAGCACTTCCCGGAAATCGTAGATATCAATTTCACCGCGAAAATAGAAGAAGAACTAGACGCGATTGCGGAAGGAAAGATGAAATGGCAGGAGGTTGTCGGTGAATTCTATTTTCCATTTAAAAAACACCTGGATGAAAAAGAGCTAGAAGTAGAAAAGCACGTAGAGATTTCCACCACCCCCTGCCCTCACTGTGGCAAACCAATGATTATTAAGTTCGGCCGGATGGGAAAGTTTCTGGCCTGCCCGGATGGGGAAAAAATTACCCTACCCATGCCCGAAGAACAGGCACAAATCAACGCATTAACCGAAAAAACCAAAGATGAACGTTGCCCGCTGTGCGGCTCCAGGATGACCGTTCGGCGAGGACGATTCGGATTCTTTCTGGGTTGTTCCCGTTATCCACAATGCAAGGGAATCTCAAAAATCTGGAATAAAACCGGTTTTAAGTGCCCCAAATGCAAAATCGGCGATGTGGTGGAAAAGAAAGGTAGGGGCCGTTCCAAGCCATTTTGGGGATGCAACCGCTACCCGGACTGCGATTTTGTAATCAATAAGAAACCGGAAAGTGAAGCGGATCTTTTGGAAGCGCTTAACAAACCACCTACCACAAAAAAGAAATCGACCAGGAAAAAGCTTAAAAAATAAAGAAAATCCTCGGCTATGGCGTGAATTTTCTTTTCTGTTATAGTAGCCATACCTACATGCCCAATCGGCTCCTAGATATGGTGAAGCAAAACCCAAATGGAATTATTGGGCGTGCTTATACGTTTGCGGAAAAGGCCCACAAGGGTCAAAAAAGAAAGACTGGTGAACCATACTTCGTGCACCTCGTGGCTACCGCCACCACTCTTTTGGACTGGGGAGCGGATGAAACAACCGTCGCGGCAGGACTGTTGCACGACACCATTGAGGACTGTGGCGTCACCCGCGAGCAACTAGAACTTGAATTTTCTTCCGACGTGGCGTTCCTCGTAGAAGGCGTAACAAAACTTGGCAAGGTGAAATACCGCGCCGAAGGGAATGCGTCCGACTCACCAAAGAACAGCTCTGCCCACCAAGAAAGTGAAACTCGCCGCGAGGTTGGGTCGCTACGCAAATTAATCTTGGCAATCTCCCAAGATATCCGGGTAGTACTCATAAAACTCGCGGACCGACTGCACAATATGAAAACCTTGTCTGCGTTGCCTCCTGCCAAACAAAAACGCATCGCTCTAGAGACTGATGAAATATACGCGCCGCTCGCCTACCGACTAGGTATGCACAACATCTCCGGTGAACTACATGATCTTGCTTTTCCCTACCTGCATCCACGGGAATGGGAATGGATGAAAAAAAATATGGGACGCCACTATGAGGTGCACACGAAATATCTAGTCAATCTCAAACCACAGGTTGAGTCTATCTTGCGGCAACATGGCATTCTGCCTGTCTCCATAGACTTTAGAGCCAAACGATTCTATTCACTATACAAAAAACTAGTTGCCCACAACATGGATCCGGAAAAAATTTATGACTTGGTGGCAATGCGAATTATTGTCCAGAAAGTGGAGGAGTGCTACTCGGCGCTAGGAGTAATTCATGCCAACTGGCCACCATTACCCGGAAGGATTAAAGACTACATCGCCATGCCCAAGCCAAACGGCTATCGCAGCCTCCATACCACCGTCATCGGTCCGGAAAATAAGATTGTGGAGTTTCAAATAAGAACCGAGGATATGCATAAAGAAAACGAGTTTGGTATTGCCTCCCACTGGGCCTACAAAGAACATAAGACCTCCTCAGAAACCAAACGCGAATTGGAATGGGTTTCACAATTAAAGGATTGGCAAGAACGTTTTGCGGGCGCAGCGGAAGCTGACCCGGAAGGCTTTTTGCAGGCAATGAAAATTGATTTCTTTAAAGACCGAATTTTCGTCATGACCCCCCGAGGCGAGGTTATTGATCTGCCGGCCGGCTCAACGCCAGTAGATTTTGCTTACCACATTCATTCCGAAATCGGCGATTCCGCAACTGCCGCTAAGGTGAACAATACCTTTGTTCCTCTGTCTCATGAGCTTAAAAGTGGCGATATGGTAGAGATCATAACTCAGAAAGGCAAAAAACCCTCTGAAGACTGGTTACAGTTTGTAAAAAGCGCGGCAGCACGAGACAGAATTAGAGCTTCTTTGCGACGGTCTATTGGCAATATTCGTCTACCCGACCGCATTGAATTTAAAATTACCGCCCAGAATCGAGTTGGTCTGTTCAAAGAAGTTTCCTCCGTTTTAGCTCGCTCCCACTTAAACATCCACGATTTAGCAGTCCTGCATCAGACCCCCAGCATCACCATGCTAAAAATTTTGGTGGATGGAAACGACCTTGCCAAAGCCCAAAAAGTAGCCGTAAAAATAAAAACCGAAGTGCCCGCAGTCAAAGAAATCAGCGTCAAACTAGCCGCCAAATAACAAGCCTTGACTGGAACTTCGGAATAATCAAAAAAACGATAAAAACTAAGGGTTCCGTCAGTAAACGGCGGCCATTACCCCTAGAGAAAGGGTGACATAAGAGTAAACAAGGAAGTGGTAAAGCTATGAGAGGTAGCGGTAGTTAATTGAAGCAAAACGATTTAGTAGCCTAGGCCATCCCTTCCCTTATCTAACTTAGCCAAAAGTCCCTGCAACTCTTCTTCGGAATAAAAACTGATGGTGATTTTTCCACCTTCCTTACCTTTTTGAATTTTCACAGGAGTA
>Ga0073932_1007643_pt1 | contig 10389 bp, 6 predicted proteins | sample DewCreD2012metaG_FD_76967 | JGI IMG/M metagenome (GOLD analysis project Ga0073932, IMG submission 76967) | Hot spring sediment bacterial and archeal communities from British Columbia, Canada, to study Microbial Dark Matter (Phase II) - Dewar... ...
AAACGAAAGGATCCCCGCCAGGGTCGGCGACTTGGAATCGCTCTGAGCATAAAAAGCGGGGGCCAAAATCCGGTTTATCGCAATAAAGAACAGCCCCACGATATGGTAGGTAAAGGCAATCTTTGTCAGGGCCACCGACTCTTCATTAAAGCTGTTTGCCTGGAATAAGAGGCGGATTATGACTTCCCCCTGCTGGATCGAAAAGACCGTCACCGGAATCGTGATGAGGGCGATGATATCCATAGCGGTAATAAGCCGCTGATTGTATTCATCCCACTGGCTCTTTTTGGCAAAGCCAGCCAGATCCGGCAGGAGCACCGTACCGATGGAGACTGCAAATATGCCGAGGAACAGTTCCTGAAGCCGTAGGGAATACTGAAGACTGGACACAACCCCCGGCCCGGCCTTTCCGGCTAAGGCGGTAGAAACGAGGTCATTTAATTGATAGGCCGCCATACCAATAATGGTAGGGCCGATGAGGCGCAGAACAGTTCGGGTGCCCGGATTGGTAAAGGCCTTTTTCAGACTGGTAAAGCTGATCCTGTAACCGAGCCGATGCACCGCAGGCCACTGGATCAGGGCTTGCAAGGTACCCCCGACAATGACACCGACGGCCATGGCCCGGGCGGGGTTCTTCATAAAGGGTGAAAGGGCATAAGCCGCTATAATGATGACCACATTAAGAACAATCGGTGCAACACCGGATGGGGCAAATATGGAATGGGTGTTCAAAATCCCCTGGAGAAAGGCGGCAAAGGAAATGAGAGCCAAAAAGGGGAACATGATCTGGGTGAGCAGTATGGTCTCATCCAGTTCCTTTAGGCTGAAAATCGGCACCAAAATGGGTGTAAGAGCCATCCCAATCAGCACCGCCAGGGTCACCAGGAAGGTCAGCAGGGTGATAAAAGAAGACAAAAATTCCTTGGTCTTTTCCTTATTGCCTTCGATAAGGTAGCCCTTAAAGGTTGGGATAAAGGCTACCGCGATGGAACCCTCAGCAAAGAGGCGGCGGAACAGGTTTGGTATCATAAAGGCTACGGTAAAGGCATCCGAAAGGGGGGTGGTCCCCAGAAGGGCAGCCTTTACCATTTCCCGGATGAGACCCATAACCCGGGAGCCCAATGTTAAGAGCGAAAGGAGGGACCCCTGCTTTACCAAGCTCGATGCCTTTTCTGGCTTTTCAGGCTCGGTGAGAGTTTCCGTAGTATCAGCCATGGGACACTTCCTGTATGACGGGGAGTATATCCTGGGACCGATTGGAAATGATCCCCGCCGCACCCATATCAAGCAGGGTTCTGGCCAGGTCGGGGCTGTCTACAGTCCAGGGAACGACGGAGCGCCGGCCCAACTTCCCCAGCATAAACATAAAGCTTTTACTCACCTTTTCGTGGATTGGTTTTAAGTAGTCACAACCTGAAAGCCAGCGGCCTTCACCATGATGCAGGTAGGCAGGAAGTTCCGGGTCATCGCACCAGATAATGGCCGTAGGAAACTGGGGAGCCAGTTTTTTAAAGCTCCTTAATGCCAGGGGATTAAAGGAAGATACGGTAATGTGCCCCGTTGCCCGCCTGCCAAAGGATTGGAGCAGTTCTGCCAGGGCTCCGGGCAGGGGGTCCGCTGAAGATTTTCGGGTCTTCAGTTCAATATCAATGTAAAGATCTGGAAGAAAGGTTTCGAGCACTTCCACTAAAAGGGGAAGCCTGCAATGGGAAAAGCGACCATCCTTCCAGGAACCGGCATCGAGGTCCTTAAGTTCATCCCAGGTGCAATCTTCTACCGGCCGGTTAAGGCCGGTGGTTCGCAGGAGCGAATCATCGTGGAGGACCACCAGCTCGCCGCTTTTACAAAGATGAATGTCGAGTTCCAGGCCTGGCGCCCCCAGGTTCTTCGCCAGGTGAAAGGCCTCCATGGTGTTTTCTGGGGCCAGGGAAGAACAGCCCCGATGGGCAAAAAGGAAAGGCCTGGGATGTTCAGGCAGGAGGGGCTGGCGGCGGCCCAGGGATAGGCTCATTGGGCACCCCCAGGGTTTTCTCCCTTGGAGCCAGTCAGTTTAGCCTTTAAAGCTGCCAGGTCCGCCGCTGCCTTGGACTCCTTTTCGAGCTTGGCAAGGTTTCGTTCAGTTTCAGCGGCGGCTTCATCGCCGGGGAGGCGGCCTGAAGCCATGAGCAATTCCTGCTCAAGCAGATCCGGGTCCACCGTGCGCTGACGGGCAGACAGGCCTGGCAATTGTCGCCGCATGACATCAATCTGGGCCCGGAGTTCCGCTTCTTCAGCCTGAAGTTTGGCCAGGTCAGTGCGGACCCGCTCTGCGGCTTTTTCGGCTTCCAGGGCCAGGTCTTCGGCGCCCTTGCTTCGGGCCAGTTCGATGCGGCCCATCCATTTTGCCAGGTCTGCTTCCAGTTCTGCCCGTTTTTTTTCGGTTAATTTTAAGGAGGCAAGATGGGCCGCAATATAGGCTTTGGCCTCCTGGGGATCCATACCAAAAAGGTCTTCCGGTCGTCGTTCCATTTGTTCCATGGGAAGGCTCCTGCCACGTCAACCAGGGAGGCTGACATTTTTTATAACCAGCGACGCTGATGAAATTACATTTATTCGTTGCTTTGGTTAATGTATCCCTTTCGCAGGGAAATGTCGATTGCCCCTTGTAGAGGCCCAGCACCTTCGGTACAGTAAGCCTATGCGCGCGGTAATACATCCCCATCAATTTTCTGGGACCTATCGGATCCCGGCTTCCAAGTCGCACACCATACGGCGACTCCTCTTCGCTACCCTGGCCGAGGAGGTAAGCAGTTTAGACTACCCATTGGATTCCTTAGATGCCCGGTCCTGTGTAGCAGTCTGCCGGGCCTTTGGCGCTCATATCGAAGAAGTGCGGGAATCGGCCGAAGAAGCCCGCCGCTCCGGAAATCCCAATGCCCCCGCAGAAGACGGAAGCCGCCTCGCCCGCTGGATCGTTACCGGCGTGGGGAAAAATGCTCAGAGACTTCCGAACCTTGCAACCCCTGAGGATGTGCTGAACGTGGGTAATTCAGGAACCACCCTGTACCTAGCCCTGGCCATCGCGGGCCTTAATTCGGGAATGTCCATTTTTACCGGGGATCACCAGATCCGCCGGCGCAGTGCCCAAAATCTGCTGGCCGCCCTGGAAGGCCTCGGCATTACAGCCCGGTCAACCAGGAATAACGGCTGTGCGCCTATCATTATCCAGGGACCATGGAAGGGCGGCCGCGTTTCTATAGAGTGCCCCACGAGCCAGTACCTATCGGCCCTGCTTATCGCCGCCCCCCTGGCAGAAGAGAACACCATCACAGAAATAGAAGTGCCCCTCCTGAACGAACAACCCTATGTGGAAATGACCCTGGCCTACTTAGATGCCCAGGGGGTACACTACGAAGCAAACGCAGACCGCTCCTTTTTCAGGATCTGGGGCGGCGCTTCCTATAAACCGATAGGGGGAACCGTCCCGGGGGACTTTTCCTCCGCAGCCTTTCCCGCCTGCGCCGCCGCCATCTCCGGCGGAACCGTAACGTTGCTGGGCCTGAACCCGGATGACACCCAGGGCGACAAAGCCCTCTTTGAATACCTGTCCCGCATGGGTTGTCGGGTAGAATGGAGACACCAGGTTGATGGATGGACCCTCTCCGTCGCCGCCCCCAAAGAGCTTCGGGGCCAAACCCTGGACCTGAATGCCACACCGGATGCCCTCCCCGCTATGGCAGCCACCGCCTGCTTCGCCGCAGGGACCACGAGGCTCATCAATGTGCCTAATGCCCGAATTAAAGAAACCGATCGTATTGCGGTCATGGCCCAAGAACTGGGAAAGCTCGGGGCCCATAGTACGGAACTGCCCGATGGACTTGTTATAGAAGGGGGCAAGGTCCTTACGGGGACCGCAGTCCAGGGACACGACGATCACCGGGTGGTAATGGCCCTGGCAATTGCAGGCCTTGCCTGTCAGGGTACAACCACGGTGGATACCGCCGAGGCAGCCGCTGTCACCTATCCAGGCTTTCTGGAACTGCTCGGTGCAGATATGATAGAATAGATCCATGCGCGTCATCATCGTCGGGGCCGGCATGGTCGGTACCCAACTGGCAAAACATCTCATTAATGAAAAGTATGATGTGTCTCTCATAGAAATGAATGAAGAACGGGCCCGTCATGCATCCAACCGGCTCGACTGTTTGGTCATCAATGATGAGGCGAACAATATCCAAACCCTGGAAGAAGCAGGGATTGCCAAAGCCGATGCCCTCATCTGTGTAACCGAATCGGATGAAATGAATATAATCATCTGTGGTCTTGCCGAAGGCCGCTATCAGCGGGTGTTAAAAATTGCCCGGGTCCGCAACAGCGACTATGACAATCTTACCAGGGGCGGTGTAAAAGCCTTAGGGATTGATTTTTTTGTCCACCCTGACCGGGAAGCGGCGCGAACCGTTGTACAGGCGGTAGAACATGGCGCATTGGGGGATATTCTTAGTTTTGGTGATACATCTTTTGAGATGGGCACCATAGAAATTGCAAAATCCTGCCCCCTTTGCGGCGAATCCATTAGGATCTTTCACCATTTAATTGGTTCGGAAGTACTGGTAGCCCTGATCGAACGGGGCAATAAGCATATACTTCCCAGCGGTACTACCATATTGAACGAAGGCGACCGGGTCTATGTAATTGGCCGTCAGGCGGATATTCAGAAAGTCTTTGAGATTTCCGGCAAGAAACTGGAAAAGGTTGAAAAAATCGGAATTGTGGGCGGAGGCCGCATTGGCACCCTTATTACCGAAGCCCTGCTTGAACGGGCTCAGCCCCATCCTAAGTCTCTCTTTCCTTTTTTAACCAATATATTTCCCCGCCGTTTTAAAAAAATTGTCCTTATCGAAAAGGATTATGAACTGTGCAAGGACCTTTCTACCCAATTCCCCGATGTGCTGGTATTGAATGAGGACATTTCCGATGAAGGCTTTATTTCTGAGGAAGGCATAGCAGACTTGGACCTGATCATCACCGCCACGGACAATCAGGAGCTGAACATTATCACCGCCCTGTACATGAAATCCCACGGCCTTAAACGGGCTATTGCCCTGGTGAATACCCCAAGTTATGGCAATATTGCCCGGCGCTTAGGTATAGATGTGGTTGTGCCCATCAAATCGGTCGTTGTCGATTCCATCCTGGCCCACCTTATGGGAAGCGGTGTAACGGGCCTGCACCGGCTCGGTGAAGGGACTATCGAGATTCTTGAAATCCTCGTCGCTCCCGATGCACCGGTCTGCGGCCAAAAACTTAAGGACTTTCACCTTTCTTCTGGTGGCCTGGTCATGCTCATCACCCGGCGGGGAACTTCCTTCATTCCCCATGGGGAACACCAGTTCGAACCCAATGACCGGCTGGTGTTGATTGCCCGCAAGGGTGTAGGAGCTGAATTGGAAAAACTTTTTGGCAGGCAGGAATGAAACGGCGCATTTTAATTCGGGTTTTGGCCTTATTACTTGGCATCATCGCCCTTTCTATGATTCCTTCTTTAATTCTTGCCCTTGTTGATCAAGAAGCACAAAGCGTCAAAGCATTTTTTTATCCTCTTGTAGTATGCACAAGCGGGGCGGTGTTTGCCCTGATTCTGGGAAAATCGAGCAATATCAGCTTTAACACCGGCGATGGTTTTCTTCTCGTATCCCTTGCCTGGTTTTTGACGAGCATTCTGGGTAGTATTCCCTTTATTATTACCGGCGTTACCACCAATCCGGTGGATGCCCTATTTGAAAGTGTTTCCGGCTTTACAACCACCGGGGCCACCATCTTTGCAGACGTGGAAAAGCTCCCTCGGGCAATTCTATTCTGGCGGTCCATGACCCACTGGCTTGGAGGCATGGGTATTGTGGTGCTCACCGTTGCCCTGGTGCCGTTATTGGGGGTCGGGGGATTTCAGCTTCTTAAGGCAGAAACGCCGGGTCCCGAAAAGGATAAGATTACCCCTAAAATCACCGAAACCGCAAAAATACTCTGGTTTATCTATATTGGACTCACCGCTCTGGAAGTACTGTTTCTCATGATCGGCGGCATGAACTGGTTCGATGCGGCCAATCACGCTTTTGCCACCATGGCTACCGGGGGTTTTGGGACGAAAAACATAAGCATTGCCTATTACAACTCTGCATGGATCGATTGGGTCTGTACCATATTTATGATTCTTGCAGGAATGAATTTCAGCCTGTACTACCGTTTCCTTCAGGGGAAATTCCAGGATCTCCTTAAAAATACCGAACTTAAAGTGTACCTGTCCATTGTCATTATTGCTTCAGTTCTGGTTGCTGTTGTTATACTGCCCCAGTATGGCACCTTGACCGAAGCCCTCCGCTTTTCATCCTTTCAGGTAGCCTCAATCATCACCACCACCGGTTTTGCTACCGCCGATTTTGATCTTTGGCCAGCCTTTGCAAAGACGGTACTGCTGGTGCTTATGTTTATTGGGGGCTGTTCTGGGTCTACCGGCGGCGGTATTAAAGTAGTGCGTCATGTGGTTCTTTTTAAGCAGGCGGGAAATGAAATCAGACGACTGCTGCATCCCCGGGGGGTCTTCAGCATCCAGCTGAATGGCCGGGTCGGCCGGAAAGATGTGGTATACGGCGTGGCAGGCTTTGTATTTTTGTACCTTACCCTGGTATTTCTGGTCACCCTGGTGGTAAGCAGTTCCGGGGCGGATCTCATTTCAGCTTTTTCTTCAGCCCTGGTTACCGTCGGGAATATTGGGCCCGGTTTTGGAATGATAGGCCCAAGCCAGAACTACTCTGGGTTTCCCGATTATGTAAAACTGGTCTGGTCCTTTGCCATGATTGCAGGCCGTCTCGAACTCTGGACCGTTTTTATCCTGTTTACCCCCGAATTCTGGCGCCGTTAGCAGTTTTTCGGCCTTGTCTGCCTATGTTTATCGGCAGACATCGAAGGCTTTCAGCAGTACTGCATTGCTACAAAAAGCACTTTTAGATATACTCGGCCTGTTATGGATACAAAGAATTTACATTGGGCTGACCAAACCGCGGAAAAAATCATCCGCGAAAAAGGTGATAAGGATTTGTACACCTGTGCTTCCGGGATTACCCCCTCAGGTACGGTACATATTGGCAATTTTCGGGAAATTATCTCGGTAGATCTGGTCGTTCGGGCTTTGCGGGATCGGGGCAAGAAGGTCCGCTTTATCTACTCCTGGGACGACTATGATGTTTTCCGCAAGGTTCCCCTTAACATGCCGAAGCAGGACTTGCTCGCCCAGTACCTGCGTTTTCCCATTACCATGGTGCCCGACCCCTGGGACCGGGATGAAAGCTATGCCCGGCACCACGAAGTGGATGTAGAATCCATCCTTCCTGCGGTGGGCATATTCCCCGAATTCCTGTATCAGGCAAAACGGTACCGGGCATCCATGTATGCCGAGGGTATCCGCAAGGCCCTGGAACACCGGGAAACACTAAAAAATATTCTAGACAAATACCGGGATGAGGAACATAAGATTCAGGGCGAATGGTGGCCCATCAGTGTGTTCTGCGATTCCTGCAATCGGGATACCACCGAGATTGATGGCTGGGACGGCCAATGGGGCGTCACCTACCATTGCACCACCTGCAACCACAAGGAAACGGTAGACCTCCGGACTGCCAAGGGGGTTAAGCTCGGCTGGAGGGTCGACTGGCCCATGCGTTGGAACTTCGAAAAGGTCGATTTTGAACCCGCCGGCAAGGATCACCACAGCCAGGGTGGTTCCTTTGATACGGCCAAACATGTATGCAAAGATGTCTACGGATGGGAAGCTCCCATCACCTTCCGGTATGACTTTATCGGTATTAAGGGCACTCCGGGCAAAATGTCCAGTTCCAAGGGAAAAGTAGTAGACCTCTACGACATTCTGCGGGTCTATACGCCCGAAGTAACCCGCTACCTCTTTGCAGGAACCCGGCCGAACACCGAATTTTCCATCTCCTTTGACCTGGATGTCATTAAGATATATGAAGATTATGATAAAACAGAACGGATCGCCTGGGGTGTGGAAAAGGCCAAGGATGAGGAAACCTACCTTAAGGAACGGCGCATCTATGAGCTATCCCAGGTACAGGGTATGCCCAAAATCATGCCCTACCAGGTTCCCTTCCGGCACCTCTGCAACCTCATACAAATTGCCGACGGCAACATCGACAAGGTGATCGCGGGCCTTCCTGATATTACGGAAGAGCAAATCCCTGCATTCCGCAAACGCTGTGAATGTGCCTGGTACTGGATTCAGGAATGCGCCCCCGAGGATTTCCGGTTCCACCTCCGGCCTGCCGGAGAACGGGCAGAACTGACCGAGGCTGAAATAGCCGCCGTCCGGGACCTGCGGGACCAGGTGGTGGCCAGAATCGAAACCTTCCCGGACGACAAGACCTGCGGCGAAGCGATCTATGCGGTAGCCAACCAACACCAGATGGACGGCAAGGTGCTGTTCCGTGCGGCCTACCAGGCTTTGGTCGGCAAGGATCAGGGCCCCAGGCTCGCTAACTTCCTGCGGAACATCGATAAAGAACGGCTCCTCGAAATACTCAAGGCATATTAAGCTTGCTGAAAGCCCTGGCACCTCCAGGGCTTTTTTTATTTCATTCATCTATTTTTCAAACACCAATATTTTCTATATATGCATCATTACATATTGTTATTCCTGACTAAATATGTTACCTTTATCCCAGGAGAGGCATCCTATGATTAAAACCACCACCATGCAGATCCGGGGCATGACTTGTACGGCCTGCGCCAGAGCATCAGAGCGGGCAGTAAAGAAGCTTTCCGGCATTGCAGAGGCTAACGTTAACTTTGCCACGGAAAAGCTCGCAGTTCAGTTTGATGACGAGCAAGTCAGCCTGGCAGATATAAAGGCCGCGGTAAAAAAGGCCGGTTATGAAGCGGTGGAGATAAAAGCCCAGGATGAGGAGCCCCCGGTAACGGTGCAGAAACAGAAGCTTCTCATTGCAAGCATTTTTACGATCCCCATCCTTTATTTAGCCATGGGCATGATGCTATCCTGGCCTATTCCCGTATGGCTCGCCCCCATGCGGTACCCCCTGCGTTTTGCCCTGATCCAGCTTGTACTACTCATCCCGGTTGTAATTGCGGGGTTCCGCTTTTACAAAGTGGGATATTCTGCTCTGTTCCGGGGTAGTCCCAATATGGATACCCTTATCGCCCTGGGAACCAGCGCGGCCATACTCTACAGTTTCTTTTCCATTGTGCAGATCATTCTGGGAGATCACATGGCAGTGGAACACCTCTATATTGAAAGTGCCGCGGTTATTATCACCCTGGTGCTGGTAGGAAAGACCCTGGAAGCCCTAGCCAAGGGAAAAACCTCCGAAGCTATAAAAAAACTTATCGGGCTTCAGCCAAAAACCGCCCGGGTTATCCGGGGTGGTACGGAACAGGAAGTGCCTATCAGTTCCCTGGTCCCGGGGGACCACATTCTGGTACGGCCCGGTGAAAAAATCCCCGTGGACGGCATCATTCTTTCGGGGATCACCGCAGTAGATGAATCCTTTTTAACCGGCGAAAGCATCCCCGTAGAAAAACAAACTGGAGATGAGGTAACCGGAGCAAGCCTGAATAAAAACGGAGTCATCACCATTCAGGCGACAAGGGTCGGTCAGGACACAGTACTGGCCCAGATCATCAGATTGATGGAACAAGCCCAGGCGGATAAGGCCCCTATTGCCCGTCTTGCGGACCAGGTATCGGCTTATTTTGTGCCCATCGTGGTGGGGATTGCCGTACTTTCGGCCCTGCTCTGGCTTTTGGCAGGAGAAGGCCCGGTGTTTGCCATGACCATCCTTATTTCGGTGCTGGTCATCGCCTGTCCCTGTGCATTAGGCCTTGCTACGCCTACTGCTATTATGGTGGGAACCGGCATTGGAGCCCAGCATGGTATTCTCATAAAATCCGGCGAAGCCCTGGAAATTGCCCACAAAATTGATACGGTGGTGTTTGATAAAACGGGAACCATCACCGAAGGGAAGCCCCGCCTTACCGATATTCGGCCCTTAGACAAAGACAGCCTCTCCGAAACGGAATTGCTTGCCCTTGCGGCAGGGATTGAACAGGTGTCGGAGCATCCCCTGGGAGAGGCGATCGTAGCCGCCGCCCGGGAACGGGATGTGGCACTTCCGGAAGTAACGGATGTAACAGCCCTTCCCGGCCGCGGCATTCGGGGAAACCTGGGCGGTGGTGCCCTGCTCTTGGGGAATCAGGCTTTGATGACCGAATCATCCATCAATATGGATGAATTGAGCCTTCATGCTATAGAGGAGCTTTCTGCGGAGGGCAAGACGGTCATGCTCCTGGCCTTGAACGGCACGCTTCAGGGTCTTTTAGCGG
>Ga0073932_1007647_pt1 | contig 10383 bp, 5 predicted proteins | sample DewCreD2012metaG_FD_76967 | JGI IMG/M metagenome (GOLD analysis project Ga0073932, IMG submission 76967) | Hot spring sediment bacterial and archeal communities from British Columbia, Canada, to study Microbial Dark Matter (Phase II) - Dewar... ...
AAGGCAGACGTCAGCGAGATCGACCTGATCAAGTCGTGGCGTACGGACCCCACCTCGAAGGTCGTCGCGGCGTACCTGGAGGGCGTTACCAACGGCCAGGAGTTCATGAGGGCGGCGAAGGAAATCACGAAGGTCAAGCCGCTGCTCGTGTTCAAGTCGGGGACGACAGCCGCCGGCTCGCGCGCCGTCTCGTCGCACACGGGCACGCTCGCGGGTTCGGAAGCGTCGTACGTCGCGGCGTTCCGGCAGTGCGGCGTTATCCGCCCGAGCTCCGTTAGCGAGCTCTTCGACCTGGCAATCGCGTTCGCGCAGCAGCCGCTGCCGGCGGGACGCCGGATCGCCATCGTCACAAATGCTGGTGGGCCGGGCATCATCGCGACCGACGCTGCCGAGAAGAACCAGCTTCGGCTTGCCGCGTTCACGCCGGAGACGATCGCCAACATGCGGGCGAAGCTGCCAGCGACGGCGAGCGTTTACAACCCGGTCGACATCATTGGCGACGCCCGGACCGACCGGTACGCGGTCGCAATCGACGCTGTGCTGAAGGACCCCGGCGTCGACGGGCTGATCGTCCTGCTTACTCCGCAGGCGGTGACCGAGCCGAAGGAGACCGCCCAGCTAATCGCTAGCTACAGCGGCAAGACGCGCAAGCCGATTCTAACGAGCTTCATCGGCGGGGCTGCGCTGCAGGACGCACTGAAGGTGTTGCGCGAGGCCGGCGTGCCGAACTACGACTTCCCCGAGGGCGCGATCGCGGCGTTCAAGGCGATGGTCGACCACAAGGAGTGGCGGGAGAAGCCGATCGAGCAGCCGGCGCGTTTCATCGTCAACAGTGACCTGGCGCTGGAGTCGATCGCCGACACCAGGAAGCTCGGTCGGACGACGCTCGGGCTGGAGGCAATGGACCTGCTCGAGGCATACGGTTTTACCGTGCCGCAGTCAGGCATCGCCCGCACGCCGGACGACGCGGCGCGGCTGGCTACCGACATCGGCTTCCCGGTCGTGATGAAGATCGTGTCGCCGGAGATCCTGCACAAGTCGGACGTGGGCGGCGTGCGCGTGGGTGTGCGCAACGCCGAGGAAGTGCGCGAGGCGTTCGTCTCGATAGTGGCGAGCTCGCAGAGGTACGTTCCGCAAGCTCACATCGAGGGTGTCTTCATCCAGGAGATGGTGAAGCCGGGGCGCGAGGTTATCCTTGGCGCGAGCTATGACGGCCAGTTTGGACACCTGCTGATGTTTGGCCTGGGCGGCATCTACGTTGAAGTCATGCGTGATGTAGTATTCCGCGTCGCGCCGCTGACGATGAGCGATGCCCGCGAGATGGTGAACGAGATCCGATCGGCGGCTCTGCTGCGCGGCGTGCGAGGGCAGCCTCCGGCGGACATCGACGCGATCGTACACGCGCTGCTGCGGCTCTCGCAGCTCGTGACGGACTTCCCGGAGATCACGGAGCTGGATGTGAACCCGCTCGTCGTCTACCCGAACGGCGAAGGCGCCGTCGCGGTCGACAGCCGGATCGCGCTCTCGGCGCCCCGCTCGTGAGCGCGACCGCCCCGAATCGGCATCCAGACGCAACTCGGGCCTGAGGTGACAGCAATGGCGACCCTCTACGTCATGTCCCTAGAAGGTGAGGTCGGAAAGAGCGCGGTCTCGATCGGGACGGCGCTGCACGCGCAAGACCACGGGCTGAAGGTCGGCTACATGAAGCCGGTCGGCTACAAGCTGAGCACGGCCGGTGGCAGGCTCGTCGATCCCGAGGTCACACTGATCAAGGAAGCGCTTAAGCTCACCGGTTCGGTGGACGATATCTGCCCGGTTCTTCTTACTCACGTGCTGCGGCGCGAGGCTCTTGTCGGCACGAGCTTCGACGCCGTCGGTCGGGTCCGCAACAGCTTCCAGGAGCTCGCCAAGGACAAAGACCTGATGATCGTCGAGGGCCCTGGCACGCTGCGGATGGGGATCACGCTCGGCATCGATGCGACGAAGGTCGTGGAGATCGTCGACGCCAAGGCGGTAGTCGTCCTGCGCGGCGAGTTCGAGGAATCGGCTGACGCGGCGCTATTCGCGAAGCGGATTCTGGGCGAGCGGCTGATCGGCGCGATCGTCACCGGGGTGCCGGTGAGCTCAATCGACGAGGTGAAGTCGATCTTCGGTGCCTACCTGCAACGGCAGGGGATGCAGCTCTTCGGCATCCTGCCGGCGGGCCGCCTGCCCGGCACGTTCAGCGTGGCCGAGCTGGCGCAGATGCTTAACGGCCAGATCATCACCGGTGGGTCCGGAGAGGATGTAATGGTCGATCGGTTCGTCGTCGGGGCGATGGGACCGGAAGCAGCTCTGCGTCACTTCCTGCGTCAGGCGAACAAGGCCGTCATCACCGGAGGCGACCGGACGGATGTCATCCTTGCGGCGCTCGAAACCTCGACGCGCTGCATCATCCTGACGGGCAACCTCATCCCCGAGCAGGTCGCGATCGCGACGGCGGCGCACCGGCAGGTGCCGCTGATGGTCGTGCCATCGGACACGATGGAGACGATCCGGATGATCGAGGAGGCGAGCGGGCCGGTCCGGCTGACGACGCTGGCACATGTCGAAGCGCTGCGCGGCTTGACTGACCGGGAGCTCTACGTGGCGCAGCTCTTGCGAGCGCTCGGCCTGTAGCGGAGGTCCCGCTACCTGGCAATCTCCCTCCCGACACGGGAAGGGAGATTGCCAAGCTAACTGCTTCTATACACGTATGGGCAGCGAGTGCCGCTCACACGTATGCTAGTCCGACTTCTTCGGGAGCTGCGGGATCAGCCAGGCGAGGAACGCGCCAGGGCTGCGAGTCTGCATCGTGATCCGTCCCGGCCCGGTGAACTCCACGACCAGGCCTTCCCCGCTGAAGAGCGTGCTCTTAAGCCCGCCGACTCTCCTCACTGCGAACTTCACGGTGTCCTCGAAAGTGACGACGTGGCCAGTGTCGACGATGTACCGCTCGCCGGCCGCGAGCGACACCTCGTGGATTGCGCCGTAGCTGGAGGTGATGAGCTGGCCGGTGCCCTGGACGCGCAGCAGGATCAGACCCTCGCCCCCGAAGAAGGTCTTCGCGCCGCCCCAGCTAGTGCTCACGTCTATGTTTCCCGACGACGCGAGGTAGGAACCGGACTGCACGTAGACGGTCTGGTCTTTGAGGTCGACCACGCCGACATCGCCCGGCAGCGACGGCGCAAGCGTGACCTCACCGGCGCCACCGGTCGCGGTGAGCGTGTTGATGAAGAAGCTCTCGCCGCCGAGGACGGAGCGGGCGAGCGACTTCAGGATGCCGCCCTGAGCCTTCGTCTGGATGCTGATGTTGGGGGACATACTGACCATCGCGCCGCCCTCGGCGCGGATGGACTCGCCTGCGTCAAGCTTGACGATGGCGAGGGAGTACGACGGTCGGTACGCAATTTCGGTTCGCAAAGCGACGCTCCTATGTGCGGGCCAGACTGGCAGCGAGTTGCCGCCGTGGTCCGCGAGATGCGGTGCTTGGGGTCTACCGCCGAGTGTAGCATGGCCAAACGGTGGGGTCTTTCGGTCCACACAATCGCCGGCCACGATCAGCAATCACATATCGCTCGGCGCATATGCAGACCTCAGCATATAGGCTTGCGCTGTGCTAACGGCGTAAGCTATCATAAGCATCGCTCAGGCGACGGCCGGCTCCGTACTTAAGTGTGCCCAGAGAGTGGCCGGACGCGCGATCGCGGCACGCGCAAGTCCGCGATCCGGGTGGGCCAGAGCGCAGGTGTCAGTCCTGTGGCGCGCCGACGAAGCGCGCTCAGCAAGTAGAACCCAGGAGTGACCAGTGGCAGAACAGACCCCATCCAGTATCTCGTCTCTGATGACAGAGACCAGGAAGTTTCCCCCGCCGCCGGAGCTCGCCGCCAAGGCCTACATCAAGTCCTACGCTCAGTACAAGGAAATGTACGAGCGCTCGATCAAGGATCCTGACGGATTCTGGCTCGAGCAGGCCAAGGCGTTTCTGAGCTGGTATAGGGAGCCAACCAAGGGCCGCGAGTATGAGTGGAATACCGCGAGCCGGACGATCTGGCACCGCTTCTTCGCCGATGGCGAGCTGAACGTCTCGTACAACTGCCTGGATCGCCACCTGGCCACCCGCGGTAACAAGCCAGCGATCATCTGGCAGGGCGACTCGGACGAGGAGTCTCGGATACTCACCTATTCCGAGCTCCACACCGAAGTCTGCAAGTTCGCCAATGTGCTCAAGAGCAAGGGCATTAAGAAGGGCGATCGGGTCTGCATCTATCTGCCGATGATCCCGGAGCTGGCGGTCGTGATGCTCGCGTGCACGCGCATCGGGGCCGTGCACTCGATCGTGTTTGGTGGCTTCTCCGCCGAGGCGCTGGCCGACCGAATCAACGATAGCTCGGCTGCAGTTCTGATAACCGCCGACGTCTCGTTGCGCGCGGGCCGGAGGATCCCAGCCAAGGCCGCCGCCGACGCGGCCGTCGCCAAGAGCCCGTCCGTCAAGGACGTTATAGTCGTGAAGCGAGGGGACGGCTCCTGCTCGATGACTGCCGGCCGCGACACCTGGTACCACGACGAGATGGCCAAGGCGAGCGCCGACTGCCCGCCCGAGCGGATGAACGCGGAGGACCCGCTTTTCATCCTTTACACCTCCGGTTCGACTGGTAAGCCGAAGGGCGCACTTCACACGACGGCTGGCTATCTGCTTAATGCTGCGATCACGCACAAGTGGATTTTCGACTACCACGAGGACGACATCTACTGGTGCACGGCGGACATCGGTTGGGTGACTGGGCACAGCTACATCGTCTACGGCCCACTTGCTAACGGTGCCACGAGCATCATGTTCGAGGGTGTCCCAACCTACCCGGACGCTGGGCGATTCTGGCAGATAGTCCAGAAGTACAAGGTCAGCATCTTCTACACGGCACCGACGGTCATCCGGTCGCTGATGCAACAGGGCGAGACGTTCCCGGCCAAGTACGATCTCTCGACTCTCCGCGTGCTCGGGTCCGTGGGCGAGCCGATCAACCCCGAAGCGTGGATCTGGTACTACTACAACATAGGCAAGGGCAAGTGCCCGATAGTCGATACCTGGTGGCAGACCGAGACGGGCAGCATTCTGATCACCCCACTGCCAGGCGCGCACACGCTAAAGCCCGGTAGCGCCAGCCAACCGTTCTTCGGCGTCGAACCGGTCATCCTGCGCGATGACGGCTCCGTCTGCGACGTCGACGAGGGCGGCAAGCTCTGCATAAAGAAGCCGTGGCCGGGCATGATGCGGACCATCTATGGCGACCACCAGCGGTTCATCGACACTTACTTCACGATGTACCCCGACCTGTACTTCACCGGTGATGGCTGCCGGGTCGACGCCGACGGTGACTACTGGCTGATGGGCCGGATCGACGACGTCGTGAACATCTCCGGCCACCGGCTCGGCACGGCCGAGGTCGAGAGCGCGCTCGTCGCGCACCCGAAGGTAGCCGAGGCGGCGGTCACTCCGATGCCGCACGAGATCAAGGGTCAGGGACTCTACGCGTTCGTGACTCTGATCCAGGGCGTCGAGGAATCCGAGGAGCTCGCGAACGAGCTGAAGCAGTGGGTCGGGAAGCAGATCGGCCCGATCGCGCGGCCCGACAAGATCCAGTTCGCTGAGGCGCTGCCGAAGACCCGCTCCGGCAAGATCATGCGCCGCATCCTGCGCAAGGTCGCGGCGAACGAGATCGACACTATCGGCGACACGACGACGTTGGCGGACCCGCACGTAGTCGAAGTGCTGGTCCAGAAGCGGGTTCGGTAGACCCTCTGGTCGGCCCGTCGAACGACGCTCGGGCCGACCGGCACAGATCCAGTCAACGACCAAGCGCGCGCGGCGGTCCGCCTTGCCCCAAGGCACGGCGTGGCCGCCGCGCTGCCGCGCTCAGCACGGGTCGGAGCTGCCGCTAGCCCCCAGGCGAACCGTGCCACGAAGCCTGGCGCGCGAAGGCAGCAGGCACGGCCGGTCTCGGCCCCGCGCTGGATAGTAAACGTGCGTTCACGCGCCTTGACCAGCTCATTGACCTGGTGCGGGTAGCCTACCTTGTCCTGCCTCCCGGATCTTCTGCGGCCGGGGTCAGCGCTTTCGGTGTCGAGGACTCTCCCTGGAACGGCAGACGAGGGCGAGCGGCGTCATACCAACTGATTCCTGGAGGAAGAGTGTGATACAGGCTGCACAGCGGGCACCAGTCGCGGCACCGCAATCGACTTTGACCGGCTGGGTCGTCACGCTTGCCGGCACGGGCATCAACCTGGCGCTGGGCGTGCTCTACACGTGGAGCGTCATCAGCGAGGCGATCAACAAAGCCGGCTGGGGCTGGTCGGAGTCAGATCGGTCGGTTCCGTATTCGGTCGCGCTGCTCGTATTCGCGTTCACGACGATCCTGGCCGGGCGGATGCAGGACACCTGGGGTCCGCGCTGGGTCGCGGCGCTTGGCGGAGTGCTGGTGGGGATCGGCCTGGTCGTCGCCAGCTTCTTCCAGTCCGTCGCGGGCTACGTGCTCGGGTTTGGCCTGCTCGCCGGCGCCGGCATCGGGTTTGGCTACGCGTCTGCTACCCCGCCGGCGGTCAAGTGGTTCAGCAAGGCGAAGACCGGCCTCATCGCAGGCATCGTGGTCTCGGGCTTCGGTCTCGCGTCGGTGTACGCGGCTCCTCTCGCTCGGGCGCTCGTCGCGGCATACGGCCTGCAGGGTATGATGCTCATCTTCGGCGTCGCGTTCTTCATCGTGGTCGTGGGGCTGGCGCAGCTCCTCAAGACACCGCCGGCTGGCTACGTGCCGCCAGAGGCAAACGTGTCTGTTGCCTCGGCGACGTCGGCGGCCCCCGCTCCGCAGCGCGACTTCACGCCGGGTGAGGTGCTGCGCGTCCCGCACTTCTGGCTGCTGTGGGCGATCTACGCGATCGGCGCTGGAGCGGGTCTCATGGTCATCGGCAAGATGGCAAAGATCGTCGGCACGCAGGCCGGGCTCGGCGCGGAGACTGCCGCGATCCTCGTCTCGGTGCTCGCGATCGGCAACGGTGGCGGGCGTGTGCTCGCGGGAATGCTGTCCGACCGCATCGGCCGGTTCCGGACGCTGCTGATCTGCCTGCTCCTCCAGGCTGTCCTCCTGGTGCTGCTCTCCTTCACGATGAAGGGAAGCGTGCTGGCAACCGTTCCGGTGCTGACGGTGTTCGCATTGCTTCTTGGCGCGAACTACGGGTCAAACCTGGCGGTCTTCCCGGCGATCTCGAAGGACTGGTTCGGGCTGAAGCACTTCGGCGTCAACTACGGCCTGCTGTTCACGGCGTGGGGTGTCGGTGGGTTCGTGATGTCGCTGGTGGCCGGCGCGACGTGGAACGACGCGGCCGGATCGTTCGGCGGAGCCTACTACCTGGCGGCGGCGCTGCTGCTGGTCGCGGCGGTCGTGACGCAGGTGGTGAAGCCACCCAAGGCGCGAGCCGCATAGAGGAACCAAGAACAGACGGGCCGGCGTCAGGCCGGCCGCACGACCAACTCGCCCGGAGGAGCGGGTCCCGGACCTGCTTCTCCGGGCGTTCTGGTGTCGGCGCGTTTCTTGCTTTCCGCGTGCGGCGGCAGTCGATCGCACATTCGTCCCGTATAATGTAGCGGTGCGGCCGGCCTACGGCCGGCTTGACAACTGGGAGGAGCCGCCCCTGCCGAATCGCAATTATCACGTCGACTACCAAGCGAAGCTGACGACCGCGCGCGCCGCAATCTCGAAGATCCGCAGCGGCAGCCGCGTCTTCCTCGGGTCCGGCTGCGCCGCGCCGCAGCACCTGCTCCAGACGCTCGTCGACCTCGGTGGGCAGGGTGGAACCCTGAACGACGTTGAAATCGTTCATATGCTTACCTTCGGCTCGGCGCCGCATGTCGCCCAGCAGTTTGACCGGAACTTCCGACACAACTCGTTCTTCGTCGGGCCGGGCGTGCGCGAGGCAGTGGCCGAGGGCTACGCGGACTACACGCCGATCTTCCTCTCGGAAATCCCGCGAATGATCGCTCGCGGCCGGATGCCGCTCGACGTCGCGCTCGTCCAGGTCTCGCCGCCCGACCACTACGGCTTCTGCTCGTTTGGCGTCTCGGTCGAGGCGCACCACGCCGCCGTCTCCGCCGCCGACTACGTGATCGCCCAGGTAAACCGGCACATGCCACGGACGATGGGCGACAGCTTCGTCCACATCGACCGCATCGACGCGCTGGTCGAGTTCGACGAGCCGCTGATCGAGGTGCCGCCGCCGGAGCCCGGCGAGACCGCTAGCGCGATCGCCAGACATATTTCGCGCCTAGTCGAGGATGGCTCGACGCTCCAGATCGGGATCGGCGCGATCCCCAACGCCGTCCTCCAGCACCTCGGCGACAAGAAAGACCTCGGCATCCACACCGAGATGTTCACCGATGGGCTGATCGACCTCATCGAGAACGGGATCGTGACGAACCGGCGCAAGACTTTCCATCCCGGCAAGGTGATCGCGGCGTTCTGCATCGGCACGCGCCGGCTCTACGACTACATCGACGGGAACCCGCGCTTCGAGTTTCACCCGACGGACTACACGTCGGTGCCGTCGAACATCGCGCGCAACAACAAGATGGTCGCGATCAACACGGCGCTCGAGGTGGACATAACGGGGCAGGTCTGCGCCGATTCGATCGGGCACAAGATTTACAGCGGTATCGGCGGGCAGGCGGACTTCATCCGCGGCGCGGCGCTGGCGCCGGATGGCAAGCCGATCATCGCCCTGCCATCAACCGCGCACAACGGGACGGTCTCTCGGATCACCGCCGAACTGCAACCGGGCGCGGGCGTCGTCACGACGCGTGGCGACGTGCACTACGTCGCCACCGAGTATGGCGTCGCTTTCCTGCACGGCAAGAGCCTGCGCCAGCGGGCGCTCGCGCTGATCTCGATCGCCCATCCGAAGTTCCGAGAGGAGCTCCTCGCCAAAGCGAAGAAGTTCAACTACCTCTTCGAGGACGCGGTAATCCCGGAGGGTGCGATTTACCCGGTCGAGGTCGAGCACGAAGTGACGATCGGCGACACGAGGCTCTTCATCCGGCCGGTGAAGCCGAGTGACGAGCGGCTGATGCAGGAATACCTGTACAACCTCTCGGCTCGGTCGGTCTACATGCGCTTCTTCCAGACGATCAAGTCCTTCCCGTGGGAGCTGGCGCAGGAGATCTGCGCCGTCGACTATCACGAGCGGATGGGCATCGTCGCCACCGTCGGGTCGGCCGAGGCCGAGCGGATCGTCGCGCACGCGCACTGGATCCTGAACGTGAACACGAACGTCGCTGAGGTCGCGTACTCGGTCGCCGACGAGCTGCAGGGCCGGGGGATCGGCAACTACATGAGCCACCTGCTGGTGCGGCTCGCCAAGCAGCAGGGAATCCGGGGCTTCCGCGCCGAGACTCTCTCGCAGAACATCCCGATGCGCCGCATCTTCGAGCGAGAGGCGAGAGAAAACGGCACTACGCTCCACGCGACGTACGAGGAAGGAGTCGTCAGCATCTGGTTCAACTTCGGCGAGCGTCCCGATCCCGCCCCCCGGCCGGCTTCGAAGGCGAGCGACTGAGGCATCACCGTGCTAACACCGCGCGAGCGCTTCCTCACCGCGTTGACCGGCGGCGTGCCGGACCGGGTACCGATCTTCGACTTCCTGTTTGACCAGGCGCTTTACCAGCACGTGATCGGCCGCAAGCCCGAGGACTACAACTGCGAGGACGCGATCGAGCTGTCGCTCGCGCTTGGGCTTGACGCGGTCTACCTTCCGACCGGCGCGCCGCGCGGCTACCAGCGTCAGTGGATCGACGCCGACACGTATGCTACGGAATGGGGCACGACCCGGCAGCGCAACCCGGCCTCGTGGCCGATTGACGCGCCGATCGCGTTCCCGATCCAGACTCGCGCCGACTGGGACAACTTCCAGCCGCCCGACCCGTGGGCGGCCGGCCGGATGGACCCGATCGAGGATGGGCTGAGGCTGGCGGACGGCCGGCTCGCTGTGCTCGGTTCGGTTGGCGGGCCATTCACGCCGTCGTGGGAGCAGACCGGCATCGACGTCTTCTCGATGCTGATCTACGACGACCCCGAACTCGTTCGCGCGATCCTTCGAGCACACACCGACTTCTCGATCGCCATCGCGCGCCAGCTCGTCGCTGCAGGCGTCGACGCGGTGCTGATCAGCGACGATTTCGGTTGGAACGGTGGCACGCTCGTCTCTCCGCCGCACTTTCGCGAGTTCATCTTGCCGCTCTTCGTCGAGCTCGTCTCGACCGTTAGATCGCTCGGCAAGCCGGTGCTGCTCCATTCCTGCGGCAACGTGAACGAGATCCTCGAC
>Ga0073932_1007650_pt1 | contig 10380 bp, 8 predicted proteins | sample DewCreD2012metaG_FD_76967 | JGI IMG/M metagenome (GOLD analysis project Ga0073932, IMG submission 76967) | Hot spring sediment bacterial and archeal communities from British Columbia, Canada, to study Microbial Dark Matter (Phase II) - Dewar... ...
CTCGATCAACGGACGACACTGCGCTAGCATCAGGCGACCCTGCCTCTGTAATCGGTTTGGCCCTAGCTTGCCGCTTACCATAAGTAAGGCCGCTAGACGACCAGATGGCTCGGTTACAGAGCTACTAGGCATAGCATCTTGCGAGCAAACATCGTGTCGAGCCGGCACGCGCCAGTGCTGTCGCACTGGCGGGCAGAACCGGCTACGATGCCTGTGCGGTGGTGTCACATTGGTGTGGTGGAACCGCAGGGATCACCCGAGATCCCGCGACTAAGTCGCCGCCCAGCTTGACGCGCGGAGTCTGGTCGGTGAGGAGATCACTGGGCACGCTGGATGCTACCGACAGAAGGTCCGATGCCCAACCAAGGCCACTTTCTTGTTGTGTCCTCTCGCGCCGATCGGGGGCGACTAGACCAATGCCATCAGCGAGGACGAAATGCCGAGTGCCGTTCTTGTGGGTGGTGGCATGCAGGGCGGGCACACGCGGCTCGTCCGCCGGCAAAGGACCGACCGCCGACAGCCTGTCGGCTACGGCGGTCTGGCTTTCTCTCCGCGGGCCGGTGCGACTCTACGACGTACGGCTGTCAGGCGAGTGCGGCTTCGCCGGAATGGCGGACGCTGTCCGACTGAAGCCGCTCGCCAGGACAGGAGTCGCCGGCTAGATGACCTTCACGAAGATGGGGTTCGAGTAGAACCACAGATCTGCGTAGGCCTTGGCAATCGTGTTCGGCGCGACGAGATCGTCGATCAACGGATTGCCATTGGCGTCGGTCTCGTTGGGGACGCCGACCCCCAGGTTGGTTCCGCGCAGACGGAAGTACTGGCTCTTCGCCGCCTTCTGAACCTGGTACGTGATCACGTACCAGCCGTCATCACGGTCCCAGTCCCGCCTCGCGAACCGTCGCACGACCTGCGCCGACTCGTTAGTGTCCTTGGCGCGGTCTGCATACGGTCCGGTCAGGTGGCCAGCGATGAGGTCGATGTGGTCGACATCGACCCGAGCGCCGCTGTTGTTGGTCGCCGGGCAGCGGAAGCGAATCTTGATGTGAACGTTGTCGCCCTTATCGACCCTGAGTGTCTGGCCCATCGTCGCCGACTCACCCTTGGACCTCGCGCTGAAGTCGAGGGCGTTGATCAGATCGCCGTGGACGATGAACGAGTTGCCGGATCGCAGGCCGGCGATGAGGTCGCGATACGAGCCGCCATTGATGTATGTGTAGGTCTTGGCGTACTCGCCTGGCCAGAAGTCAGCGTCGTCGTCCGAGCTATGGAAGTCCGAGTTCACGAACACCCAGTACTTCCGCCCTTCGCCCCAGAGGCTGTCCATCAGCCCTCCGACCTTGGCGAGCATGAGGTCCGCGCCGCCGTAGGTGCGCGCCTTGTAGGTGTTGTCGCCATAGCTGCCCCCGTAGCCGCCCCGCCAGGCTTCCTTCTGGTGGCCGGGGAAGCCCTCGAGGCCGATCGCAACACCCGGCGCCGCGTCGATGAAGTCGCGGATGTCAGTGGCGGTGTAGAGCAGCTTGCGTGAGGGATGGTTGAGTATGTAGTAGCTGCTGGTTCGGTAGTGGTCGTACAGCCACTTGGCGCCGGCGACGGCGTTCGCGTGCGTCTTGTTGAGCTTCGGCAGGCCTTCGGACGCCCGACTCGTATCCTTGTCGGACTGGTCGAACATGTACTCGAAGTCGCTGATCGCCTTCGGCTCGTCCGCGACTATCCCAACGCTCGCGTGCTCGTGAGTTGGCACGTTCCACTCGAGTCCCTGCACGAGCAGTTTGCTGCGGTACTGCTTGCGCAGATCCTGAATGATCGGGTACGAGTAGTCCTTGAGCGTGATCCAACGCCAGACGGGGCTTGGGAAAGGCGTGCCATCAGGCATTCTGACGGAGATTCCGCCATGCTCGGAGTTGGCCATCCAGTCGAGGCCGTACTGAAAGGCGTGGCTAACGACGTCGACCTGAGTGTGGCTGCCATCAGTCAGCCAGGTGTGAGTGTGGAAGTCGCCGGTCACCCACCGGCCGGACCGCCGCTCGTCATCTTGCTTCGCCGAAGCGAGCGTGGGCTGGAATCCAGTTCCCAGACCGGCTGCGGCCGCGACAGCGGCAGCGCCTCTTACGAACCCTCGTCTCGTGAACCGCAACAGAATCCTCCACGATGGCATTGTCGCTGAGACGTCCGCTCCCGCACGAGCAAGGCGTCTTCGCGCGGCTAGTATTTCGCTGAGCGACGTTGCCACCGCATTACAGGACGGTGAGGCTCTTGGTGCGGTGTGTAAGGCTTTTGCGCAGGAGGTGAGGGTATGACACTTGCTTGGGCATCAGCAGGGGGCCGGCCTCGAAGCTCATCTGGAGGGCAGCTTCCACAACATTCTTCAACAACACTGGGTGCCGTTCGAAGGAGATGGTGGCAAGTCTCGTAGAGACCTAGGGCGGGCCGTCCTCCAGTTAGTGCGATCTAGGCCACTACCGCCTCCGCCAGATTGCCATCGATGAACCGTGTCTTATCTAGCACGAGATGACAGAGATCTGCGCCAGTGATCCGACGCCAGTTGACCGATGAAGGCCAGGTAGAGAGCGTTCTCTCGATTGGGTAGTCTCTTAGCAAATAGGCATCCGAGTCAACAATCGATTCACCCGCGCGCGCACAGAGTCCGAACGGCGCGCCGGGGCAAATCTGGTTTCAAGTCAACGTTGAGACGTGTGTGATGGCACCGATTGAGGAAAACGGCAGGGTCTGTTCGGTGAACCAGGCCCGGAGAGCCTCCGGGCATTAGTCTCTGGAGCGGGAGACGGGTCTCGAACCCGCGACCTGCTACTTGGAAGGCAGCCGCTCTGCCAACTGAGCTACTCCCGCGTCGGCAGGATTATACCACGCGCTCGCGATGGCGCTCCGCGAGCACACTACAGCGGAGAGCACCATCACTCGCCGCTCGAGGCCCGACTGGTGGCGCCACGAGAGTGAACCATGGCAGAGATGCCGACCCCCGTCCGAGCGGTCGCTATCGCTCGCACTCGCTTCGGTAGAGGTCGGAGACCGCCTTGAAGAAGCCATCGGGGTCCTGAGTGACAGCACGCGCAATCCGGTTCAGTTCAGACCGGAGCGGATCGGCGCTGGCTGGCAGTCGTCCCCGCCACATAGCGTTCCAGGTGCTGGCCTGCGTCTTGAACGCCGCCTCCTCAAACCGGTAGCACTCGAGACTGGTGGTCGGCCAGCGGCTCGCGGCGCCATCGGCTACATGCCGCAGCTCGTGTGCGAGTACGGCTCCACGCACCCACATCGAGCTCTGATCCAGCCGCGTATTGAAGTAGACGAGGCGCTCGGACGGTCTGTACCCAGCGAGAACTTGGTCCCGCAAGGCCGTGCGAACCAACCGAACACTCGCGCTGCTGGCGGCCTGGATCAGCGTCGCGCCACCGTCGACACTCCTCAGTGCCCAGATCGCGCTGGCAACGTACGGATCATCCGTGAGGCACTTCGTGCCGCCGGGATCCAGGCAGCCGCGAGTATCGGAGTCTAGGAGAGCGACTTGCCAGACGAACCGGCCATCGGCGGAGGAGGCGGGCACGCGCGTCGCGACTTCCCTCGTGCCGCCCGGTGGCACGTCCACCGCGACGATGGTCGGCGAATCCATCGACGCGACGCCTCCCTCGGCCTGATGCGCCCGCACGTCGATCAACAACGTCGTGGTAGAAGGGCAAGGGTTGCGGACGACTCCGCGCCAGGTTGCGGATCCGTCGGGCTCCTGCTGAACGCCGGTCACGGTGACCGCGGTCGCTGTGACCGTGCAGGCGGCCGAGCCGGTTGCCGATGGCTGCTGCCTAGCGCAACCTTCCTCCCACGCGAAGCAGTCGCCGTTCGATCTCTTCTGCAGGCCGTACGGTCCGTTGACCCACGTGTTGGCGCCGTCCGTGAAGGCTGTCCAGTTGTCGGCCTTGCGCCAGACGAGCAGTCCGCCCTTGCCGTGCCAGGCAGTAGTCTCCTGAAGTCCATCGCCGTTGAGGGGGTTGTGGTGCTCGTTGACCAGGCAGTTGCCGACGAGGTCTGGTATCAGATCGTGCAGTGCACGGAAACCTAGGACGAACTCGCAGTTGGCGGCCTCCGCAGCGGTTGACATCGCCGACAGCGGGAGCGCGAGGGCAAGCATCGTCGCGAGCAACAGCGCTCGCAGTAGTCGCATTGTGGCACCGTCCTTCCTTACAGATCAGGGACCTGCGGCGGGCCGCACGGCAGCGGCTCCCATTCGCGTGGCGGCGCAGAACCCGTCGGCTCGATCGCAGCCAACGGTGACCAAAACGTGGTTCTCGACGAAAGCCAGGAAGCCTTCGATCGTCAACTGCTCCAGCGCCCCGATGGTAACAATCCACTCGGCCACGGTACGGTGGCGCCAGGCGCAGTCCGATTCCTTGTGATTCATTGTAGTCTCCCTGTCTTGTGACTCTGGTGTCCGTGTTCTGTAAGTGGCTTGGATCTGGGCAGTGGGCACCCCGATGCAATCATCAGTGAAGCATTCCGGCGCCGCATCCACAGAAGTGCGCATCCTCGCCGGGGGGAAGGGCGCGAGCCTTCCAACGTCAGCAAAGCCGATCCCGACGAGCAAACCATCTCGTGATCTATCGGTTTGGGGCTGCGGCGCGCGATCTGTGCCGAAGAGCTCCGCGTTTCGCCTGACGTCCGCTGGATAGGCCTCCGGCGATCGCGCCGGGATTACTCGCACGTGGCATACTGGTGACCATCGGAAGACGCAGCGGCAGACGGACACTTCCGCGGATTTCAAGGAGGCCATGGTGAGAATCGGCTTCTCGACACTTGGCTGCCCAGGCTGGACCCTCGAACAGGCCGTGAAGGCCGCCGTGGTGTACGGCTATGATGGCATCGAGCTCAGACTGATCGACGACCAGACAATCACGCCCGAACTGGTCGCGGCTAACAGGAATCGGATCCGCCGGGCGTTCGCGGATTCTGGAGTCGAGCTGGCGTCGTTCGGGTCATCGGTGCGGCTGAGCATGGCCGATGCCGGCGAGCGGGCGAAGAACATCGCCGACGGCATCGCTCTGTGCGGACTCGCACGTGAGCTTGGTGCGCCAATCATCCGAATCTTCGGAGGCAAGCGGCCGGAGGGCGTGAGCGTGGAGCAGGGCGCCGAGAACGTCGCCGCCGGGCTCAGGGCGATGGCTCCGGCGGCGGAAGACGCCGGGGTCCGCCTGGTCCTCGAGACGCACGACGACTTCGCCGCCTCGGCAACAGTTGCGGCGGTGATGGCTCGCGTCGAGAGCCCAGCAGTCGGCGCGCTCTGGGATACCCACCATCCATACCGGATGGGTGAGTCGTGCGCGACGGTCTGGCACAACCTGGCCGGTCGGCTAATGCACACACACGTCAAGGACGCCCGGCGCCGGCCCGATGGAGAGTGGGACCTCGTCTTGCTCGAAGACGGCGAGGTGCCAGTCCGTGAGGCCGTCGGTATGCTGAAAGCCGGCGGATGGGACGGCTATCTCGTCGTCGAGTGGGAGAAGAAGTGGCACGCGGAGATCCCGGAACCGGAGGTAGCGTTCCCCCAACACATCGCCGTGCTGAGGCGGTATGTCAGCGAAGCCTAACTGCCGGTGCGACCGGCGCGCTTTCTGGCGAGCGGTCGCACCCCGGTACCTGATCGGCGCACACCGTTCAGACTCACACCACCCAACGGAGGGTCACCGATGCCAAGTAGTCCCAGGTACAGGGTCGGAGTTGTCGGCTTCGCACACATGCACGTAAACGAGATCATGCGTCGCTTCCGCGATGTGCCCGAGTTCGAGCTTGTCGCCTGTGCCGACACAACGCCGGACATCCCCGAGACCAGCGCGGCAACTTTCACGCGTGCCTGGAATCTTCGCTATGCCCAGGAGAAGATCGGTATCCCGAGGGTCTATGCTGACTACCGCGAGCTACTGGCAGCCGAGCGACCCGACCTCGTCGCCGTGTACTCGGAGAACGCCAGGCACCTCGAGGTCGCAGCCGCGGCGGCCGCGGTCGGCGCTAACCTCCTCATCGAGAAGCCACTGGGTATCAGCCTCGCCGATTCGATCCGGATCGAGCGCGTGGCACGCTCGGCGGGAGTGCGGCTCTTCGTCAACTGGCTCTCGACATGGTCGCCCTCCACGCACACGATGAAGCGTCTGCTGCAGGCGGGAACGATCGGCCGACCGTTCCAGGTGAGGGTCCGCGCGGCGCACACGGGCCCGCTCGGGTCCGGCGCGAGCCACCAGGGAGTCGACGCCGGCGATCAGCCGATCACCGACGACGACCGATCGCGCACGTGGTGGCACCGCGCGGGAACCGGCGGCGGCGCCCTGCTAGACTTCATCGGCAATGGTGCGTGCCTGGCGCGATGGTGGCTCGGCGAGCAGGCGACAGCGGCGTTCGGCCTGGCGGCCAACCTGCTCAGCCCGTTCTCCGAGGTCGAGGACAACGCCGTTGTCGCGGTGCGATTCCCGTCAGCGATGGCCGTGCTCGAAGCATCCTGGACGACGCGCGACCCCGGCCTACCGTCCGGCCCGATCGTCTACGGCGAAGCCGGCACGCTGGCTGTGGACCACAGAGGCGGTGAGCAGACTATCCGCGTCGGCCGCGGCTCCGGAACCGAGCCGGAGTACGTCCCGTGCGAGCCGCTCAGCCCAGGTCACCAGAGTATCGCCCAGGAGATCGCGCGGTGTCTTTCCACGGGCGATGAGCCGCACGAGACGCTGACCCCAGCCTACAACCTCGAAGTGATGGCGATCATAGACGCGGCGATCCGCTCGACGCGAACCGGCAAGCTCGAGATCGTCGATGATCCGCGCTGGTGTCAACTCTAGAGGCTACCGAAAGGAGGACTTGATGAGCGATCCGATCCGCATCGGCGTGGTTGGCTGCGCGCGCATTCTGCCCGCTCACTTCCGTGGGCTGAAGGCGTTGCTCGACCTGGATCTCGCAGACTTCCGCGTGACCGCACTGTGCGCGCGCAAGCTGGATGACGCACTAATGTTTCGGAAGCGAGGTGAAGGGCCAGAGCCACGACCTTCGGTGATCACGTACGCAGTAACCGACCCGCTGAACGCGCCGCACATGTACGTCTCGGATCTGCACTCGGACACGCTGCCGGAGGTCTTCACCGACTGGCGCGATATGCTCGCCAGAGGCAATGTCGATGCGGTCATCAACCTGACGCCGGTTGGGCTGCACCACACCGTCACGCTCGACGCTCTCCGAGCGGGCAAGCACGTCATCGTCGAGAAGCCGTTCGCGATCAGCGTGCGCGCCGGCCAGCGGATGGTCGACGAGGCGAAGGCGCGAGGGCTGAGCCTCGGCGTTGCCGAGGTCGTTCGCTACCGCGAGCCAGATCGAGTCCTGCGCTGGACGCTCGACCAGGGGCTGATTGGCGAAATCCAGATGTGGATTTCCGGTGGGATGGGCGCCCCAGACTGGTCGCCGGATGTGATTATCGCCAAGACCCCGTGGCGACACCGAAAGCTGGACGCCGGCGGTGGGCCGGCCGTCGATGGCGCGGTACATCTCTTCGACCGGATCCGTTACCTTTGCGGCGAGATCGACGAGGTCAGCGCGCTGGCGCCCCGGTTTGAGCCGATGAGATACATACGTGACGCCGAGGGGCGAGTCGTCGAATCGGTCGAAAACGAGGTCGAGGACGCGTATTTCGCGAACCTGCGCTTCGCTAGCGGCGCCGTGGGGACGATTTTTGGCGGGGTGGCTGGCCACGGCGAGCCGACCTCGCTGCCGGACGGCCCGGTGATCTACGGCAGCAAGGGGTGCCTCAAGAACACGACGCTCGTGCTCGACGGTGGTCAGCGGTTGTCGGCGCTCGACCTGTTCGCCGAGCGCGCCGACCCCTCGCTGAGGAAGCGCTGGTTCCCCAGCGGGCTGAAGGACGGTTTCGGGCTGGAGCTCCTTGACTTTCTGCAATCGATCCGGAGCGGCACTCCGATGGAGACCGACGGCACCGAGGGTGTGCGCGACCTCGCGTGTTCGTACGCTTTGCTGGAATCGGCGACGCTGAATCGGCCGGTGAAGATCGCAGACGTGGTCTCCGGTGCGGTCCACGCCTACCAGGCCGAAATCGACGAGCACTACGGGCTGTAGGGGGAGCGACCAGCTACCTTCGCGACGACGGCGCTGCCGCGCTCCACGCCGGCGCGAGCGCACTGGCCGTCCTCGCGGCGTCTGGAGAACGTGGGTGGGCTATGCGAGCCAGCTCTTCAGAAGTGCCAGGCTGCGGGCGACCTCGTCGCTCGGGTCGTGATCGTGCGGCTCGTGCTCGATCGAGAGCGCGCCCGAATAGCCGATCTGCTTCAGCACCGCCAACACGCCGGGGATGTCGTTCACGCCGTCGTCGTAGGCGCAGGTGGGCCAGTCGTCGCCGACCTGCTTGACCTGCTTCAGGTGCATGTGGAGCAGGTGATCCTTCAGGTCCCACGTCGCCCTCACCGCGTCGTAGCCGAACCGCGGCCAGAAGCCGATATCCTGGGCGACGCCGATCACCTCGCCGAAGTCACCGATTGTGGTGAGGAGCTCCTGCGGTCGCTTCTCGGGGTGATTCTCGATCGCGTACTTGATGCCGTACTCGCGGCCGAGGTCGTAGGCGAGCCGGGCGTTGCTGGGGTGCAGCCACACGCCGAGGAGCGGCGCGCCGATCCGCCGGGCAACGGCATAGATGCGTTGAGCGTCGGCCAGAGACACTTCGGGCCGGCTCAGGCCCGCGGTGTAGGCAACGACGCGTAGCCGGTGCTTCGCCAGGATCGCGACCGCCTCGTCGACCATCGCGTCGGACGCGCGAAGCGGATTCAGGTGCGCGACCCAGATGTCGATGTTCGAAAAGCCGAGCGCGACGACGCGCGCGCAGAGCTCGTCGAACTTCGTCGCAAACTGGGGCCCGTGAAATGCGTCCTGCGTGGCGCGATCGGCGGCGGCCCAGGTGAAGGGCGAGAGCGAGTAGCCGACCTCGCTGGCGACGTAGTTGGCGGTGATGAAGGCAGGTTCCATTGGCATCGCGTCCCTCCAGATCGGGTCGGCGCTAATCGGCGGGTTGGTCGTGGCAATACTTTAGCGCTGCATCGCACGACGGGCAACTCGAGGCGGAGTAGCAAACGACAGCGACGGGCCACCGAGGCTGCCTCCGATTTGACGCACCGCGGACGCCGGCCGGTGCTACAATGGCGGCACGTCCGGACACTCCTGACGGCGCCCGGCGAGTCTGTCCGCAGGTGGAAGGCGATGTCGCGAGCAACGTATGGAAAGATTCTACGGGACCTTCAGGATCAGGTACTGATACTTGGCAGTATGGTCGACCAAGCGATTGACCGCTCCATGAAGGCTCTGCGACTGCAGGATGTCGACGAGGCTCGCCGGATCATCGAGGATGATGAGATCATCAACGCCAAGCGCTTCGAGATCGAGGATCTGTGCATCCAGACGATCGCGACGCAGCAACCGGCGGCTAGCGATCTGCGGGTGATCGCCTCTGTACTGTACATAATCACTGATCTGGAGAGGATGGCCGACCACGCCGAGGGCACGGCGAAGATCACGGTTCGGATGGGCGACGAGCCGCCGATCAAGCCGCTGATCGACCTTCCGCTGATGGCGGAGCATTGCCGGAAGATGCTGCGCGGAGCGTTGGACGCGTTCATTAACCGCGATCCGGCTGCCGCCAAGGCAGTGGCAGATATGGACGACGAGGTCGATCGACTCTACGATATCGTGCAGGCAGACCTGCTGAAGATCATGATGGCGCACCCGGAGTACATCGAGCGGGCGACGTACCTGCTCTGGGTGTCGCACAACCTCGAGCGCATCGCCGATCGGGTGACGAACATCTGCGAGCGTGTGGCGTTCATGGTGACCGGCCAAATGAAAGAGGTCAACGTCTCGAAGTACTAGCGTGCGCAACGAAGGCAGTACGGCACAACTTGGCGTCGCTGGCGAATGTGGCCATCATTTGATGGAGCCCATCAGAGCGAGGTCGTATAGGTGGTAGCTTGTGTAGGCACCGCTCAACCATAGCACCTTGAGCGCCGCCGAATGATTTCGGACGACCACTGGCCTGATCTGCTTGCTCGCTGAACCGCTGGTTATCGGAATTCCTGTCCAGGTTGCCCCACCGTCCGGCGTCGTGTATCGGTAGATCTCCCATTGGCCATTGACCTGCCGTGAGCAGTAGACAATGCTGGGTTCGGCATGGTCGAGCACGATCCCGCCGGAGTAGTAGGGTTGGGTCGGTCCATCGATGAAGGCGCCGGCAGCGCAGATCTCGTGGCAGTCCCATGCTGTGCCGGTCCACCGTCCATACCAGTAACGATGGTCTAGCGTCGACTCGAACTTTGCGAACACCACTACTGGATTTGACCCACA
>Ga0073932_1007653_pt1 | contig 10378 bp, 4 predicted proteins | sample DewCreD2012metaG_FD_76967 | JGI IMG/M metagenome (GOLD analysis project Ga0073932, IMG submission 76967) | Hot spring sediment bacterial and archeal communities from British Columbia, Canada, to study Microbial Dark Matter (Phase II) - Dewar... ...
GTCGGACATCATAGGCGCGGGAATGGCATCCGGCTACGGCCCCGCGCCGTTGGTCTATGCCGGCGATTATCCCAATCCCAACGATCCCGGCGGCGATCCCGCGCTGGCCCGCCAGCCCTGGCCGGCGGGAACGTGGACGGGACAGATCGTCGTCGTGGATCGCGGCGGCGGCATCGCGCGGATTGCCAAGGGCCAGAACGTCCTGGCCGGCGGGGCCGGAGGCATGATCCTCGCCAACGACGCCGCCAATGGCGAATCGCTGGTCAGCGACGCGCACGTGCTGCCGGCCGCGCACATTTCTTACAACGATGGCGTCGCGCTCAAAAACTGGATGGCCACCAACACCAACGCCGCTGGCCGCCTCACCGGAGTCGTCATCGCCGAAGACTCGGCCAATGCCGACATCATCGCCGGATTCAGTTCCCGCGGCCCCAATGCCGCCGTCGCCGCTGTCATCAAGCCCGACGTCGCGGCCCCCGGAGTGAATATCCTTGCCGCCAGCGGCGCGGACGGCGTCGTCGAGTGGGGGTTAAAGAGCGGCACCTCGATGGCCAGCCCGCACGCCGCCGGCGTCGCGGCGCTCATCCGCTCGCAGCATCCGTCCTGGACGCCCGCCGAAATCCAGTCCGCTCTGACGATGACAGGCGTCACCTCCGGCGTTCTCAAAGAAGACAAGTCCACGCCGGCCGATCCGTTTGACCGGGGCGGCGGACGCATCGACGCGTCCCGCGCCACCCGCGCGGGATTTGTTCTGGATGAAATCGCCGACAACTTCCGCAACGCCGATCCCAACGGCAACGGCGATCCCAGCACGCTGAATCTGGCCTCGCTGGCAAAAGCGGACGTCGGCCTGACCTCGTGGACCCGCACGCTCCGCAGCACGCTGGCCGAAAGCGTGGAGTGGACCGCGTCGGTGGACAATCCGTTGTCAGTGTCGCTGAGCGTCGAGCCCCCCGTCCTGACGCTGGAACCCGGTGAAACCGAGTCTATCGTTGTCACGGCCGATTTGCGCGGCGTGCCCCCAGGCAATCGCGGCCAGTGGCTCTTCGGCCAGGTCAACTTCACGCCCGGTTCGGCTGACACCGTCGCGCAGCATATGCCCGTCGCCGTCATGGCCACCAACTCGACGCTGCCCCACCGGGTTGTCCTCGACACGGACTGGACGGGCATGCACACGATCTTCGACGTCAAAGCCATCGAAATCACACAATGGACGCCCACCGTTTACGGTCTGGCGCCGGCTCTCCTCGAACAGACAAGCCTCTACCAGGATCCGACTCCCGGCGACCCCTACGACCTGTGGCCGCCGACCCCCCAAGACGGCGTATGGGCCGTCACCCGCGCCGTCCCGGCCGGAACTCAGCGGCTGGTCTTTGATTTGATCGAGACAACCTCGCCCGACATGGATTTGTATCTGTGGTGGTGGAATGGATCGACCTATCAGTTCGTCGCCCAGTCGGCCCACGGGGGCTCCGATGAATACATTGAAGTCAACAATCCCGCCGACGGCGAATACCTGTTCGTCGCGCAGAACTGGACCGCCACCGATCCCTCGGGCGCCACGTCCGATCCGCTGACTCTGGCCATCGGCATCGTTCCATCCTCAGACTCCGGCAACATGACCATCACCGAGGACTCCGGCCTGACCAGCATTCCCGCCGGCGAGCCTTTCGACGTGGACATCAACTACAACTTAATGCCTGGCGCCGACCGCCACTTCTACGGCGCCTTCTCGATGGGAACCGATCCCGGCAACCCAGGCATCCTGGGAACGGTCGGCGTTGACATCCACGTCCTGACCACGCCGACACCGACACCGACGAGCACACCCGTCCCGACGCCCACCAGCACACCCATTCCCACGCCATCGAGCACGCCCATTCCCACGCCCTCGAGCACGCCCATTCCCACACCTTCGAGCACACCCGTCCCGACGCCCACGCCAACTCCGACTTCGTCATGCGCGCCGGAGCCGACGCCGCCGGCCTTCGATCTCAACGACTATCTCGACGTGGATGCGCTCTACAAAGACAAGCCCGGTGGAGGGACGCTGGATGAAGCCGCGCTGGCCACCGGACAGATTATCATCACCGGCAACCAGAAGGGCCTCATCAAGATTCGTCTGACCAGCGATCCCCCGGGGCCCATTCCGATGGTTCAGTGCCGCGGCGGCGAAGTCCGCATCGACACCGAGGCTTCGATCCACTCGGTTCAGGCATTGGACTGCGACCTGACGCGATTGGCGACACGCAACGGCGCCTTCGTGCGTAACTGCGCCGTCAACAACGGGACCCTCGGCCAGTTCAAGATGTTTGCCATGTCTGCGGATCAGACCGTTTACACAGCCATCGACGCGGTCGGCCCCTTCAGTGAGTCGGCGCGCCCGGCCAACATCAGCATCCTGGGCGCCACCCTGACGCGCTGCCAGACGCCCGCGCAAAAAACCAGCATTCGCGTCTCCACCAAGAAGAAAAACAATGTCGTCTATCCCGGCCACATCGCGCCACGGCAGGGATGCGACGATCCCAACGCCGCCCTGTCAGCCCGCGAATTGAGCCTGGTGTCCTGTGTCGGCGGAGACATTCGCCCCCACAGCATCACCGGCCATTCCGGACGCCGGATGCGGATCGTGGCCCGCGCCACAGCCGAAGGCGGGGGCAACATCAACCCGTTCCTGATTGACACTGGCGCGGACGGATTAATCATCCAGAACGCCGGGGGCGACATCCTGCGGCAGGCTTGGGGCGGGCAGGCCCCCTCCATCCGGTGCGGCCGGAAGATTCTCAACATCAGCTCCAGAATCCGAAACAGCAGCGGGGGCCACTTCGGAATCGCTCCGATTCCGGGCGCCGACGGCTGGGGCGGCCTCCTCAGCGCCGCAACGGCCACCGACCTGACGACGGTCTATTCCGGCCTCAGCAGCAGCGAGGCCGACATGAATGTCATCCGCGCCGACGCGGGCATCCGGGGACGGTTCGTCACGGGCCAGATCACGCAGGATGGGACCGAGTGTCCGGGCGAGGGCCGGATCGGACGGTTCCAATCCAAGAAGGGCGCCGTGATCGAGGGTTACGCCTTCACCGACGGCAGCAACACGAAGGTGATTGGCGGCGACAACCAGATGATCTTCAATGACTGCGCGGGCAGGCCCTGAGCGGCGGCCCCGCAGGCCGGGTTATTCGTGTTCGGCCAAAAAGCGTTCCGCGTCAAGGGCGGCCTTGCAGCCGGAGCCGGCGGCGGTGATGGCTTGTTTGTAGCGGGGGTCCATGACGTCGCCACAGGCAAACACGCCCTCGATGTGAGTGCGCGTGGATGGCTCCTTGACCTTGATGAACCCCCCCTCGTCCAGTTCGAGCGCATTGCGCAGGAACGCGGTGTTCGGCGTATGGCCGATCGCCAGAAAGACGCCGTCAATGGGCCGTTCCGAAACGGCGCCGGTCTTGAGATTTTTCAGGCGCGCCCCCGTCACCTTCAGGGGGGCTGAGTCGGTTCCGAGAACCTCCTCGACGACCGAGTCCCAGACGAATTCAATCTTGGGATTCTCCTGGGCGCGATGCGCCATGATCTTCGAGGCGCGCAGTTCGTGGCGGCGATGGACAACGACGACCCGGGTCGCAAAGCGAGTCAGAAACGTGGCTTCTTCCATCGCCGAGTCCCCGCCGCCGACCACAATGACTTCCTTGCCCTTGAAGAAGAACCCGTCGCACGTCGCGCAGGCCGAGACCCCATGCCCCCAATAGCGCTTTTCGGATTCCAGACCCAGTTTGCGCGCGGACGCGCCCGTGGCGATGATCAGCGTCCGGCACTCATGGGCGCCCTCCGGGGTGTGAACCCGGAAAGGCCGGTTCGCCAGGTCCACCGACTCGACCGTCGCCTGAGCAATCTCCGCGCCGAAGCGCCTGGCCTGCTTTCGGCAGATGTCCATCAGCTCCGGGCCCAGGATTCCCTCGGCAAAGCCGGGATAGTTCTCGACCTCGGTCGTGAAGGCAAGCTGGCCGCCCGGCTCCGGCCCTTCAATGACCAGCGGCGCCAGCCCGGCGCGCGCCGAGTAGATGGCGGCCGTCAGACCGGCCGGACCGGAGCCGAGAATAATGACATTGCGCATGGTGGGCATCCGCCTTCCTCGGTGATCGGAATCAACGCGCCAGCAAAGACGGACCGCCGCGCGCGGAAACCCACTGTTTCCGAGCGTCGGGCCGATTTCAAGCGCTAAGATCGCCCGGAAAGTTTGGCCTTGATGCGGTCGGCCAAGGCTGGCATAGGTCCCGTCATGGGGCTGACGGACATGGGGGTGGACGCGCGCGCAAACGCCGTCGGGACGCCGGATGGCGAACGCGACGAACGTCTCGTCGCGGCGCTGCGTCTGTGCGTCGCCGCAACCATCGTCTCGACCCCGCTGGGTTTCTGGCTCCGTCTGGAATCGCCTTCTCAATCACAACGCGCGGTGTTCGCCGCGATGGGTCTGCTGTGCGGCTTCCTGGTCGCCGGCGCGGTCCTGGCGCGCCCCCGGCTGGCGCCCCGCGTGACCGGCGCGTGGTGGGTGGCCTGGGGACTGCAATGGGCCGTCCTTCTGCTCGCAGCCGCCCGTTCGGCGGAGTCGTCCTACGCGTTGTCCTCTGCCATGCTGACGCTGTCTGGCATGGCTTGGTTCGCCGCAATCGTCGTCGCCCTCCGTCCGGGATTGGGTTTGCGTTCGATGGCGGCGCTGTGGGTGATCCTTGGAGTGGTTTTGAGCCTGCACGGACTGGCGCAGTCTCTGGGCTGGGGCGTCGCGCGAGAAGTGTTCCTCAAGTCGCGGGCGGTTTCGCTTTTGGGCCACCCCAGCCATCTCGCCTCGGCGCTGGTTCCGATTTTCTTCATCGCCTTGAGCGGGAAGACGAACGGGCGCGGCTGCGGTCGATGGGCGCATCAGGCTGTTCTGGGCGTCCTGGGAGTGGGCCTGCTTCTGACGGGAACGCGCGCGGCGTGGCTGGCGGTTGGATTGGGACTGTGCGCGCATGAGTGGCTGCGCCGCAGGGCCGGCGCGCGACCGACGGCGAGCAAGAGGCGAATCGCGCTTTGGATCGGCGCCACCGCCATCGCCGTGACGCTTTTTACCCTGCCGAATCCCTGGTTTTCTCCGCGGTTTGATCTGGCGCAACGCCTCGTCTCGGGCGTGGAAGTCCGGTCGCGGCTGTATTCCTGGCTGATCGCCGTGGATATGGCCCGGGAGCGTCCGCTGTTGGGGCATGGACCAGGCGCCTATGCTGCCCGATTCTGGGAATACGTCGATCGGCGCCAGGCGTCGCCCGCCGGCCAGTGGTTTGAGCCAATGGTCATCAGCATGGACGGGATTCCCCCCGCCTATCCCCACAATGAGTTTCTGAGCCTGGCCTGCGAGTCTGGATTGGTGGGGCTGGCGGCATTCATGGGGTTGGTTGCCTGCGGATGGTCGGCAGCAGTCAGGCTGTCGAAGAACAGTCCCGGCGCCGTGTCAGACAGTAGGGAACGCGGGGTGAGCATGGATGTCGCGCCAGCGCTGGGTGCCGGGTTGGTGGCCTGCCTGATTGATGCCAGTTTCGCGTTCCCGTTCCAGCTGGCGATTTCATGGGCTGGATTCGTCTTCATTCTGGCATTGCTGTGCTCGATGGATCAGCGGAACATCGCCAAAACTTTGACATCCTAGCCCCTCTTTTGGCGTCTTCAGCCTCGGTGAATCGAATACGGCCGGCGCCTTTGTGCTGTTCCGTAATATCAATGGCTTGTGCATAAAGCCCATGATAATAAGCATAAAACCATATTTTTCAACGATATGATTCATATCTTCCCCTGTGCAGAAACCTGTCGGATTCCTTGACGCCACCCCGTCGAATATCCGCCACCGCCAATTCCAACGATGAGGCACGCCATTTGCAGAAGAGGCGCGCAGATGTGGTGTCCCATCAAGGTGGACGGTTGAATTATGTTCGGAAGGAACATCTCATTCCGTCTATGGTTGATCCGCGGCGCAGGGTATGCGCTGTCTTGGGTCGCGTGTGCGACTGCGGGTTTTGCGCAGTCGCCCGCCGGGTTGCCCGATGACCCGGCCGCCTTCGTCGGCTCCCGCCTGGCCACCCACGACACCTCATCGCGGCTTGCGCTGATCTTCAGTCGGCGGTTCGTCTATGACATAAAAATATCCCCCGACCGTCGCGTGGCGCGGATTGTCTGGCCGGGCGACAAGATCGAGTTCAACGAAGGCATCATCTGGAAAACCGACGACCGCCTCGCCGCCATCCGGGCGGTGGCCCGAGGGGGAGAGTGGGTCGAAGTGGAACTCAAAGCCTCGACGGCCTTCGAGTCCATCAGCGATTTCTGGGCGCCGGATAGCCCCACGCTGATCCTTGACATCGCGACCGAGCCGGCCGCTCCTGCGCTGACGCCCGGCATAAACGCCCAGGCGCAGCAGTCCGGCGGATTGATGCCTGCGCCCCTGCCCGAGATCGGACCACAGGCCCGGCGCGGAACCTCGGCGGGCGCAGTGCCCATCAGTTTGCTGGCCGTCGGCGCCGAACAGACGCGGGCCCGATCCCTGGAGGAGCGCGAGGCCGAATTGCGGGATTTCTTCATGAAACTCTCGGAGGCCTTCGGCCAGCAGGACAAACGCCTCGCCCTCATGGTCAACAATCGCGAATGGGACAACGCCGCCGATGAACTGCTGGATCGCCTGCAAAAGAACCCCGGCGCCCCCGAATCCCTCGTGTGGCTGTTTCTGAACGCCGAGTTCCGCTATCGAGCCATGGAAGAACTCGCCGGCCCGCCCGAAGACACGCTCGAAGCCTTCAATCTGTTCATCAACCAGGCCCCCGAAAACCACGAACTGGCCCCTTACGCCTTCTACCGCATGGCCGAAGCGGCAGGACGACTGAAACTGGCCCCTGAAGAGATCGCCTATATCACCTCTGCCCGGTCCGGCCCGCCCACGCCCTTCGATGATCTGTTCCTGCTGTATCAGGCGCGCGTTTGCATTGGCGACGGCCGCGACTGGGACGCGCGCAAGGTCTTGTGGCAACTGGTGAAGCAGTATCCGCGCTCTCCCTTGCGCGCCGAGTCCGAGTATCTGCTGGGGGAACTGGAATGGCGCCAGGACACCGATGAAGGCCGCCTTCAAGGCTATGAACACTTCCGAAGCATGTTGGACGTGACCACGGCGCCGCTGCGCGCGCGCCCCGATCGCGTCGTCATCGTCGCCAAGGCGCTGGTCCAGAATCACCGCTGCGACGAAGCCCGCGACCTGCTCGCCAGCATCCGTCCCAGCCGCTCCGGCCGTCCCACGCCCGAAGAAGGGGATTCCTGGCTCCTGCTGGCGCGATGCCTCCAGGAAGAAGGACGGACGACCGACGCCCTGGGCTATTATGAAAAGGCCGAAAACGAACACCTCCCACCAGCCATTCGGCTGGTCGCCATCCTGAATCTGGCCGAAGCCGGGCACATGGATCAGAAAGCGCGACCGCCCCTCGAACCACGCAGCCAGACCGTGTCGTATCTCAATCCGGCCGAGGCGGCTCAGCGCGTCTATGAACAAACCAGGGCCGAACGCCTGGCCGTGGCCGCCGCCTTCCTGCTGGGGCGCATCGAAACCGAAAACGACCATCTGGACAAGGCCGTTCAGATGTTCATGCGCGTCAATAAGGACTATCCCCAATCGCCGCTGCGAAACAACTTCCAGGAGTTCATCGTCACCTATTTCCAGGACGCGGTCCGCCAGGCTTTTGAACGCGGGGATTACGCCCGTGTCGTCCAATTCTTCAATCGCAACGCCGACATGGCCCGCGACCTGATCCTGGACCGTCCCACCCGGGACCGACACGCCGCGTCGCTGCTCAAACTGGGATACAACGAAGAAGCCGCCGGCATCTGGTCTCGCTTGTATGCCGAGCGCGACGTTGAGGGACGCCTGCCGGACGAGCCCCCGCCGGAAGAGTTGATGGTCAACCTGGCCGAAAGCCTTCAGAAATCCGGACGCTCCAGGCAGGCCCTGGCGTTGCTGGATGAACTTCTCCTCCGCCATCCCGAAGCCGCCGCCGGGCGCGAATTGATGATCCGCGCGCTGTGCTATGCCGAACTCAAAGAAGACGCCCGCGCCATCCATGCCCTCGAACAGGTCCTGGGCGACAAGTCCATTCCCGTGGAAGACCAACTGCCGGCCTACGCCATGCTGGCCGACGCATACCGGCGCCAGCAGCAATACGGCAACGCCGAACTGGCCTTGCAGCGCGGCCTTTACTGCTTCGGCGAAACGGCCAAGCCTTTCGGAGATTCGGCCGGCGCCCGGGCGCTCGTTGCGGCTCTCGCCGACCTGTATTACAGCCACGAGCAGACCAAGAGCGCGATCGAAGTCTATTCCGAATACGTCAACCTCTTCCCCGGCGCCCGTGACCATGACATGGCCCTGTATCGGCTCGCCGAACTCCTTAAAAAAGAAGGAATGGACGCCAAGGCGCGCGAGATTTCACAGCGCCTGCTGGAGGATCCCAAGGCCGACCCTGTCTATCGGGAACTGGCCAAGGACAACATGAAAAACCGCGCCGTCCAGACCCAGGCGCAGGCGATCCCATGATGACACCGCAGACCATGGAATCCGAGCCGCTCCTCACTGCCGACCAGCTCGCGGAGGCCTTCCAGGCGTTTGAACGCGCCTCGGACGCCATGTCGCGCCATTACGAAGCCCTGCAGCAGCGCGTCGCCGAGTTGAACCTCGAACTCGAACACAAAAACGAGGACCTGCGCCAAAGCCTGGCCGAACGCGAGGCCTTCAGCCGCTACCTCGCCTCCCTGCTCGAAAGCCTGACCGATGGCGTGATGTCCGTCACCGCCAGCGGGCGCATCGTCACCGTCAACCGCGCCGCCGAGGAGATGCTCAATGCCGGACGCGAACAGATCGTGGACGCCCTGCTCGGCGAGGTCTGTCCGGCGGTGTATCAGGCCTTCCGGGAGGCCTGCGACGACGAGACCCCCAGCGGGGCCGTTCATGAGGCCATCCTTCAGACCGACGGCGAGCGATCCGAGCCACGCGTTCTGGAAATCCAGACGCGCCCGGCTGTGGGGCTGCCTGACCAGCCGGCCCATCATCTGCTCATCATGAAAGACGTGACGGAGCTGCGCCGCCTCGAACGCGCGGCGAATCTGCGCAACCGGCTGACCGCCATGGGCGAGATGGCCATGAACGTCGCCCATGAGGTCCGCAATCCGCTCGGTTCGATCGAACTGTTTGCCTCGGCCTTGCGTCAGGAAGTCCGTGACGAGCCCGAGCGCATGCGGCTGGTGGACTATATTTCCCAAGGCGTCCGCAGTATCGACAACATCGTGGGAAACATCCTCACGTTCGCCCGGCAGCTCAATCCCACCCTCGACAGCGTCGATCCCAAGTCGCTGATGGACGACGTTCTGGCCTACGCCTGCTTTCACATCGAACAGAAGGAAATCACGCTCGATCGCAAGGATCTCGCCAATGGCGCGCGCTGCCTGGGCGACGTCGAACTGCTCAAGCAGGTTTTTCTGAACCTTCTGTTGAACGCGACCCAGGCGATGAGTCCCGGCGGACGGCTGCGGCTGGAAAACCACGCGACGCCGCGATACGTCGCCTTCATCGTCGAGGACAATGGAAGCGGCATCCCGCCCGAGAACCTGGCCCGCATCTTCGATCCGTTCTTTACGACGAAGCGGCGCGGCACGGGGCTGGGCCTGTCCATCTGTCACAACATCATCCAAGCCCACCAGGGAACCATCGAAGTCGAGAGCGAGCCCGGGGTCGGAACGCGCTTCACCGTCCGCGTTCCGCGGGCCTGATTGGAGACCACCATGAAAAAGATTCTCGTAGTCGATGACGAGCCGGCGATGCGACTGGCGTTGCGCGAGGTGCTGCGGCGCAGCCAATACATGGTCGTCGAAGCCGACGGCGGCCCCGAGGCGCTCGAGCGCCTCGACGCCGAGGCCGACATCGCTTTGGTCCTCAGCGACGTCCGCATGCCCGATATGACCGGAACCGAGCTGCTCCGCGTCGTTCAGTCGCGCCGTCCCGAACTGCCGGTCCTCATCATGACCGCCTTTGGAACGATCGAAGACGCCGTCGAGGCCATGCGGTTGGGCGCGCGCGACTACATCCTCAAGCCCTTCACCGGCGACGCCATTGTCGAAGTCATCGGGAAGGCCTTGCGCTCCGCCGGCCCCGCCGCGACCGCCGAAGAGGCGACGGACAATCCCGTCGGCTTCGAGAGCGAGGACGAGAGCCAACAGGCCGCCCTTCACGATCCACGCGCGCCCAGGCGCGCGCTGCCCATCGGACGCAACGGCTCGCGGCTGGTCTTCGCGGATCCGGCCATGGCCGCCGTCGTCGCGATGCTCGACGAGGTCAGCGACA
>Ga0073932_1007655_pt1 | contig 10374 bp, 12 predicted proteins | sample DewCreD2012metaG_FD_76967 | JGI IMG/M metagenome (GOLD analysis project Ga0073932, IMG submission 76967) | Hot spring sediment bacterial and archeal communities from British Columbia, Canada, to study Microbial Dark Matter (Phase II) - Dewar... ...
GGTGAGCGGCACGCCGCACGCGCTCGCGGCGAGCAACGTGGACAGCCAGCTCTCGCAGATCCTCGGCTGGCTCAACGCGCACCTCGCCGCCACCTCGGGCGCGCACAACGCGAGCGCCATCGCGGCCGCGGTGCACAGCTACATCGCGGGCACGACCGTGCAGGCGCAGCTCCAGGAGATCGTGAGCGACCTCGCCCTGCAGACCGCGGGCTCGGCCGGCGCCTCGCGCATCGGCGCGGACGCTGTTTCCGGCAGCCCGAACGCGCTCGCTGCCGGAACCGTCGACAGCCAGCTCGCGGACCTGCTCGGCGACATCAACAGCCACGTCGGCGCGACGACCGGCGCCCACGCGGCCTCGGCCATCTCGGTCGCGGACTCGGGCAACAACCTCACCGCCTCGAACGTCGAGACCGCGCTCGCCGAGATCCTGGACGCCTTCGAGGGCGACCACTACCGGGGGAACGAGGGCAACGCCGGCCAGCACCGGACGATCCGCCAACCGGCGCTTGGTGGGTCCAAGGCGCTCATCCTCGACTCGGCCGCATCCGGCACGTCGCCCACGCGCCTGCGCATCTACGCCGATGCGGACTCGGTCTGGTGCACGCTCAACGCCTTGTGGAACGGCAGCGCCTGGGCGCGCGACTCCACGAGCTGGTTCTGTGGCGGCTTCCGCTTCTCGCGACAGGACTTCCAGCTCTTCCACGAAAACAGCTTCGCCGCGACGTTCACCGATTGGACGCGAACATGGACCATTCCGATGGGCTCGACGACCAACTCGGCCTTCGAGATCACCGGGACCGTGCGCGAGGTGGGGCGGCTCGGGATCGAGACGCACAACACCTACAACGCGACCCGCAACATGGCGATGGGCGGCGCGAACACCTTCCGCTCGCGCTTCCCGGCCACGCCGTCGTCGATCACATTCGCGCAGACGAGCGCGTACAACTTCACCGGCACGCCGAGCCTCTTTGACGCTGACCGCGACGGCTTCGGCTTCTACTCGTACCAGAACGTCGCCGCCAACACGACCATCTACTGGTTTGGCACCTACACCGCGGTCGCCTGAGGAGCAGCCATGCCTATCCGTGAGCTCAGAACCAACGACCTCGATCAGGAGTGCGCCAAGTGCGGCACCGTCGTGGCCGTGCCGGTGAACGCCATCGTGGCCGGCGTGTCACGCGACGGACAGACCAACCCGAACGTGATCGCGCTGCCAGTCTGCGCAGCGTGCGGCGCGACCGAATTCCTGCTGCGGTCCCCGGTCGGGGAGGAGCATCCGTCCCAGGGGAGCTACGGCCACAAGCACCGGCTGCTCGTGGACATGCTCCACGCGAGGCTCGTCCAGCGGGGCCGGCTCGCGGAGGGTTTGAAGCCCGCGGAGGTACCGACCAAGGAGCCGCCGGCCGCCGTCATCGACAGGTGGTTCAAGAACGGCCTCCGGCTCGAGCCGCCGCCCAAGACCGACGGAGACGGGCGATGAAGGAGCGCTTCACCACCACGGCGGCCACGCCGAAGGAGTAGCTCATGGACCCGAGCAGCTTCACCACCATCGCCGAGGTCTTGAAGGCGACTGGTCCCTACGGACTCGTCGCCGTTCTGGGCTGGGCCTTCTGGCGGGTGAACGAGAAGAAGGACCGCGAGCTGAAGGACCTGCACGCGACCGTCGTGCAGATGGCCGAGGCGCAGACCGCCGCGATCGTGAAGGTCGAGACGGCCCTGGTCGCGCTCAAGGAAGCGATCCGCGAGATGCGCGCGGGGTGAGGCGATCCGGAGACGGTGCCCGGTGCGATTTCTCGCGCCGCTCCTTCCGACATCGGGCGTTCCGCTGCCAGTTCTCGCGTGATTTCCGCGACCTACGCAGCCGATCCAACCCATCGAAAATGCTCTGGAAATCGGCAGAAGGACCTTGATGTTCTGCCCGCGCAACGCCTGTATGTCCGTGAGGCGCCGGGATGGGCCCGGACCCGAAGGAGGACGCGAAGATGGACCCCACGACGACCAGGCGAGAGACGGAGATCGAGGACGAGGCCATCGCCGGCGCAAGCGACGATGAGGCCGATGAGGAGCGCGAGGACCTCAGCGAGCAGGATCTCCAGGAGCTGCTCACGCAGGCCATCGAGTGCTTCGCCGACGAGGGCGAGATGCCCCGCGCGCACATCCGGACCTTCGAGGACGCCGGGTTGCTGACCATGAACCGCGGGCTGGTGGTGCGGATCGGCGACGCCGAGTTCCAGCTCACCATCGTCCGCAGCCGGTAGGGAGGAACACCATGAAGAATGCCACCGCCATCATCCTTGCCCCGAGCATCGAGCCCCACGACGACCCGCGCCGGGTCATCGGCCGGCGCACCCGCTACCACGGCGACGAACATCGCTATTTACGCGGCCACGAGATCGCGATCGTGGCGGTGCTCAAGGACGCGCTGCGCGTCGAGGAGCACGCCTACCTCACCGACGACAACGCAACCGCCCGCGCGGGCGGCGTGACCGCCTTCGACCGGATCGAGGTGGCGCCCTGGATCGAGAAGGATGGCCGCTTCAGCTTCGCCACCAGCGATCCGAAGGCCGTGGACCTCGCGGCCTTCGCGCACCTCGCGAAGAGGAACGACTGACCGAAACCCACCCGGTGCTCCTCGCCGGGTGGTCCGGCGGGGACGCCGGGCCAGACCGAACAAGGAGGACGAGATGAACAAGGAGATCAAGAAGCAGGTGAAGGCCCTGGAGAAGCTGCGGCTGCCCGAGCTGCGAGCCCGCTACGCTGAGGTTCTGGGCGAGGAGACGAGGGCGCCGAATCGCACCTACCTCCTCCGGCGCATCACCGAGGCGCTCGAGGCGCGGGCTGCGGAGGCGCCCGAGCCGGCCGAGGCCCAGCCCCAGGAGATGCCCGTTGAGACGACGCCGCACACCGAGGAGACGGCGGCGGCGAGCCCGGAAAACGGCGTCGCGGCCGAGACCAAGCTCAGCAAGCTCCCCATCGCCGAGCTGCAGGCCCGCTACCTCGAGGTCGTGAAGAGACCGTCTTCCTCGGTGAATCGCCGCTATCTCGTCTGGAAGATTCGAGAGGCCCAGAAGGGCCGCATCCCGGTCGGCCCCCGCGGCAACGCCCGGCGCGCCGACGGCGAGCCGCTCGACTTCAAGGTCCTGCCCCTGCGCATGGAGTCCGAGCTGGTCTCCAAGCTCGACGAGGCCCGCGAGCGCCTGGGTCTCAAGAGCCGCATGGAGCTGCTGCGCCGGTCCATTCACCTCTTCCTGGCCCGCGAGGGCGAGGCCGAGGTCGCCGCGCTCTTCGCGCCCGAGGCGTAGATGGCCGGCGAGCACGACAAGCGCCGCCTGGTCGAGTGGCTGCGGGCCGAGATCCAACGCCAGACCGGGCGTCGCTACGACCGCCTGGACCTCGACGCGCTCGATCCCACCAGCCTGCACGAGTTCCAGCGCCTCCTGCGCGACCTCGACGCCGAGCACCGGATGGCCGTCCAGCGGGCCCGGATCTGCCCCTGGCGGCGATGAGAAAGACAGACAGAGACTGTTCCTATGCTCCGCATGTCGAAGTTGAACATTCCTTCTTGACATGAAGGATATATTGAGCGCATACTCAACAAGTCATGCGAGGACGACCGCCAAGCATTAGGGAAGAGGATCTGCTCGACGCTGCACGTGATGTATTTCGCGAGGAAGGTCACGCGACGACCACTGCCAAGATCGCCGAGCGGGCCGGTGTGTCCGAAGGGATTCTCTTCTATAGATACAAGAGCAAGGAAGCCCTGCTCGCGGCGGTGATCCACCGGGAAACTCGGCCGCCCGAGGCACTGCGCGGTATCGCGAAGACCGCCGGCCAGCGAAGCATCGAGGAGAACCTTCAGCACATCGTCGAGACGCTGCTCGACTCGGTCTTCCGGGCGCACCCCTTCCTGGAGCTCGCCGAGACGAGCTCCACGTCCGGGGAGATTCGCCGGGCGCTCTTTGCGAAGGCGAAGAAGCCGCCGCCGCAGCGCATTGTGGAGCTCGTCGCCGGGTACTTCGAAGCAGAGATTCGCCTCGGTCGCGTTCGCAACATCGATACGATATCGATCGCCCGCGCCATCTTTGGTGGCTGCATCGACTATGTGCGTTCGCGGCACGCGACCGGTAACGAGGGTGACAAGAAGGCCTTCGTACAGGGCCTGGTGGACGTCCTCATCCATGGCGCGGCGAAACCCGCCCAACCAGAACGGTGAAGGTGACTTCGTGCGTCTCGCGAACAGAATGTGGTCTGCCTATATATTGAGCCAATGCTCAGGAAGTGAAGCCCGGGGCGCTCTCGCGTCACGCGCTTGCTCGCTGGTCGTGCTCGCCGGCTTTTGTCTCGTCGGGTGTGCCGTCGGCCCAGACTATCGAAGACCCGAGCCGATCTCGCCGGCACACTGGCACCGACTCGACGAAAGCGCCAATCCGATGACGCACGCTAGTGCCCCGGGGGACCTCGGCCAGTGGTGGCGGGGACTGAACGACCCGCTCCTGTCCGAGTTGATGGACCAGGCGCTCGAGGCCAGCCCTGATTTGCGCAAGGCGCAGGCACGATTGCGCGAAGCAAGAGCCCGTCGCGTCGTCGCCGGCGCCGCGCAGTATCCCAGCGTGTCGGCGTCGGGTTCCGCAAGGCGCAACCAGTCGACCGGCAACACGGGCACCGGTGCCACGGGCAACCAGTTCAGTGCCGGCTTCGATGCAAGCTGGGAGCTGGACGTGTTCGGCGGGGTGCGCCGCGGTGTCGAGGCGGCAGAGGCTGACCATGAGTCGTCGGAGGCAAGTCTGGGCGACACGCAGGTCTCGCTGGTAGCCGAAGTCGCGCGGAGCTACTTCGAGGTCCGGTCTCTGCAGATCCGCCTGGGAATCGCCCGCAGCAACCTCGCCAGTCAGACTGAGACGCTCCAGCTCACGGAGTTTCGCGCTCAGGCCGGCCTCGTCAGCAGCCAGGACGTCGAGCAGGCGCGCAGCAACCGGGAGCAGACGCTGGCACTGATCCCCAGCCTCGAGACCAGCCTCGCAGAGGCCGAGCACCGTTTGGACGTCCTCTTGGGCCAGGTCCCGGGATCGTTCCATGCGCGGCTGGCCAAAGGCGGTGAACTTCCCGCAATGCCATCCCAGGTCGCCGTCGGTATTCCAGCGGACACCCTGCGCCAACGCCCGGACGTGCGCGTCGCGGAGCGCAAGCTCGCCGCAGAGACCGCCCGCGTGGGCGTTGCCGAGGCCGCACGGTACCCATCCTTCAAGTTCTCGGGCTCGATAGGCGTGGAAGCGCTGACGCAAGCCTCGATCGGCAACGGCACCAGCGCTTTCTATTCTCTGCTCGGTGGCATCACCGCTCCGATCTTCTACGGCGGACGCCTGCGCGCTCAGGTGGAGGTGCAGGATGCGGTTCGCGAGCAGGCACTGGTGGCGTACGAGCAGGCCGTGCTGGGCGCGCTGCAGGAAGTGGAGAACGCGCTCGTGGCCCTGGCCCAAAACCGCGACCGCGCCGAGGCGTTGAGGCGTGCCGTCGAGGCGGCGCGCAACGCGGCGCTGCTCGCGCGACAGCGCTACGGCGCCGGCGTGATCGACTTCCAGTCGGTGCTCGAAACCGAACGCAGCGTGCTGTCGCTGGAAGATAGCCTCGCAAGCACCCGCGCCGACGGGGTGTTCGCGCTCATCCGTTTATACAAGGCGCTGGGCGGTGGCTGGTCGCCGCAGGCCGAAGCGCGCCCGGCCGGTAAGGACGCTCCATGAAGACCTCCGGTACCCCTATGGCAGACCAGGGCACCGCCCTGAAGAATCTCCTCGCGACCGAGCCGACCGGGTTCTTCTCGCGCCGCAGGCGCTGGCTGGTCGGTGTCCTTATTGTAATTGTGGGCGTGGGCTTGCTGATTCTTCTTCGCTCCGGTGATGGGCCGGTCGGGCCACGATACATTACGGAGCCGGCCACGATGGGCAAACTGGTAGTCAAGGTGTCCGCCACCGGCAACCTTCAGCCGACCAACAACGTGGAGGTGAGCAGCGAGCTGTCCGGCATCGTCACCGAGGTGCTGGTGGACGAAAACGATCGGGTAGAGAAGGATCAGGTGCTGGCCCGGCTCGACCTGTCCAAGCTCAAGGACGCGGTGGCGAAGTCTCGTGCCTCGCTGGCCGCGGCCGAGGCGCAGGTGCTGCTGGCGCAGGCCACGGTGATGGAGGCGCGGGCCGCGCTGGAACGGTTCAAGCAAGTTGCAGAGCTGTCCGGCGGCAAGGTGCCGTCCAGGAGCGAAATGGACTCCGCCCTGGCCAACCTGAAGCGCGCCGAGGCCAACGAGGCGATCGCCCGAGCGAGCGTCACCCAGGCCAGAGCGAATCTCCAGTCGGATGAAACGAACCTGGACAAGGCCAGCATCCGTTCGCCCATCGACGGCGTGGTGCTGACGCGCAAGGTAGAGCCGGGACAGACCGTGGCCGCCATGCTCCAGGCGCCCGTTCTGTTCACGCTGGCCGAAGACCTGGCCAAGATGGAGCTGCAAGTGGACGTCGACGAAGCCGACGTCGGCCAGGTGAAGGTGGGCCAGCAAGCCACGTTCAGTGTCGACGCCTGGCCAGGCCGCAAGTACACGGGCGTCATCACCCGAGTCGGCTTCGGCTCTCAAGTCAAGGACGGGGTGGTTTCCTACCCCACGGTGATCGCGGTGGAGAACGATGACCTCACCTTGCGCCCCGGCATGACCGCCACCGCCGACATCATCACCGTGACGCGCGAAAACGTGCTGCTGGTGCCGAACGCAGCGCTGCGCTTCACCCCATCCGCGACAGGCCCAGAGCCCAAGGGACCGGGCGGTGGTCTGGTTGGAAAGTTGATGCCGCGGCCGCCCAGTCAGCCGCCCAAGGCCCGGGCGCCGATCAACAACGGCACGCCGCGCGTCTGGGTGCTGCGGCAAGGTCAGGCTGCGCCGATCGAGGTCCAGACCGGCGCCAGCAACGGCCAGATGACCGAGGTCGTCGGCGGATCGCTCGAGGCCGGAACCGAGGTGATCACCGAGGCCATGGACGCGCGGCCATGACCGATGCACCCATCATCCGGCTCTCCGGTGTCACCAAGACCTACGGCCAAGGGCAGGCGGCTTTCCAGGCGCTGAGGGGCATCGACCTGGCCATCGAGGCTGGCGAATTCGTCGCCATCATGGGCCCCAGCGGCTCTGGCAAGTCCACGACGATGAACATCCTGGGCTGCCTCGACACGCCCACCGAAGGCAGCTACGAATTCCAGGGCGTGCGCGTCGAGCAACTGTCGCGCAACCAGCGCGCCCTTCTTCGGCGGCATCAACTCGGCTTCGTGTTTCAGGGCTTCAACCTGCTGGCGCTAACGACCGCGCTCGAGAACGTGGAGTTGCCGCTGATCTATCGCCATGAGCCCGCTGCCAGGCGCCATATCGCGGCGCACGCTGCCTTGGAACAGGTGGGCCTCAAGGGCTGGGAGCGCCACACTCCGGCCGAGCTGTCCGGGGGCCAGCAGCAGCGGGTCGCCATTGCTCGCGCCATCGTCACTCGGCCTGCGGTGCTGTTGGCCGACGAGCCCACCGGCAATCTCGATACCCGCGTGAGCCGCGAAATCATGGACCTGATCGGCGGCTTCAACCGCGAGCAGGGGATCACGGTGCTGATGGTTACGCACGACGCCGATATCGCGGCCCATGCCAGACGCATCATCCGTTTTGTTGACGGCCGGGTGGACAGCGACAGCCGTAACGGGGAGGAAACCTGATGCTGTGGAACACGCTGCTGCTGGCACTGCGGGCCATCCGGCGCAACCTGATGCGCTCCTTTCTCACGATTCTCGGCATCGTCATCGGGATCGCGGCCGTCATCACCTTGGTCACCCTCGGCAACGGTGCCACCAAGTCCGTGGCCGATCAGATTGCCAGCATGGGCACCAACCAGCTTATGGTGATGCCCGGGCAGCGCTTCGGTCCCGGCTCCGAAGGGGCCCCAAACTTCAAGAGCGCGGATGTCGAGGCCCTCCGCACCCAGATCACCGCGGCGGCGGGGGTCGCGCCGGTGGTGAACAAGACGGCGACCGCCGTGTATCAGGCCAAGAACTGGTCGACCGTGGTCTACGGCAGCAACAACGACTACTTCCAGGTGGGCAATTGGGTGGTCGCCGCTGGCCGGACCTTCAGCGAGGCCGAGGAGCGGTCCGGCAAGGCGGTGTGCGTGATTGGCGAGACGGTGCGCGACAGGTTGTTTGGCCGCCAGAACCCGGTGGGCAGCGAGATCCGCATCAAAGCATTCGCCTGCGAAGTGATTGGTCTGCTCAAGTCCAAGGGCCAGGCAGCCATGGGTCAGGACCAAGATGATGTCGTGGTGATGCCGCTGCGCACCGTGCAGCGCCGGCTCACAGGAAGCCAGGACATCAACCGATTCATGGTCTCGGTGAAGCAGGGGGCCTCCATCGACGCGGTCAAGAACCAGGTCGCCTTGTTGCTGCGCGAGCGGCGGAAGATCGGCGAGAGCGAGGAAGACGACTTCAAGGTGATGGACACCCGGCAACTCGCCGAGACCCTCACCAGCACCACCAAGATCCTTACCATGCTGCTCGGTGCGGTGGCCGCAGTGAGCCTGCTCGTTGGCGGCATCGGCATCATGAACATCATGCTGGTCTCGGTGACCGAACGAACCCGCGAGATCGGCATCCGCCTCGCCATCGGCGCACTCGAGCGTGAAGTGTTGCTGCAGTTCCTCATCGAGGCGGTGGTGCTGTCGGGTCTCGGCGGTCTTGTCGGTATCGCCCTCGCGACGGTGGCATCGATCGGGTTGGCCGGCTTGATGGACGTGCCGTACCTGTTCGATCCGGGCATCAACCTGATGTCTTTCTTGTTTTCTACTGCGATCGGCGTGATCTTCGGCTTCTTCCCTGCGCGCCGGGCAGCCAGACTCAATCCTATCGACGCCCTACGATACGAGTAGCAGGGCCGGCCATGGATTCAGGCATTTCGCCGTGCCACCCCACAAGGGGGCGTGGAGGATGTTGAATGCTGGACTGCAGAGCTGACCTTCCGTCTACGATCGTGATGCTGTCCCTCCTTGGTTGCAGATGTGCGCATCGAGCACCGCCCCGCGTCGGACCTTTGCCACCAAGACCGGAGGCACACTCATCGATCGACGCCGCACTCCGTCACAAGCAGAAACTTGGCCTCTCTGTCGAGCAGGTCCGACTTCTCGAAGAACTCGACGGCAGGCTTGCTGCCGAGAACTTCAAAATCAGAGACGAGATGATGCGTCCGCCTGCGGGTTACGAGACGAGCGGTCCCCACGACAACGCGAAAGCCGCCGGCCGTGGTGATGGGCCGCCAGGCGGAGCCATGGGTGGATGGCGGGGCGGTGGGCCTGGTGGTGGATTGGGCCCGTCGGGCGGCATGGGTGCGGGCGGCCTAATGGGTGGTGGCTTTGGGCGTGGGCCGAGCGGGCCAACAGGCGGCGGCCATCCCGCAGGAGGACTCGATGGAGGAGATGCACCCGACCGCGACGAACGCTTTAAGAAGGCTATGCAGCGGACCGACGAGAATAACACGGCGGCGTACCTCGAAGCGGAGTCGGTCTTCACGGAGGAACAACGTGACAAGGCTCGTGAATACACGTCGCAATATCGCGAACAACTTTGGGCGTGGCGTCAAGCGATGGCAGAAATGGGCCAACCTGCCACGGCTGGCGGTGGGCCTGCTGTTCCCAGGTAGAGATCAGTGTTCGGAGCCGGCGGTCGTGCGGCAGAGCGCAGCGGCACCAATCCGTGCTGCCAGTGTTGTCGCTACTTGTCGCCGTGGCTCAGCTCAGAGGGAGTTGGATGAACTCGACCGGCTCGTCGCCAAGTTCCCCGCGCGACCGGATCTTCCCCTGGCAGCAGCAAGCAGGGTCAACAGCTCCCCTGCACAACGAGGTCAACGAGGAAGCCGAGCAGCGATCCGGTGTCGGTTTCCGCGCGGATTTGGTAATCGATCACCAAGCCGGAGGAGGGCTAGAACGCTTGATATCGCTTGCATTTCGATCACTTCAGTTCCTCGTCTACCACCTACTGATCGTGGTGGTGGACCGTGTCAGCCGCCTGCCTCGCAGCGGCGTGCAGCCCGAGGTCGAACGGATCCTCCGGGAGAACCTCGCCCTCAAGGCCCAGGTCCGGGCGCTCGTGCTCGAGCTTAAGAGCGAACGCGGCGCGCGGCCGAAGGTGTCGCTCCGGACGAGGGCCGCGCAGGTCTTCGCGTACCTTCTGACTCGAGGCGACAGCGCGTTCCAGAACTACTACCTCTCCGCTTCGGAAACGACCATCGCGAGGTGGGCGACGAAGCTCCGGCGCGGTCCGTGGCCCTGGCGAAACAGGGACAAGGGCGGCAGGCCGCCGCTCGCGCAGGAA
>Ga0073932_1007658_pt1 | contig 10373 bp, 9 predicted proteins | sample DewCreD2012metaG_FD_76967 | JGI IMG/M metagenome (GOLD analysis project Ga0073932, IMG submission 76967) | Hot spring sediment bacterial and archeal communities from British Columbia, Canada, to study Microbial Dark Matter (Phase II) - Dewar... ...
TATAGCGAAGGATCGACCGGATGACGGAAGCTGCTGCGCAGCCGGCAGATGGTCAGGCCCCCGCAGGCCAGCCTCCTCTGCCGCAGATGGCCAGGCTGGTGGTCGAGCATCATGCCTCGGTCTACCGCTACGCCGTGCGGCTAAGTGGCTGCCCGGTCGAAGCGGAAGACCTTGCGCAGCAGACGTTTCTGATCGCTCAGCAGAAGTGGCACCAGCTCCGTGACCCGGCCAAGGCCCGCTCGTGGCTGCTCAGCATCGTGCGGAGCTGTTTTTTAAAAGGACTCCAGCGCGTGCGACCTTTGACCGGCAGCGACGCGGACGTATGCCTGGCGGAGGTCCCGGCCCCGGCCCCGCCCGACGAGATCGACGGCGAGAAACTGGCCGCGGCGCTGGCAGAGCTGCCTCCGGAGTTCCGGGTCGTGGTGCTGATGTTTTACTTCGAGGAATTGTCGTACCAGACGATCGCCGAGCAGCTTGGCATTCCGATCGGCACGGTGATGAGCCGGCTTTCGCGCGCCAAAGCCCATTTGCGGAGGCGGCTGAGCGAGGCATCGCCGCCGCAACCGGTCGGGCCGCGCGGCGTCGCCCGCTGGGCGGCGGCTTCCAACTCCTATCCAGCGAGGACGTAAACCGGCATGACCAGCGACCGGGTCCCTCGTGAACCGTTGGATGCTTGTCGGCCGGACAGCGCGGACCTCGAGCTGCCCGAACTGGCTGCTCTGCGCGAAAGCCTCGCCCGGAACGCGGACCTGGCAGAACAGTTCGACCGGATCGTTCAGTTCGATCGCCGGATCGCCGCCGCACTGCAGGATGTGCCGGTACCGACGCATCTGGCCGAGCAGATCATGGCGCGTTTGCAGACGCCCCCAGACCTGCCTGCGGATCGAGCTGCCGTGATCAGTCCTTCCCGACCGCCGCAAACGCGGCCAAGCGAGCACCGGGTTGCTCGTCGACAACTCGTGAAGTGGCTGGCGGCGGCGACTGTCGTGCCGCTGGCGGGGTGGCTGGGCTGGCGCTGGTGGCCCCGTGCAGGACGGCCGGTGCCTGCCCACGAAATCGCCGCCAGCTTGGACACTTGGCTCAAGATGGTAGGGACTCCGCCGGGGTTTGGCTGGAAATCGCCGGAAAGCCTGCCGCCCGGCGTGGTCCCTCCTGCGATTCGTACCCTCCCCCAAGCCTGGCGGCCGTTCCGCACCCGGCAGGGCTGGCCGGGCATCGCGGTCGAGCTGGCTCCGCCCACAGAGCCCCGCGCGACTTTGCTGGTCGTGCAGGGGTCGGCTCGGTTCGAGGTTCCTGCCCGGCCCTATGCACTGCTCTCGACCTCGATGGAGCGAGCGGCAGCCGCCTGGACAACCCAGGGCAGATTGTTCGTGCTGGTCGTCGAACGAGGGGGCAAGCCGCGGCTGGACCAGCTCATCCGTCCCAGCCCGCTGGCCTGACCGTGACGAGAGGTCCCCGGCTTCCCCCAAGCGCCTCGTCGCGTTTGATGGCGCTGCACATTTCTTCTAACCGCTACGGTCCGCATGGACGGCTGTGCGCTTCGTACCGGTCGTGCCGGGCTGGCCGGCCACGGCTCAATCCAGCTATCCGCTTCGTCCGAAACGACCGCTAGTACCCTCACAAGCGACGCTGGCCGGCGTGCCATGCACCCGGCTGCGCCCCAGATTCCTTCCCTCGGCCGCTGGACCTTTGGGTGCCTTATGCACAAACGACATTTTCTCGGACTCGCCCTGGCTCTGCTGCTCGGTGCGATCGCCTATGCCCAGGAGCCAGGGGCTCCTGCCGTCTCCCGGGCGCCTCTGGCCACGCTCCAAGCGCCACTGCCGGCCGAGCCTGCCCATCCGCAGCAGGCCGCTCCCCCGCTGACGCCGGAGCTGTGGTTCTACTCGCAGGAACTACGTCGGCACGACGACCCCGCACAGGCAGTCCGCCGCAAAGCCGAGATCAAGGCCGATCAGCGGATGAGCCGGATCGCCGCCGCGAAGTGGTTCGGATTCTCCAATTCCCGGCCCCATGCCTGGGGCCTGCCGTTCGTCAGCGCCTCGTCGCCTCACTGGCCAGGCAACGGGCTGGAACGGCACTACTGGGCAACTGTCAGCTATCCGGGCTTGATGCTGCGGCTGGAAAATGCCCCGGCGACAGCACGATAGCCACTCCCGGGACCTCTCACCGGTACAAGTGACTGCCATCCCTCCGATGCCGATCAGAGAGATGGCATCGAATTCGATTTCGCCGCCGGGGCTCCGCGGGCATTCCGCAGAAACGAAAACAGGGCGGGCTCCCTGATGGAAGATGGGAGGCCCGCCCCGCAGATGTTGCCTTCTTGCTTCTTGCCGAGGGTGCCGCGCGGGAGCGAGGGGTGAACCCCTGAGGCTGGTCCGATGCGGAGGCTCGGCATCGAATGCCTAGAACTCGCCGATCTGCTGGCCGTCGTCGCGGGTGGCCAGGCGCTTGACGATGGGTGGCGGGGTGGTCTTATTGATCGCCTGGGTGTGCCCGTCCATGAACACCGCCAGCACCACGTTCGGATGGGCCGAGATCAGCGGGCTGTTCTGCTGCACCTGCCCGATCCCTTGGACGGCCGTTGTTGAACTCGCCGAGTTGCCGACGTTGATGTTGTTGCCCTTGCCGGTGTAGGCCAGCATGGTGTTGGCCGGGATCGGCGAGCCATAGGCCCGCAGCGTCGTGATGTTGTACGACTTAGCCCAGTTGGTCTGGCCAAAGCTCGACGTATAGCCGTTGTTGGTGCCGAGGAACCACCAGCCGCCGGTGAATGTGCCAGTGCCGCCGTTGCCGTAGCTCCCATCGATCCTGATGCGGAAGCCGGTGTTCTGACCGGTGTGCTGCGAATAGAAATACTCGGCCTGCTCCGAGACGACCATCGTGTTGGAAGTCCCGTCGATGGCTGCGGCCATCCCCAGTGCCTCGTTGGGCACCAGCATCCCGCCCCACGACTGGATGGAGCCAGTGGGCGTGAACGGACCGTTGCACGGCGCAGCACAGGTGGTCGCCGGGGCCGCGGTCGCCGCCGGCTTAAGCCGCGTCTCCCAGAACCGCATCTCGGTGCTCACCACGTTGGCCCCAGCATTCACCGCCCCCGAAATGCCCACGTAGGACGGCACCACGGCCGTGATGTTCGAACTACCGCGGAGGATTTCCGTTTCCGGCAGCGGGCTGGAAGGGCAGAGCATCCAGCCGATCTTCTGGTTGTGCACGTTGAACGCCACCCGGGTCTGGTTCGGTGTCAGGTCGGTCAGGTTGGGCGTGACGTTCATGGCGTTCTCGATCAGGTCCGACAGCGGCTTCTGCTCGCAGAACGACAGGATCGACACCAGCCAGCTCGGGCCCCAGTTCTGGCCGGTAGGGTTGGTGTTGGACGTGTTCACGAACCGGGCCCGCGCTCCAAACGGCAGGCTGTTGAACACGTCGTGGTAGTTTTGCAGTGCCAGGCCGATCTGCTTGAGATTGTTGCTGCACTGCATGCGCCTTGCCGCTTCGCGGGCCGCTTGGACGGCCGGCAGCAGCAGAGCCACAAGCACGCCGATGATCGCGATGACCACCAGCAGCTCCACCAGGGTGAATGCGGGTCGCCTTTTCATAACTCCATCCCCTAGAAAAACAGATGAATGATGCACGTGTCGCGACACAGCCATATTGCCGCGACAATATGTCGCAGTTTATGAGACTTTTTGACGCATTTCCAGTGGTTCGGAGAAAAAATTGCAATCCATAGAAAATCAAGCGAAAGTCACTTGACTTGGATTGCGTTGCGCCATCGCATACGCCAAACAGCCACATCTGGCACGGATTTGATTTGATTTCGATCGACTTAGCCGCAGGGAGCACCTCACCACAGGTTACCCGTTACTTAAGATAGTCAAATACGCTCTTTCAGATGGTTTATCCGTAGCTTGTAGCGGGAATCTCTAGGACCTCAGCGTGCTTGTCTCTATCGCATCTCTGTAGGTCCCCGACCGCGATGCCGCGAACGGAGCAGCACGCAACTCGTTCATTCGTTAGGATTTGCAAAACGTGCCGCCCGGAAGGCAAAACCGGGCAAGCGACCGGCCCAGCCTGGCGATCTAGAATCGATAAGACGGTCCTGCGACGCTGTGGCCGGGTGATCTTTCGATGCCGATCGCAATGAAGCGAGACGCTTGATAAGGAAAATTACACAAAAAATGAGGCCGCAAGCCTGCCAGGTGGCCCTTGTCCATGCCTCGAAATCAATTGCTCCATCAGCTTCCCACGACGGCACTGGCGTTCCGCGGGTACAACATCACGAACCTGGGTCGGACGGCTGAGTTTCTGGCGCACCCCGTCTTCGGACCGATCATGCGCGAGCATCTGGGAGCGGCGTCGGGAGTCGCCGCAGAGGTGCTGCAGCGTCCGGTCGACCTCGAACAGCAGGTCCTCTCCGGTCAGGAGTACACGCTGGAGCACTATGGCGAGGCGCTGGCTCTGGTGCTGGCGATCGAGGCGGCCCAGCTTGCCATCCTGGAGAAGGTGTTCCAAATCGACTACCGCCAAGCTCAGTTCGCGTTCGGCTTCAGCCTGGGAGAGATCGGAGCGGTTGCAGCGGGAGGCGTACTCGATTTCTTATCCGCGATGCGGATTCCGCTGTCGCTGGCCGACGACTGCGCAGCCCTGGCCCACGGCGTGACGCTCGGAGTGTTGTTCACTCGCAGCCGCGAGCTATTGCTGGACGACGTGCAGCGGCTGTGCTTGCAAGTCAATCAGGAGGGGCACGGGGTGGTGGGGATTTCTGCCCAGCTTGCCCCCAACACATTGCTGGTGCTCGGTCAGCAGGACACGCTCGACCGGCTGCTGGCCCGCGCTCGCGAGCAACTCAACGTGCGGGTGCACCTAAAAAAGAACGATCGCCTCTGGCCGCCGGTACACACACCGATCGTTTGGGAGCGGCAGATTCCCAACCGAGCGGCCCAGCAGATGCACACGCTGCCGCTGGTGCTGGAAGCTCCGCGGCCGCCCGTTTTCTCCCTGGTGACCGGCAGCTTCGGCTATACGGCCGTCAGTGCCCGCGACCTCCTCTATCGCTGGATCGACCACCCGCAGCGGCTGTGGGATGCGGTGTACCATACGCTCGCCTCCGGAGCGACGACCGTGCTGCATCTGGGGCCAGCGCCGAACATCATTCCCGCCACCCTCCAGCGGCTCAGCGCCGATGTGCTCAGCCAAACGCAAGAGAGCCTGAGCCTGCGGGCGCTCTCGGCGGCCGTGCGACGCCAATGGCTGCGGCGGATCTTGCCCGAGCGAACGGCCCTGCTGCGGGCTCCCTATGTGGAGCAGATCATCCTGGAAGACTGGCTTTTGAGCCACGCCCCGACGTGAAACGCGGCCGTGAACGTGCCGCGCGCCGGACCGCCGCGCCGACTTCCACGTGCCCCTCGCGGCCTGTGCAGCGCCCCCGTCGCCGACCACCCCGCACTGTCGCCTGCGCGGGCCGGCGCTCACGACGATTCCTGCCACGCGGGCACATCGCGAAAACGATAGCCCACGCCGCGAACCGTCTCGATCACCTCCGCGCGATCCTCCAATTTGCGGCGGATCGCCCGGATATGGACGTCGATCGTCCGCTCCAGCACCATCGTTTCGTCGCCCAATGCCGCCTCGATCAGCTCGGCACGGTGGAAGACGCGACCAGGCTGGCGGATCAACGTATCCAGCAGCCGGAACTCGCTCCGCGTCAGCGGCAGCAGCCGGCCGTCGACCGTGGCCATATGCCGACGGCGATCGACCGTGACCCCCAGCCGGCTGGTCACGTCCTCCTCGTCGTCCGGGGGCATGCGGCGGCGGCGCAGCGCCTTGATCCGCTCCAGAAGCACTTTCACGCTGAACGGCTTGGTGACATAGTCGTCGGCGCCGAGCGAAAAACCGATCAGCTCATCGCTCTCTTCCGCCTTGGCTGTCAGCATGAGGATCGGAATATGGCGCGTCGCCGCCTCCGCCTTCAGCCGACGGCAGACTTCCAGCCCCTCGATCACCGGCAGCATCAGGTCCAGGAGGATCAGGTCGGGCAGCTTGAGCTGCGCCTGCAATAATCCATCCTGACCGTCGCGGGCCACGAGCACTTCGTACCCCGCCGCCTGGAGATTGTAGCTGAGCACCTCCACCAGGGAGCGGTCATCCTCGATGACCAGGACTTTGGCTTTGGGCATAGTCGCTTCGTCTTCCGTTCAAACCTCCGCCACCGGCCCCACCGAGGCCGCATGGCGGTGCCGGACGATATCTCCCTCGACCAGATAGATCACGTCTTCGGCGATGTTCGTCGCGTGGTCGGCGATCCGCTCGATATGCCGCACCGCCGAGAAGCAGTGCAACGCGGCCGGCACGACCTCCGGCCGGTTCTGCATCAGCGCCTGCAGCTCGGCGATGATCTCCCGGTTGTGCTGATCGACCGCCGCGTCCATGGCGATGATCCGCCGGGCCGAGGCGGCATCGAGATTCACGAAGGCATTCATCACTCCGCGGACCATCTGTGTCGCTAGCACAACCATCTGCGGCAACTGCGCGGGGATCGGAAATGCCGGATAAGGCTGCATCGCCTCGGCCCGCTGGGCGATGCTCACCGCCAGGTCGGCGATCCGCTCCAGGTCGTTGTTGACCTTCATCACCGTGGCGATTCGCCGCAGGTCCACGGCCACCGGCTGATGCAGCGCCAGCATTTTGAGGCACTCTTCCTCCACGTGGACCTCGTGCTGATCGACGAACTCGTCGGCCTGCACGACTTCCTGGGCCAGATCATAGCGCCGCTGAATCAGCGCCTGCGTGGCCTTGTCGATCATCTCCTCCACCATCGAGGAAATGCTGAGCAGCTCCTGGTTCAGCGCGTCCATGTCGCGCTGCAGATGTCGGCTCATGTCGGTGTGGCATCCCGCAACCGGCGATCCCGCCGCACTGCACCCCGGAACGCGCACTGCGTCCCTGTCTGGCAGGCTGGCCTTGCCGCCCCGTGCCTATCTTGTCCCCCTCGACACACTCTGGCAACGCCTGTCGGCCTCGAAAGCCTGCGCCTCGCGCCCGGTCTCGCTCGTCGGCGCCTCGGAGCCTGACTCTTTCTTCACCGCGTTCTAAGCCTCCCCCGCAAAGCCACCAAGAAGAGTGCGTGAAGAAATTGTAAAGGCTGGCAGCGAGGCGAATGTCACTGTTTCAGGGGGTGGATTTGGGGGCCGGTCGGCGAAAGCCTTTACGTTCCCCCTGGCAATGGACCGCCTGCACGCAAGGCCTTACCAGTGCAGAAGTTGCGGTCAGCGGACGATCTCGAAGGAGGCGTACCGGCCTGTCGGCGCGAGCGGTTGCACCTCGGTGCCGCGGATGTATCCCGACATCGCCTCCTGAACCGCCCTCAGAAACCTCTCGATTTCCACCTCGGGCCCCTCGACCACCAGCTCGACCCGGCCATCGGGCAGATTCCGAACGAAGCCGGCCACGCGGTAATCCTGAGCCAGGCGGCGGGCTGTGTAGCGAAAGCCCACCCCCTGCACCCATCCGCTATAAAGCACGCGGCGCGCTTGCTCTGGGGAGGCACGACTCATTCCTGGCGCCGATGGTTCGTTGACCCTCTCCCCGGCCCGTGCCGCCTGCGGCACCCCCCGCGCTTAAGTGCGACGGAGCACCGATCCCGGCGGGCAAGGGATGTTCTCGCGAAAACGACTCGAATGATCTTACCAGCGCCTCCTCTAGCGATTGAACAGGAAGGCCGGCGTGTTAATCAGCGCCCACGCAAGGTCCTGCACCCCCAAGGCGCGGGCATTCTGGAGCTGCTTCTGGGCCTGCTGGGCAGCCTGGGTAAGCTGCGCAAATTCGGCATCCTGGCTGCGGTAATACGCGGCGATCACGGCAAGCTGTTCGGGCGACCGCTCTTGGGGAGGCACCGCCAGGGCGGCAGCGACTGCCTCGGGAAGCTTGGGCCGGGCCAGCGGTGTCTCTGCTCCGGTGACGCTGATCCGGAACGCCCCCAGAAGGTGCTTCCCATCAGGGTATTGCTGCGAGAGGGTGATCGTAAGCTGCGTTCCTCCCTCCCGCACGATCGGTTCGGCCAGCTCGAACGTGGCCTCGTGCGATTGGCCGAATCGCGGACTGACGGCCCAGCCGGTCTGGTCATTGCCGTCGATGGCGGCGGAGACATGCCAGTCTTTTTGGCTGAAATCCGCCGACGGGTTGGCCAGGGGCACCGGCTGCAGCGGCGAATCGTCGCCGGGCGCCCGTTGGGCCACCTTCAGCTCGCTCAGGACGAAGTTGCCATTGGGAGCACGCCCCGGACCGCCGGACGGCAAGTCGGGTGAGGCAAGCGCCTCGATCTTCAGCCCGGTGATCCGCGGCAACTCGGTGGCGGCCACCACGGTGTAAACATCTTTGGCCAGGTTGCCCGTCGCGGTAATGATCGCGTTGTCATTCTGGGTCAGGGTCGCGCCGGCAGCCGAGCTCAGTTTCGCAGCCTTCAGCGGTTGCCACGGCACTGGCCCGCGCAGGGATGCCTCCCACGCAGCCTGACGCTGGGGCAAAGTGGCCTCGTACGCAGCCAGTGCCTGCTGCGCCGCTAGCAGGTCCTGCCGGGCGGCCTGGAGGGCCGACAGCCCCAGCTCCACTTCCCGCGCGGAGGGGAAACGCGCCAGGAATCGCAAGAACACTTCTTCGATCAGTTTGTCATCCGGCAGGTCGCTGGCGGCCAGTCGGTTCAGGTCGCTGGTCGGGTCGGCCAATGCCTCGGCCACCGTCGGACCGTTGACCAGCTTCAGCACGGGCCCCAAGACGATGCCGCTGGAGCGTTCGCACTCGCAGGAGGACTCGCGAACCGGTTTTCCGAAGTCATCCAGGAAGGGCACGGAAACGCCCGCGTCGGGAAGCTGCGCAGCGCGGAATCCGGGCGGCAGCCCAGGCAGTTTCTCCGTCGCGCCCGTGGCCAGGTGGATGGCGTCGTACAGCGCCTCGGCCGGCAGACGGCGCGGGATCGCATGGCTGTAATTGATGGTGTCGTCTTCGTTCCACTCGTTGGTGGTCACCGACTGCTGGTAGACCCTCGAGCTGCAAATGGTCCGCAGGATGTGCTGGACGTTGAAGCCGCTGGCGATGAAGTCGCGCGTCAGGGCATCCAGAAGTTCCGGGTTGGTGGGCGGGTTGCCGGCACGGATGTCGTCGATCGGTTCGATGATCCCGACGCCCAGCAAATAGCCCCACAGGCGGTTCACATAGCTTTTCGCGAAGTACGGGTTTTCCGGCGAGGTGATCCAGTGGGCTAGCTGCTGCCGGCGGGCGGCATCGGCCGGAGGCAGGTCGCCGTGGCTGTATGGAAATGCCGGCGGCACCACCTGCCCGGTGCGGTCATGCTTCACGTCGCCGCTGCCGGTGTCGTAGACCACCTCGACCAGAGGAACCGCCCCTTCGACCGCCGTACCGCCCAGTTTCTTGCCGGCGAACTGCGGTTCCTCCTTGCGTCCCACCTGGGCGAAGAACTGGGCCAGGTGGTAATACTGGTCCTGCGTCCAGCGCTCGAACGGATGGTCGTGGCACTTGTTGCAGTTGAAGCGGATCGCCAGGAACAGGTGTGTCGTGTTTTCCATCGCCTGGGTCGGGTCGCGGAGGATCTTCCAATAGCCGGCCGCGGGGTTCTCCAGATTCGAGCCGCTGGCGGTGAGGATATCTCGCACGAACTGATCGTAGGGCTGGTTTGCCGCGATCCGCTGCTGGATCCAGTTCCGCAGGGCCGCCGCCCCCTCTTCCCCGAGGAATTTGCGGTTCACCTGGAGCAGGTCGGCCCATTTGTTGGTCCAGTGCTCGACGTACGCCCGGCTGCCCAGAAGCTGGTCGATCAGCGCTTCCCGCCGCGCACGCCCAGGACGCGGATCCGCCAGAAACTGCCGCACCTGATCGGCCGTCGGCGGCAGCCCCGTCAGATCGAGATACACCCGCCGCACGAACTCTTCATCGGTACACAGCCCGCTCGGGAGCACCTTCAGCGCTTGCAGCTTGCGATCCACCAGCTCGTCGATGTAGTTGAACTGCGGCTGCGGCCGCCAGACAAACCCGGAGCGGTCTCCCATGCAGACGACCGTCGCCGCCGCATACGCCCCTTCGTACCGCACGAGCACGGGCGCCTCGCCGCGCCGCAGCGTGGTCAGCACGCCCGTCGCGTTGGCCTCGATCACCTCGATGTTGCCGCTTTCGATGAACGCCTCCCGCGTGACGTCGCGCACCTGCCCGTCGCTGTAGGTGGCCAGCACAGTTACCTGCTGCTTCATCCCCGGACGGGGCACGATCACGCTGGCGGGATAGACTTCGATCCGCTGCACGCGCGGCGCATCCAGATCCAGCTTCACCCCTTGAGCGATCCAGTCCCGCACCAGGTTGTAATA
>Ga0073932_1007661_pt1 | contig 10367 bp, 7 predicted proteins | sample DewCreD2012metaG_FD_76967 | JGI IMG/M metagenome (GOLD analysis project Ga0073932, IMG submission 76967) | Hot spring sediment bacterial and archeal communities from British Columbia, Canada, to study Microbial Dark Matter (Phase II) - Dewar... ...
ACCCAATGGACGCCTCACCGGACAGGCGGGACGCCTGTCCCACTACGGCGTCGGCGCTGCGGTTCGGGGGTTCAAAGCGCGAACTTCTGGTTGGGAGAATTCTCACCCGGCCTGCGGCCACCCTCTCCCCCGCAGCCTGCGGGGGAGAGAATTGCCCGAAACCACTCTTCGCGCATTGCCCACCCGAACCGGACGGAGCGTCGGCGTCCTCGCCGGCTTTGCGTGTCCGATCTGCGAGGCGCTGCCATTCCGGCGACCGGGCGATGACCAGCCTGCGTTCGCCCAAAGCCGGCGGGGACGCCGGCGCTCCGGTTCGGGGGGAGGGCAAGGAAGAGGGGGCGTGCCCTGGTGCCTGGCTCCGCTGCTCGCCCAGAGTCGGGAGTGGGGTCCCCGCATGCGCCGCCCCTTCATCCTGTTGACCCTCTTGGTCCTGACCATGGCCTCCACCCCGGCCGCCCAACTCGCCTTCCCGACCGCCGAAGGCTATGGCCGCTTCGCCACGGGCGGACGCGGCGGACGTGTCATCAAGGTCACCAACCTCAACGACTCCGGCCCCGGCAGCCTGCGCGACGCAGTCGAGCAAACCGGCTCGCGCACCGTGGTCTTCGAGGTCTCTGGCCTCATCACGCTCGAATCCAAACTCATCATCCGCAAAACGAACGGCAACCTGACCATCGCCGGCCAGACCGCGCCCGGCAAAGGCATCTGTCTCCGCAAATACAACCTCGGCATGCTGGGCGCAACCAACGTCATCATCCGCTACCTCCGCGTCCGCCCCGGCAATCTCTCCGGCGAAACCCTCGACGGCATGGGCATGGCCTCGAGCGACCATTGCATCATTGACCATTGCTCCATCAGTTGGACCCTGGATGAAGCCTTCAGCTCGCGCGGCGCGCACAACATCACCCTCCAACGCACGCTTATTTCCGAGGCGCTCAATGCCGCCGGGCACAAGAAGTATCCGCCCGGCACGCAGCACGGCTACGCGGCCAGCATCGGCGGCGACATCGGCAGCTTCCATCACAACCTGCTCGCGCATTGCGCGGGCCGGAACTGGAGTCTGGCCGGCGGCCTCAGCAAACCGAAAAACGAATACGCCGGCCGCCTCGATATCCGGAACAACGTCGTTTACAACTGGTCCAGGCGCACGACCGACGGCGGCGCGCACGAGGTCAACTTCGTGAACAACTACTACCAGCCCGGCCCCGCCACGAAATTCTTCCACGCGCTCAACGCGCAATACGGCGGTTTCCCCGGCACCCAGCGCTATTACTTCGCCGGCAACGTCATGCCCGGTCACTTTGGCCTCACCAATCAGGCCGCGGGCCGCATCGCCACCACCGAACGCGGCGGCGCCCTTCCCACCACATATTCCCCTTGGTCCGACACGCCTTTCTTCGAGTCCCATGTGCATACGCACACCGCCGCAGAGGCCTACACCAACGTCCTCGCCAACGTGGGCTGTAATTTTCCCACGCTCGATGACCACGACCGGCGCATCCTCGAGGAGGTCCGCACCGGCACCGCCCGGTTCAAGGGCAGCCGCACTGGCCTGCCCGGCCTGCCCGATTCCCAGGACGATGTGGGCGGCTGGGAGGATTACCCGGAGGTTCACCGTCCCGCCGGCTGGGACACCGATGGCGACGGCATGCCGGACGCCTGGGAAACCGCCCACGGTTTGAACCCCGACGATCCCGAGGACCGCAACGCCGACCTCAACGGGGACGGTTACACGAACCTGGAAAAGTATCTGAATTCCCTCGTCGGCGAATACGTCCTCCGGCCAAAGTAAGCCCATGCGCTCCCCGCTCGTCCCTGTAAACCGCCGCCGTTTTCTCCGGGGCACGCTCCTCGCCGGGGCAGCGGCCGCCACCGCGCCCGCCATCCTGCGCGGCCAGTCCCTCCGCCCCCCACCCGTCAAACTCGGCGTCATCGGCTGCGGCACGCGCGGCAAATGGATTGCCAAATTATTCCAGCAGCACGGCGGCTACGAACTGCGCGCCGTCGCGGATTATTTTCCCGAAGTCGCCGACCAGGTCGGCACCGAACTTGGCGTGGACGCCGCCCGCCGTTTCTCCACGCTCTCCGGCTACCGGCGCCTGCTCGCCAGCGGCGTGGAAGCCGTCGCGCTGGAAACGCCGCCTTATTTCTTTCCCGAGCACGCCCAGGCCGCCGTGGCCGCCGGCCTCCACGTCTATTGCGCCAAGCCCGTCGCCACCGACGTGCCCGGCTGCCTCGCCATTGGCGCCGCCGCCAAGTCCGCCACCGCGCAGCAGCGCGTCTTCTACGTGGACTACCAGATGCCCACGGACCCGGTGAATCAGGCAGTCCTCCAGCGCGTGCGCGATCCCGAATCCGGCTTCGGCAATATCTCCCGCGTCGCCACCGCCGGCAGCTTCGGCCACTTCCCCGACCCGCCCAAGACCGCGAACCTCGAAAGCCGCCTGCAAAAGCTGATCTGGGTGAACGACATCGCCCTCGGCGGCGACTACCTCGGCAACTACGACATCCACGTGATTGACACGGCGCTGTGGGCGCTGGGCGAACGGCCCGTCGCCGCGCTGGGCGCGTCCCGCATCGGCCGCGTGGACCCGCACGGCGACAGCCACGACGTCTGCCTGCTCACCTTTGAATACGCCAGCGGCGTGGTCCACGACCATCACGGCAACGCCTTGAAGAATTTTCTGCCCAACGAACTCGGTTGCCGCCTGCACGGCCAGACCGGCAACGCGCTGCTCAACTACTGGGACAAGGCCACCTTCCGCACCCGCGACGACAGCTTCTCCGGCGCGGTGGAAAACCTCTACGAAGCCGGCGTGGTCCGGAACATCGCCGCCTTCCACCGCGCCGTGACCGAAGGTGACTTCACCAACACCACCGTCCCGCGCGCGGTGGACGGCGCGTTGACGTGCATCCTGGGCCGCATCGCCGGGGAACGCCGCCAGCGCGTGACGATGGAGCAAATTCTTGAGGAGAACACCCGGCTCGAAGTGGATTTGAGCGGGCTAAAAACCTGAGTTGAATCCATGCGCGCTTTCTTTATCGCGGCCCAGGCTGACCAGGCTCGGAGTCCCGCCTTCCGGCGGTTCCCGCTGCCCCCGCTCGCGGCTCGCCTGCCCCGAATACTTCACACCCTTGTGGCGCGGATTTCCAATCCGCGGCATCGCCGGGCTTCCGGCCCGCGGCGCGCTCGCAAGGGCAGGCGGGGTTGGTGTTCGACGGCCTGCCGATTGGAAATCGGCGATGCAGCGGATTGGAAACCGGCGCTACGGCCGTGCGCCATCGAATCCGTCGGGATGGGTTGTGAACTGTCCGGCCTTGAGGCGGAACTCCGAACCCGTTGCTGTCTGGCACTGCTTTTGTTGCCCCTGGCGGTTTGTGCGCAGGTGCTCGTCCCCGCCAGGGACGGCTCCGGCGTGCGCGGTTACACCGACACCCCGGTCCAGCCGTGGTCCGGCTTCCACGTCCACGATCCCGACCGGCCCGTGCCCCCGCGCATTGATCCCGGTCCGTTCGTCGGTTCCACGCCCCCGCCCTCGGATGCCATCGTGCTCTTCGATGGCCGTGACCTCTCACGCTGGGAAAGCAACAACTGGCGCGTGGTGGAGGGCAGCATCCAGGCCGCCGCCGGGAATCTGGTGTCGCGGCAGGTTTTCGGCGACTGCCAGATTCACCTCGAATGGATGGCCCCCACCAACTTCACCGGCCACCTGTTTGACCAGGGCAACAACGGCGTGCTGCTCATGGGGCTATACGAGATTCAGATTTTCGATTCGTTCAACGTGCGGCTCTATCCCGACGGCCAGTGCGGCTCCGTCTATGGCCAGACGCCGCCGCTGGTGAACGCCTGCCGTCCCCCCGGCCAATGGCAGAGCTACGACATCATTTTCACCGCGCCCAAATTTGCGGACGGCAAGCTGGTTCAGCCTGCGCGCGTCACGGTCTTTCACAACGGCGTGCTGGTGCAGCATCAGCAGGAGATTTACGGCGAGACCGCGCACCGCGCATTGCCGGCCTGCACGCGCCAGACCTCCACCGGCCCGCTCGCGCTCGCCGGGCACAACTGTCCCGTGCGCTTCCGCAACATCTGGGTGCGCCCGTTGTAGGGGGCTGTCGAGTCTGCGGGTTCACCGGACTTCCCGCCCGCGACACGGTCGGAGCGCCGGGCGCGCGAAAAGGCAAAAGACTGGCGCGGGAATGCCGGTGTCGGGCATTGGCAACGCCGATTCTCCGGCGCAGACTCGCGCCACATGAACCTTCCCCTCGCTGGCATCATCCCGCCGCTGGTCACGCCCCTGTGTGGGCGCGACGAGTTGGACGTGCCCGGTCTCGAACGCCTCCTCGAGCGCGTGCTGGCCGGGGGCGTGGCCGGTGTGTTCCTGCTCGGCACCACCGGCGAAGGCCCCAGCCTCGGCGGCCGCCTGCGCCGCGAAGTCATCCAGCGCGCCTGCCGCCAGATCAACCGCCGCGTGCCCGTCCTGGTCGGCATCACTGATCCCGCCTTTGTCGAATCCGCGGCCCTGGCGCGGTGCGCGGCGGACGCGGGCGCGGACGCGCTGGTGCTGGCCCCGCCGTATTACCTGCCCGAGGCCCAGCCGGAGCTGTGGGAATACCTCACGCATCTGCTGCCCGAACTGCCGCTCCCCCTGTTCCTCTACAACCTGCCCGCCCTCACCAAGGTGTCTTTCGAGCTGGAAACCCTCCGGCACGCCCTCGACGAACCGCGCCTCATCGGCCTCAAGGACAGCTCGGGCAGCATGATCTATTTCCACCGCGCCCTTGCTCTGGCCCGGCGCCGGCCCGACTGGACCGTGCTCATGGGGCCGGAGGAAATGCTCTTCGACGCCGTGCTGGCCGGCGGCCACGGGGGTGTCAACGGCGGAGCCAACGTGTTCCCGCAACTGTATGTCCGGCTTTACGCCGCCGCCCGCGCGGGCGACCTGCCGCGCGCCCGCGAACTCCACGCCGCCATTCTGCGCGTGAGCGAATCCCTCTACCGCATTGGCCGCCACGCCTCCGCCATCATCAAGGGCATCAAATGCGCCCTCGCCTGTCTCGGCGTCTGCGACGACTTCATGGCCGAGCCGTTCCACCGGTTTCGTGCCGACGAACGCGCCCTCGTCCAACGCCGGGTGGCGGAGCTGGAGGCGGAACTGGCCGTGCTGAACTTGTGATGGCCCGATGAACGCGCGCACGCCAGCCATGCCTCGGAACGCCGGCCTCCGGCGCGGTTTGTTCCTTAATCTTAATCCTGCTCTTAATCTTAATTCCCCCCCGAACGACGGAGGGACTAAGCGTAAGCTTAAGATTGCGAGTAAGAGTGTGAACCCTGCGGGATTCCGCGCTGTGTTCGTGGGCTTCCTGTGTTTCGTGGTGCAGGATTCCCCGGCCGCCGACTTCACGGTCCTCAAGCCTGCCGCCTTCGCCCATCACGTGGAAAAGTTCAATGCGATGGAGGCTGAGAACGTCACCAACGCCATTCCCAACGCGGCATCCTGGCGCTGGCTGCAACAGGAGATTCCGTTCTTCGCCTGTCCCGACGAGGAGGTTGAGGAAATCTATTACTTCCGCTGGTGGAGCTTCCGGAAGCATCTCCAGCCGACGCCCAAGGGCTTCGTCATCACCGAGTTTCTCACGCCGGTCAGCCATGCGGGCGAGTTCAACACCATCAGTTGCGCCGCCGGCTTTCACCTCGCCGAAGGCCGCTGGCTGCGCGATGACCGTTATCTCAACGACTACACCCGCTTCTGGCTGCGTGGCAACAACGGCAAGCCGCAACCACACTTCCACAAGTTCAGCAGTTGGTTCGCCGCCGCCGCCTACGAGCGTTACCTCGTCAACGGTGACAAAAAGTTTCTGGTGAACCTCCTGCCCGACCTCGTGGCCGACTACCGCGCGTGGGAAAAGGAGCGTCAGTTGCCCAACGGCCTGTTCTGGCAATACGACGTCGCCGACGGCATGGAGGAATCCATCAGCGGCTCGCGCACGAACAAGAACATCCGCCCCACGATCAACAGCTACATGTTCGCCAATGCCCGCGCCATCGCGGACATTGCGCGCCTGGCCAACCAGCCCAAGCTCGCCGGAGAATTCACCGCCAAGGCCGCCGCCCTTCAGCGCCTCTCGCAAGCGCGGCTCTGGGACGCCGAAGCGCAGTTCTTCAAAACCCTGGTCCCCTCCGTGACCCCGGACTCCTACGTCCCATCCACCGCCCGCGAGCTGATCGGCTTCATCCCCTGGCAATTCTCCCTGCCCGAACCCGGCCACGGCTACGAGGCCGCGTGGGACCAGCTCACCGACCCGCGCGGCTTTTCCGCGCCCTTTGGCCTCACCACCGCCGAGCGCCGCCACCCGCGGTTCCGTTCCCACGGCATCGGCACCTGCGAATGGGATGGTGCAGTGTGGCCCTTCGCCACCAGTCAGACGCTCTACGCGCTGGCGAATCACCTCCGCGCTTCGCCTGCCGATTCCCTCCCCCCCGGCGGGGGAGCGGGGCAGGGTGAGGGGGCGGCCCGCATATCATCGCGCGCTTACCTCTCTTCCTTCCTCACCTACACCCGCAGCCAGCGCGCGAACGGCAAACCTTTCATCGGCGAATACCTCGACGAAACCACCGGCGACTGGATCAATCGCAACAGCCGCAGCGCTTACTACAACCACTCCACCTACGCCGACCTGCTGATCACCGGCGTCATCGGCCTCCGCCCGCGCGCCGATGACACCGTGGAACTTCACCCGCTGCTCCCGCCGGACACGTGGAACTGGTTCTGCCTCGACGGCGTGAAATATCACGGCCGCACGCTGACCATTCTCTGGGACAAGGACGGCACCCGCTACGGGCGCGGTGCCGGGCTGCGCGTTCTGGCGAACGGCAAACGCATCGCCGAGTCAGCGCAACTCGGGCGCATCACCGGGAGGCTGCCATGAGACGACTGTTTTGGGCTGTTCGCCATTTGCCATCAGCTATTCGGCGCACCGCGTCGCCGGTCGCATTCGCCTTGTCCATCCTGTCCACCCTCGCCCAGCCCGTCCCGCTCGATTTCTCCACCGCCGGCTATGCCGCCCACGCTCGCCCCATCCCGAATGCTCCCGTGCGCATTGTGGTGGCTCCGGTCTCCGGCGACTCCACCGCCCGCATCCAGCAGGCCCTCGATTTCGTGGGCGCCCTCCCGCCCGACACCAACGGCCTTCGTGGCGCGGTGCTCTTGCTCGCCGGACGGCATGAAGTGCTCGGCGGCCTTGCTATCACCAACTCCGGCGTCATTCTGCGCGGCCAGGGCATCACCAACACCACGCTCGTGGCCGCCGGGCTTGACCGCCGCACACTCATCCAAATCTGTGGCCAGCCAATCTCCATATCGTCCGAGCGTGTTCCCATCCTTACAGAAGTCCCCGTGGGTGCCACCACCATCACCGTGGCGGACACCGCCGACTTGCGCCCCCGAAACCTCATCCAGATCACCCGTCCCAGCACCACCAACTGGATCGCGCAACTCCGCGCCACCGACTTCGGCGGCGGGGTCGGTGGCGGCTGGAAACCCGGCTCCCGCGACATCATTTGGCATCGCGAGGTGACCGCCATCGAAGGCAATCGCATTACCGTGAATGCCCCCCTCACCACCGCCCTCGATGAGCCTGGCGCATTCATTAGTCCCATCAGTCCCATCGGTCCTATCCAGGAGGTCGGCATTGAGAACCTCACCCTCGAATCCACCTGCGACCCTGCCAATCCCAAGGATGAAAACCATTCCTGGTGCGCCATCACCCTGGAGCATACCGCCGACGCCTGGGTGCGGCAGGTCATCTTCAAGCACTTCGCCGGCTCGGCGGTCGCGCTCTACGAAAGTTGCCAGCGCATCACCGTGCAGGACTGTCTTTCGCTCGCGCCAGTTTCCGAAATTGGCGGCTACCGGCGCCACACATTCTTCACGATGGGCCAGCAAACGCTCTTCCTCCGCTGCGACGCCGAGCATGGCCGGCACGATTTCTCCGTCGGCCACTGCGCCGCTGGACCGAACGCCTTCGTCCAATGCGAAGCCCGCGAACCCCTCGCCGACAGCGGCCCCATCGAAAGCTGGGCCAGCGGCGTGCTCTACGACAACGTCACCATTGACGGCAACGCCCTCACGCTCGGCTACCGCCCCGGCAACAACGCCGCCATCGGCTGGGCGGCGGCGAACTCGGTGCTGTGGAATTGCAGCGCTTCGGTCATCCGTTGCTGGAATCCGCCCGGCGCGACCAACTGGAGCTTCGGTTCGTGGGGCAGCTTTGAAGGCGATGGTGGGTGGCGCAGTTCCAACGACTTCATGAAGCCGGCCAGCCTGTTCGCCGCGCAGTTGCAGGAGCGTCTGGGCGAAGCCGCTGCCGCGCGCCTCCAACTCATGCCCCGCCCGCGCGAAGAATCCAGCAACCCGCCGCTCGACAAGGCGCAGGAACTCGCCGCCGCCTCGCATAAACCGCCACCCCAACTCCGCGACTACATCCTCGCCGCCAGCCGGCGTGATCCGATTCCCAGCGAGCCGGGTGACGCGATCACGCTGGAGATGCTTTCGCCAACAACTGCTCCTGTGCTTCACGCTCCGCGCTCCACGCTCCGCATTACCAATGGCTGGCTCACCGTGGACGGCAAACTCCTCATCGGCGGCACGGCGGGCGTTTCCTGGTGGCGCGGCAACCTCCGCCCGAACGAGGCCACGAATTTCGGTCTCGGCATCACGCGCTTTGTCCCCGGCCGCGTCGGCCCGGGCTTCACCGACGACCTGGGCGCAGTGGCCGACCGCCTCCTGGCCGACGGCCTCGCGGCCCTCGATCACAACCACGGCCTGTGGTATGACCGCCGCCGCGACGATCACCAACGCGTCCGCCGGATGGACGGCAATGTGCTTCCGCCGTTCTACGAGCAACCCTTTGCTCGCAGTGGTCAAGGCGCGGCAGCGGACGGGCTGAGCCGCTACGATCTCACCCAATTCAACCCGTGGTATTGGTCACGCCTCCGCGAGTTTGCCGGCCGCTGCGACGAGCGCGGTCTCGTGCTGTTCCACCAGCACTATTTCCAGCACAACCTCCTCGAAGCCGGCGCGCACTGGGCCGATTTCCCGTGGCGCTCGGCCAACAATATCAACGAAACCGGCTTTCCCGAGCCGCCGCCCTACGCCGGCGACAAACGCATCTTCATGGCCGAACTGTTCTATGACGTGACTCATCCCATCCGGCGCAAGCTGCACGAGGGTTACATTCGCCAGTGCCTCGACAACTTTACGAACAACGCGAACGTCATCCAGTTTACGAGCGCCGAGTTCACCGGCCCGTTGCACTTCATGCAGTTCTGGCTGGATACCATGGCCGCGTGGAGGCGTGAAAAATTTGGCGCGCCGCCGCCCGCCCTCTCCCCCGCTCCGCGCGGGGGAGAGGGTGGCCGCAGGCCGGGTGAGGGCGGCCTTAAACCCGTCATCGCCCTTTCCGCCACCAAGGATGTGCAGGACGCCATTCTCGCCGACCCGCCGCGCCGCGCCATCGTTGACGTGATTGACTTCCGATACTGGTGGCGCACGGACAAGGGCGAGTTCGCCCCGCCCGGCGGCAAGAATCTCGCGCCGCGCCAGTTCGAGCGGCAGTGGCGCGGCGGTCGTCCGAACGATGCGAATCTCGCCAGCATGGCCGCCGAGTATCGCGCCAAGTTTCCAGGTAAGCCGCTCATCTGTGATTTCGATGCCGCCGGTTGGGCTTGGGTCTGCGCCGGCGGCTCCCTGCCGCGCCTGCCGAGAACCACGGACATCCAACTCCTGGCCGCCATTCCGCACATGCAGCCGTGGCCCGAGGCGTCGAAGCCGGGCCGCTGGGTGTTGCGCGAAGCCGGACGGCAAATGCTGATTTACGCAGGTGGCATCGCGGAGTTGGATTTGAGCGGCGAAACCGGCGTGTTTCGCGTCACCGCCGTGAATCCGCGCACCGGCGAACGCGTTGGAAACGAGGCGGATCACCAAATTGTGTCGCACAGGCAACAAGCGTTCGTCCAGGCGGGCGGGGTGGTGAAACTGCCGGACGCAACCGTCGTTTGGCTGACGAAGGAGAATTGAAGTTATGAAGTTCCGTGAGTTGACGTCCGCCCTCATCCAGGCCCTCTCCCCCGGGAGAGGGAGTATTATTCGCCGTCTCTCTCAAAAACCTGCGACTGGATTTGCCGTGCGGTCATCGGAGAATCTGGATGCGTGCGATTTCTGTCCCCTCTCCCCGGGGGAGAGGGCCAGGGTGAGAATTCTCCCAACCAGAAGTTCGCGCTTTGAACCCCCGAACCGCAGCGCCGACGCCGTAGTGGGACAGGCGTCCCGCCTGTCCGGTGAGGCGTCCATTGGGTGTGAGTCCAGCGC
>Ga0073932_1007670_pt1 | contig 10350 bp, 5 predicted proteins | sample DewCreD2012metaG_FD_76967 | JGI IMG/M metagenome (GOLD analysis project Ga0073932, IMG submission 76967) | Hot spring sediment bacterial and archeal communities from British Columbia, Canada, to study Microbial Dark Matter (Phase II) - Dewar... ...
GTTCATTGTTACTGGTTGATTGTTAATTGTAAAATGTAACTACCTGCTACAACAGCTAGCACGGAGATGGGGGATCGCCTGGAATCGTCGGGCGATCTTTGTCCAGGCCTATGAACACTTCGACAGACAAGCGGCGGACGCTGGTGGCGGTGACGGTTACGGCAGACACGGCGCGGGAGATGCGGAGCCGGATGGAAGCGGCGGCGCGGGCCGGGGCGGATCTTGTCGAACTGCGGCTCGATACCCTGCGCGAGGTGAATGAGCCGGAGATGAAGGAGCTGCTGGCCGGCCGGCCGGTGCCGGTGATCGTGACGATCCGGGCGGCGTGGGAAGGCGGGCGGTATCCGGGCAAGGAGGCCGACCGGCTGCATCTGCTGAAGGAGGCGGCCGTTGCCGGGGCGGAGTATGTGGACCTGGAGTACGCGGCCTGGCGGGACGGCCCGGAACAGTGCCGGCAACTTGTGCAGGCATGCCGGGCCCACAAGACGAAACTGATCCTATCGAAGCACGATTTCAAGCAGACGCCGGACGACCTGGAGGCGATCTTCGCGGAGATGGCAGCCAGCGAGGCCGATATCGTCAAGCTGGCGACGCAGGCGCGGCATATCACCGACGCGGTGCGGATGTTGGAGGCGCTGCGGACAACGAGCAAGCCGGCCATCGGCATCTGCATGGGCGGGGCGGGCATGATGACGCGCGTGCTGGCCGGGCTTGGAGGCGCATATTTGACGTTCGCAAGCCTGGAGGCCGGCGCGGAGGCAGCGCCGGGGCAGGTACCTGTGGGCGACCTGTTGGGGATGTACCGCTTCCGGGAGATCACGGACAACACGTCTGTCATGGGGGTGGCGGGCTGCCCCGTGGGCCATTCGATGAGCCCGGCGCTGCACAACGGGGCGTACCAGGAACTGGGCATTGACGCGGTGTACCTGCCGTTTGAGGTGGCCCAGGGAGCGGAGTCATTCGGACGGTTCCTCGAAGCGGTGCAGCATGCAGGGTGGCTGAACGTGCGCGGCCTGTCGGTAACGATCCCGCACAAGCTCCACGCGCTAAAGCGGGCGGACTGGGTGGAGCCGCTGACAGCCAAGATCGGGGCAGCCAACACGCTGGTGCTGCTGCCAAACGGTCGGATCGAGGCGTACAACACCGATTACGCGGGGGCTATTCGCGCGCTGTGCGAGGGGGCGGGTCTGCCGCAGGCGGATCTGCAGGGCAAGACGGCGGCGGTCCTCGGGGCTGGCGGCGTGTCACGGGCGGTCGTGGCGGGGCTGGTGGATGCGGGCTGTCGGGTGGTCATCTACAACCGGACGCTCGGCAAGGCACAGGAACTGGCGGCGGAATTCGGGGCGGAGCCAGCCGAGTGGGATGCCCGGCGGCAATTGCAGGCGGAGATCGTCGTGAACTGCACAAGCCTGGGCATGTGGCCGAACGCCTACGAGACTCCGATGCCGAAGGAGGCGCTGCAGCCCGGCATGATCGTGTTCGACACGGTGTACAACCCGCCGCAGACGCGACTGTTGATTCACACGGCGATGCAGGGCGGCCGGCCGGTGGACGGGGTGGCGATGTTCGTGCACCAGGGTGCACTACAGATGCAGCGGTGGTTCGGGCGGAGCGGCGCGTTGGAGAAGATGCGGCAGATTGTGCTGGAGCGGTTGAGGCAGCATCACTGAGAACGACAGCGGTGAGCGGCGAGCAGCAGCCGCTACAGCCGCAACAACGGGTAGGAACTGTCGGGCTTGGTGGTGCGAACATATCCTTCGACACTCTTGCTGAGAGCGTGGCGGGGGGCAGTCGGCGGCAGGCTGGTCAGGGGGGCCGCTGCGCGGTAATGTATGGGCTTCAACCTGAAAAGACCGATTCGATCCAGAATACGAGGAGCAAAGCAATGGCAGAGACGCAGGTCAAGAAAGTGGTACTAGCATATTCCGGCGGGCTCGATACGAGCGTGATCCTGCCGTGGATCAAAGAGACATACAACTGCGAGGTCGTGGCGTTCGTGGCGGACATCGGCCAGGGCAAGGAGGAACTCAAGGGGATCGAGAAGAAGGCGAAGGCGTCGGGCGCGAGTGCGTGCATCGTGCGCGACCTGCGTCGCAAGTACGTGGAAGAATACCTGTGGCCGATGCTCAAGAGCGGGGCGATCTACGAGGGTCGATACATGCTGGGCACGTCGATCGCCCGGCCGCTGATCGCTTATGAGCAGGTACGGGTGGCCCAGGAAGTCGGCGCGGACGCCATCGCACACGGGGCCACCGGCAAGGGCAACGACCAGGTGCGGTTCGAGGTAACGGCGATGGCGCTGGACCCGAGCCTGAAGATCATCGCCCCGTGGAAGGAAGAGCGGTTCCGCAAGACGATTCACAGCCGGGAGGCGGCGATCGCGTTTGCCCAGAAGCGCGGCATCCCGGTGCCGGTAACCAAGAAGAGCATCTACTCGCGCGACCGGAACTTCTGGCACATCAGCCACGAGGGCGGCGAACTGGAGACGACCTGGGCCGAGCCGCAGGACCGGATGCTGGTGATGAGCGTACCGATGGAGAAGGCGCCGAACAAGGCGGCGTATGTCGTCGTCGATTTCAAGAAGGGTATCCCGGTCGGGCTGAACGGCACGCAGATGGACGGCGTCAAGATCATCGAGAAGCTCAACGAACTGGGCGGCAAGCACGCGGTCGGGCAGGTGGACCTGGTGGAGAACCGGCTGGTGGGCATGAAGAGCCGCGGGGTGTACGAGACGCCGGGCGGAGCGATCCTGTACGAGGCGCACCGGGCACTGGAGACGATCACGCTGGATCGCGAGACGGCGCACTACAAGGAGCAGATGGCGAGCAAGTATGCCGAGTTGATCTACTACGGCCTGTGGTTCAGCCCGCTGCGGGAGGCGATGGCGGCGTTCTTCGACAAGACGCAGGAGTTCGTGACCGGCTCGGCCCGGATCAAGCTCTACAAAGGCAACTGCCGGGCGGTGGGCGTCAAGAGCCCGCATTCGCTGTTCAGCGAGAAACTGGCGAGTTTCGTGATGGGCGCGGAGTTCCAGCCGGAAGACAGCAATGGCTTCATCCGGCTGTTCGCCCTGCCGGTCAAGGTGGCCTCGGCGGTGCGGGGAACCGGGAAGAAGGCGCTGAAGGTGAAGAAATAGTGGCTAGTGACGAGTGGCTGGTGGTATGTTGACGGCACAGCCGAGAGAACCACGCGGCCCGGCGGCGTTGGCTGCCGGGCCATTCTTGTGCGGGTGACTGATATGGGTCAGGAAGAGCACGTACTGGTGGTGGAGCGCAAGGTGCTCGAGGGCGTGGGCATGTTCCAGGGGCTCACGTTCGAGGTGGACAAGTACCTTTCGAGGCTGTTCGAGCCGGGACGGTTGCGCTTTGTCCGGCGGGCGGATGCGGAGAAGGATCCGAGCCTGAAGCAGCTGATCCCCTACGTGCTGATGGAGCACGCCGGGAAGGTGCTGAGCTATGTCCGCGGCAAGAAATCGGGCGAGTCCCGGCTGGTCGCCAAGCGGTCGATCGGCATCGGCGGGCACATCAACCCGGTCGATGAGATGCCGCTGTTCGGGGACTTTCGCGAGGCGTATCTGAACGCGGTGAAACGGGAAGTGGATGAGGAGGTCGTGGTCGAGACGGGGTACAGCGAGCGCGTCGCCGCCCTGATCAACGACGATTCGACGGAGGTAGGGAGCGTGCACCTGGGGGTGGTGCATCACTGGACGCTGGCGGAGCCGAAGGTCGGCCGGCGGGAGCAGGTGATCACCCAGATGGAGTTCCTGGACATCGAGGAACTGCAAGCGGCGCGGGAGAGCATGGAGACGTGGTCGCAGTTGTGCCTGGAGTATCTCGTAAGGGCAAACAGCGACTGACAGAACAAGCCTCTCATCCTGCTGGAAGCCTACGAATATCTTATACGCTGTGACAGGGTAGCGGGGCCACAGCTTTGGCGGCCCGGCCGCACTCTCCCCTACAGCCGATAACGCCCGTGTGCCGATCATAGTTCCTATGTCCTATAAGGCATTGACGTCGCGGGCCGGTGCAGCAAGAATCTGCGTGGACGTGACGGAAAAGATACTACGAGATCCTGGCGTACAGCAGGTACTAGACCGGTTGCAGGGCGAGCCCCAGGGGGCCGTAACTGCCGTCGGGCCCGGGGGATCCGCTGCGCCGTTGCTGGCCGCGGCGGCCAGCATCAGGCTCAACCGCCCCATCCTCTACATCGCGGCCCACCTGGAAGAAGCCGATCGTGCGGCTGACGACCTTCAGACCTTCACCGACAAGGACATCTCCATCCTGACGGCGTTCGAGACTCGGCCGGGCGAAGGGGCTGCAGCCATCGAGATCGCCGCCGAGCGGGCCCGCGTCTGCGCTCGCCTGATCGCCAACGACTCGCCGGCCGCGATCATCGTCGCGCCGATCCAGGCACTGATGCAGGCTGTGCCCACGCCGAAGGTACTGCAAGAATCGACCCGCGCGATGCACGTCGGCCAGACGGTCGACCCCGAGGAGCTGGCCGGCTGGCTGGTGGAACGCGAGTTCGAGCGGGTGGACCAGGTGGAGGAGGCCGGCCACTTCGCCATCCGCGGCGGGATCATCGACATCTACTCGCCAGGCCTGAGCGAGCCGGTGCGCGTCGAACTTTTCGGCAACGAGATCGAATCGATCCGCACGTTCGACCTGGGCACGCAGCGGTCGGTGACGGTGCTCAAACGGATCGAGATCTCAGCGACGCCGACGGGGGCGATCGACAGCGAGAGTTGCCCGTTCGTGCGATACCTGCCGAAGAGCACGCTGGTGATCATCGCAGAGCCGCTGGAGTGCCTGGAACTCGGCCGGCTGGTGATGGAGCGGCTGGACGATCATACCGGTCTATATCCGCCGGAGGCGGTGATCCGCCAGTCGGCGGAATTCGGCCGGCTGCACATCCAGCGGTTCGGGGCCGGGCTCGCCGGGCCGACGGTGCACATGCGGATCCATCTGCTGGGACAGTTCAGCAGCAAGGCCAGCGAGGCGCTGGACGAACTGGTGCGGATGGCTCGGGATACCCGGCTGGAAGTGTTCTGCGACACGGCCGGCGAAGTCGATCGCATGAACGACTTGCTCCGCCAGCACACCGAGAACAAGGTTCCCGAGAATCTGCAGGTCCGGCTGGGGCTGGTGCATCGCGGGTTTGCCTGGCCGGCGGCGGACCTGGCGATCGTGCCGCACCACGAGCTTTTCGGCCGGGCCGAACCGAGAAGGCTCCTGCGCCGGGTGCCGGCCGCCCGGCCCATCGAGTCGTTCCTGGACCTCTCGCCCGGCGACTACGTTGTCCACGTCCAGTACGGCATCGCCAGGTTCGAAGGCCTGCAGACCCTCAAGCAGGACGCGCGAGCGGAAGAGTACCTGACCCTGCGATTCGCGGGCAACGCGACGCTGCACGTCCCGGCCAGCCAGATTCACATGGTGCAGAAGTACGTGGGGGCCGCCGGCATCAAGCCCCACCTGAGCACGCTGGGCGGCACGCGCTGGAAGCAGACCAAAGAGAAGGTCGTTGAGGCGATCGAGGAACTGGCCGGCGAGATGCTGCGGGTCCAGGCAGCGCGGCTTTCCAAGCCGGGCATCGCCTACCCGGGCGACACCGAGTGGCAGCGGCAGTTCGAAGAGGCCTTTCCGTACCAGGAGACCGACGACCAGATTCGCATCGCCGGCGAGATCAAGCAGGACATGCAGGCGCCCCGGCCGATGGACCGGCTGGTCTGCGGCGACGTCGGCTACGGCAAGACCGAGATCGCCATCCGCGCAGCATTCAAAGCGGTGGAGTTCGGCAAACAAGTGGCGGTGCTGGTGCCCACGACCATTCTGGCCGAGCAGCACCTGCGGAGCTTCCGCGAGCGCATGGCGGGCTTTCCGTTCGTGGTCGAGTGCCTCAGCCGATTCCGCCAGCCCAATGAGCAGCGGGACATCGTCCGGCGGTGCATGAAGGGGCAGGTGGACGTGCTGATCGGCACGCACCGGATCCTGAGCCGGGACGTGTTCTTCAAGGACCTCGGCCTGGTCATCATCGATGAAGAGCAGCGGTTCGGCGTGGAGCACAAGGAACGGCTCAAGCAGCTGCGCGAAACGGTGGACGTGCTGACGCTGACCGCCACGCCCATCCCGCGAACACTGCACATGGGCCTGCTCGGCATCCGCGACATCAGCACGCTGACCACCCCGCCGGTCGATCGCCGGGCCGTGCAGACACAGGTGGTCGAGCCGGACCCGCAGTTGATCCGGCAGGCAGTCCTGCGCGAACTTGGGCGCGACGGGCAGATCTATTTCGTCCACAACCGCGTCCGGTCGATTTACGGGGTGGCACAGAAGCTCGGCCGGCTGGTGCCCGAGGCGCGGATCGGCGTCGGCCACGGGCAGATGGAAGAGGGCGAACTCGAGGAGGTGATCTACCAGTTCATCAACAAGCAGATCGACATCCTGGTCTCGACCACGATCATCGAGAACGGCGTGGACATCCCGACGGCCAATACGATGTTCATCGACCAGGCGGACATGTTCGGCCTGGCGGACCTGCACCAGCTTCGCGGGCGCATCGGGCGGTACAAACACCGGGCGTACTGCTACATGCTGCTGCCGACCAACCGCGACGTGACGCCCACGGCGCGTCGCCGGCTCAAGGCGATCGAGCAGTACAGCGAACTGGGCGCGGGCTTCCACATCGCCATGCGTGACCTGGAAATCCGCGGGGCGGGCAACCTGCTGGGCAGCGAACAGAGCGGGCACATCGCGGCGGTGGGCTACGAACTGTATTGCCAGTTGCTGGAGGAGGCGGTACACCGATTGAAGGCGGAGCCTGTCACGAAGGTACAGCCGGCCCACATCGAGTTCGGTCTCTCGGCGTTCATCCCGACGCGGTACATCAGTTCCGGCCGGCAGCGCATGGAGATCTACCGCCGGATCAGCGCCTGCCAGAGCACCGCGGACATCGAGCAGCTCGAGAAGGACCTGGCCGACGCCTTCGGCAAGCCGCCGAAAGAGGTCGATCGTCTGCTGCAACTGGCGGAAGACCGCATCCTGGCCGGCCGGTGGCAGATCGAGAGCATGATCCTGCACAAGCCGGACATCGTGGTCACGATGAAGGACATGCGTCTGGCCGAGATCGTATTCTGCAAAGTGCCCGGGTCGGTGCGGGTGGTGGACGGCAGAATCTACTGGCGTCTGCCCGCCACGTACCTCGAACCCGATACCCTGCTTCCGATTCTCCGCCAGATATTGCTGCGTGCCGGTGAGACCGTTACACTGCCCCCGAGGTAGAAAACGGCCGTGTGTGGCACAGCCGCCCCCGGCTGTGGCCGTTGCCTGGTGGGTGGCACCCGACTTGCGGTCCTGTTGGTCCTGCTGTAGCGAGAGAACATTTCATGAAGCAGATATCGTGGCTGCTTGCGGCGCTGGTGCTGCCCGCCCTGTGCGTCGGCTGCGAGAGTTTCGAGAAGTGGCGCGACAAGCAGACGAAGATGGCGCGCGGCGAGTACAAGGAGCCGACCGGGCCGGTGCAGCAGGGCTCTGCCACCCAGCCTCTGTTCAAGCCGCGGATGCTGAACGATCTGCGGGAGATCGACACCGACAAGCCGGTGATCCTGCCGGACGTGATGCTGGTCAACGGCCAGACGGTCCGGCCGGCCGACGTCCTGGAGCCGGTGTGGCATCGCCTGGAACGGCTGGCGGAGCAGCACCCGGACGACTACATGGAGCAGGTGCGGCTCGTGCTGCGCGACCGCATGCAGCAGACGATCAACGAGTTCCTAGTCTGGGACGAGGTGAAGAAGAAGATCAACACCGAGATGCAGGAGGCGCTGGACAAGGCCATCGACACGGAGATGCGCGAGCGGATCAACAAGGAGTTCGGCGGCAGCCAGGCGAAGCTCGAGCGTTACCTTTCGCAGCGCGGCATGAGCCTCGATGAGTACAAGAAACTGGAGGGCCGCCGGATCGCCATGCACCAGTACCTGCGCGAGGAGATCCTGCCGCAGATCCGCATCAGCCGGCGGCAGATCCACCAGTACTACCTTGAGACGCGTAAGCGGTACGAAACGCCGTCGAGGATCCGGCTCCAGATGATCGAACTGCCGTTCTCGGAGTTCGTCCCGGCGGGCAAGGAGAACGACCCGGTTGCGCGGCTCGAGGCGCACGAAAAGGCCGGCGACCTGGCACAGAAGGCATTGGACGAGTTGAAGGCCGGCAAGGACTTCGCGGAGGTGGCCAAGGCGTACAGTAAGGGCGTGCATGCCGAGCAAGGCGGCCGGTGGGACTGGGTCAGCGAAGACAGCGGCATGGCCGGCCGCTGGGAAGAGCCGGCCAAGGCCGCGTTCGCCCTGGAAGGCGGGCGATTCAGCGGGCTGATCGAGACGAAGGATGGCTTCTTCATCGTCCGCGCGGAAGAGAAGGTCGAGGGACAGAAGAAGGATTTCGAGGAGGTGCAGCAGGAGTTGGAGAAGGAACTGCGCGACTTGGCATTCGACCAGCGCAGCATGCAACTGCTGGCCAAGCTATGGGTCAAGGCGGACCTGCAAGGCTACGAGGCCTTCCGCAACCGACTGCTGACGCTGGTTCCCGTGCCAGGGCTGAGGAAATCGCAGGCAGAGCGAGCCGAGACCCAGCCCGGCAGTGACTGACATGCCGCCTAAGGGTCTGGTCCAGACCAATCCTCGCTTCTGTGTCCAGCCCATGCAAAAGATTCGCGGTTCGTGCATCCGCCCGAGCCCTACAGCATGATGTCTCACTCCGGAACGTGTTGCGCCCCAACCACGTCCCACATAATCGCGCCAGATCCCCCAGGCGGATTCTCGCCATTTCCGTCGGCACATCTACCTAAGGCCAGCGCGGGCAATCAATTGCGGTCCCCGGCCGCACGACCAAGGCCATTTCGAGTGCATCCCGCTGCCGGAACGTGATTTGCCAGGAGAATATCCAGCCTTTGGAATTGTAAGGCGACTTACAGAAGTGTATAAGAGATGCAGGCGAGTGCGCCACCCTCTGGAGGAGGAAAGAAGGATGATGTCAGCCACCCTGCGCCCAGGCCTGCTGATGGCCTTGGCCGTAGCCTTCGCTGCGTCAAGCACCCTTGCTGACACCGTTTATGTCAATTCGTATTCGGCCTTTGTGTCCGCCGTGCAGAATGCCCCTGTCACCGGCCGAACTGTCGTCCTGGCGGCCGGTACCTACAACCTATCCGGATCGTTCTGGATTTACGACAAGCCCAATCTGACGATTCAGGGCGCAACCGGCAACCCTAGCGACGTCGTCATCGTCGGCCTGGGGATCAACAACGCCAGCCAGCACCACAACATCGCGATCGACACGTGCCCAAACTTCACGATTGAGAACGTGACGCTCAAGAACAGCTACTACCACGGATTGTCGGTCAACGACGCCTCGCACAACTGCGTCATCCGGAATTGCATCCTGTGGGACAACGGGGAATCGGGCGTCAAGGCCACCCATGCCTACGGGAACGCCTCGGCCCGCTACAGCGACTACGGCATCGTCGAGAACTGCCGGATCGGCTTTACGACCACCGGCATGCGAAGCGTCGTCGAAGGCGTCGACCTGATTGCCACCAAGGGCTGGATCATCCGCAACAACGTGTTCATCAATGTCACGAAGGCCACCGAAAGCGTCGCGTACGGCTGCTTCCCCAAGGGCAACGCCCAGGACAGCATCATCGAGAACAACTACTTTCTGAATTGCGACATCGCCGCCAGCTTCGGCGGGGGCGGCACGGGTTCCAGTTTCTTCCGCGACAACGATCCCACATACGAGCATCGCAACGGCATCATCCGCAACAACATCATGGTCGGTAGCAAGGATGCCGCGGTGTATCTGAACAAATCACTGAACGCCAAGGTCCACAACAACCTCGCCTACAAGTGCGTGTTAACGTTTCAGGCCCGTTTCGCGCAGACCAGCGCCACGTTCCGCAACAATATAGCCGTCCGCAGCCCCTCGAATCCCAGCGAACCCGTCGTCCGCTGGCGCGACGGGGCCGTCGATCTCGGCTCCGGGCCGAACGTCGCCGGCCTCGACAGCTGGTTCGTCGCCCCGGCCGTCTCCGAGACCGCCGACTTCCACCTGCTGGCAACAGCGGTCGGCCCGATTGATACCGGTTACATGCTGCCATTGGACGTACCCGTCGATAGAGATGGCGTCGCCCGCCCGCAGGGTGCCAGCTGGGACCTCGGGCCCTATGAGTACATGGCGCCCAACCAGCAGCCGGCCGTCAACGCCGGGCCGGACGTAACGGCCGTCTACGAAGGCCGCCCCGTCGCCCTGCACGCCGCCGGCAGCGATCCGGACCCCGGCGATACCCTCAGCTACCTCTGGACCCAGA
>Ga0073932_1007684_pt1 | contig 10332 bp, 8 predicted proteins | sample DewCreD2012metaG_FD_76967 | JGI IMG/M metagenome (GOLD analysis project Ga0073932, IMG submission 76967) | Hot spring sediment bacterial and archeal communities from British Columbia, Canada, to study Microbial Dark Matter (Phase II) - Dewar... ...
CAAGATCGCCTACTTGGGGGCGCTATCCGGACGGGGACACTCAAGGACGCGCCGATGAAAGTCTTGCTGATGGTGACGTGTCTGGGCGATGTGATCCGTCCGTCGGCGGCCCAGGCAACCGTCACCTTGCTGCGTCGGCTGGGGCACACGGTCGAGTTCCGCGAAACGCAGACGTGTTGTGGTCAGCCGCTGATGAACAGCGGATTTCTCGACCTGGCTCGCGAGCAAGCCCGCTACACGATCGAGGTGTTTGCCGGAGATGAGCCGGTTGTGGTGCCTAGCGGCTCCTGCGCGGCGATGGTCCGCGAGTACCCGCACCTGTTGCGGGACGACCCAGCCTGGCATGCCCGAGCGGAACAATTGGCGCAGCGGACCAGTGAGCTGTGCGATTTTCTGGTCCACCGGCTGGGCGTCGTGGATTGTGGGGCACGCTACCGCGGTAAGCTGGCATTCCACTTAGCCTGCCACCTGCGGATGTTGCCGGGAGCGGCCGAGGCGGCCCGGACGTTGCTGGCACACATCTCGGGCGCTACGTGCGTACCTCTTTCAGGGGAAGAGACGTGCTGCGGCTTCGGCGGCTCCTTCGCCGTCCGTTACCCCCAGATTTCGGGGAAGATGGTCGAGGATAAAGTGCAGGCCATTTTGGCCAGCGGTGCCGATTGTGTGGTATCCACGGACACGGGCTGCCTGATGAATATTGCCGGCCGGCTGCATCGGGCTGGGCACCGGGTGGACGTGCGGCATATCGCCGAAATTCTAGTCCAGAGGTGAGGTTTGTTGTCGGCCGATCGCAGGACGGTCGGCAGCCGGCACCATCGTTACCAGCCTCACGCCCGGCCGTCGGGGAGCAGTCTGTCGGTCGTCACGCTGGGCGAAGTGGTACAATCCACCAGGGCCTTTGCCACCTGAGCTTTGGAGGCGTGATCGAGGGCGGCGGCCCGTGCGACGAACTGGCCTGTCGAGAGGTGTTCCCATGCCTGCGGTTTCGCGTCGTCTAGACGATCCTGGGGTGCTGCACCCGATTCGCCGGGCGATGATCCGCGGACTGGCGGTAGTGCTACCCCCGCTGCTGACGGTGCTCGTGTTCCTGTGGGCCTGGAACATGATCGACCTGTACATCCTTTCTCCGTGCGAGCATCTGGCGGCCCGGGTGATCGTGTGGTCGATCAAAGATGTCAAGTCGGGGATTCCGGAAGGCGCTGCCGTGTACCGCAACGGCGGCACGGTGACGTCCTTCGATTACAAGGGGAAGCGGTATGTGCCGGTGGATCGCGGGGGGCGGTGGATTCCCGACACGGTCAAAGCGATCGTGGATGCCAACCCGCCCGACGATGCTCCGGCTCCGGCCACCGCCAATGCCTATTACGACCACTACGTCCACGTGCAATACCTCCGCCGCGAGCGGACGCTGCCGCTGTTTCTGGCGGTGTTCATCCTGATCTTGTACTTGACGGGCAAGTTGATGGCGGCCCGGATCGGGCTGTTCATCTGGCAGATCGGCGAAGGGGTCGTGCACAAGATGCCGATCGTCCGCAACGTCTATTCGGCGGCCAAACAGATCACGGACTCGATCTTCGGCGAACAACAGGTGCCGTTCACGCGGGTGGTGGCAGTCGAGTGGCCTCGCAAGGGAGTGTGGACGCTGGCATTCGTCACCGGCGAGGGTTTCAAGGATATCCGCACGGCGGCCGGCGAAGACGTGGTGAGCCTGCTTGTGCCGACGTCGCCGATGCCGGCCACGGGGTTCACATCTACGGTGCCCGTTCGCGACACGATCGCGCTGGATATCACGGTCGATCAGGCAGTGCAGTTCATCGTGAGCTGCGGCGTGGTCATTCCGCCGCACCAGCAATGGTCGCAGGCCGAAGCCTCGGCCGAGATCAGCCGGCAGGTGCGCCAGCAGCTTGCCGAAGAGCTGCCGCCGCTGCGAAGCGGCATTTAGCGCTGTATCAGGCCGACGACGCGCCAGACTCAGGCCACGGGTGGCAGGCTCCTTGGGCTTGGCTTCGGTGGCCACTGTCGAGGGGTGTTGCGGCCGTCCGGGGACGCGAACGGCCGCCGGCGCAAGCCGTCACCGCCTGTCCAGCCGCCGAACGGTTTGTGGTACAACCTGAAGAAGCTGTTCGTCTCCTCCTCGCCTGGCCCGACCCTACTGTCATGTCGTTCGAAGATCGGCTGCGTCGCGCGATCGAGCGCGGCCAGCAGCGTGCCGCCGCCGCGGCCCAGCAACAGCGTGCCCAAGCGCTCACCGAAGAGGAGTATCGCCGCCTGCACTCCCAGTTGCGGCTGAGCCTTTCCGAACATATCGAGAAGTGCCTGCGGCAGCTCGCCCAGCAGTTTCCCGGCTTTCAATACGAAACGATGTATGGCGAGCGAGGCTGGGGCGGGGCGTGCTTTCGGGATGACCTGGTCTTCCGCCGCGGCGGGCGTTCGACCGACTACAGCCGACTGGAGATCACGGTCCGCCCCTATTCACAACTCCACGTGCTGGAATTGACAGCCAAGGGGACGATCCGCAACCGCGAGGTGTTCGACCGGCACTATTTCGAGGAACTGGCCACCGCCAACGAAGCCAAATTCCGTGACCTGATCGACGCCTGGGTGCTCGAGTACGCGGAGCTGTATGCCGCCCGCACGGCATAGCGCCAGCCCCGTGCGGCCTGTGCCCAGCGTCACCCCGTCCGTTGCCGTCGACCGCAGTCATCGCCATGCCGCTGCCGATCCATGTCCTACCGCTGGCCGAACGCTGGGACTGTCACCAGTGCGGCGTCTGCTGTCGGGGCAGCCTGGTGCCCCTGTCGGAAGAAGACCTCGCTCGGCTGAAAGAACAAGGCTGGCAACAGCACCCCGATTTCCGCGGACAGCCGATCGCGGTGCGCCAGTCCCTCCTGGGGCATGCGTGGCGGCTGGCGCACCGCGAGGACGGAAGCTGCGTGTTCCTGCTGCCGGACGGCCTGTGCCGTATCCACAAGGAGCTGGGCTTCCACGCCAAGCCGCTGGTCTGCCGGATGTTCCCCTTGCAGGTGATCCCCCGCGATCGTGCGGCAGTGCTGACGCTGCGGCGGGCATGCCCCTCGGCGGCAGCCGACCGGGGACGTCCTTTAGAGGAGCAGCTCGACTTCGCCCGCACGCTGGCCCGGGAGCGAAAACTGGCCCAGGCCCCTCCCACCCCGCCTCCGCTCAAGCGGGGCGAGCGGCCGAGCTGGCCCCGGGCAAGACGGGTGCTGGAGTGTTTTGAAAGCTTGCTCACCGACCCGCGCTACCCGCCGATCCGCCGACTGGTCCACGCCCTGACCGTCTGCCGACTGCTCGATCAGGCCAAGACCCACCGCCTGGACGACGCGGCCTTGGGGCAGCTCCTATCGTTACTGGCTCATGCCGCGCCGGAGGAATCGGCCGAGTGGTTCACGCACCGCCAGCCTCCCGCGACAGTGGCCCGCCTGCTGTTTCGTCAGACCGCCGCGGAATGGGTGCGTCTGTATCCCGGCATGCCCATCACGCCGAGCTGGTCGCAGCGCTGGCAACTGGTGCGGGCTGCCTGGCGGTTCGTCTGGGGGCGGGGCACGCTGCCGCGCCTGTTGCCTGATTTGCCGACCGCTCGCTTCGAGCAGCTCGAACAGCCGCTGGGGGTGCTCCCTCCGGAAATCTACGCCCCGCTCAATCGCTTCCTGGAGACGAGCGCAGTCTCCTGGAGTTACGCGCTGGCCAATCGGGCTGGCTGGTCGATCCTCGAAAGTGTGCGGATGTTGGCGCTCAGTTACCCGGTAGGTTTGTGGCTTCTGCGCTGGATCGCAGCAAACCGCAGTCCAGAGCTGATCGACTTACCGCCCATCATTACGACTTTGGATCGGGCTCAAGGTTATGCCCCGCTGGCCGGACGCAAGCAGCGGTGGCGGTTGGGCGTGCTCGCTCACGGAGGGCAGCTTGAGCGGCTGGTCGTCTGGTACGGCCGCTAAGGAATCTGGAATCTTCTGAATCTGAACCAAGGGCGCATGAGACTGGGCCAACGATGCGGATCTGAACCGCGTGTCGGCTCGAGTCTCGATCCGTCTGCCGAGAATGGAGAAACTGGGAGGTGTGAGGAATCTACGAAGGATGGAAAACCTGAAAAGCCGCTGCCGGACGTACAGCAAGTATTGATGGGGGGTGTCAAAAGCGACGAATCTTAGTTTGGGGGTGTTGCCGGACATTCCGACGGCAGCAAGTCGCATCGAGGAAGCTGCGGTCATGGAAGTACGCCGAATTCGGATGCTCGGGCTGGTGGCGGCGGCGGCACTGCTGGGAGTCGGCGGTCGTCCGCTGACCGCCCAGATCACTCAGCCGGTCTGGCAGCCGCCCATGAGCTTGTACGGCCGGCCGGTCTCGTCACCGTACTACGACTTTCCGACGTGGTCGCGGTACAGCAACTGTCGGCCGTCCCCTCTGGCGTGGGGTTTTGAGGCCTGCCCCGACCACGGGGCCGGGGACGGCAGCGAGCACGGATATCCTACGGTGAATTGTCCGGGCGATTTTGTCGCCCACCGCCCAAGCGGTTGGTACGGGTCGGCGGAGTTCGCACCGACCACCATCGACTTTCAGAACACGCAGGACATCGCAGCGCTGGGCACTGCCGGACCGATCGTGCTGAGCACGTCGGACCTGCGGCCGGGGTTCGATGCGGGAGGCCGGTTCACCATCGGTCGGCGGATCTTTGGGTGCTACCGGCTGGAAGGAACATACTGGGGCTTCTTCCAGTGGAAGGACTACGCCGCGGTGCAAGATAGTTCGGGTCCGGGCGGCAGCGGCACCCTCTCAACGTTGCTGTCGGGCGGTTTTGGCAATGCCGCCGTGGCGGGCCTGGACAACAACAGCTTCGTCTCGATCCAGCAGCGCACGAAGATGAACAATGGGGAACTGAACCTGCTGTACTGGATCGACATGCCGCCGGGGCCGTTTGATGTATCGCTCCTGGTGGGCGGCCGCTACCTGGAACTGAAAGACCAGTTCAATCTCGTGGCGATCAACGCGCTGCGGGAAAACCGCTTGCAGGTGAACACGCTCAACCCGCTGTGGGGCATTCAGGTGGGGCTGGCGGGAGACTGGCTCGTGGCTCCGCGGATGTGGGTCAATTTCACGATCAAGGGAGGCATCGCCCACAACGAAGCGAGCCTGACCACGACCTACACCCGTATCGACAGCGGCAGCACCACGACGATCCTCACAGCCGACCAGAACCGCACCACCTTCTTCGGCGATCTGTCGCTGACGGCCAACTTCCAGGTCACGCCGTGGCTGGTGGCGAAAATCGGCTACCAGGCGCTGTTCCTGGATGGGCTGGCCGTCGCGCCGGACCAGATTCCGACTAATGAAAACCTGCTCATCAGCGGCCCGGCGCAGATCGACGCCCGCAGCAACGCGGCGATCCATGGTCCGGTGATCGGACTGATGACCAACTGGTAAGGCGACCGGAGGGGCCCGCGTCGTCGCAGCCGTCGGCTCACGGCAGGCTGCGGCCGCCCGAGGTGCTCCTCCGTACGGCTCCGCCACCTCCCCGCGATCGATGGCGGCTTCCGGCCGATGGGCGGTCGCCCGCTTAGCGACTGCCGGCGGGGCGCTACCTGCCGGCCCATTGTCATCTTGGCCTCTGCGGCCCTATGTTGAACGTCATGACGCCGCACGAGCTGATGCAACGGATCGACCGCCAGCTCGCCCACGTGTGGATGGTCCGCACGTTCCTCAAACACAGCGAGGAGGCGCAGGAGGATGACGAGCTGGCGGAGGTGCACCGGGTCTTGTACGACTACATGCTGGCGCTGGGCGGGCCGCTGCGCCAGAACGACGCGGATGCCTACTTGCGTCTGGCCCGCAAAAAGTTCAGCAAGCTCAAGGCGATCACGCAGACGCTGGTGGAGCTGCAACCGCAGATCAGCCAGCATACGAATTTCGTGATGGCTGCCGCCTCGCTCAGCACGGCCGTCGAGGAGATCGAGCGGCTGTTGGCCTTGCCGGCCGATGTCCCGTTGGACGCCGATGGAAGTTCCTAGCGGTCGTCGGTGGCTTCCTGGAGGATGCGGTCGTAGGTCTGGCGGGCCAGATCGTAGGCCGCCTGGGCGGCGGGGCGCTCCCACGGACGGATCTGCCGCACCTTTTGGTTCCAGCAGACATCGACCGCCTCGCGGCACCACTGGGCGCTTCTGCGGCTGGCCCGGATCGGCTTGCCGTCCAGCTCCACGAAGACGGGGTTGGTATGCGAACTAGGGAAGATCCGCACGGCGATCCAGCTCGACTGGGTCGGTTTGTAGTCGAAGGAGAGGGTGTGCGGCGTGCCATCCGCCTCGATCTCCCGGCGGGCGACGGCGTGCCCGTTGACGATCAGTTCCACCGGCACGCGGCGCGTGTTGCCGATCCGTGCCCGCTCGACATGCCAGTACGGCTTTTCGTCCAGGCGCAGGTCGCGGATCAGCCGGCCATTCCACCACTGGGGCTCGGGCTGCAAGTAGGCGGCAGCGGTGACCTGGATCGTCAGCGGCTGGCCGGATCGTGCGGCCAGCACGCTCGCCCGGCCGTCCGCGCCGGGCCGGCCAACCCCCAACCCTTCGACGGTGAAGTCGATCAGGTGCGACAGGCCATCGCTGACATACGACCGCCCGTCGCGGATCCCCTCCACGAACGCGTCATAGTCGATCGGAGTCTGGCCGCCCGCCGAAGGAAGCTGGACATAGACGCGCCCCATCCCGACCCGCTCGCCGTAGATGCACGGGAAATCGGTCTCGCCGCTGATCCGCGTGGTCATGCCGCAGTTGAGCGTGTGATACCAGATATTGAGCTCCCACACGGCCGGCGTATCGACGGTCGAGATGAAGTCGCACGCGCCGTGCACCGTGTCGACGATGAACTCGTTGGCCCCGATCCCGTCGAAGGGCGGCATGGCGTAGTCGGGCAGCTTGTCGGCCGCCCGCGTCTGCATCCCCATCGGAGGCTGCCGGCCGACCAGCGGCACGCGCTGGCCTCCCGGGCCGTAGTCCGGGAGCTGGAGACCCCAGCCGCTATGGGAAAAGCCGACCACGCCTCCTTGCGCCTTGGCCCACTTGAGGATCGGCAGGTCCCAGCTCGGCCATTCGCCGATCTGCTCCGTCTTCGTCCCGCGGAAGTGGCCGCTGGTGCCGCCGAACTGCCAGTCGAATTCGACCGGCTGGGGATATTCATAATCGTCTTCCTTCAGCCGCAGCAGGCACAAATGCCCCGCATGCTGGCTGGGAAAGCCGGAGACTTCCACATCGTAGCGCATCACGTAGCGGGGCGTGGACAGCCGATGCACGGCGCCTTCAAAAAACTGCTTCTGGTAATACCAGCACGGCCCCCACGACAGCACGCAGCCGACGTTCAGGTCCTCGCCCAGAATGTGGCGCATCATGTCGGCTGGCGTGACGCCCTCGGTCGGGGCTTCGTAATGAGCGCAGCCGGCCGCATGCACGTGGTGGTCGCCGGAGAACCAGCCGTAGTCAGCCAGCTCGATCCACCGCTTGAGGCGGAACGACTCGCGGTGCTCCGGAGCATTCGGCACGGTGATCGTCTTGTGCAGCAGCAGATACTCCGGCCCGCGGCCGTAGCTCACCTCGTAGGTGCCCGGAGGCAACAAGACCTCCTCTCCATCGTGGCGGTAGATCTGGGCATGGAAGAAGAAATCGGGTGCCAGCCGCCGCGACTGCGCCGGATAGACCCGCTGCCACCGGTCGCGGAACACGAAGTGCCCCGTCGTCGGCGTGCCGTCGTCGTCCAGCACGCTCAGCCGCACCCGCACCGCCGGCAGGCACTCGAACAGGATCGCCACCTCGTTGCGGAACCCCAGGTCCTGCGTCCCTTGCCCCACGTTGAACCCCAATAGCGCCTCGCGCTTGCCGCGATCGCGACTGTAAAGCTGCACGACCCGGTATTCCAGCTCCAGTCCCGAAAGGCGGGCCGCCAGCGGCTGCTGATCGAACATCTGCACGTCCAGCCAGCGGTCGGGGACATCTTCCGGACGCACCGTCGGACGCGGGTTGGGACTGGCGGTCGAACGCGTGTACAGCGGAGCCGCGTTGGGACTGGTTGCCCGCAGTTGGGCCGTGACCTGCGCCTCGTTGTGCACCTTGACCAGGAACACCCGCCAGCCCTGCTCGACCAGTTCCGCCCGCGCCGGCCCGCGGGCCACCTTGACCCGGCTTTCCGGGTTGATGTGCACCCCCACCAGGCAGCGCCGGTCGAGCACCGCCTGAATCGCCACCGCCGCTTCGTCCTCGTCGCGGATCGCACGGGCTTGGTCGAGCGCTGCACGCTCCTCGGCGGTCAGCGGTTCGCCCAAAAACTCCAGCGCCTGGGCGACCCGCTCCGCCTGTGCCCGCAGCGGCTGCGCCGCCACGCCCCGCACCACCGGCAGTTCCTCCCCGGCCGCGGCCCCCACTAGCCCGCCGAGGATCGCCGCCACCACTGTCCAACGCACCGCGCCGTTCATCGTCGTGCCTCCCGCCCGCAGGCATCGTCGCCCCTTGCATCGCCTCCCGCCGCGTGTCGAGCCTTCCAGCGGCCTTATCAGACCGCGCGGCTGTGCGGAATGCAAGTTTCGGTGGCCCGCGCAAACCCCAGCCAGCGGAGGAGCCGCCCCTGGGGCAGGTCCGGGTGCACCAGCCGCACGGGCCGTCCGGCCGCGGCAAGGATCGCCTCCGCCGCCAGATAGCCGCTGCGCACAGCGCCCTCCATCGTGGCCGGCCAGCCGGTGCGCGTCCAATCGCCGGCCAGATACAACCGCGGTACCCTCGTTGCCTGAGCCGGCCGGATCGCCTCCACGTCGGCTTGGGGTGCGAACACCGCCAGCGGCTGGCTTAGAAGCTGCCAGCGCAACAGCCGTGCCTGCCGCGCAGCCGGAAACAGCGTACAGAGGTCCTCCCAGATCTCGGCAATCACCGCCTGGCGCGGTCGCCCCGCAAGATCATACGCCGCGCTGATGACGACCTGATGGTAGCTCTCCGGGGAGCTGCGCTGCGCGGCAGGCTGCATGGCCTGTTCGGCCAGCTCGCGGCGGAAGAGCCACTGGGAGAGCCGCCCGACGAGTGCCGCATAGGGCAGGTCGGTAATCGCCCGATCACACCACAGGTGGGCACTGGTGATCGGGGCGGAGGGCAGCGCCGCCCACTGCCCATGCGGATCGAGGAGAACCGACCATGCGGCCGGCAACAGCGCCGCGACGCGCCGCCACGGTACCGCCAGCAGCACATGGTCGGCCTCGATCTGCCGGCCATCCGCAAGCGCGACGCCTGCGGCCTGGCCGCCATGCGCAAGGACCGTCTGCACGGGCACGCCGCGGTGGAGGCTCGCTCCGCGCTGCTTTAGCCACCGGGCCAGGTGGTCTTCGTAGAGCGTCGCCAGCGGCGCCCGCGGCACGTACAGCCAGCTTGCCTGGGGATGTGCCAGCAGTCCCTCCAGCACGACTTGTCGGGCCACGGCCAGTGCGATGCGATCCAGACGCTCGCTCAACGCACTGACCATGATCACCTGCCAGAAGCGTTCGACGACCCGGGGGGCCTGCCCAGCCGCCGGCAGCCATTGGGCAAGCGTCTTGTGGGGGCACGCGGCTGGATCGAGCCGTGCCAGCGCCAGCACACCGCGGACGACCGCCCACCGCTCCCGCCATGTCAACAGCGGCAGGCGGGCCAGTGCGGGCACTAGGTGCAGCGGCGCGGGCAGGCCGGAGGTCGAGCGCAGCATGCCCTGTTCGCCACCCGGTCCGATGAGCGGGATCGCCCGATGGCACGTTAGCAGCGGTTCGATACCAGTCGCCCGGCAGAACGCCAGAAAATTGGTGCAGCAGCCCAGCGCCACGTGCTGGCAGTGGTCGATCCATTGCCCGGTGGCGGGGTCGTAAAACGAGCCTGCCCGTCCGCCCAGATGCCTGGTCGCTTCGACCAAGGTGACCCGCAAGCCCTGCTCGAGCAGCGCCTGCGCGGCCGCCAGGCCAGCCAGCCCTCCGCCGACGATCACCACGCCAGGGGCGTCCGCGGGCGGGGGCATCGGCATGTGCGGCACGACCCAAGAGCAGGAAACAGGGCACGCGGCGCAGTCATCCGCGGCGAGAAGCCGGCGGCCGCGTGCTACGGACCGGTCGGAATCACGCGAATCTTGATGTTGCGGAAGCGGACGGGGTTGCCGTGATCTTGCAGGCAGATGTGCCCTCGCGTCGCTTTGCCGAACGCTGGCTCGCGGGCGAACTTGCTTTTGGCCACCCGCTGGTTCCAATCGTCAGAGCCCTTGACGTATTCGTAGTAAAGCTGTCCGTTGAGCCAGGTGGCACATTTCTGCGGCGTGATCAGAATGCGGATC